>VOFB01000352.1_pt1 | contig 116001 bp, 115 predicted proteins | sample 5384141 | NCBI WGS metagenome assembly VOFB01 (sample SAMN12384721, study PRJNA508395) | human gut metagenome | isolation source: healthy gut A | host: Homo sapiens
TCGTTCGCCCACGGCTCCGCTCTTTTCGGGATGGAACTGTGTCGCATAGAAATTATCTTTGTGCAAGGCCGAACTGTAGGGGAGGATATAATCTGTTTGTGCTGCCGTAAACTCGTTCAGAGGCACATAGAAGCTATGTACGAAGTATACAAATTCTTCTTTGGTGAATCCTTTGAACAGGTCGCTGCGTACATGAGTCAGGGTGTTCCATCCCATATGGGGTACTTTGTCTTCATGCCGGGTGGGGCTGAACAACTTTACATCAGTATCAAAGATGCCCAAGCAGTCGGCATTTCCTTCTTCGGAGTGCCGGCACATCAGCTGCATTCCCAGGCAGATACCTAGTACAGGTTGTTTTAAGTTTTTAATAACTTCATCCAACCGGTTTTTCCGGAGATGGCTCATGGTTGTTTCGGCTTCGCCCACACCGGGGAAGATAACTTTGTCGGCACTTTAGTTCAGTTGGTTAGAATACATGCCTGTCACGCATGGGGTCACGGGTTCGAGTCCCGTACGCACCACTGCTATGAATTGCTGGAGATTGTAATCCACGAATTCTACAGGAAAGAGTATATTTCCTTCAACGAGTTGAAGGGTGAGTTTATTGATGCTTTTGAAATGCACCTGCGGATAGTGAGAAAATTGTCTCAGAATACGCTGACCAAATATATGAGCTGCTTCAGAAAAATAATGTATCAAGATGAATTATTGTTGATGTGGAAATATATAAAAAATCATGCAGTCAATGTGCTAATTTAAAATAGCTTCTTCTTTTGTAAGCTTGAAACCGTACTTATTGCTTGTTTCCCTTGTATTTTTTTAGTGGATCGGTTATCGCTATATCGTACTTACATTCAATTTTATCGGTTTGGTAAAATGTTAGTTTGAAATAAAAATGATTTTATGGATGGGGGTAAAACGGAACTTTGTTGTCATTCTGTCAAAAAACGAAGTTGTTATGATGAAAAAGATTATAGCGACACGATAGTATAAACTATAGAATTACTAACTTTAATTTATTTTTCAATGAAAAAAGTATTATTATTTGCTGTTGTTTTTTCTTGTAGCATGTGGGCTAATGCTCAGCGTGTTACATGGGCAACCGAAGCAGGGTTATCTGCAATACAAAGAACTGGGTATGGAGAATGTTGGCGTCCATCCACTCGTTTAGGGATATCTGCAGATTATAATGTTAATAATATGTTCTCTATGAAGTCGGGATTATATTATACTTTTAGAGGATACTCTGTGAATAATGGCGGAACATATAGTAATGGAGATGCTACATGGATAGAAAATGTTTCTCAGACAAGGCATTTTTTACAAGTTCCTATTTTAGCTAAATTCTCTATCCATAGCAACAATTCCACTAAATTTTTTTTTGAGATAGGACCATATGTAGGATATTGTATCAAAAATCATATTGACAGCAATCCATATTATCTAACTATGCCTTCTTCCGGTTGGGTTGAAGGATATCCTGGTGTGGGAGAAAGTGCGGAGGGTGGTAGCAACCAGTTTCTATATCAGCATGCGAGAAATTTCGACTGGGGAATGACATCTGCTGTAGGTATTGAAAATCGGAGGTGGACGGTTAAGCTTCAATATGAAATGTCATTTGGGAAAGAATCTAAAAATGATAATATAGGTGTGAATTATAACAGTTTAACCCTCTCTGTTGGTTATAAGCTAAATGTAAAACAATAAGATAATATATCGTTGGATTTTATATTTGTAATTATATCGGTATTTTTTAGCATGCTTCTATACGAAATATTATAAGAAATGCTTGGAAAAATCTTTGAGAGGATATGTGTTGATTTATTATTTTGCTTATAATATATGCCGCTGTGAATATCAGAAGAAAAGTTATTCACGGCGGTTTTGACTTTTATCTTCTTTGTATTCAACTATTCTTTTGTGTTTTGGTTGCTCTCTCAAGTTTTTTGCCTATTTTTGCTGTTGGAACATAAATCAAAGTATAATAATAAAAATACATATGAAAAACCTCAGAAGAACTTTTACTGTATTGTTTGCCGCAGCTTTCAGTATGCAGATGTTGGCACAAAGAGAAGATAAGCTTATCAATCAGGATTGGAGTTTCCGTTTTTCCCATCAAGTAAATGCTAGTGCTGCACGTAGGGTAGACTTGCCTCATACTTGGAATGCGCAGGATGCCTTGAGTGGTAAGCACGATTACAAGCGGGGAATAGGTAATTATACTAAAAAGATATTCATCCGTCCCGAGTGGCAAGGCAAGCGGCTTTTTTTACGTTTCGAGGGGGCGAATTGCGTGAGCAATGTCTTTGTAAATGGTAAACATATAGGTGAGCATCGGGGAGGCTATGGAGCTTTTGTCTTCGAGATAACCGATAAAGTGGAATATGGAAAAGAGAATACATTGCTGGTACGTGTCAATAATGGCGAGCAGTTGGATGTAATGCCATTGGTCGGTGATTTTAATTTTTATGGCGGCATTTATCGGGATGTACATCTGTTGCTGACTGATAACCTGTGTATTTCTCCGTTAGATTATGCATCATCTGGGGTTTATCTCATACAGCAACAGGTTACGGATAAACAGGCAACTATTTGTGCACGCGTAAATCTTTCTAATGGAACGGGAGAACTCCGGAAAGTAGTGCTCCGGTTGCAGGTTAATGACGGGAAAAAGACTGTGTATGAAACGGAGAAGGAAGTAAGTATGATTCCTCATACAGATGTACAGGTAGAGAATATAGAGTTCATACTGAAGAATCCGCGTCTTTGGAACGGTATGCAGGATCCGTTCATGTATCAGGCGGTGTTGACTTTGATTAAAGACGGAAAAGAATTGGACAAAGTGGAACAGCCGTTAGGGTTACGTTATTACGTCACGGATCCCGATAAAGGTTTTTTCTTGAATGGAAAACACTTGCCGCTGCATGGTGTATGCCGTCATCAGGAGAGGGCGGAAGTGGGTAATGCTCTTTGTCCGGTGCATCACGAGGAAGATACTCGTATCATGCTTGATATGGGGGTGAATGCTGTTCGTCTGGCACATTATCCGCAAGCTACCTATATGTATGATTTAATGGATAAACATGGTATTGTTACTTGGGCTGAAATTCCATTTGTGGGGCCGGGAGGATACGCTGATAAAGGTTTTGTTGATCAGCCTTCTTTCCGTGAAAATGGTAAAGAGCAGTTGAAAGAGATGATACGCCAGCATTACAATCATCCTAGTATCTGTTTTTGGGGATTGTTCAATGAATTGAAAGAGCAGGGAGACAATCCTGTAGAGTATATAAAGGAGTTGAATGCTATAGCGCATCAAGAGGATCCTACTCGTCCTACTACTTCTGCAAGTAATCAGGAGGGTGCGTTGAATTTCATTACTGATCATATAGCTTGGAATCGCTATGACGGATGGTATGGGGCTACGCCGGCTACGCTTGCCACATGGTTGGATGCTACTCATAAGAACCATCCCGAAATGAAAATTGCCATCAGCGAATATGGTGCGGGTGCTAGTATCTATCATCAGCAGGATTCATTGGTACAAACTGTTCCCGGAAGTTGGTGGCATCCAGAGAATTGGCAAACAGAATATCACATTCAGAATTGGAAAATAATAAACGAACGTCCGTATGTGTGGGCTAGTTTTGTGTGGAATATGTTTGATTTCGGTGCGGCTCATCGTACGGAAGGTGATCGTCCGGGCATTAATGACAAAGGGCTGGTAACCCATGATCGCAAGATTAAAAAGGATGCTTATTATTTTTATCGGGCCAATTGGAATCCGGAACCTATGATTTATATCGCGGGGCGTCGTAATGTGAATCGAGTGAAGCCACTCGTTGATGTACAGGTTTTTTCGAATGTAGAAGAAGTGATATTGATCGTGAATGACTGTCAGTGTGGAAAGATGAAACCAGACAGTTTGAAAGTTTGTTTGTTCAAGGATGTCCCTCTCAGAAAAGGAAGGAATGAAATAGAAGTACGTGCCAATGATAGTAAAAAACAATTGATAGATCGATGTACTTGGATATTACAATAAAACAATTGCCGCAGGGAGTTATACATTTATTTCTGCGGCGATTGTTTTTTATTAGTTTGATTTAACCAGTTGGCTCATCGTCTTGTGTTGATTCTACACAATCAGAACTGTTGAACCGTCGTTACGGTAGTGCTATTTTATCTCCATCCCATGTTGTGACAGATGAAGAATGTAACAACCAATAAAAAAAATGATAGAAGATGAAAAGGTTATTTATTATTTAACTATTGCTCTTTCCGTTGTTCAGCGTGGCAGTATGTTTTCTTAATGATATTTCTACGCTAGAAACAGAACAGTTGATAATACCCGAAAAGCTAGGAAGTGGAGAGAACCGGGGTGATTTCGACTATCCGGCTGAAAAGGCAAGATACTTGTGGTTTACTTCGCGCAAGGATAACGCAGGTTGTGGGCGAGTGTATTGTGGAGTTTACCGGTGTAGATGTATGCCGCATTGAGGTTGCCGAACTGTATGTTGAGGAATCCATACAATGACAACAACTGTTCGGGGGCTTATAACAATTTGCAATCAGGTATGATTAATCTGCTCGATGCGGAAACCTTAGCGTAGCATGATATGATTTTCTTCGATTCACTCTGATAGTGATATCAACCTGTAGGGTAGCCTGTAGATTTCTTGAAACATGCGATTTGAAAGAGTGATTGGTGATACTGTCGTTTCTTTTGGGGAGGTTTCGCTGCCATCGTGCGAGGGAAAAATAGCATCCGTCGTGGAAATCCCTGTAGACCGAATGACTTATCAGACTAGTAGATGCCTGTTTCTCCACCAGTACCATATAAATCGGGTACCAGTTGTAATTAGGGCTACTGACAATCCTGTATAAAATACAGCAATGAATGCTTCCGGTAGTAAATGCAGGGTGCGTGTCAAGATACCTATGGTAATCATGAATCCCATGATAATCCACCCTTTTACATCGAAGAAAGAGAATGGACAATTCTTGGCTTTCTTTTGAGATATGCGATGAGTATGTTTCTTGTAAAGTTTATGAAATATCAGACCAAAGAATAAAAGAAATACTATAGTGGCTTCACAGATTTTGAAGAACCAATAATGAGAATCGTTTATCCAGCAACTTATTCCAATACGCAAGATATTGATACCGGCTAAGAGCCAAACTATGCCTGCTGTAATAAGTAATGTATTTTTTGTTACTCCGTATTTCATGTTAGCATTAAAAATAATGAATGGCAAAGATACGTTTTTTTTAATGGATTATCTGATAGGTGGATAGTTTTTTATTTGTAAATGGAGGAATAAAACAGGTCTGTCTTTTTGTATAAAGAGAATTATAGAATTTACTTATTTATTGTCTTTGATTTCGTTCTTGTCTTAAATGGTAGTTTTGTTTTTTAGTGTGTGTGGAGATGCTGCAAGTTTTGCAAGTTTGCCTTCCGTTTTTCCGTCTTTTCTTGTTTTCCGTCTGCTGTTTTCGTATGGGTTCCTTCCTTTTTCCGTCCTTATACGCGCGTGCGAATATTATAATGTGTCTGTCTTTTTCCTCCCGTGTCCTCCGTTATAAAAACCTTCTTTGTAACACATCTGTGATTCAGCGTATTACAAAAAAGTTTCAGGGAATCCGGATAATTTTTCCTTCGTATGTTTGCTGGTTATCGTTAAAAGGTCTACCTTTGCATCCGCAATCGAGAGAGATGCGGCATTTCAGACAGTGTGTGACTGACTTGGTGAAACAAACGTAGGAGAGTTTTCCTTGACAGTGTCTGCACCCCAGTATCTTACCTTAGCGGGGCTAAGGGAGCGAGAACGGATAAGACGTGGGGAGGATGGACGTCCCGCCTTTTATGGAAGTTTCGAAAAAAAACTTTTTCAAAAAAACTTTCGAAAATATTTGGTGGTTACGATAAAATCTCTTACCTTTGCATCCGCTTTCGGAAACGATGGCAAGACATAAATGAGAGTTCTTTGAAAGATTTAAGATAAACAAACAAGTAGTACAAGCCGGTGCACCGTATGTAATATATATATGGTGCACGGAAAAAACAAGAACCGTCAATATTGATATTGATAGATTTGGAATCCTTGAGCAGATTATCAACTGGATAGTTGGAAAAGATATTATTACAATGAAGAGTTTGATCCTGGCTCAGGATGAACGCTAGCTACAGGCTTAACACATGCAAGTCGAGGGGCAGCATGGTCTTAGCTTGCTAAGGCCGATGGCGACCGGCGCACGGGTGAGTAACACGTATCCAACCTGCCGTCTACTCTTGGACAGCCTTCTGAAAGGAAGATTAATACAAGATGGCATCATGAGTCCGCATGTTCACATGATTAAAGGTATTTTCCGGTAGACGATGGGGATGCGTTCCATTAGATAGTAGGCGGGGTAACGGCCCACCTAGTCTTCGATGGATAGGGGTTCTGAGAGGAAGGTCCCCCACATTGGAACTGAGACACGGTCCAAACTCCTACGGGAGGCAGCAGTGAGGAATATTGGTCAATGGGCGCAGGCCTGAACCAGCCAAGTAGCGTGAAGGATGACTGCCCTATGGGTTGTAAACTTCTTTTATAAAGGAATAAAGTCGGGTATGGATACCCGTTTGCATGTACTTTATGAATAAGGATCGGCTAACTCCGTGCCAGCAGCCGCGGTAATACGGAGGATCCGAGCGTTATCCGGATTTATTGGGTTTAAAGGGAGCGTAGATGGATGTTTAAGTCAGTTGTGAAAGTTTGCGGCTCAACCGTAAAATTGCAGTTGATACTGGATATCTTGAGTGCAGTTGAGGCAGGCGGAATTCGTGGTGTAGCGGTGAGATGCTTAGATATCACGAAGAACTCCGATTGCGAAGGCAGCCTGCTAAGCTGCAACTGACATTGAGGCTCGAAAGTGTGGGTATCAAACAGGATTAGATACCCTGGTAGTCCACACGGTAAACGATGAATACTCGCTGTTTGCGATATACAGCAAGCGGCCAAGCGAAAGCGTTAAGTATTCCACCTGGGGAGTACGCCGGCAACGGTGAAACTCAAAGGAATTGACGGGGCCCGCACAAGCGGAGGAACATGTGGTTTAATTCGATGATACGCGAGGAACCTTACCCGGGCTTAAATTGCAGATGAATTACGGTGAAAGCCGTAAGCCGCAAGGCATCTGTGAAGGTGCTGCATGGTTGTCGTCAGCTCGTGCCGTGAGGTGTCGGCTTAAGTGCCATAACGAGCGCAACCCTTGTTGTCAGTTACTAACAGGTTCCGCTGAGGACTCTGACAAGACTGCCATCGTAAGATGTGAGGAAGGTGGGGATGACGTCAAATCAGCACGGCCCTTACGTCCGGGGCTACACACGTGTTACAATGGGGGTACAGAGGGCCGCTACCACGCGAGTGGATGCCAATCCCCAAAACCCTCTCAGTTCGGACTGGAGTCTGCAACCCGACTCCACGAAGCTGGATTCGCTAGTAATCGCGCATCAGCCACGGCGCGGTGAATACGTTCCCGGGCCTTGTACACACCGCCCGTCAAGCCATGGGAGCCGGGGGTACCTGAAGTGCGTAACCGCGAGGATCGCCCTAGGGTAAAACTGGTGACTGGGGCTAAGTCGTAACAAGGTAGCCGTACCGGAAGGTGCGGCTGGAACACCTCCTTTCTGGAGAGGACGAAAGATCGATAAGGTTTTTGTTCTTGTACTGCTGGTGTTGTTTATTCAAGATATGATTCCGTAATGATACGGAAGAGAGAAAGTAAGAAGCCGGGTCTAATTAAACAGACTAGGTTGAACTTAGTCCTATAGCTCAGTTGGTTAGAGCGCTACACTGATAATGTAGAGGTCGGCAGTTCAACTCTGCCTGGGACTACGAACGGAATCAAGTTCGGGGGATTAGCTCAGCTGGCCTTGCACGCAGAGGGCATCTGCCATCGGCACGCAGAAACGGGAACAACGGTTACAAGCAAACAGTAATTTTAGTAGTAAAGAGCTGAAAGTATATTCATCCCGCTGGCACCATCGGCTTTGATCCATGGCGGATGATTTCTCGAATGGGACAACCCAAATATCTTGAAGAGGTATTATCCAACGTTGTTGAGGCTAACGCAGGGAACTGAAACATCTTAGTACCTGCAGGAAAAGAAAATAAACAATGATTCCCCCAGTAGTGGCGAGCGAACGGGGAACAGCCCAAACCATCCATGTTACGGCATGGGTGGGGTTGTAGGACTACGCCGTTGCATGAAGACATCAGAGAAGAACTTTCTGGAAAGAAAGACCATAGAGCATGACAGTTGCGTATTCGAATGTTGTCGAAGCATAGTAGTATCCTGAGTAGGGCGGAGCACGAGGAATTCTGCGTGAATCTGCCGGGACCATCCGGTAAGGCTAAATACTCCCGAGACCGATAGCGAACCAGTACCGTGAGGGAAAGGTGAAAAGCACTTCGAACAGAAGAGTGAAATAGTTCCTGAAACCGTGCGCCTACAAGCGGTCGGAGCTCGTTAATGAGTGACGGCGTGCCTTTTGCATAATGAACCTACGAGTTGCCTTTGCCGGCAAGGTTAAGTGTGACGACACACGTATCCGAAGCGAAAGCGAGTCTGAACAGGGCGTATAGTCGGCAGTGGCAGACGCGAAACCAAGTGATCTACCCTTGGCCGGGGTTGAAGGCTGGGTAACACCAGCTGGAGGACCGCACCAATAAGCGTTGAAAAGCTTCTGGATGAGCTGAGGGTAGGGTGAAAGGCTAATCAAACTTGGAGATAGCTCGTACTCCCGAAATGCATTTAGGTGCAGCCTTGCGGGTTACTGATGTGAGTAGAGCGACTGATAAGATGCAGGGCTTCACCGCCTATCAAGTCTTGACAAACTCCGAATGCGCATCAGTTCTCCAGGAGTGAGGGCATGGGTGCTAAGGTCCGTGCCCGAGAGGAGAAGAATCCGGACCACCTGCTAAGGTCCCGAAATGACAGCTAAGTTAAACTAACGAAGTCTGACTGCTAAGACAGCTAGGATGTTGGCTTGGAAGCAGCCATTCATTTAAAGAGTGCGTAACAGCTCACTAGTCGAGGAGTCGGGCGTGGATAATAATCGGGTATCAAGTTGTCTACCGAAGCAGTGGGATCATTAATATGATCGGTAGGGGGGAGCATTCCAGTCAGCGTCGAAGGCGTACCGTGAGGTATTCTGGAGCGTCTGGAAAAGCAAATGTAGGTATAAGTAACGATAAAGGGGCGGAAACCCCCTCGCCGAAAGACTAAGGTTTTCCTGATCAACGCTAATCGGATCGGGGTCAGTCGGGTCCTAAGGCTCAGCCGAACGGCGATGCCGATGGCAGAAACGGTTAATATTCCGTTACTACCTTCGGGAGTGACGTGGAGACGCAGTAGTGACAGTGCCGCCATCTGACGGAATAGATGGTTGAAGGGTGTAGGAGTCGATCATGGCAGGCAAATCCACCATGAGATCCGAACCTGACAGTATGCCGCGTCCTTCGGGACAAGGCAATAGTGCGCGTAAGCATGCTGCCGAGAAAATCCGCTAAACTTAATCCTGCAGGTACCCGTACCGCAAACGGACACACGTAGTCGGGATGAATATTCTAAGGCGCTTGAGTGATTCACGGTTAGGAACTAGGCAAACTGACCCTGTAACTTCGGGATAAAGGGTCCCTACCCTTTTATGGGAGGGCGCAGAGAATCGGTCCAGGCAACTGTTTAACAAAAACACAGGGCTGTGCCAAATCGAAAGATCCAGTATACAGCCTGACACCTGCCCGGTGCTGGAAGGTTAAGAGGAGATGTCATCGATAAGAGAAGCGTTGAATTGAAGCCCCAGTAAACGGCGGCCGTAACTATAACGGTCCTAAGGTAGCGAAATTCCTTGTCGGGTAAGTTCCGACCTGCACGAATGGTGTAATGATCTGGACGCTGTCTCAACCGTGAGCTCAGTGAAATTGTAGTATCGGTGAAGATGCCGATTACCCGCGATGGGACGAAAAGACCCCGTGAACCTTTACTATAGCTTATCATTGAATCTGGGCACGTGATGTGTAGGATAGGTCGGAGGCTTTGAAGCAGGTACGCCAGTATTTGTGGAGCCGCTGTTGAAATACGACCCTTTATTTGTTTGGATTCTAACCCGTGGAACGGGGACATTGATTGGTGGGTAGTTTGACTGGGGTGGTCGCCTCCAAAAGCGTAACGGAGGCTTCTAAAGGTGCCCTCCGGCCGATTGGTAACCGGCCTTAGAGTGTAATGGCATAAGGGCGCTTGACTGGGAGACTGACAAGTCGATCAGGTAGGAAACTAGAGCATAGTGATCCGGTGTTTCCGTATGGAAGGGACATCGCTCAAAGGATAAAAGGTACTCCGGGGATAACAGGCTGATCCTCCCAAGAGCTCATATCGACGGAGTGGTTTGGCACCTCGATGTCGGCTCGTCACATCCTGGGGCTGGAGAAGGTCCCAAGGGTTGGGCTGTTCGCCCATTAAAGTGGCACGCGAGCTGGGTTCAGAACGTCGTGAGACAGTTCGGTCTCTATCTATCGTGGGCGTATGAAATTTGCGTGGCTCTGACACTAGTACGAGAGGACCGTGTTGGACAGACCTCTGGTTTGCCGGTTGTGCCGCCAGGTGCATTGCCGGGTATCTAAGTCTGGATCGGATAAGTGCTGAAAGCATCTAAGTACGAAGCCGGCCACAAGATTAGATTTCTCAGGGTCGTTGTAGACTACGACGTTGATAGGATGCAGGTGTAAAGGTAGAGATACCAAAGCCGAGCATTACTAATTGCCCGTCCACTTTCCTTATATGTCGGATGGTGTATACCTTTGGTTTTTACTACAGAATGAAATTACGATAACAGCTCAACAATATGTCAACCTTATTCAGGTGGCTATAGCACAAGGGTTCCACCTCTTCCCATTCCGAACAGAGAAGTTAAGCCTTGTCACGCCGATGGTACTGCGTCACAGTGGGAGAGTAGGTAGCCGCCATTTTGATTGAAGCCTCCGGACTTGAAGAAGTTCCGGAGGCTTTTTTTTGTATACGCACGTGTGAAATGTGACCTCTACCGTTTTTTCGGCTCAGTTTGAAAACTTGGGGGAATTAGTTAAAACCTTATCTTTCCCGTGGGTGTGGATACGTTTCCCACGGAACTGTCCGGAAGGCTCCGCCATGTCTTTTCTCCGGCAGGGGCGGTTCCGGAAACCCTCGCCGGGTACTTATGTTTTAGGAATATTTATTGAATATCCCTACTTTAAGTATAAATTAGTTGGCTAATTTTATGATATTTATTGTATCTCCCACTTTCGAAGATCAGCGGGAGATGCACTTTTTCTTTTTCATTGAGCTGAAAAATCTTGCTGCTATGCTAAGCATAATAATACAAAGGAGTTAGGAACAGTACAGTTCTCTTTCTATTTATGTGTATAAGCTAGTGCTGCTCCCAATGCCGTGCGATACTCTGCATATTCAGGTATCCAAAAATGGCATTGGTACATTTCTTCCATAACTGGGAATATTTCTTTGCATTGTGGCATTTTGGTCAAATTACCTATTAGGACAAAATCTTTAATGTGGCTATTCAGTGCTGCTAATATGACAGATTGTCCTATTGATTGTAATACCATATGAATGATTCCCGCTGCTACATCTTCCATAGAGGCGTTTGAACTTGCTTTGCCAAATGTGGAAGCGGTGGCATCCAGAGGCAGTCCAGGTAGAGGGGTATTGCAAATATCCTTGATTTGCAGATCAATATTTTCTATTACACCTTTTTCTGCCATCTTTACCACTTGATGAATATTCTGTGTTTTAACAACAGGCGAGATAGTCCTTGAATGGTTCCTCCGCCAATACCTATACCACCTATGTGAGATATGTTTTTACCTCCTTCCACTTTTACAAAAGAGGTGCCGGTACCCATGCTTACTACAATAAGGTCTTGTAATTGGGAGTCATAGTGAGCTCCAAGACCGTTTGCTAGAAACTCATCCGTATGATCAGTAGAGAGTCCATATAAGGGTTGGTTTACGTAAGCACTTCCCACTCCTGTCAACATGACTTTATCAATGTCGTTTAAGCTGATTCCATTATCATATATGTATTTGCCGAAAGCACCGAATAACGAAGTGATAGGATCTTCGGCTTTTACAATCATAGGATGTTTTATGCCTTCTTTATCCACACCTATTATCTTGGTGGTGCTTCCGCCTACGTCTATACCTATTACCATTCCCATTGTTTTTCTTTGTTTATTTTAAAATAGTGCAAATATACAGGAATTATCTAAGTGGCTATTCATATAGCTTGCAATAATTACCAATTATCTGTTCGGAATGGAGCTACAGGCAGGCCTGATGCTCCGAATAAGGTACCATCAGTATGGTTGGCCCAATTGTATCTTACGGCTACAGGATGAGGTACATCGGGTGATTGTACAATTATTTCTTTCTTTTTTACAGTTACTGTTGCCGGATAAAAAATCCGATCTGTACCTGCGATTATAAATCCGCGTACTGGGTCGGGATGCAAGAATCCTTTTCCTAAGTTTTCAAAATGGATGCGAAGGGTATTTCCTTCGATGCTGTAGCCTTTATAAACCGGATATTGAGGCATTTTTCTTTTTCCGTAAGTTTGCTTTAAAGCTAACTGTGATAGGCGAAGACCTGTTTCCAGAGTACTTTGGAAGGTATTGCTTTTTTCTTTCCCAATATCGGTGGTTACCACCATGCCTGTATGATTCAAGTGTAAAGCCTGTGCTTGTGCTTCACGCATGGCCGCCCAGTCTGAATCATCTTGTATTTCTTCTTTTTTCCCATGGTTGGGCAGTTGTACAAAGTAGAAAGGCATTTGTAGTTTTTGCCATTTATCGCGCCAGTCGGCTATCAATGACATGAATAAGTCTGCATATTCATCGCTGCTTTCCAAATTACTCTTTCCTTGATACCATATAACACCTTGAAGGGGGAAAAAAGTAAGCGGATGTATCATCGCATTGAATAATCCTGTAGGATACTTAGGGTTACTTTCTGGTGAAATGGGTACAGGGGGGATTCCACTTAATGAGAGACCGGATAGGTATTTCCATTCTCCTGCCAATGAGATAGGATCTTTGCCTTTTACACTCAGCTTCATGTCTTCTGGACGGCCATATATTCCTCCTTTGCTTTTGTAATTGGTACACGTATGGTCAGTACAGCTTTTCCGCGTTTTACCAGCTTATAGGGAATTGTGTAATAGCGGGACGCATCGGCTTTCGTGTTTCGTCCTATTTCAGTCCCGTTATAATATACGATGCTTTCATCGGCAATGTTCCCTAAATTTATTGTGACATTTTTTCTAGCCCAGTTACGTGGAATATCTATCGTTTTTCTGAACCACACTACTCCATCGAAGTCTTTCATTCCCTTATCTTCCCAGTATCCCGGAAGTTCCATTGTTTTCCAGTTTTCATCCGAATAATCAGGTTCCGCCCATACTTGGTGGTCATCGCACCATCCCATATCGTGTTCGTAAAGAGCTTGATACCACTCTTCTCTTTGACGGGCATATTCTGCTTCTATTTTTTCAGGATTGAACCCCAAGGATTCAAGCATTTCAGTTTCTTTGTTGTAACTTGGCAGGTTTTCTAACGCATCATAACTGGCCCATGCTTCTGCAGGAGTATCTTTCCAGGTGCAACTTATTATACCCATGGGTACTTTCAGAGTCTTTTGTAACTGGCTGGCAAAAAAATATCCCACTGCAGGGAGTCCGGTTATGGTTTTAGAAGTGCATTCTTTCCAACCTTCTTGTGTAGCATGCAAATCTTTCTTGGGAACTAAAGAGATTTCTTTTTTTGTCTGAAACAGACGGATATAAGGTTGGGAGGGTATATCTATGGGAGTTTCTGTTTCACATTCTCCTGTATACAACCATATTTCGCCAATCAGAATATTTTGCAGTATGTGCTCATCCCCGTCCGAAATGATGATTTCATAAGGACCTCCGGCAGATGGGGTAGGAACTTCTATTTTCCAATTTCCTTCTTTGTCAGGTGATGTCGTATAGGGATGCTTATTCCATCCCGTTTTTATTATCACTTCTTTTTTTGTAGATGAATGGCCATGAAAAATGACATTCGATTTTTGTTGTAATACCATATTGTCTGTGAATAATGCAGGCAGTGTTACTTTGGCCTCTGCCATACAAAATGCCATTAACATTCCCAATAAGATCATTTGTTTTTTCATAAGTGCCAAGTTTGTTGTGTTATTAAGTTTATAGTATTTATTTATGTTGTATAAGTCCCCGGTCTTTGAATATGAGTTGTATCAGGCGGAAAGCCAAATCAGTAAGCAATATTCCCAAGGCCGCACCAATGATGACATCAAACAGCCAGTGACGGTTATTCAGAATGCGGGTAAACCCTGTAACTATAGCTGCTGCGTATGCTACTAATCCTACCCAATATCCTTTGAATCCATATTCCTTATACAATAGGGTAGCTGCCATAAACGCTGCTGCCGTATGTCCGGAAGGAAAAGAGAAATAATTTGTGGCATCCGGGCGAAGCACCCCGGTGGTGAGTTTTAATCCATTTACTACCAGCTGCGTCAGTACGACTGACAAGACTATGAAAGTGAACAGCCGTTTCCATCCGAAATTACCTCTTATTCCTCCCAATTTCAGTCCGAATAGAAGTATGAGTGGAAAAAGTTGCAGATAATTGTCATAAGTTTGATGGAAAGCCGGAGCATGTACATTACGCAAATTACGTATGTATAGATTTGCATTTTCGAAAAAATGGGAGAATGTTCCGCTTCCGTCTTGCAAATACACTGCAATAACAAGTAATACAGCTACGTAAAACGTGATGATTGCCATCATTTTAATTTTTCCTATCATAAGTCAGTTTATTCTACGGATGAATGCCCCGAAAGTACTCATTTTCTCTTTTATCTGTTAATGCGTTAATGATAAATTTTGTTCAAAATAAGTTTCTTTAGGAATCTTATGGTTTAGTCGGTTCTTCCTTCATTTCTCCCTTGCTATATCCGCTAGGACTTATTTTATAGTATTTTTTGAATACCTCGCGGAAATATTTTACATCATTAAACCCGGTCATATCTGATATTTCGGATATATTATACTGTCCTTCGGATAGTAATTGCGCTGCCCGTTTCAGCCGGATCAGGCGGATATAGTCTGCCGGAGCTTGGTCTGTCAATGCTTTTAGTTTATTGTAGAAACTGGAACGGCTCATATTTTGTGAAGCACAGAGTGACTCCACGTTGAAACCTGAATTGTCTAGATTTTCAGTTATTGTTTCTTTTACTGCTTCCAGGAACTGTTGATCCAATGTGTTGCTATAATTTATGGAAATGCTGTCATTGTGTAGTTCCATTTCTGCATATTTGCTACGAAGTAGTGCACGGTTAGTCAGTATATTGGCTATGGATGCTTTTAGTATTCCTATGTTAAAAGGTTTTATCAGGTATTTGTCCGCACCTGTTTCCAACCCTTCAACGATATTCTTTTCGTCATTTAATGCTGTTAGCAGAATTACAGGGATATGAGACGTCAGTATATTATTCTTGATAGCAGAACACAATTCGTCCCCCCGCATTTCGGGCATCATAATGTCCGATAATACTAAATCAGGCTTAAATTCGGGGATGATTTTTAAGGCTTCTTTTCCATTGGTACATGTTTCCACTTGATAAGCTTCGGATAAAGTATGAGACAGATATTCGCGTAGATCGTCATTGTCTTCCACAACCAGGATACGCTGTGTATTTTGAACATGCTGCCGATACAGATCTTTATAAGTATGGGGAGAGACTGCACTAGGAGATACTGGTGCCACGTTTTCTTGTTGTACCGTTTCTGTCGGGACCTGTTGGTTTCGGAATTGTTTTTGGGGGAAGATAACCTTTACACGGGTACCTTTATTCTCTACGCTTTCTATGCTGATCTTTCCTTTATGAATACGTACCAGTTTCCACACTAACATCAGTCCGATTCCACTGCCTGTAATTTTTGCATTGATGGCATTGCTGCCCCTGAAGTGTAACTTAAATAACTTTTTCTGTTCTTTGGCAGGAATCCCGATGCCCGTGTCTGTAATCTCCAGACTCCAGTTGTCCTTGTCATGGCGGGTGATAATGTGTACCTCACCGTGGGCGGGAGTATATTTGATGGCATTTGAAATCAGATTTTTTGTGATCGAGTCCATCTTTTCTTTGTCGAACCATACATTTTGATATTCAAAGTTGCTTTTGTAGTCGAGTTTGATCTGTTTGGCTTCTGCATAACTATAAAAGGCATGGCATATTCCTTCCATATAGGTATTAAGTTCGTGTTCCGATATACGGAGGGAGGAGGAGTATACATTAGCTTTGCTGAAGTTTATCAGATTGGTGGTGAGGCGTATCAAAGTGTCCACGTTCTTCATGGCTGTAAGCATATTGGCCTGACTTTCTTCACTTAAATTTTCTTTTTGTTGAATTTCTTCCAAAGGTGCCTTTATCAGTGTCAGCGGAGTACGGATATCATGCGCTGTATTGATAAAGAACCGAGTTCTTTCATCCGAGGCCTTTTTTTCTCTGCGCATGGAATGAAGGCGGAAAATGACGTATGTTGCTAAAATGATAGTCAGGACATAAATACAAATAGCCCAAAAACTGAGCCACACGGGATGTGCTACAGTAATTTTCAATATCCGCTCCTGCAACACGTGTTTATTATCCTCTTTGGAAACGGAACGTACACGCAGTGTATAGGTGCCGGGAGCAACATTAGTAAATCGGATAGTTCCTTCGTCACTGGGAGTAGTCCAGCCATCGTAGAATCCTTCCAACTGCCAGGTATATAGTATGTCCGACGGATAATCGTAATTGATAGAGGATACTCGGATGGAAAATGTATTTTGCATATATTTCAGATTCAATTTCTCTATTTGGTCGATATCTTTAGTCAGAGGAGAGTTTGGATCATTGGGATATACAGTTTGGTAGAAAATACGGAAATCGCTGAATATCATATGTGAATCTCCTGTTTTGGGCATCTCTATGTTTGGGGGGAATTCCAGTGCACCGTCTGTACTTCCGAATACGGTGTTCCCATTGGCACGTAGTACGCCGGAGCCGGCATTGAAACAGGTGGACATCAACCCTTGTCCGCGAGTCCAGTTGCGGAACTGGCGGTTGGTAGGCGAGAAAATACTGATACCATTTTCGGTACTCATCAAGATATTCCCGTCTTTTGTGGGTAGAATAACATAAATGCTGTTTGATACTAACGGGCTGTTTTCTGTGTGGTAATGGGCGCTGATTGATTCTTTTACCGGATCATAAGTAAATAGTCCGGAGCCACTGGTGCCAATGTAGAGTAAACCATTGTCTTCTTGGTGTAACGTATAAATGTAGGTTGCTCCACCGGGCAGAGGTATTTCATGGTATTTACCCGAATTCCGGTCCAGTAGAAAAAGATTGGTGGAGGTACCTATCCACATAGATGTACTATCCTTTTCTTCAATGGCAGTGACGGACCCTAGTCCGGGATAAAGACGTCCTTGGCGTGTCTTCAGATTAAAGCATTTCAGATTATAATATCCTCCGGACCATATACACCCGTATCTGTCCTTTTTAATGTCGCGTATGTATTTGTCGGCACGTACATTCAGATGGAAGGATTGGGCAGGGGTGAGGTATTCTATGTTTCCGTTTTTCTTGGTAATCTGGAAAATGCCCGATGCATATCCTCCCGCCCATATAATACCCGGAGAGACTTCGCATAAAGTAATAAAAATGCGGTTCTGATCTTTTAGTCCGTGATTGAAAGAGCTTAGGAAAGAACGCCATTGCTTTTGCTTTGAATCGTATAAGCTGATGCCGTTGCTTGTTCCAAACCACAGATCCCCGTCACTGTCTTCTATAATGGAGTTTACTTGGTTGTTTACTAGTGACTGCCGGTTGCCAATAGAGTGCTTTATCCAGTTGTAGTTGGTATATTGGTTATTGCGGACGGTAATTCCCGTAGGATAGTTGGACAGCCAGATACGCTGCTCGTTGTCTACATATACATCATTGATAATGTTTCCGTCCATTTCGTTGTAACTACCATAGTTCGCAATGATATAAGGATCTGTTTCATAGGTGTCTATGTTTAACTTGTGCAACTCCTGCTCCTTCAGTGGCTACTAATAATTCCTTTGTGTTCAAGGGACTGATCCGTGTAATATTCACATCTGTTAGTTCTACTTCGGGACGTACAATTTTCTGGCTGTTCAAGTCATATATATAGACTCCCTTTTCAAAAGTGCCTATAAATAGTTTGTTGGCTGTACGGTGTAGATATAATTCGTGTACGTGCATATCCATCATTCCCAGTTTGCCGCAGGAGAGCTCTTTTAAATTCCCGTTTTCCAGTTTTGCCAGATAGATTCTTTTGTCTGTACCTATAAAGAAATGTTCACTGTTTATCTGTTCTATGCAGGTGATATTTCCCAGCCGGTTAGAAATTCTTTGCTTTTGTCCGGATTCTATGTTAAAAAGGTGGATAGCCGATTTGCCGCACAACCATACGTTATCCTCCTGGTCTATGTAACTATATCTCACGAAAGCATGGTAGTCCTTGTTCCAGTAATTGTACATACTGTATATCTGTACAAAACGGTCGTGGCCTGAATCATAACGAAAAATTCTGCCTTGTTTTCCTGTGACCAGTAGTGTACCTGTTTTATCTAAAAAAGTCCAGTTTATATTCAATAACGGGTCTAGTTCCCTGTTACCTTCTCTTAATTTATAATGTTTTATTTCTTTTCCGTTATATCGGTCTATCCCCACATGAGTGAGGAACCACATATATCCACGAGCATCTTTCTGAATTTTGTATATTTTCTGATTGCTTAGTCCTTCTTCTATGCCAATATATTTATAAGTCTGCGATGAGACGGTTAATGACAGTAGTAAAAAAATGAGACTTGTGATAGTAGCTTTCATAAAACTCTTTATTCTAAATCTTTTCTTTTTTCAAAAAACAGTAACAAAATTAAGATAAAAAAATCATAGGATTAGTAATTTGAGATGAGCTAAATTTCGGTAAAATTATCCCTTTGTTCGCCTATGGCTCGCTTGTGTGAATATAAGAAATATAAATGGAAGAAGGTTTGTAACATAACTGTCAGATGATTATGTTTTCTTAACAAAACTTCGTGCAGCATTATGGTATAGCCTGCATTTCTTTCAATAGAAAGGACTTATAAACTAGAATAATTAACTAAGTAAAGAAAAGCACAATGAAAAAGTTTTTTGGTTTTAATAAATTGCTTGCGTCTGTAGCGGTACTTGCTTCTGTGATGATCTTTCAATCCTGTTTGGATGATGATGATAATGATTATTATAGATATGCGTTGCCCAATGCACTGGTTACTGTGAAACCGGTGGCCGACAATTCATTTTTTATGCAGTTGGATGACAGTACGACACTGTTACCTGTCAATATGAAAAATTCTCCTTATGGTGAGAAGGAAGTAAGGGCCCTTGTAAATTTCGATCCGGTGAATGAGTCAAGCGGAGAGTATGACAAGGCTGTACATATCAACTGGATAGACAGTATCTTGACAAAACCGATTGCCGGTGATTTAGGAGATAAGAATGATGAAGTATATGGTACTGACCCTGTAGATATGATTAACGATTGGGTAACAATTGCCGAGGACGGTTATTTGACTTTGCGTTTCAGAACCATGTGGGGGAATCGCAGTCAAGCTCATTTTGTCAATTTGTTGATGAGTAAAGATGCTGAAAATCCTTATGAGGTAGAATTCCGTCATAATGCTTTTGGTGATGTATACGGTGAACCTGCCGACGGACTGGTGGCATTTAATTTGGATTCCTTGCCTGACACTGAAGGAAAAACAGTGAAGCTGAAATTAAAATGGAAATCATTTAACGGAGAGAAAACTGCGGAATTTGATTATTGTACCCGTAAGTCAACTCCTGCAAACAGTGCAGCCATTACAGCCGGACGAAGTGTCTTGAGATTAAAATAAGGTTTAATAACTGAGGTGCAATTTCAATCCCTCCTGTTCTATGTGGTATAGAGCCGGAGGGATATTTTTTTGCTTTATTCGCTCATCCATATCCCTAGCATTACTCCGAGGATACCCAATACCACACTACCGATGATGTAGGTGAAAAAAGAGGGGTAGAGTCCTGATTTCAGTAATTGCAGACTTTCGTTGCTGAAAGTGGAAAAAGTAGTGAAGCCACCGCAAAGTCCGATAGTGAGCATCAGTCTTATATCATTGTTGATATGAATGCGTGAGGTGAGGGTATAGAATACCCCGATCAGTATGCAACCCAAAATATTGACTGCGAAAGTACCCCACGGAAAATTCGTTGTTCCCTGGCGATAAATGCTTATGGTAAGCAGGTAGCGAAGTACACTTCCTGTACCTCCTCCCAAGAAGATGAGTAATAGTGATTTCATAAATGCTACATTTTAATGCAAAAATAGCAATGATTATTCATTCAGAGCCAAACTTTTTTCGTAATTTTGCACCCTAAACGAAAAATACGCAAAAAGGAATGGGTGGTTTTTTTGGAACAGTCTCAAAGGCTGAATGCGTCACCGACTTATTTTACGGGACGGACTATAATTCACATTTAGGAACAAAAAGAGGTGGTTTGGCTACGTATGCCCAAGGAGAGGGATTTATGCGTTCTATCCACAATTTGGAGAGTTCTTATTTCCGCACGAAGTTTGAATCTGAACTTCCAAAGTTCAAAGGTAGTTCGGGTATCGGCATTATCAGTGATACGGACCCGCAGCCTATCGTGATAAACTCGCATCTGGGCAAGTTCGCCATCGTCACAGTAGCTAAAATCAATAACATTACGGAATTGGAACGCGACTTGCTGGCAGCTAATATGCACTTTTCTGAAATGAGTCTTGGCAAGACGAATCAGACGGAGCTGATCGCATTGCTTATTGTGCAAGGGAAAAATTTTGTAGATGGTATAGAGAATGTCTTTAATAAAATCAAAGGATCATGCTCCATGCTGATATTGACGGAAGACGGTATTATAGCAGCACGTGACAAATGGGGGCGTACTCCGATTGTGATAGGTAAAAAAGAGGGTGCGTATGCTGCGACAAGTGAGTCAAGCAGTTTCCCGAATCTGGATTATGAAATAGAGAAATATGTAGGACCGGGCGAAATTATTCGCTTGCGTGCCGACGGAATGGAACAAATGCGCAAGCCGAACGAAGGAATGCAGATTTGTTCTTTTTTGTGGGTATATTATGGATTTCCTGTTTCATGCTATGAAGGGAAAAATGTAGAGGAAGTACGTTTTATGAGTGGTTATAAAATGGGGCAGAAGGACGATTCGGAAGTTGATTGTGCCTGCGGTATTCCTGATTCGGGAGTAGGCATGGCATTGGGGTATGCTGAAGGCAAAGGAATTCCTTATCATCGTGCTATTGCCAAGTACACACCCACCTGGCCTCGTAGTTTTACTCCTGCCAATCAGGAAATGCGTTCACTGGTAGCAAAAATGAAGCTGATACCTAATCGTGCAATGCTGGAAGGTAAGCGCGTGTTGTTCTGTGACGATTCTATAGTACGTGGAACCCAACTTCGTGATAATGTAAAAATTTTATTTGATTATGGTGCCAAAGAGGTTCATATGCGCATTGCTTGTCCGCCATTGATTTATGGATGCCCTTTCATTGGTTTCACTTCTTCAAAAAGTGATTTGGAATTGATAACCCGCCGGATGATTAAGGAGATTGAAGGCGATGAAAATAAGAATCTGGAAAAATATGCAACGACAGATTCGCCGGAGTATAAGAAGATGGTGCAAATGATTGCCGACCGCTTCGGTTTGAGCTCCTTGAAATTCAATACTTTGGAAACTTTGGTAGAAGCGATAGGATTACCAAAATGTAAGGTATGTACCCATTGTTTTGATGGTTCCAGTTGCTTCTAATAACAAAATAATAAAATATTAATGAAAAAGAGCCGTGATTTGTTTGGCAATTCACGGCTCTTTTTCTATTTTTACAGGCAAGTATGAATATTAAAACAAAAAGAAAAATGACGGTAATAGAACGATTTTTAAAATATGTAAGCTTCGACACTCAGTCTGATGAGAATAGCGGGGCTACCCCCAGTACACCGAAGCAGATGGTGTTTGCACAATATTTAAGATCTGAATTGGAACAATTGGGCTTTCAGGAAATTTCTTTGGATGAGAATGGTTATCTGTTTGCCACATGGCCGGCCAATACGGATAAACCGGTTCCTACCATCGGATTTATTGCACACATGGATACCAGTCCCGATATGACGGGTGCGGGAGTCACCCCACGCATTGTCTATGGTTATGACGGAACGGATATTGTATTATGCGAAGAAGACAACATTATACTTTCTCCCAAGCAATTTCCCGAACTGTTGGATCATAAAGGGGGAGGATCTTATTGTAACCAACGGCAAAACATTGTTGGGAGCTGATGACAAGGCGGGTATTGCTGAAATCATCTCGGCTATGGTATATTTGAAAGAACATCCTGAAATCAAGCATGGAAAAATTCGTGTGGGATTTAATCCTGATGAAGAAATAGGCTTGGGTGCACATAAATTTGATGTGGAGAGATTCGGATGCGAGTGGGCATATACGATGGATGGTGGTGAAGTAGGGGAGTTGGAGTTTGAAAACTTTAATGCCGCTTCTGCGAAAGTGATTATTAAAGGACGTAACGTACATCCGGGATATGCAAAGGATAAAATGATCAACTCCTTGCGTGTAGCTAATGAGTTTGTGTCTTTACTGCCTACGGACGAAGTGCCCGAATGTACTGATGGTTATCAGGGATTCTATCATTTGATTGGCATGACGGGTGAAGTAGAGCAGACTACCATCTCTTATATAATCCGTGATCATGACCGTGCCAAGTTTGAGGCATGCAAGGAAAATATGAAAAAGTGGGCGGAAATCATCAATAAGAAATATGGAGAAGGCACCGTTACATTGGAATTGAAAGACCAGTATTACAATATGCGTGAGAAAATTGAGCCGGTGATGCATATCATTGATATCGCTTTCAAGGCTATGGAAGAGGCGGGCGTGACACCTAAGGTGAAGGCTATCCGCGGTGGAACGGATGGTGCACAACTTTCATTCAAGGGATTGCCTTGTCCCAATATTTTTGCCGGCGGCTTGAATTTTCATGGCAGATATGAGTTCGTGCCAATCCAGTCTATTGAGAAAGCCATGAAAGTGGTGGTGAAAATCGCTGAATTGGTGGCAAGATAAGTAATTTATTAACCTTAAAATAGTAAAGTAATAACATGAAAACAACTCCGTTTACCGAAACACACATTGCCTTGGGGGCGAAAATGCACGAATTTGCAGGTTATAATATGCCTATTGAATATTCGGGAATTATTGATGAACATCTTACTGTATGTAATGCCGTAGGTGTTTTTGATGTATCCCATATGGGTGAATTTTGGGTAAAAGGTCCTAATGCGTTGGAGTTTTTGCAGCAAGTGACTTCAAACAATGTGGCAACTTTGCCCGTCGGTAAAGCGCAATATACTTGTTTCCCTAATGAGGAGGGAGGTATTGTTGATGACCTGTTGGTATATCACTATGAATCCGAAAAATACTTGTTGGTGGTAAATGCAGCCAATATTGAGAAAGACTGGAACTGGTGTGTCAGTCATAACACAGTGAGTGCGGAATTGGAAAATGCATCCGACCGTATGGCACAGCTTGCTATTCAGGGACCGAAGGCTATGGAAGTTTTGCAAAAACTGACTCCGGTCAACTTGTCTGAAATTCCTTATTATGCTTTTACCACAGGTGAGTTCGCCGGTCAGAAAGATGTGATTATTTCGAATACCGGTTATACCGGTGCAGGTGGTTTCGAGCTTTATTTTTATCCCGAAGCTGGTCAGGCTATCTGGAAAGCAATTTTTGAAGCAGGTGCTCCTGAAGGGATTAAACCTATCGGGCTAGGGGCTCGTGATACATTACGTTTGGAAATGGGCTTTTGCCTGTATGGTAATGATTTGAGTGATACCACTTCTCCGTTGGAAGCAGGATTGGGCTGGATTACCAAATTTGTTGAAGGAAAGAATTTCACTTCACGTGCTTTACTTGAAAAGCAGAAAGCCGAAGGATTGAAACGCAAGCTGATTGCTTTTGAAATGGTAGACCGTGGTATTCCCCGTCATGGTTATGAACTGGTAAATGCTGATGGAGAGAAAATAGGTGAAGTAACTAGTGGAACCATGTCTCCAATGCGTAAGATTGGTATCGGTATGGGATATGTTCAGACCGCTTACACAGCATTAGGTACTGAAATATTTATTGATGTGCGCGGACGCAAGCTGAAAGCTGTAGTAGTAAAGGCCCCGTTCAGAAAATAAATCGAAAGCCGGAAAAGAGAACGCTGATAACAAAGAAAACGCGGATATTCAAGAAATCTGAATATTCGCGTTTTCTTTATATGGCTGATATACATTTACGGTTAGTTCCTTTTCATAAAAACAGCTTTTAATGCAAAATTAATAATAGGATGAAGAATATGATAAATAGATAATTCTTAATTTTGCAATCAAAAATTTATTAGCTATGTCTGAATTGGCTCCATTGATAAGTGATTTGGCTTTGATTCTGATCTGCGCCGGTGTCATGACGCTCGTCTTTAAACGGTTAAAGCAACCTCTTGTTCTCGGCTATATCGTAGCCGGCTTTTTGGCAAGTCCCCATGTTCCTCTTACTCCGTCGGTCATTGATGTGGCCAATATCCATACATGGTCGGAGATTGGTGTGATATTCTTGTTGTTCGCTCTAGGGTTGGAATTTAGTTTCAAGAAACTGGTGAAGGTAGGGGGGACGGCGGTCATTGCGGCGTGTACCATTATATTTTGTATGATATTGGTTGGGATTTTTGTAGGGTGGTCTTTCGGGTGGCAACGCATGGACTGTCTGTATTTGGGAGGTATGTTGGCCATGTCTTCCACGACTATTATCTATAAGGCTTTTGATGATTTGGGATTGAGGCAGCAACGGTTTGCCGGTTTGGTTCTTAGTATTTTGATATTGGAAGATATATTGGCTATTGTTTTGATGGTTATGTTGAGTACAATGGCAGTGAGTCAGAATTTCGAGGGCAGTGAAATGGTATATAGCATTGCCAAATTATTATTCTTCCTTATATTGTGGTTTGTGGTAGGTATTTATATCATTCCTACATTTTTGAAGCGTTCCCGCAAGTGGATGGCAAATGAAACATTGCTGATTGTTTCGCTGGCATTGTGCTTCGGTATGGTAGTTGTGGCGGCCAAGGTTGGATTTTCGGCTGCGTTTGGAGCTTTTATAATGGGGTCTATTTTGGCAGAAACGGTAGAGGCCGAAAATATAGAGAAGCTTGTGGCCCCTGTAAAGGATTTGTTTGGAGCCATTTTCTTTGTATCTGTGGGAATGATGGTAGACCCTGCCATGATTGTAGAATATATATGGCCCATTGTGATTATTACATTGGCCATTCTGCTTGGCAGGTTATTTTTGGTACAGGTGGTGTGATTTTGTCGGGACAGCCGTTGAAAGTTGCCATGCAATGTGGCTTCAGTCTGACCCAGATTGGTGAATTCGCATTTATTATCGCTTCGTTGGGGGTAAGTCTGAAAGTAACCAGTGATTTCTTATATCCTATTGTGGTGGCTGTTTCGGTCATTACCACATTTCTGACCCCGTATATGATACGTTTGGCGATACCTGCTTATCATATAGTAGAGAAACGTCTGCCCGGCAAATGGAAAAAAATGCTTGAGCGTTATTCATCGGGATCACAAACGGTGAATCATGAAAACAATTGGAAGAAATTGTTGGTTGCCATAGCTAGGATCGTAGCTGTTTATTCTGTATTGTGTATAGCTATGATTACACTTTCATTCCATTTTATTATTCCATTGTTCCGGGCTAGTCTGCCTGTCTTTTGGGCCAATCTGGCAGGAACTGTTTTTACTATCGTCTGCATCGCACCTTTCTTGCGTGCCATTATCATGAAAAAAAACCACTCTGTAGAGTTCCAGGCGTTATGGCAGGATAGCCGTTTCAACCGGGCACCCTTGATTTCTACCATTTTACTCCGTATAATGATAGCTGTCATGTTTGTGATGTTTGTTATAGAGAAACTTTTTCAGGCTTCCACGACTTTGCTGATCGGTATAGCCGTTGTTTTGGTAGGTATGATGATGTTCTCGCGATGGCTGAAGAAGCAATCTATATTCATGGAGCGTACTTTTATTCAGAATTTGCGTTTCAGAGATGTGCATGCTGAGTTTACAGGTCAGAAGCGTCCTGAGTATGAAGGACATTTGTTGTCCCGCGACTTACATCTTTCGGATTTTGAGATACCTGCGGATTCCTTATGGGCGGGATATACGTTAAGAGAGCTGAATTTGGGGCATAAATACGGAGTACATGTGGCATCTATCATTCGTGGAATGCATCGTATTAATATTCCAGGGGCGAATGTACGTCTGTTTCCCGGTGACACCATACAGGTAATCGGTACGGATGAGCAGTTGGGCGAGTTTGCCCGTCAAGCAGAAAGAGTATCAGCCGCCGCTGAAGAGGAAGATTTGGAAAGGCGTGAAATGAATCTGAAACAGTTCATTATAGATCGTAACTCATTTTTCTTGGGTAAAAATATCAAAGAAAGTGGTATCCGGGATGAGTACAAATGTCTGGTGGTAGGCGTCGAAAAAGAAGATAGTACGCTGATGACCCCTGATATCAATGTACCTTTTACGGAAGGAGATGTGGTATGGGTGGTAGGCGAACGGGATGATGTGTACCGTTTGTTGGGTAAGAAAGAAAAAGAGGAAGAATAATTAATTTTAATACATAAGAAAACCATGAAAAGTGATCCTAAAGATTGTCTGTATTGTCAGAACAATGAGACATTGCACAATTTAATGATTGAAATAGCGCCACTGAGTGTTTCACGTGTATTCCTGTTTAAGGAACAAACCTATCGCGGACGTTGCCTTGTTGCTTATAAAGATCATGTAAACGACTTGTTTGAACTGAGTGATGAAGAACGTAATGCATTTATGGCAGATGTTGCCCGTGTGACCCGTGCTATGGACAAGGCTTTCCACCCTGAAAAAATAAATTACGGAGCATATAGTGACAAACTTTCTCACCTGCATTTTCATCTGGCTCCCAAGTATGTGGACGGACCTGATTATGGAGGTGTATTTCAGATGAATCCGGGAAAAGTTTATCTGACTGATGCGGAATACCAAGAAATGATTGAAGCTATAAAGAAAAATCTGTAGTAGTGAAATGATTAACAGATAGATAGTAGTTAATGGCTAGTGATTAATAGCAGATGCGTACACCTACAATCACTAACCATTAATCACTATCTATTCTTGTTCTTCGAAATCAAATTCAAAGTCGAAGTCATCATCACCGAAATATTCAGGAGTAATGAATTCTTCCATGCTGCGACGGTCCTTCTTGGTGGGACGCCCTGTTCCGCGGGCGCGATCAACAAAACCGCTGATTCTGCTCATTTCCAGTAATTCATATTGCTCCGGAGTCGTTACATTCTCCAGAATTTCAGGAACCAATTTGGCTTCTTGCCATCAATCACCAAGTCAACTACGTAGATGTGCGGAGTATAAACCAAGTTACGCAGACCCTCAGCAGATACAGTGAAGTGAACATTTTCACCTGCACCATAAAGTACGCAAGGTACACCGTTGTCTTTACGAATAGCTTTCAAAGCTCTTGCTTGTTCCGAAGAGCGTTCTGCAATAGTTCTTGCAGTTCCTTTTACTTCAATTGATTTCATCTTTTAATTTTTTGTGTTACTCTAAATTAAGTTGTTTTGTTGCTTAATTCACCATCGCACGATGTGGGGGTTGCCACACAATGTTGCAAAAAAGCGGTGCAAAAGTACAGCTTCTTTTTGAATTATCAAAAGGTTATAACTTAAAATTCAATGTCTATCTTGATTTCTCCTTCCAATGAAGACGCTTTTTCCTCTTTCGGCAGTTCTTCTTTTCCCGTTTCGGGACTTTCAGCCTCTTCGTCAGTGGTATGTCTTGTATAGCAGCCTTGCTGTTCCTGGATGAAGCCGATGGCTTGCTGAAGTCCGTTCATGAACTTTTCAAAATCCTCTTTGTATAGAAAGATTTTGTGCTTTTCGAAACTTACCTGCGAGTCATCTCCTTCGCCCATCACAATCTTCTTGCTTTCCGTGATGGCGAGAAACATTTCGTCTTTTCTGTTTTTCTTGACGTCTAAATAGTAGATGCGTTTACCTGCTTTAATGGATTTGGAGAATACAATCTCCTTATCGTTCATGTCCGCACCGTTTTTCTTCTTTAAGTCTTCCATATTATAATAGGTCTCAATTTTGATATTATCACCTTAAAACTTGTATCTCGTAGCTTTTAGCTCTTTATCGGGCTCAAAATTGACGATTTTTTTTAAACTGTCAAAAGAAAAAGCCCGGATAATGAATATCTGCATTAAAAAATGTGATTTATTTGCGTAAACTCATTAAAAATGTCTACTTTTGCATCTTGTTAACAACAGTATTTATTAATAGAATTATGATTAACAGAGTTCTTATTCGTCTTAAGATTATACAGATTGTATATGCTCCAACAACAGGCAAAGTAAATGACATAACAACATGTTCGACAAAAGGAACATACGTATTTACTATTTAAAGACTTTAGAGAGAATCAGAAGCTTCCTGCTTAGCCGTAATAGCAGGGAGTTCCTGATTTTCTTGTTTTTTGTATTTGTATCTTTCTGCTTTTGGTTGCTTCAGGTGTTAAATGATGATTATGAAACGGAATTCTCCGTTCCGTTACGGTTGAAGAATGTACCTAGTGATGTGGTGCTGACCTCCGAACTTCCTGATGAACTGCGTATTGGCGTGAAAGACAGGGGGACTGTATTGGCTAACTATATGCTGGGGCAGACATTCTATCCCATTGTTGTGGACTTTAAGGACTATGAGGATAAAGGAAGTCGTGTCCGGATTCCGGTTTCAGCTTTAATGAAAAAGATTTCGGTCCAGTTGAATCAGACAACCAAATTGCTGACCATACGGCCGGATACTGTGGAGTTTATTTATACAAAAGGGAAGGCAAAGAAGGTGCCCGTGAAATTGCAAGGCAAGGTGGCTTTGGACCGTCAGTATTATATCTCGGATATCATTTACTCGCCGGATTCAGTGATGGTTTATGCTCCTCAAGAGATTTTGGATACCATCACGGCTGCTTATACACAGGCATTGAACTTTGAAGATGTGGCAGACACCGTTCGTCGCAGGGTGAATCTGGCCGATGTACGTGGAGCGAAATTCATTCCCTCTTTTGATGATGTGACTTTATTGGTAGATATTTACGCTGAAAAAAGTGTGGAGGTGCCTATACGTGGCATCAATTTTCCGCCCGATAAAGTACTTCGCACTTTTCCCTCCAAGGTTCAGGTGACTTTTCAGGTAGGTCTGAGTCATTTCAAGTCCATCACTTCCGAGGATTTCTTTATCGGGGTGACTTATGAGTCTTTGTTGAACAATAAGGGGGAGAAGTGTCCGGTCAATCTCAAATCCATCCCCCGATATGTGAACCACGTCCGTTTGAATCCCAAGGAGGTGGATTATTTGATAGAACAACGAATTAAATTCAATGATTAAGATAGCGGTTACCGGTGGCATCGGCAGTGGAAAATCATACATTTCCCATTTGCTGGAGAATATGCATATCCCAGTGTATAATGCGGATAATGAAGCGAAACGCCTTACTGTTTCCGATGCCGGAATTCGTGGGGAACTGATTGCTTTGTTAGGTGAGGAGGTTTATAAGGATGGTCTGTTAAACAAGCCGTTGCTGGCTTCCTATCTGTTTTCCAATCCGGCGCATGTGCTCCAAATCAATTCCATTATCCATCCCCGGGTACGGAAAGATTTTACCGTATGGGTGGAACGTCAGGAAAAGTGTGAGATAGTGGGTATGGAATCGGCTATTTTGTATGAGGCCGGTTTTCAGGATACGGTAGATGCGGTAATAATGGTCTATGCACCTGTAGAACTGCGTATACAGCGTGCCATGTATCGTGACGGAGCCAGCGAGGAACAAGTCCGGGCACGTATTGCTGCCCAGATGGATGATGAAGAAAAGCGTCGGCGGGCCGATTTCACGGTGGTGAATGACGGGGTGCAATTGCTCATACCCCAGTTGAACAGAATAGTAGAACAATTAAAAACCGAAAAATTCATACTATAAATTTGGGAGTTTCATTGGTGAATTGTACTTTTGCTTCCTCAAACCATAAATATAAAATAGAATAGTATGTTAAAGACCATTTTATCAATCGCGGGCAAACCGGGATTATATAAATTGATTTCTCAAGGAAAGAACATGTTGATTGTAGAAACAGTTGACGCGGCTAAGAAAAGAGTTCCTGCTTATGCTCATGACAAAGTTATCTCATTGGCGGATATTGCTATGTACACAGATGCAGAAGAAGTGCCTTTGAGCGAAGTGCTGGAAGCGGTAAAGAAGAAAGAGAATGGAGCGGTTGCTTCTATCAATTATAAAAAAGCATCAGCCGATGAGTTGCATGCTTATTTTGCAGAAGTTTTGCCAAATTATGATCGTGACCGTGTTCATAACGGAGATATCAAGAAACTGATTTCATGGTACAATATTTTGGTAAACAATGGTATTACTGAATTTGTAGAAGCTCCGGCAGATTCTGCTGACAAAGTGGAAGAAGCTGTTGCTGAATAATTGAAATAAAGCGAAAGGGAAAGGCCTGTCAAGTAGATTGTAAACTGCTTGACGGGCTTTTTGTTTACCGGCATTATTGGTAAAAAAAGTATGTGTACTTCATTGGCGAAATAACACCACTTACTTTGCCGATGAAGTACACATACTTTGTCTATGAACATATATTACCTTTTTCAGTGGGATACGGTCGTTTATAATGCCCTGTAGAGAATATCAGGTGAGGTGGCTGCCTTCATAAGCTCTCAGCCCTCCGCAAACACCCTGCCCGTCGGCATTCCGGCTGAAGGATATACCTCACGAAATGTTTCAGCCGGAAAATATCCTTCAGAACAACCACTCCTCCGAAAATAAAACCGGCTGAAACATTTCCACTTGGCTGAAGGATTCCATAACCTCAGTCCTTCAGCCGGAATGCCGACGGGCAGGGTGTTTGCGGAGGGGCTGAAAGATCTGAAGGAAAAATAAGGCGTTTCGGCATGTAGATACCGTTATGGAAAAAAACAACAGGTCAAATTTTAAAAAGCTCTTGTTCTTTCAATGAAAACGTCTTGTTCTTTTTTTTAAAGACCTTGTTCTTTTCAGAAAAGAACAGGACGTTTGAGAGGTTAGTAACCTGCATGCCGGAAAGTTAGTAACGTGTGGGGCGACACGTTACTAATGTGTGGGCTGTAAGATTAGTAATGTTACAGGTGAAAGATTATATATCTTACAAGTGATACATATCATACAGGTATGAAGTTTCAGTATATGTTTGATAATAAAACAGTAGGTTATCTTTTTTTACGATTATCCAGTTCAATGAACTCTTTTCGGATGAATAAGTTTCTTATGTTTTTCAATATTGTAAAAATATACCAGTCTACACAGGCTGTTCTGAATCTTGCCGTATTTCAGTTTTCTTTTTCTTATACAAAAATGAAAAAAGGAAGTAGAGATGGCTGATTAAACTGTTTTATGAGCTTATTGCCGTTTTTTAGCTATTGGAAACATATTGGTTAAGGAAATATTCAAAATATTGCAGATAGAGGGCTATAGTTAACGAAAAAAGGGGTGCATGATGAACACCCCTTTTGCTTAGTAAAGATAAGACCTTATCTTTACTGGTTGTTTGTAACATTCTAGTTGCGGAATTTTAATCCGTCACCCGCTGTTTCTACGATAATCGGTTTGCTTCGGTCCACTTCCTGTGACAATAGCTTTTTGGACAAATCATTCAGCAAATAGCGTTGGATGGCACGTTTCACGGGACGGGCACCGAATTCGGGATCATAGCCTGTGCTGGCAATGAAACGGACGGCCTCATCGGTCATTTCCAAAGTAATGCCGTTGCCGGCCAGCATATTCTTGATACCGTTGTACGGCGTACGGCATCGGATACGGCTTCGATGGCTTCGTCCTGCCCGATAACCCGTTGGTGTAATTCTGCCTCCAGATGCAACAGTTTATCCTTTTCGCTTTGCAGCATCTTACTGACGGGGATGCCTGTCCAACGGGATACTACATCTGCAATGTCTTCGGCATCTACTTCTTCCTTAATCATGGCTTTGTCGCCCTGCATTTCGTGCAGTTTTTGCTGCGTTTCTTCAATCTCCTGGTTCAGCGCTTGCAGTTTGCCGTAACGGATTTCGGCCACCCGGCCATAGTCGCCTTCCCGTTCTGCTTTGTCGGCCTCGAACTTCAGGTTTTCTATTTCAACCTTATTTTGCTGGATTCTGTTGACCAATGTCTTTTCACTTTGCCATTTGGCCTTGTACGAGTTTTCCTGCTCCTTCAGTTCGGCAAGTTCCTTACCGATTTGTTCCAGTTTCGGTTTATCGTTTTCGCGCTTGATGGCTTCGCGCTCAATCTCCAGTTGTTTGATCTTACGTGAAATTTCATCCAGTTCCTCCGGTACGGAGTCTACTTCCATACGTAACTTGGCAGCAGCTTCATCCATCAGGTCGATAGCCTTATCCGGCAAGAAACGATCTGTAATATAGCGGTTGCTCAGCTCTACGGCAGCTATGATGGCGTCATCTTTAATCCGTACATGATGATGGTTCTCATAACGTTCCTTCAGACCACGCAGAATGGAAATGGTGCTCAGTGTATCCGGTTCGTTCACCATGACAATCTGGAAGCGGCGTTCCAACGCTTTGTCCTTTTCGAAATACTTCTGATATTCATCGAGGGTAGTGGCCCCGATGCTCCTCAGTTCACCGCGTGCCAGGGCGGGTTTCAGGATGTTGGCGGCATCCATGGCGCCTTCCCCCTTGCCGGCACCCACCAGGGTATGGATTTCATCAATGAAGAGGATGATGTCTCCTTCGGACTTCTTTACTTCATTGATAACGGCCTTCAGACGTTCTTCAAATTCACCTTTGTACTTGGCTCCGGCAACCAGCGCACCCATATCCAATGAGTAAACTTGCTTGTTCTTCAGATTTTCCGGCACGTCTCCACGCAGGATACGATGGGCAAGTCCCTCCACGATGGCCATTCTTACCGGTACCCGGTTCACCATCTCCTTTCTAAATATTATTCAAATACCTATTGAAAACGTAACTGTCACTGCTTTGTTCAGTGGCTTTTGCGATTTCATTTGATAATCGTCAAATAGTTTGCCAAAAAGAAAAAGAAAGCTAATGAAGTAAAATAAGAAGACAAAATGACAGGCTTTCCGGCTTTTAAATGAAAAAAAGTCCGAATTGTACACAAAAAGGCAGATAACTCTTTTTGCAAGCAGATGATAATTGCTATCTTAGCATCGAAATCATAAAATGAAAACGAGATGACAAATGAAATAAAGTTTGCAGATACTGTAATTCTGGTGGATGTAGCCTATGTAGACAGGGTGGCGGGTGATTTATCCAAACATTTTGGTGACGTGGTGGGCCGTAAGTTGCCGAAAGCGGATTTACCGGTGTTGTTGGAATGTCTGTCACTGGATAGTGGAATACCCTTGGGGGAGAATGCAGTTCAGGTATTATTTATTTATGACGAGGAAAGTAAGAAAATGGATGCTTTTCAGCCGTCGGATTTGGAAAAGGAATTAAATAACGTGGCTTTCAAAAGCCAGTTGGGAGAGTTTGCACTTTATTCTTTCGAACCATCGGATATGGCTAGTCGCGAAGAGTTGTTTCTGGAGTCTTTGAGAGTGGTGGTTGATGCAAAAGAGGTGAAACGGGTGATTATTGTCCCTGCCGAAGAAGAATATGGAGATAAAGTTCCTGCTATATTAAATAAGGTGGACGGAAAAGAAAAAATGACGGTATTCGGTATGAATCCTCCAACCAGTGAAGTCGCTTATCAGTGGGAGATGTTTGGATTCGCTGTTTTACAGTCGTTAGGAATTAAAGCAGACGAACTATAATCATTAAAAAACATGTCTGATTTCAGGTTAAGAGTATTCAGTAGTGTTGCGAAAAACCTCAGCTTTACAAAGGCTTCGCAAGAGCTGTTTATTAGTCAGCCGGCTATAACCAAGCATATTCAGGAATTGGAGACGATGTACCAGACACGCCTTTTTGAGCGAATGGGGAACAAGATCTTGCTGACTGATGCAGGCAGGTTGTTGTTGGAGCATTGTGAGAAAATTTTGGAAGATTACGGACGCTTGGAGTACGAGATGAACTTATTACGTAATGAGCATACCGGTGAGTTACGCTTGGGAGCCAGTACTACAATTGCCCAATATGTGCTTCCCTCCCTTGCTGGCTCGCTTCATCGAGAAGTTTCCGCAAGTGTCTTTATCACTTTTCAGCGGGAACTCCTCTGAGGTGGAAAAGGCATTGCAGGAACATCGTATAGATTTGGCACTGGTAGAGGGAAATACCCGGCAACCTAATTTGAAATATACTCCTTTTCTGCAAGATGAGCTGGTGGCTATCGTCCATACTCATAGTAAGTGGATGGATTATGATGAGATAACTTTGGATGAATTGAAAGAAGTTCCTCTTGTACTTCGTGAAAGAGGTTCGGGAACATTGGATGTATTGATTACCGCTTTGCATAAACACAACATAAAGTTATCGGACCTTACTATCCGTATGCACCTGGGAAGTACAGAGAGCATTAAATTATTTCTGGAAAATAGTGAGTGCATGGGGATTTTGTCTATCCGGTCTATTAATAAAGAACTGTATTCAGGGAAGTTTAAAGTATTGGATATAAAAGACCTGGTGATGTTTCGTGAATTTGATTTTGTCCAATTGCAAGGGCAGGATACAGGGCTCCCGGCTCTGTTCATGCAATTTGCCAATCATTATAAGGAAAAGTTATAACTTATAATTAAAAACGATTAGATTGTTTTTGAAACATATATTACCTTTGCATCCCGAAATGGAGAAATAATGTTAAAAAGTAAAATATATGATTTCAGTAACAGCTTTACAGCAAAACAGCAAAACTATTTATGTAGGTTTGCTTTCCACGTTAACGGTCTTTTTGTTGATGGACTATATTCCGGTATTGGCTTCATTTTCCCAGTGGGTCACTCCCCCCGTATCTTTATTTCTGGGGTTGATATTTGCATTAGTTTGCGGACAGGCCTATCCTAAGTTCAATAAAAAGGTTTCTAAATATTTGTTGCAATATTCTGTAGTGGGATTGGGGTTCGGTATGAATCTTCAGGCTTCTCTGGCTTCCGGTAAGGAAGGAATGGAATTCACGATCATTTCTGTAATCGGTACAATGATTATAGGTATGTTTATAGGGCATAAACTTTTGAAGGTAGATCGTGATACGGCTTATCTTATCAGTTCGGGTACTGCAATTTGTGGGGGAAGCGCTATTGCTGCTGTGGGTCCTGTATTGAAAGCTAAAGATAGTGAGATGTCTGTGGCTTTGGCTACTATCTTTGTATTGAATGCCATCGCTTTGTTTATTTTTCCGGTGTTAGGCCATATGTTTGGGTTAGATCAACAACAGTTTGGTACTTGGGCAGCTATTGCTATTCATGATACGAGTTCTGTGGTGGGAGCAGGTGCGGCATACGGTGAAGAGGCGTTGAAAGTGGCGACTACAATCAAACTGACCCGTGCCCTTTGGATTATTCCTTTGGCATTCGCTACATCTTTTATTTTCAAGGGGAGCGGTAAGAAAGTAAGCATTCCTTGGTTTATCCTTTATTTTGTTGTAGCTATCATTCTGAATACTTATGTGCTGGATGGTGTGCCTCAATTCGGGCAGGCTGTTTCTGGACTGGCACGTAAGGGATTGATTATTACCATGTTTTTTATTGGAGCTTCCTTGTCTATGGATGTATTGAAGCAAGTAGGTATGAAACCTCTGATTCAAGGTGTTGCTCTTTGGGCGGTGATCAGTCTTAGTTCATTGGCTTATATTCTACTTTTCTGATAGGGATTTATTAGAATATTAAAAAGTATGCGGATGATATGGATTGTCTGAAAAATCCTGTTATCCGCATATGCTTTTTTATGAGAATATAATTTAGAAGTAATAGATGAGTAATAGTACAGCGTTTACTCCAATGACAGTGAGGAATCCTTTCCATACATAAGGCAGCATTTCTTTTCTGCGGGAGGAAAAAAATATGGCATAGAACATATTCACTACGATGTTGCTGATGATAGCTTGCATGATACAGGCCCCTACAATGGTTGCCGGAATGTTTCCGCCTTGTAACAGGTTTAGTATGAAAGGAGTGATATCACTTAATCCTGTTGCAATGGAGAGAATACTCAAACCTCCTGTTCCTGCATAAACCAATGTATAGTGAGTCAGAAATGTAAATACTACAAATAATAAAGCAAAGATCAGAGCGACTTTGAATTCCAGTGGATTACTTTCCGTTTCCGTTTCTTCAATAACTTCGCGCTCGCCTTTTATAGTATGCTTTTTATGGATGAATATGCCGATGCCGGCGGCGGTTGCAGACATGATGAGCAGATAGGGGTAAATATTCAGAAAGATGGAAGTGCTGAATATAAGGATCAAAATCATGAAACGTAAGAACATCATGCTGACAGCAAGCATCATGGCAGATACATATTCCGGTATTTCATGCGCTTGTATCCGTTTGCATTTGCGGGCAAGGATGGAAATGGTAGCGGTGCTGCTATACAGACCACCGATAATGCCCGAAACCAAAGTGCCTGATTCGCGGAAAACATATTGCTTCAGCAGGTAGGACAAATAGGAGATACCCGATACGACTACAGTAGCCAGCCAAATGGTGTATGGAGTGAGATTGATACCCGGTATGAGAGGTTCCTTGGGTAGCATGGGCAAAATGATACCGCTGATAGCCAGAAATTTTGCCAGTGTGATCATTTCATCATTCTGCATCCGTTGTACAAGTTCTGTGAAGGTGTGTTTCATTTCTGTGAAAAGAAGCACGGTGACTACCATCATCACGTAAAACCAGGAAGGCTGTGTACTTATGATAGGAGCCATACAATAGGTGATAAGGGCGATGATGATTGTTGTCACTCCAAACACGTGGAACTGGGATTGCTTGACATAATAATTGATGCCCAGTAACATACCTAAAATTATCCCGCCTCCCATAAATAAATGCATTTCCTTAGGGTCAAGTATATAGAGGAGATATCCCAAAATACCGATAAAAGTAAAAGTCCGGTCTGTGCCGAAAAGCGTAGTTTCCCCCTCTCGTCTCAGACTGATTCTCCGTTGGGATAAACCGATGAGTAAAGAGAACAAGGTCACCAGAATGAAAGTAACCAATTGCTGGGGAAGGTAATCGTACAACTTTTCCATAAATCTGTCAAGATTAGGTTGATGTAATAGGTTTTCCTTTTAAACTGCATTGACTCCTCTGATGGATTCAAGTGGCTTTAAAACGCTTGCTTAAACTGGCTTTCTTCAAAAAGTCCTTTTAATTTATCATCACTTTTTATTTGGTTGATGATTGTGGACAGAACTCCTGCTTTAGGCAATTCTACCACAACGTCTGTTTTATATTTACCACCGCTCTGCCGGCTGTTTTCACAGATTACTTTTAAGTTAGCAGCCTCTTGCTGGGTAGCCATATGGATCAGATCTGAGAACTGTTCCCACTCTGCATTACCGAATTTTTTTTGAGACTTGGCAGCCATTTCCGCCTTTGCTTTGATCTGGCTGGTTATTGCGGTACGGGCTGCAATGACCGCCTTCTTTTTGGAGGCAGTGGCATCACCGCTCTGAGCTGATGCTGAGGCACGGAAGAAGTCTGCGTTTGTGCTATATGCATTTCCGGTACAAGGAGTGCTTTGTGCCTGTGCCCATGTTGACATTCCAAGGACGAAGGCTAAAAAATAGATGAATTTATAATATTTCATAGTTGTAATTTTATCAATCTATTGCGAAGATAGAAGAATATTTGATAATATAAACAAGAAAAGGGAAAAAAAAGATTGAGCTTGCTTTATGAAATGATTATATTTGCAGAAATTAAATGAAAGGTTAGTATTCATGGAATCAACAACAAAACTCTATTCGTTAAATTACACAAACGCAAATACTTATTTATTTGCATTCGTGTTTATTGTAGGTAATGTGGTATTGCCGCAACTTTGTCATTTGGTGCATTTGGGTGGACCTGCTATGTTACCCATTTATTTCTTCACATTAATAGGTGCTTATAAATATGGATTCAAAGTGGGGATGTTGACGGCTGTTCTTTCTCCGCTTGTCAATAGTTTCTTGTTTGGAATGCCTTCTGTGACCATACTTCCGGCTATATTGGTAAAGTCGGTATTGTTGGCGTTGGTGGCGGGATATATGGCAGATCGTTTCCGTAAGATTACGATTCCTGCATTGCTGGGGACTGTTATGGCATATCAGGTGGTGGGTACCTTGATAGAATGGGCTCTTGTCGGTGATTTCTATTTGGCGGCACAGGATTTCCGGATTGGAATTCCGGGCATGTTGCTCCAGATTTTTGGTGGCTATGCATTGTTGAAAGCTATTGCAAAAAGATAAGTTGTAAACATTTGATGTTATGCTGCAAATTGTGAAACAGCCTGAAAATGGTGGCGCTGGCTATGTTCTGGTAGCTGTCATGGATGGAGATCCCGGTAAATGGATGACTTTGGTTTTTGATAAATCATTTAATAGTTAATAGATAAAATGACAGGCACATTATTATTTTTAGGATTAGGAATGCAGGAAATATTATTCATTGCATTGATTGTTCTTTTATTCTTTGGTGGGAAGAAGATACCCGAACTGATGAAGGGGTTGGGCAAAGGGGTTAAGAGTTTTAAGGAAGGGATGAACGGGGTGGAGGATGATATAGATGGAAAAGATAAGAAAGGGGAAACGAAAGAGTGACAAATGATGGAACAACAGCAGAAGATACTGACTTTTTGGGATCATCTGGAAGAACTGCGCCATGTCTTGTTCCGCATTGCAGTGGCTGTGGTATTTCTAATGTTGGTAGCATTCTTGTTTAAGGATGAGCTTTTTGCTATTGTTCTAGCGCCTAAGAATGCTGATTTCATTATTTATCGTTTTTTTTGCCGGATAGCTGATTTCATGGCTATGCCTTCATTATGTCCGGAAGTGTTTTATGTGAAAATGATCAATACCCAATTGGCGGCTCAATTCATTACTCATATGAGCGTGTCTTTTTATACGGGTTTTTTGCTGGCATCTCCTTATGTTATTTATCAGTTGTTCCGTTTTGTTTCGCCGGCTTTATACGAGAATGAAAAGAAATATTCTACCCGGATTGTAGGGTGGGGCTATTTTCTTTTTATGATGGGAGTTCTTTTGAATTATTTTTTGATTTTCCCTCTTACTTTCCGTTTTCTTGCTACCTATCAGGTCAGTATGGAAGTGGAGAACACGATTACTTTGTCTTCGTATATGGATACATTGATGATGATGAGCCTGATGATGGGGATTGTTTTCGAGATTCCTGTCCTTTGTTGGCTTTTTGCCAAACTGGGATTTCTTACGGCTGATTTTATGAAGCGGTATCGTCGTCATGCTATTGTTATTATTCTGATAGTTGGAGCTGTTATCACTCCTACGTCAGATGTCTTTACATTGATGATGGTGTCTGTGCCCATGTATTTGCTTTACGAAGTCAGCATTTGGATTGTAAGTCGGATTGGGAAGAAACAGCGGGAAGAATCCGTAGAGGAAGTGCTTGAAAAATCATGAGATGATAATCCTTATAAATGTTATTCCGTAAAAAAGGAAGACCTTTCATGATAGGCCTTCCTTTTTCCATTAGGATCCATACTTTATTAAATTTTCCAGCCAAAGGCTTCTGCTACGGCCGGAAACACAATCTTTCCGTTGACAATATTCAAGCCGTTTTTTAGTCCCGGATCGTTTTCGCAAGCTTTTTCCCAACCAAGATCTGCCAATCTGATAGCGTATGGCAGTGTAGCATTGGTTAATGCCAAGGTTGAAGTACACGGCACGGCTCCCGGAATATTTGCCACACAGTAATGGATGATACCGTCTACTTCGTAAATAGGTTCGGCATGAGTTGTAGGATGGGACGTCTCAAAACATCCTCCTTGGTCAATGGCCACATCTACCAGTACGGTACCCTTTTTCATCAGTTTCAGCATGGGGCGTGTTATGAGGTGGGGGGCCTTTGCACCGGGGATAAGAACTGCACCGATTATCAAATCAGTTGTTGGCAGTTCTTTTTCTATATTGTGGCTGGACGAGAATAATGTTTTTACATTTTTAGGCATGAACTCACTCAACTGACGCAGGCGGGGTAATGAAATATCACAGATTGTGACATCAGCCCCTAATCCTGCAGCCATTAAAGCTGCATTGGTTCCTACAATGCCGCCGCCTAATACCAGCACTTTGGCTGGCTTGACACCGGGAACTCCACCTAGCAAGATGCCACGTCCTCCTTGAGGCTTCTCCAAAAAACGTGCTCCTTCCTGAGTGGACATTCGTCCCGCCACTTCACTCATGGGAATCAGCAGAGGCAGTCCTCCTTGTTTGTCTGTTACAGTTTCGTAAGCTAGGCATACTGAACCACTACGCATCATTGCCTCCGTTAATTCTTTGTCACAGGCAAAATGGAAGTATGTAAATACCAGTTGGTCCTTACGTACCAGATTATATTCACATTCGATGGGTTCCTTGACTTTTATAATCATTTCAGCGATGGCGTACACATCTTTTATAGTAGGAAGGATACGCGCTCCGACTTTCTCATACTCTTCATCGGAAAATCCGCTGTTTATACCTGCGGTGTGTTGTATATACACCGTGTGACCTCTCTGTACCAACTCGTGTGCTCCTGCAGGGGTTAATGATACACGATTCTCGTTGTTTTTGATTTCTTTAGGAATTCCTACTATCATAATTGTCACATTTAAGGGGTTTGACTGCCTCAAAGATAACAAAATGTCAGAAAAGTAGGTTTTGTCCGGATATGTTTTTTTCGTAATAAATGTATGTTTAGCAACATTGTTTTAAGGGATATTCTGTTTTTTATTTGTAAGTTTGCGGAGAGATTCAAAATTTTTGTGATGAGTTCTCCATAAAATAAAGAAAATGACTTTACGAAATTATATAATCATAGCAGCTTTGGGCAGTGTTCTTGCTGTACGGGCACAGGAAGAACCGGCTGCTCCTGTATTCCGTCCTCCTTTTGATTTTCCGCTTATTCTGAGCGGTAATTTCGGTGAACTGCGTTCTAACCACTTTCATGGAGGAGTGGATTTTAAAACCCAGGGAGAGGTGGGAAAACCTATTCATTGCATTGCCGACGGATATGTGAGCCGTGTACTGGTTACTCCCGGAGGATATGGGCAGGCTATTTTTATTACGCATCCCAATGGATATACTTCAGTATATGGACATGTGTTGAAATTTGCTTCTGCAGTGGCAAAAGTGGTGGAGGAATATCAATATCGGCATGAAACTTTTGCTGTGGATTTGAAATTCGAGCCTCATCAGGTCAGTTTCAAAGCTGGAGAAATCATTGCTTTAAGCGGTAATGAAGGGTATTCTTTCGGACCGCATCTGCATATGGAGATACGCCGTACGGATACTGGTGAATTGATAGATCCCTTACAGTTCTATACCGATAAAATCAAAGACACTACTCCGCCACGTGCGTCAATGATTATGCTTTATCCGCAGCGGGGCGCTGGGGTTGTGGAAGGCTCACAAAGAAAAAAATCCATATCTGTTGCTTCTTTGGGACAACCGGTTTCTGCTTGGGGGAAAATAGCCGCTGGCATTAAGGCATACGACTATATGGATGGCACACATAATAATTATGGTGTGCGTTCCGTGGTACTCTATGTGGATACGACAGAAGTTTTTCGCAGTACGGTGGATGGCGTTTTGCCCGAAGAGAACCGGATGATTAATGCCTGGACAGACTATGAGGAGAATGTAAAGAGGCATAATTGGGTGATGCGCTCACAGATTCTTCCCGGAAATAGTTTGCGCATGTTGCAAGCCAATGATGAAGGAGGGGTGGTTACGATTGATGAAGAACGTGATTATCATTTTCGTTATGAATTAGCTGATTTATACGGGAATAAGTCGACTTATCGTTTCATTGTGCGTGGCCGTAGGCAGCCGATAGAGGAATATCATCCGCAGGTAAAACATTATTTGGCATGGAATAAAGGTAATGTGGTTCAGGAACCGGGTATGGAACTGGTTATCCCCCGAGGAATGTTGTATGAGGATGTGGCACTGAACTGTCATGTGGTTAAAGATACAGCCGCAATATCTTACGAGTACCAGTTGCACGATGAGCCAGTAGCTTTGCAGGCTGGGTGCACGCTGATGATCGGGGTACGCCATCTTCCTGTAGAGGATACGTCGAAATATTATGTGGCCCGTAAGTGGGGAAAAAGGAAAGGTTCAGCAGGAGGAATTTATGAAAATGGTTGGATGAAGACTTCCATCCGTGAACTGGGAACCTATACCGTAGCTATAGATACTTTGTCTCCACGAGTGACCCCATTAAATAAGGCACAATGGAAGACAGGTAAGGTTCAGTTCAAAATAGGAGATGCGGAAACGGGTATTAAGGATTATAAGGTGAAGATAGACGGCGAATTTGCCTTATTCGGTTTCAGTTCCAAAAATGCGAAATTGTGGATGAAGCATCCTGAACGGTTAAAAAAAGGAGTCGCCCATAAATTGGAATTGGTGGTGACAGATTATTGTGGAAACGAAACAAAAGAGGAATATGAATTTTGATGGTAAAATAAGTATTATACACAATTAAAAAGTTATATATTAATGAAGAATAAACTGATTTTAGGTGCTGCCTTTCTATTGGCGGCAATAACAGAGAGTTTGGCATGCACTAACCTGATTGTAGGTAAGGGAGCCTCGGTTGATGGTTCTGTTATCGTTTCTTATTCCGCTGATTCATACGGAATGTTTGGCGAGTTGTATCACTATCCTGCCGGTATGCATGAAAAAGGAACCATGCGTGATATCTATGATTGGGATTCGGGCAAATATTTAGGGCAAATAAAAGAAGCGCGTCAAACCTATAATGTGATAGGTAATATGAATGAATTTCAGGTAACCATAGGTGAAACTACTTTTGGTGGACGGGAGGAATTGGTTGATTCTACCGGTATTATGGATTATGGAAGTTTGATTTATGTAGCTCTCCAGCGTTCTCGTACAGCTAAAGAAGCCATACAGGTAATGACGGATTTAGTAAAAGAATATGGTTATTATAGCAGTGGCGAATCATTCAGTATCGCTGATCCCAATGAAGTCTGGATTTTGGAGATGATCGGTAAGGGTCCCGGTGTGAAAGGTGCTGTATGGGTAGCAGTCCGTATACCGGATGATTGTATTGCCGCACATGCTAATCAGAGCCGGATTCATCAGTTCAATATGAATGACAAGGATAATTGTCTTTACTCTCCGGATGTGATTTCTTTCGCTCGTGAAAAAGGTTATTTTGACGGTATGAATAAAGATTTCAGTTTCTCGGCGGCATATAATCCTTTAGATTTTGGTGGTGTACGGTTCTGTGAAGCGCGTGTATGGAGTTTCTATAATATGTTCAACAAGTCGGTGGGAGATACCTATCTTCCTTATATTCAGGGGGACAGCAAAGAACCGATGCCTCTTTATATCAAGCCTTCCCGTAAACTTTCAGTACGTGATGTACAAGCGGCTATGCGCGATCACTATGAGGGTACTCCACTGGATATAACTAATGATCCCGGTGCCGGTCCGTTTAAAACTCCTTATCGTCTGTCGCCCTTGAGTTTTAAAGTAGGAGATCAGGAATATTTCAATGAACGTCCCATTTCGACTCAGCAAACGGCTTCACTTTTGTGGCACAGATGCGTGCTAACCTGCCCGATGCAATAGGGGGGAGTATTATGGTTTGGAACAGATGATGCTAATATGACAGTGTTTGCTCCTGTATATTGTTGTTCGGATCGTATTCCTGACTGTTATAGCGGTAAAGAAGCCGACTGTGTAACTTTTTCATGGGACTCTGCATTTTGGATTTATAATTGGGTGGCCGATATGATTCGTCCACGTTATAGCCTGATGATTGATGATATGCGTGCCGTTCAAAATAATTTGGAAGATACTTATGCGAATGCACAGGCTGGCATTGAATCTTCTGCCATGAGCTTATATGAAAAAGATCCTGTAAAGGCAAAAGAGTTCTTGACTAACTATAGTTGCATGACAGCCGAATCGGCAATAGACAGCTGGAAGAAATTGGGCGAATTTTTGATTGTGAAGTATAATGACGGTGCTGTGAAAAAGATGGCAAAAGATGGAACCATACTTCGTCCTGAAACCGGTCATTGCGCTCCTTTGGTACGTCCGGGGTATCCCAAAGAATTTTTGGAAGAACTGGTAAAGGCCACCGGTGAACGCTATAAGATGAAATAGGATATATTTTTGTATGTTCTGAAAGTCTGATTAATTAGTGGAGGGGCAGGTTATGATCCTGCTCCTGTGCATAATAAGATAGTTTTTTAGATTGTATTCAGGATGCCTGGGAACTTTTCTGACTGTTATATAGTAGTGTTTTTTTACCTTGTATGGTCTTCTGCTTTTTTATGACAGATTATTTTAGGGGGATAATCCTTTATATCTCTAATTTTCTTCTTTCAAATTTCTAGGATTTTTAATTTAATTCTTTTACATTTGTCAAGACGTAAAAATCGGATGTAATTATAAACCTTATAAATAACAAAAAATTATGGAAAATGAAGAATTGATAAAGCAAGTGACAGAGAAAGCAGAGAAATGGTTAACACCTGCTTATGATGCCGAAACACAGGCTGAAATTAAGAAAATGTTGGCGAATCCCGATAAGACTGATTTGATTGAAGCATTTTATAAAGATTTGGAGTTTGGGACAGGTGGTTTGCGTGGTATTATGGGCGTGGGCAGTAACCGTATGAATATTTATACGGTAGGTGCTGCTACTCAAGGCTTGTCCAATTATCTAAATAAAAATTTTAAAGATCTCGATCAGATATCTGTTGTGGTAGGTCATGATTGCCGTAACAACAGCCGTTTGTTTGCGGAAATTTCTGCCAATATCTTTTCTGCGAACGGTATTAAAGTATATTTGTTTGAAGATATGCGTCCTACTCCTGAAATGTCATTTGCTATCCGTCACTTTGGTTGCCAGAGTGGTATCAATATCACAGCAAGTCATAATCCGAGAGAATATAATGGTTATAAGGCTTATTGGGATGATGGTGCACAAGTACTTGCTCCGCACGATAAAGGTATCATTGATGAGGTGAACAAGATTTCATCGGCTACCGACATTAAGTTTGAAGGTAACAAGGATCTGATTCAGATTGTGGGCGAAGAGGTAGACAGCGTCTATTTGAATAAAGTGAAAACAATTTCTATTGATCCTGAAGTGATCAAGCGTCAGAAGGATTTGAAAATTGTGTATACTCCGATTCATGGTACAGGTATGATGTTGATTCCGCGTGCATTGAAGCAATGGGGATTTGAAAATGTACATACCGTGCCTGAACAAATGGTGAAGAGTGGCGATTTTCCGACTGTTGTCTCTCCGAATCCGGAAAATGCCGAGGCTTTGTCTATGGCTATTGATTTGGCTAAGAAAATAGACGCTGACATTGTAATGGCTAGCGATCCGGATGCTGACCGCGTAGGTATGGCTTGTAAAAATGACAAAGGAGAATGGGTGCTGATCAATGGTAACCAAACCTGTTTGCTGTTCTTGTATTATATAATAAAGAACCGTATTGCGATGGGTAAGATGAAGGATGATGATTTCATTGTGAAGACTATCGTTACTACGGAACTGATTAAATCTGTCGCAGACAAGAATCACATCGAAATGTTGGATTGCTATACCGGATTCAAGTGGATTGCACGTGAAATCCGTTTGCGTGAAGGCAAACAGCAATACATCGGAGGTGGTGAAGAAAGCTACGGATTCCTGGCCGAAGACTTTGTCCGTGATAAAGATGCTGTTTCTGCTTGTACATTGTTGGCGGAGATTTGTGCTTGGGCAAAAGATCAGGGCAAAACATTGTTCGAAGTTTTGCTTGATATTTATGTGGAGTATGGTTTCTCAAAAGAAACTACTGTGAATGTTGTGAAACCAGGAAAGAGCGGGGCAGAAGAGATTAAGGCAATGATGGAAAACTTCCGTTCTAATCCTCCGAGAGAAATAGGCGGTTCTAAGGTTGTTCTTGTCAAGGACTTTAAAACTTTGAAGGTGACAGATGGTAACGGGAATATAACAGAAATAGATATGCCGGAGGCTAGTAACGTATTGCAATATTTTACGGAAGATGGAACTAAGATTTCAGTTCGCCCGTCAGGAACAGAACCTAAAATCAAATTTTATGTGGAAGTAAAAGGTGAAATGGGTTGCCACAAATGTTTCGATGCCGCTAATGCAGCTGCTGAGGAAAAGGTGGAAGCCGTAAGAAAATCACTGGGAATTTAATCGAGTATAAGCATCGGGCGAAAGTCTGAGAGAATATTCATAAATAAAAGAAGGGGTGGTGGAGATGTATTTCTCTATCCCCCTTTTCTTTTATTTCCGTGCCATTTATATCAAAATCTACACTTCTTTGTTTATTTTTTGTTGTAACTTTGCCTTCTGTTTTAAATAAGGTGAAAGATATGATGTGGTTACTTCTGGCATTTCTCTCGGCTGCACTGCTGGGATTTTATGATGTATTTAAGAAACAGTCGTTGAAGGACAATGCGGTTATTCCGGTATTATTTCTGAATACGTTGTTCTCTAGTTTGATATTTCTTCCTTTTATTGTATTGTCAGTGTGGAGGCCGGGAATATTGGAGGATTCTATTTTTTATGTGCCTGTTGCAGGGTGGGAGGTGCATCGCTATGTGGTGTTGAAATCTGTTATTGTCCTTTCGTCGTGGATATTGGGATATTTTGGGATGAAGAATCTGCCTATCACAATTGTGGGACCTATAAACGCTACTCGTCCGGTGATGGTGTTGGTGGGAGCTTTAGTGGTCTTTGGTGAGCGATTGAATTTTTACCAATGGATTGGTGTGCTGATGGCTGTCTTCTCTTTTTTTATGCTGAGCCGCAGCGGAAAGAAAGAGGGAATAGATTTCAAACATAATAAATGGATTTATTATGTGGTAATGGCAGCTGTGTTGGGAGCGGTCAGCGGGCTTTATGACAAGTATCTCATGGCGCCTGTCGATCAAGGAGGTATCGGACTGGATAGAATGATTGTACAGTCATGGTATAATATCTATCAATTGTTTATGATGGGAGGTGTTTTGATGTTGTTATGGTGGCCGAAGCGCAAATCTACCACTCCGTTTCATTGGCATTGGTGTATTATTCTGATATCTATTTTTCTGTCGGCAGCTGATTTTGTTTATTTCTATGCCTTAAGCTTGGACGGTGCAATGATTTCCATAGTATCTATGGTAAGGCGTGGCAGTGTGCTTGTTTCTTTTCTATTTGGTGCAATGGTATTCCGTGAGAAGAATCTTAAAAGCAAGGCTGTGGATTTGGCACTGGTACTTATTGGTATGATATTTTTGTATTTGGGAAGTCGGTAAGCAAAAAAGACGGGGTGTGACTCATCGTGCATACCCCGTTATTCTTTATTACTCTATAATGATTTTATATTCTACATCAAACGTTTCTTTTGGTTCCAATTTCTGTATCCATTCACGGTCCTTTAATTCGCCCGAATACCCTACAGAATCGCAACGTCCATACCATGGTTCAATGCAAACAAATGGGCAATCGGGATGTGTCTTGGTAGGAGACCACAAAGCTACCAATGGAGAATTAAATTCCAAGCTGATATGGGGCTTTTTCTTTTTATCCAGTAAGGTTATTTTTTTCAGTTGTTTATTGTCAAAAATATAAGTGTCACAATCAAAAGTATGAATATCAATTGGCATCAGCCCTTCTTTGTTTAATTTTAGTACATGACGTTCTGGTGATACGCACCCCTTTTCGGTTGGCATGATATATTCTAAGTCAGACTTTCGGTCAAAAACAAAGAAGCCACGATCCTTTGTAGCAGCATCGAACTCGGGGAAATAGAAAGCTGGGTGTGCTCCAATCTGGAAATACATATCCATAGCTCCCAGATTTTCTACACGCCATTTTACGGTGATTTTATTTTCCTCCAATAAATATCCCACCAGCAGGCGGAAGGGAAAAGGAAACTTGCCCAATGTATCAGGAGTGCTTTCCAACCAATATACAGCTCCTTTGTCTTCTTTATAGGTTAGTTTGAAGTCCATATCACGTGCAAAACCGTGTTGTCCTATTTCATAAGTGTTTCCGGCATGACGGTATTTATTGTTCCACACACGTCCTACTATAGGGAAAAGGACAGGTGAACGCCGTCCCCAAAATTTAGCGTCGCCCTGCCAAAGATATTCTTTGCCATCCTTTTTGATACTTTGAAGCTCGGCGCCATGCTCGGCTATTTGTACAGTCAGGATAGAATTAGATAGTGTTTCCATGTTTCTTCGTTTATAAATTCTTTTTTCAAAGGTAGGGATGTTTCATGACATGACAAAGTGAATCTTCATCTTTGTGTAAATTTTATCTAAAAGGCTGTTTGGGTCAAATAAATTTTAATAAAAGTATATGGTTGTGTTTATTTTTGCTTATGTTTGTCAATAAGCTATGAAGGAGGATAAGATGGAGAACATACATTTGATATTTAAATTTTTATGGTATAGTGTATTATTTTGTATATGGGGAGTATCTTGTACAAGTTCCGGAACTTATAAAAAGACCCAAATGGATATCTATATGCAGTATTATGATTTTATAATTGATTCATTGTCAAAAAATCCTAGTTATGTATGTACCCGGACTGCCAGGCAAATGTCGGTTGCCACAGATAGTGTGGCGTATTACCATTATCTTGTTCTTTTGGCAAAAGCATATATGTTTAAATCCGAGATGGATTCGGCTAAACTTAGCATGGATAGAGCGGAAGTATTTTGCGATGGAGCTGAACCGTCATCGTTAATTAATGATTTGTATGCTGAGATTTACAATATGCGGGGTAATGTATGTGCTCGTCAAGGGTTGACAGATTCTTCAGTGGTATGTTTTCAAAAAGCATTTGATTATCGTTTGAAGGGTAGTAACAGAGATATGCTTCATGATATTTCTATTAATTTGGCTGATGCTTTTGTCCGTACCGGTCATTATGATAAAGGCGCGATGTGGTATCGTAAAGCTTTGTCTTACTGTGATTCATTGAAGATTCCTGAAGAAAAACGTTTTCCTGTTTATTACGGATTGGCACAGGTTTATATGGAACTTCGTGATTTTACGTCTTGTGATCATTACTATGAACTGGCTGCCCGGCAATATGATAAGATGCTTCCATTTGAGAAACATATTTATTTGAATAATCGTGGTAATTCTTATTATTTTCGTGCTGATTATCCTAATGCTTTGGAATTTTTCAGAAAATCATTATTGTTAGCTCGTTCTTATCCGGATATGATTTTTGAGGAACATCTGACTGAAATGAATTTGGGAGAAACTTTTCTATTGATGAATCAGGTTGATTCTGCCGCATACTATTTAAATCTTTGTAGTGATTTTTTTCGTTCTATCGAAAATCAGACGGCTCTCTATTATTTGGATACCCAATTGATTGAACTTGCCTTGAAGCAGAATAACTTGTCTTTAGCACGTAAACGTATGTCTGAGGCTATACAGCCTGATTATGTGGAACCGAATATGCAGCATATCCGTAACCGTTACCTGCAACATTATTTTGAAGAGGTGGGGGATTTCAAACAAGCCTATTATTATCAAATGGAAAATCAGCGTATTGATGATTCTACACGTAATGAGCGTATTAAAATGCGTACAGCTGAAATTGATCTGAAATACAGTCAGGACACCACGCTGATGAAGCAGAAAATTTTTATCCAGCAAAAAGAGAATGAAGTACTGGCGCTGAATCAGACGCTTTACCTGTGGATGTTTGCCTGCATCTGTATTTTGGGGCTCGTTGTTTTTGTTTACATGTACAACAAGAGACAGCGTTTCCTGCTGCAAATGAAAAGTCAGAATATGATTGCCACTTTGCGTATGGAGAATATCCGTAACCGGGTTTCTCCCCCCATTTCATTTTTAACATTCTGAACCGTGAGATGGGAAACTACACCGACGAGCAGGCCGGAAATATGCGTGGGTTGGTAAAGCTGATGCGGCGCAACCTGGAACTGACCGAACAGCTGTGCGTTACCATGGCCGAGGAACTGGACTTTGTCAATACGTTTATCAACCTGGAACGTGAAGCATTGGGAGATAGCTTTATACTGTCCACATCCATAGATGCTGCCATCCATCTTGACCAAGAAATACTTCCTTCCATGATGATACAGATTCCGATAGAAAATGCCATCAAGCATGCCCTGAAGGACAAAGAGGGGATGAAAAGACTGTGGGTTGACATCAGAAAGACCGGGGAGGGAATCTGTGTCAAGGTGCGTGACAACTGGGGGAGGTTACCGGATAAACAGTGCCAACTACGGTACAGGCACCGGTATAAAAGTGATTCTTCAAACCATACAGTTGTTGAACGCCAACAATAAAAAGCATATCGACATATCCATAACCAATGTGCAGCTGGAAGACGGAGAAACCGGTTGCGAGTTTGCTGTCTTCCTGCCCCAAGGCTATGATTATAATTTGAAAAAGATGGTTTAGTTATTATTTTTGCTAGGATAGTGTCCGAAACGGTCGCTATAGTTCCATAACCGGAGTGTCGGGTTTGTGCGTTAAAACATGTTTTAATACTTTTGTTCCGTTAATAACTAAAGCAGGATTGTTTACTATGGATAAACTATACAGGGTCGTAATAATTGATGATGATGAGTTCTCTGCGGACAATCTTTGTCTGGAGCTGAAGAAATATAACAGGCTGTCTATAGACGGGATGGCACGTAACGGTGCGAATGGCCGGAAACTGCTGGAAAAGGTTCATCCGGACTTGCTGTTTCTGGACGTGGAATTGCCGGACATGAAGGGCATGGAACTGCTGGAACAGCTAAGGGGGGCAATCACTTGGAATATGCAGATTGTGTTCTATACAGCTTATGATAAGTACATGATTTATGCTATTCGTGGGGCAGCTTTCGACTACTTGCTGAAGCCTATAGATAAGAAGGAGCTGGAAGGGATCATTGACCGCTTCATGAAAAAGGCGGAAGAGTCGGCAGCCGCATCTTTGGTTATCCCTCCGCGTGTGTATTCGGCCGGCGAGCATACTTTTATGATATCCACACCCATCAATGACTTGCGCATTCTGCGCTCCATTGACATCGGTTTTTTCCGTTATAACTCCGACCGGAAACTGTGGGAAGTGGTGCTGAACAACCAGCTGCCTTTGCTGCTGAAGAAAAATACTACGGCCGATCATATCAAGGGATATGACTCCTGCTTCGTCCAGATCCATCAGTCGTATATCATTAATATCAATTATCTGATGATGATTAAGGAGAACCGCTGCGTCATGTTTCCCCCGTTTGAGAATATTACGGAACTTCAGGTTTCCAAGAAGTTCAGAAAAGAATTGCAGGATAGGTTTTATTTGTTGTAGTGAATCTATTGATGACGTTGAAAATACAAGTTTATAGAAAGTGATTTTAAGTCACAGTGGAAAAGCAGGAGTCGTGAGATTGCTGCTTTTTTTGTTTTTAGTGCTTAATTTTCCCTTTGCGGTATATGGAAATGAGGCTATATAGTCGTTAATTTAGATAGAATAGTATGCTTGTTAGGCTGTTTGATACTTTCTCTTGGTTTTGTGAATTTGTAAAATGACGTTAATTGTTTTTCTTTGAAGCCGCATAAGGTTAAAAAAAGACATGTATATGAATGAAGTAAAAAAAGTAATATTGTTTTTATTATGCTGTGCTATACCTTTTAGTTTTTATGCACAGAAAGCACGCCAAAATGCTGCAACAAAGAAATGGGGATATGAGCAGACCGAAAATAAAGGATGGTGGGAAAATTCAAAATATAGGGGTAATTCTATGTTTGGTGAATGGGATGCGGCTTTAGTAAATCAGGATTATGAGATAAATTGGTTGATTTCTCCACAATATGAAGGGGTGACTAAGAGATTTACAGAAAAGTTGGCAGGAGTAGTTTTAGGAGGAAAAGTAGGTTTTATAGACATACACAATCGTTTTATAATTAAACCGCAGTTTGAAAATGCAGATGATATTCATGGATTTAATTTAGGACTGTCTGCGGTAAAGAAGAATGGCAAGTTTGGCTTTATAAATAAAAAAGGAGAATTTGTCATTGAACCTCAATTTGATTACGCTGATAATTTTAGAGATAACATGTTGGCTACAATCAAGCAAGATGGTAAGTTCGGGGCTATTAATTTAAGGGGAGAAATCGTTGTCCCATGTAAATATATTCTAGAAGAAGCAATGATAAGCGTTCCTATATCCAATAAGGTATATCGCCAGAAACAAGAAGAAGTGAAAAATGCGAAAGGGAACGGTGATTTTGATGATTTGCTTGATAAAATCGCTGAATGTAGCAGAGAGGTCAATGAAAAAATTAATAATCCTGGAGCAGAAGTTATAACCGATTCTCTCAGAATAAGGGAAGATAATGGTAAAATGGGCCTTGTAGTGGGAGGACAAACTGTAATTCCTACAGAATATGAGGAGCTTATAATAGCTGAAGATGGATTCGTTCTTGCTTGCAAGCGGGATAAATGGGGGAGTTTTGGATATATATGGGCGTACTATATTGCCTTGTGTTTATCAATGGGTATATTATGATGTATCGGCAAAGGTCTGGATTGCCAAAAGTCTTGCAATGGGGCTATATAATAGTCAAGGTGCTTTATTACTACCGGGAAGGATTGATTATATAGGTAGTTTTGTGGATGGCAAAGCACCTGTTTGGCTGAATTCCGTACTCGGTTGGATAGATACGAAGGGACAACTCTCTGATGGCTTTGCAGAGGATGTGACAGAATCCTTTTTGAAAGAAGAAAAAAAGGGAGTGGCAGGTGCTTGGGGTATGTTTAATTTATTGACAGATTTGATTCCGGACTATGCCATGGCCCACTATTATATGGGAAAAGGGCAAGTGACTGATGGCATTTATTCTAAAGGAATGGAGCATCTGAAGATAGCGGCAGAATTGGATCCGGATAATGGAGAAGTAGCGTTAGCGCTGAAGCAAGCCAAAAAGGACAAGAAGAAAAGAACGTTGAATACGATTGGTTACATTGCAAGTGTGCATAATGATTTGGAATCTACGAACTCTAATTCTTTTAAAGATGAAAGCAGAAATCAAAATAAGCCTTCATCCGGAATTAATCTGGGAGTTTCTATGGATGAGGTAGATGCCCTTGGTGGGTCTACAGCTACTGCTATAGCAGGAGGTAGTAATCATTGTGGTTTTTTGAAATATGTGTTAGAAGATCTTGAAGAAAAGATTCAGAAGAATACGGGCGAATTGATGGGAGAGTATTATCGGAAAGTGAAGGATGAATATTTGCAGTTTGCCGGTAAAGAAGGGTGTGAACAATAATATATAATTAAAGAATAGAATTATGAGAGTAATGAATGTGAAATTTGTCGGTAGAATCATTATGACGGTTCTTTTTGTATTCATCTGTATTGGAGCGCACGCAGGTGATGACCCTTTAAAATATGAGATAGAGGGAGAAGGAGTAGGTGCACAAGGTATTTATTTGGTAAAAGTGACAGTAATCCAGAAGAAAAGTAAATTGGATGTCGATGTGATCAAGAAGTGTGCAGTTCATGGGGTGCTTTTTAAAGGATTTTCCAGCCAGACTTCACGCACCCGGCAGAAACCTTTGGCAGGAAGTATGGTGGTAGAACAGCAACATCAGGATTATTTTGATGTCTTTTTCCAAAAAGGAGGTTCTTACATGAATTTTGCCAATATGGTAGGAGAGAATCTTTCAGTGGTGAAGATGGGAAAGCAGTATCGAATTTCAGCAGTGGTTTCCGTTGCGAAAGACGCCCTCTATCAAGAGCTGGTATCAGCCGGAGTTATTAAAGGACTAAATAATGGATTTTAGCTTATGTATAAGAGATTGATTGTTACTTTTCTGATACTGGCTGACGGATTATTGTCTGCTTTTGCCCGGCAGGCTCGTGATGTGATTAATCTGAATAATGGTAACTTGTATCATTGAAATTAGACTATGAATTTTAAAGAAGAAAAAATTATGAAACATCTGTTTTATACGTGGAAATTGGGATGTCTGCTTTTACTTATCCTTGCCGGATGCAGCAGCAAAAAAAGTGTTTCTTCCTATCATTCCTTTGAGAGTGAATGTTTGGGAGTAGAACTGGATGGGTCGGAAACACTTCGCGCCTGGGGCAGAGGGAAAAATCGTACAGATGCTATAGAGCAGGCAAAGAAAAATGCAGTAAGAGATGTCTTGTTCAAAGGTGTTGTTGCCGGTAGTCGTGAATGTAGTGTGCGCCCTTTGGTAACAGAAGTGAATGCACAGGAACGGTATGCATATTATTTTAACGACTTTTTTAGAGACGGAGGGGAATACCTGAAGTATGTAAGTATGGAAGATAAGAAAACAAATTCTAACACGAAGGCTTCTAATAAAACCCAAATTTCTTATTCCACTACGGTGCGTGTGCTTCGTTCTCAATTACAGCAGAAACTGATAGAAGATAAAATTTTAAAACCATAAAGACAGAAAAACATGAAAAAATTATATGCTATTTTATTTCTTGTAGCACTTATACACACCGGAGTGTATGGGCAGGCTAAAAAAACCCACCATTATGGTTGTTCCCGCTAATGTGTGGTGTACCCATAATGGTTATACACAAAAATATAACAATCAAGGCACTATTACTGAAATTCCGGATTATAAAAAGGCATTGGATAATGATTTGAACTTGGTGAATGTCATAACGAAAATAGGTGAATTGATGGCTGAAAAAGATTTTCCGTTGAAGGATATGGCATCTTCTATTCGTTCCATAGAGCAGAGTTCGGCGGAACATGAGATGACTACCAGTTCTACTTCGGGAGCTTCACTGGCAGAGTCTCCTTTGGATCGGTTAATGAATAGAGCTAAAGCTGATATTCTGATTGAAGTAGTTTGGAATATTAATACAATGGGTCCCAAACGTTCTGTTACTTATACTTTGCGAGGCTTGGATGCCTACACTAATAAGCAGGTCGCAGCGACGCAAGGTACGGGAGAACCTTCTATGGCTGCTGAAGTGGCAGTATTGTTGGAAGAAGCGGTAGTAGACAAGATGGATGCTTTCGTAAGTCAGTTACAGAAACATTTTGATGATTTGATGGCTAATGGCCGTGAAGTGGCATTAGAAGTCCGTGTGTTTGATAATGGGAGCGGCGTTAATTTGGAAAGTGAATTTGGGGGGGCTGAACTACAGGAAATCATAGAAGATTGGGTGGCGCAGAATACGGTGGCTCATCGTTTTAGTTTAACTGATGCAACTGAGAATATGATGCTTTTTGAGCAGGTACGCATTCCGCTTTATCGTGAAAATGGAATGGCTAGAGATACAAGAAGCTTTGCAAATGATTTGCGCAAATATCTCAATCAGAAAGCCAATCTTACCTGCAAAGTAATGACGAAAGGGTTAGGTAAAGCTGAATTGGTTATCGGAGAAAAATAGAAAAGATATGAAAATAAGGAATATGATATTTGCCGCTTGGTGCGCATGTTGTGCCATCTCTGTGGCAGCACAGGATTGTGAGATAAGCCTTACCATAGCTAAAGCTGCCCAGAAAGAGGAACTTCCATCTCAGGTACAAGAGATTTTAGGAAATCGTTTAGCTGCGGCAGTGGCCGGTCAGGGGAGTGTTGCCAATTCCAATTTTACACCATTCTTTATCACAGCTAAGACCAATACTTTATATAAGGAAACATTGTCCGGTCCTCCTGTCAGTACAGCGCTTACTGTTCAATTGACTTTGTATATAGGCGATGCAGTAGGGCAGAAAGTATTTTCTACTCTCACTGTGGATGCAAAAGGAGTAGGTACTAATATTAACCGGGCATATATCAATGCTTTCCGTGCAATAAATGGCAATAACGTGAAAATACAAGAATTTATACGCGAAGGGAAAGAAAAAATTATCTCTTGGTATAATAGTAATTATAGGCAAATATTGGTAAAAGCGCAAAAAAGTGCTTCTATGCATGAGTATGATGCTGCATTGTATTATGTTACCTCTATTCCTGAATGTTGTGTCGGCTATGAGGAAGCTAGTAAACTGATAGACACTTATTATACTCAATATGTGAATTATAATTGTCAATTGATTATGCAATACGCCAGATCCGAATGGGCGAAGTCACCCGATGCGGAAGGTGCTTCAAAGGCTTTTGACTGGTTGGTTTTCATTGAACCGGGAAGCAGTTGTGAAGGTGAAGCTAAAGCTTTGTATAATGAAATAAAGCAAAAGGTGACCAGTGATTGGAATTTTGAGAATCGTGAGAAATATAAGGATGAAGTGGGGCTGAAAAAGCAGAGGATAGAAGCTGCCAGAGCTATAGGTGTAGCATTTGGTAATGGGCAGCAACCGGTTACTACTAATATTACTTGGCTCCATTAATTCAAGTTCAAATGATTTTAAATAAAGAGAATATGAGAAATAAAAAAGTTATCCTAATTCTATGTCTGCTGGTGCTGGTCAGTGGCTCTGTGCAAGCTCAGAGGTTGAAGGCCGTGCAGAATGAAAAGGGGCGTTATGGCTTTATGACGGAAGACGGGACGGTAGTGATAAAATATAAATATGATGAAGCTACTCCCTTTAAAGACGGTATCGCTAAAATAGGAAAAGATGGAAAATACAGTCTGATTAATGAAGATGGTGAAATCATTACAAAACGGAAATATACATATATCGGTGAATTTTATAACGGGGTTTGCCCCGTCGCTGAAGGTGGAAATACTAAAAAAGGAGTAATGCTAACCACGGGTGGGCTCATAGGCAATAAAGCTAGTAGCAATACAGGTGAAAAATGGGGGTTGATTGATAAGACAGGTAAGGAAATCCTAAAAACCGATTATGAAGCAATGGGAGATTTGAATAAGAAACTGATATATGTCTTGAAAGGCAAGAAGTTCGGGTTCATTGATTCAGCTGGCAATATCATAGTGAAGCCTACTTATAATTTTATTGGCAGTTTCAATAACCAAGGAATCTGTTGGGTTAATATCGGTGGCAAATACGATAAAAAGAACAACATGGTGTCTAAAGGTAAATTCGGGTTAATCAATGAAAATGGGCGGGAAATAATTCCTGCCAAGTATGAAGATGTGGGCAACTTCCCTGTTTTGCGAGATAAGAAAACCGGAGCTTTGCTTGATGAGGCTGCCTTTTATACCAAGGCAGACCAGTCTGCATTTCCGGCTACCAAGCAGGAAATACAGAGCTTGCTGCTTCCCAAACCTCATGCCGCTGAGTCCCAGTTGCCTTCATCGAGGGTCGATTATTTTTATTTCATTAATAAGAAATCCCAAGGGTTGGTAGATATCCATGGAAATACTATTATTCCTTTAACTGCCAATCAGGCTATTCTTCCTCCTTCAGACAATATGCTTAGGCTTGCTAAAGTGGAAAAGAAGCAAATAGCTAAAGCTTATTATGATTTGGATGCTGAAGTGATGGTCAGAATATCTTCTTCAGAAAAGGGAAAGTTTGGAGCTTTCAGCCATAATTTAGCTCCGGTTTCATTGGATGATGAATTGTATTTCATAGATAAAAAGGGGAACAAGGTGATTGGTGGCCTGTCAAAGGCTTTCCTAAGTAATGAAGGATACCGGGTGGTACAAAAGGGATCGGCTTTTGGCGCTATTGATTCTACAGGGGCAGTTGTTATTCCTATTGAATATACCAATTCGCTTACCAGCGTGAACAATGGACGTTTGGGAGTACAAAAAAATGCTTCTTGGTTTTATGTGGATATGAAAGGACAAATCGTATCCGATAAGTATGACCGTATAGGCAATTTTCATCAGGGGTATGCATCCGTATGCCTGAACAAATTATGGGGGGCTATTGATTTGCAGAACCGGGTTGTCGTTCCTTTAGAGTGGCAAGGTGTAGCTCCTATAGTCGATCCGAAATTGATATGGGTGAAAAAGGATAACCTGTATTATCTTTATGATGGGGTGCAAAAGTCTGTTCGTCTGAAGCAGGGATTTGCCAATGCGTCCAACTTTGATAATGAGATGGCTTATGTGATGTCTGATGGAAAGTGGGGGATTATTGATCCGGATGGCAAGGTACTGGTGCCTTGCTTGTTCGAGAAAGAAGAGGATATGGTCTTGGCCAAACAATATATGTTAGCGGAAGACAAGAAGAACTTGACCGAAGTAGAGGCTCTTCGAGTGATTGCACGTTTTGACCCGGATACAAATATGTTTAAGATAACCTCTGTCATTCCGGATAAACATTGGGATTATTAATTATTGAATGTTTGAAAAATGAAAAGATTCATTATAATACAGCTGTTGGCGGTGGTATTCGCCGCTCAAATTCAAGCCCAGGGAGACGGCGAAATAAAATATCGCCGCAGTTCTCTTTATAGCATGATGATCAATCACGAAGGAAGAGAATTTGGTGATGAAATAAAGGATGTTTTTCTCAAAATTCCTGTTCCTGATAAATACAATAACCATGATTTAAGTGTAAAAGTAATCTATACTTCTGAAAAGAAATTGGATAAAAACCATGAGGAGATAGATGAATTTATCAGAAACAATGGTATTGCCAGTCGTATGGTAGGACGCTGGTTTAACCGTGATTACATGACAGGGGTCTGTGATGTAGAACTGGTGAAAGAACGAGGGCTGTACAATGCTTCCGAACTGGACAAGGCTCTGGCATCCAAGACTCAACGCGGAAACGCTCTGCTGGAAGATGCCGGTGAGGACTTGATTGGAAATACTTTTCTTATTGTGAATGACATTCGCTATATTGACCGTTCAAAAGGTTCAAGTGTGTGGGGAGGAATTGTCAAAGGGCTGGGTGCGGCAGCGGCCATTTACACCGGTGAGACATCCTATATGGATTTAGGTAATTCTACGGGAGATATGGTTGCATCCTATAAGGGGTTTAAAGTAAATATTGATACTTATCTCTATCAACTGGTTTGGGATGAAGAGACTGCAACAAAATTCTATACTCAATATTATACTGATAAGGATAATAAGGAGAAGGTGAATGCTTTCAATAATAACCGTAAGATGTTCAAGTTGAAGTATGTGGGCAGCCAGCATAGTGATGGAAGTAACACTTCCTTTTTGGGTATTAACTTGGATGAGCCCCAGCAAATGGTGCGAAAGGCATGCCAACGTGCCATTGATGAAAATATAGCGAGTCTGCAAAAGAATTTTGACCAGTTCAAAGTGAATACTCCCTTAATCAGTGTTTCTCCCCTGAAAGCTTATATTGGCTTGAAAGAGGGAGTCACTGAAAAGTCTAGATTTGAAGTGCTGGAAGCTGAATTGAGCAAAGAAGGCAAAATGACTTATAAGCGTGTAGGAGTGATTCAGCCTAAGGAAAATCTGATTTGGATCACTATACAAATCTGTTCACTTTCTTTAAGCTGCGATCTTTTGAAGATTTCTTTGATTTATGTGTTCCCAGCATCTAAAAACAGCAGTTGTAAGCTCATAAAACAGTCTAATCAGCCAGTTCATACCCTTTTTTGTCAGTTTTGCACACATCTTTTTTATATTGAAGGCAATGGCTAGGAAGGCAAAGTCCATGAAGACCTTGTCCTTTCCAAAATGTCGGAAACGTTTGTAGTTCATATTGTTTTTAATTTGTCCGAACACGGCTTCCGGTTCTATGCATCTCTGCCCTCTGTGTTTCAGTCCTTTCTCAGAGCAGAGCAGTTCTTTGGCTCTCCGCTTGTATTGTCTAAGCCTATGATTCAGTTCTATCGTCCTGTTTCCTTTTGCTTTAAAACAGCGGCATCGCAGGGGACAGCCTTCACACCTGACAGCTCTGTACCGTGCATTTTCGTTGACATATCCGGATGCGGTTTTCACATTCCTGGTGCCTATCCTCCGCATCCTTTGCCCCATAGGGCAGATGCAGAAGTCATGTTCTTCATTGTAGTAGAAGTTTTCCGCCTTGAACGGGTCCGGTTTGAATCTCGGCCGCTGCTCCATGTGGAAATAGTTGTACTTTACGTAGGCTTCCATGCCGTTTTCGGACATGAAGCGGTAATTCTCTTCGGAGCCATAGCCGGAATCAGCAACCACCGTATGGGCCATCCGGTCATACCTGTTTGAAAAAGATTGCAGGAAAGGAATCAGGGTCAGTGTATCCGTAGGGTTCGGGAAGAGTGCAAAATCGGTGATGAACTGATTTTCGGTGCCGATTTGAAGGTTGTAACCGGGCTTCGTCTGTCCGTTGCGCATGGCATCCTCCTTCATTCTCATGAAAGTAGCGTCATTGTCCGTTTTGGAATAGGAATTCCTGTCCTGCAGCGTGTCCAGACGGTTGTCGTATTCCTGTAGCTTGTCCCTGTGCTCTTCCAACTCCTTCAGCTGTTTGCGTTTCTTTTTCAACGCAGTCTTTTCCTCTTTCGTGGAGGGTTCAGGAACCTGTTCGAGTGCTTGACGCAATTCTCCTGCCATTTCAGTCAGCATGGCCGGAGTGAACTCAATCTCCTCATTGCTTTCCGATGAGTTCTCCTGGGCGATGACATTGTCTATCTGCCCTAGCAGGATATGTATTTTCTTCATCAGGCGTTCACGGTTCCGCTCAACCGTTTTCCGCCAGACGAAAGTATACTTATTGGCTTTGGACTCAATCTTTGTCCCGTCAATGTATTCCACATTCAGGCTGATGAAGCCTTTGGAAGAGAGAAGAACTACGGTTTGCGTAAACACCTCGTTGATTTCCTTCTTCACCCGGTTGCGGAAACGGTTGATGGTAATGAAATCCGGTTTCTCATATCCGGCCAGCCAGATATAATGGATGTCACGGTGAAGGAGCTTTTCAATTTTCCGGCAGGAGTAGATGTTGTTCATATAGGCATACAGAATGACCTTGAGCATCATCCTGGGGTGGTAAGGGCTGCGCCCGCATTCCTTATACAGCTTTCTGAAACTTTCAAGATTCAAGCCCTCAACCAGGGCGTCAACCATGCGCACCGGATCGTTTTCTGCAATATCCTCATCAATTCTTTGAGGAAAAAGAACGGTTTGGTTGGGATTGTAAGGACGAAAATGTATCTTTGTCATAGTGAAATTCTTATTACCTAAAGATACAAAATCTTTAGGTAATAACAAAGCCCCAGCTTTCTAATGAATCTAAAAGGAATAGTTTCTATGCAGGAATAGGAGCTGGGTATGTTATTGATGAAACTCGGTCTGTCCGTCCTTCTTTATTGTTCACTATGAAAGGAGTGAAACAAGATTACAAATTTTAATAAAAATACTGCATTATGAAGAAACTGTTTTTTATCATGGCTATGTCCGTATGTGCATTCACGGCACAAGCACAAACTACTTCCGGTATTCGTGTGGGGTTAAATATGACCAGTGCTACAGGGAAGTATAATGATCTTATGGCAGATCAAGATTATAATAATAAAAGCTATATGGGTTACAGTATCCATTATTTTATAGATGTTCCTGTGATTGGAAACTTCAGTATTCAGCCTGCTGTTGGACTTTCTATGAAAGGTATCACTTATGAGTACGATAAATTTACCACTAAAAAGTCGCATCGGCTCGATTTGGATTCTTATAAGAAATATGATGTGACGGAATCTCGCGGCACTAGTGTCACTCAAAAACATAATCTGGGATATTTGGACGTTCCTATTTTATTTGCTTATGCTTTACCTTTGTCAGAATCGTTTAGGGTTCAGTTGGGAGTGGGGCCTTACTTCTCTTATGGGTTGTTTGGTAAGTTTAAATATGAGTCGGATAAATATTTGACAGTATCCCCCGATAAATATGGAGAAAATAAACATACCATAACCAAAGATGATTGTCCCTCCTTTGGCAAGAATGATGATGCGGACGATCCTAAAGGTAATATTAACCGTTTTGACTGGGGAATTGCCGTACAGGGCAGCATTTATTGGAAACGCTTGTTTTTGAATGTCGCTTATCAAAAAGGTTTGAAATCGGCTAATATTACTGACGAGAAGAATGAAGGGAAAGATAAATTGGCCCTTTCCAATTTGTCGTTAGGGTTAGGCTTTATATTTTAAGTTGTGAACAGGCTGAGGAACTGCTGGAAAATAGAAGAATAGAGAGGCATCAGAAATTTGATGAAACTTGTGCACCCTTTCTTGCCGAAATGAAGAATCTGTCGGATGTAAATAGAGGTTCATTTGGAAACGTATGTGTAGAAACCCGTTTCCGGTCACTGTTCCGTATCGTTCCCGAAAGTCTTTATTCTTTTCGGAAAAGACAAGGACGTTTACAAAAAAGATGAAGACGTCTGATAAAAAGAACAAGACGTTTCATTCCCAAAGATCTATATCTTTCAATCTTTAGTTTAAGTCTTTCCGGCTACCGGTTTATCCTTCTCCTCCGAAAGGGAAGGATGCTGGATGTAACGGCAAAACTTGGTACAGGATTTCGTGGAACTTGCTGCAAGATCCGACAGAACTTGTATCAAGATTCTGAATACTTTAGCAAGGAAAGTCGCAGTTTCGAGGCTGCACAAGCTTACCGTGTTTATTGCACAAGCCTGCTTTGTCCACCGGACAGGGCAGGCTTGTACCATGGAACAAGGTGGATAAAGTGGTGGCTGCAGGCATTTTTTTGCATAAAATAATGTATTGCCATCACCTCTCTAACTCCCTATTCATAGGAAGTTAGAGAGGTGATGGCAGTGGCAACAGAATTATAAAACTCTGTTGTAGGAAAAAGTGGGACAATTGGAGACGATCCCTCTGTACAACGTACATTATCTTTTATTTTCTTTCCCCGGATAATTAGGTCCATAAAGCATGGTCTTCTCCTTGACCACCAATCGGCCGTCCTTCACGAACTCTTCGCCGCGTTCACTTAAATGACGAATCATTTCATTACGCATTTCCGTCAGCTGCTTCCTGTATTTTTTGTCATTGACGGCATTGTGCAATTCCTGAGGGTCTTGGGTCAAGTCGAATAACTCTTCGGTACCGGTATGGATACGCCATATATATTTTATTTTGCCGTCAGTCAGTGCACACCAATAGTTATCATCACTGTAACAGGTGGCATGCTCCAGATCCAGATACTTGCGCCAGTTTGTTTCCATGCCTTTGGCAAGCGGTAACAAGGAACGGCCGTCCATGTCAGTGGGGATGGTCACATCGGCTGCATCGAGGAAAGTGGGAAGAATATCACGCAACTCTACGGGAGCGTCTGTTTTTCCCGGTGTAACGTGGTTGGCAGAAGGCCATTTCACGATGTATGGCACATGAGTGGAGCCCTCGTATGGATAGGTCTTTCTCCAGTGATAATGGTCGCCCATCATATCGCCATGATCGGAAACGAAAACGATTAATGCGTCATTATACATATCCTTTTCTTTCAATGTTTGGATAATTCTGCCTATCTGTTCGTCAATGAAAGTGATGTTGGCATAATAATGACGTCTGGAATTGCGTGCATATTCATTGCCAAAATTACCGTATGGAGCGTCTTGTGCCGTTTCTTCAGGATTTAGTTTCTTGGCGTATTTGCCACACCAGTCTCCGATGGCAGGATCGGGTATTAGGGCATCCTTATACATGTCCAGATATCTTTGTGGTGGATCATACGGACTGTGCGGACGGGCAAAAGAAACTTTCAGAAATAACGGTTTGTTGGTCGGATCGTAGTTGCTGATAAGTTCACAGGCCATTTCTCCTGTCCAATAGGTAGGATGGAGGTTTTCGGGCAATTTATATATACTTGCCGTATGGTCGTTCCAGCCTATACCGGTGGCGTCGGGATTCTTTCCGGGAGCTTTTGTTTGGAACCATTGGCGGTAATCACTGGTGAAGTTCTCGTCTTCCACGCGTCCGCTTTCATCTAGCAGAGTGCCTTCGAAACCATGTTTTATCCGTTGGGGATGCCAGTGCATTTTCCCGATTCCAAAAGTATAATAACCAGCGTCTTTTAGCATCTGTGGCATTTCGTATTTATATTCGGGAGATACTTTTCCATATCCCAACAAGCCATGATGCCAAGGAGAAAGTCCGGTCAGCAGACCAGCACGTGCCGGAGTGCTGCTTGGACAAGAAGAATAGCCATTCATAAATAATGTTCCCTCGGCAGCTAGTGCGTCCAGGTTAGGGGAGATAACCGCATCGTTTCCCATACAGCCTATGGCATCAGCTCGCTGTTGGTCGGTCATTATCAGTATGATATGAGGATGTTTTTGTGCGTATGCAAAAGAGGAGCACACTCCGGCTGTGACAGCCAATGTGTATTTCAGGTTGATTAGAATATTCATGTTTATAGGTTTTTCATAATGTTATGTGCAAAGGTAGGAAATTTTTGGTAACCTTAAGCCATAAATGGTGATGGTTACAGTAGAAATACTTGAAATTGAAGTCTTGTTTTGTACATACGTATGGGTGACCTCATATATACTAATGGTAGAAAAGGCTATAAAAAAAGGCTTGTTCCATACAGGAACAAGCCTTTTTTTATATGCATGTATCAGAGATTATTCACCCCAATTCATTGCTTCCATACGTTTGTAAGAAGCATAACGTTTCTTGGCCATTTCTTCGCAAGCAGCAAATAGATCTGCTGCTTCAGCAGGATACTGCTTCATTACAGAGGCAAAACGAACTTCGTTCTTCAAGAAATCCTGGAAACCTTCCCATTTCGGTTCTTTAGAGTCAAGCATGAATGGATTCTTGCCTTCTTCTTCCAAAGCGGGGTTGAAACGCCACAAGTGCCAGTAACCGCATTCTACAGCCTTAGCCTCTTCAGCCTGGCTCTTACCCATACCTGCCTTCAAACCGTGGTTGATACACGGAGCGTAAGCGATAACCAATGACGGACCGGGGTAAGCTTCTGCTTCACGGATAGCTTTCAAAGTCTGAGCTTGGTCAGCACCCATAGCAATCTGGGCAACATATACATAACCGTAAGTAGTAGCGATCATACCAAGGTCTTTCTTACGTACACGCTTACCTGAAGCGGCAAACTTAGCGATAGCACCCAGCGGAGTAGCCTTAGATGACTGACCACCGGTATTAGAGTAAACTTCAGTATCCAATACCAAAATATTTACATCTTCGCCGGAAGCAATCACGTGGTCCAAACCACCGTAACCGATATCGTAAGAAGCACCGTCACCACCGATAATCCATTGGCTCTTCTTAACCAAATAGTTCTTGAATTCTGCAATGGTAGCGCAGTTCTTACATTTATCTTTAGCAGCTTCCACCATTGGAATGATCTTTTCGGCAGCAGCTTTGCTCTTGTCTGCATCGTCCTTACCGTCAATCCATTCCTGGAATGCTTCTTTGTATTCTGCCGGACAAGTATCACTGGCGATAGCATCCTTCATAGCAGCTTCGATACGTGCACGAAGTTTCTTGTCAGCCAAAGTCATACCTAAACCGAATTCGCAGAAATCTTCGAACAATGAGTTAGCCCAAGCAGGACCTTGACCCTTTTCGTTCTTAGTATAAGGAGTTGAAGGAACAGAACCGGAGTAGATAGAAGAACATCCGGTAGCGTTAGCAACCATTTCACGGTCACCGAATAACTGGGAAATCAGTTTCACATACGGAGTTTCACCACAACCTGAACAAGCTCCAGAGAATTCAAACAACGGAGTAGCGAACTGAGAGTTCTTCACATTGGCTTTGATATCTACCAAATGTTGTTTGCTCTTCACGTTCTTAGCGCAGTATTCCCAATTGGCTGCTTGAGACAACTGGCTTTCCAAATGTTTCATTGTAAGAGCCTTGCCTCCCTTCTTCGGATTGCCCGGACAAACATCGGCACAGTTACCACAACCCAGACAGTCAAGCACGTCAACCTGGATACGGAATGTCATTCCGTCAAATTGTTTACCTACAGCTTTCAATGTTTCGAAGTCTGCACCCTTCTGTTCTTCAGCGTCAAGTACGAACGGACGGATGGAAGCATGAGGACAAACATATGCACACTTGTTACACTGGATACAGTTTTCAGCATTCCATTCAGGTACGAATGCAGCTACACCACGTTTTTCGTATTGAGCAGTACCTTGTTCCCAAGTACCGTCTTCGATGCCTTTGAATGCAGATACCGGCAACAAGTCACCATCCTGAGCGTTGATAGGACGAACTACTTCGTTGATGAATGCAGGGTCATTGTTAGCAGCAGGAGCTTCAACTTCCAGATTAGCCCAAGCCGGATCAACAGCCAATTGTTTGTATTCACCACCACGGTCTACGGCAGCATAGTTCTTGTTCACCACGTCTTCGCCCTTCTTGCCATAAGACTTAACGATGAATTTCTTCATCTGTTCTACAGCCAAGTCAACAGGAATAACGCCTGTGATACGGAAGAATGCTGATTGCAGGATGGTATTGGTACGGTTGCCCAAACCGATTTCCTGAGCAATCTGAGTTGCATTGATGTAGTAAACAGTGATATTGTTCTGAGCGAAGTATTTCTTCACTTTGTTAGGCAGGTTCTTTGCCAGTTCTTCACCTTCCCAGATAGTGTTCAGCAAGAAAGAACCGTTCTTACGCAAACCACGGGTTACATCGTACATGTGCAGATAAGCCTGTACGTGGCAAGCTACGAAGTTCGGAGTATTTACCAAGTAAGTAGAACGGATAGGAGTATCACCGAAACGGAGGTGAGAGCAAGTGAAACCACCTGATTTCTTAGAGTCGTATGAGAAATAAGCCTGGCAGTGCTTGTCGGTGTTGTCACCAATAATCTTCACAGAGTTCTTGTTGGCACCTACAGTACCGTCAGCACCTAATCCGTAGAATTTAGCTTCGAACATGCCTTCACCGCCCAATGCGATTTCTTCTTCCTGGGGAAGAGAAGTGAAAGTTACATCGTCTACGATACCCACAGTGAAGTGGTTTTTCGGCATTGGCAGAGCCAAATTCTTGAATACAGCGATGATTTGAGCAGGAGTAGTGTCTTTAGAACCTAAACCGTAACGTCCACCTACGATAACCGGGGCGTTTTCTGTTCCATAGAAGCAGTCTTTAACATCCAGATACAAAGGTTCACCGTTTGCTCCCGGTTCTTTAGTACGGTCAAGAACTGCGATAGTCTTGGCAGTCTTAGGTACAGCAGCCAAGAAATGTTTAGCAGAGAACGGACGGTATAAGTGTACAGAAACCAAACCTACTTTTTCACCTTTGCTCATCAAGTAGTCGATAGCTTCGCGGGCAGCTTCTGTAACAGAACCCATTGCGATAATTACGCGTTCAGCGTCTTCAGCACCATAGTAATCGAACAAACCATGAGGACGGCCTGTGATTTTGCTGATTTCGTTCATGTATTCTTCTACGATAGCCGGAACAGCTTCATAGAAGTTATTGCAAGATTCTCTGTGCTGGAAGAAGTGATCGGGGTTTTCAGCCATACCGCGTGCAACAGGGTTGTTAGGATTCAACGCGCGTTGACGGAATTCTGCCAAAGCCTGTTGATCAATCAGACCTGCCAGATCTTCATTCTCCAGCATTTCAATTTTTTGGATTTCGTGAGAAGTACGGAAACCATCGAAGAAGTTGACGAATGGCACGCGAGATTTGATAGTAGCAAGATGGGCTACAGCAGCCATATCCATAACTTCTTGTACAGAACCTTCGCACAACATGGCGAAACCTGTTTGGCGGCAAGACATGACGTCCTGATGGTCACCAAAGATACACAATGCGTGTGAAGCCAATGTACGAGCCGATACGTGGAATACGCAAGGCAGGAATTCACCGGCAATTTTGTACATGTTAGGGATCATTAGCAACAGACCCTGAGATGCAGTGTAAGTGGTAGTCAACGCACCTGCCTGAAGAGAACCATGAACAGCACCTGCTGCACCGCCTTCTGACTGCATTTCTTGTACCAAAACTGTTTCGCCGAAGATGTTTTTACGACCTGCGGCAGCCCATTCGTCTACGTATTCAGCCATAGTAGACGACGGAGTGATGGGATAGATAGCAGCTACTTCAGAGAACATATACGAGATATGTGCTGCTGCCTGGTTACCATCACAAGTGATGAATTTTTTTTGTTTAGTCATACAATTACTAATTATTAGGTAATAAAATTTATTCTCTATCTCTTAATATAAAAAGCCGAAAAGCCATAATGGGATCATATTTCCGTGTCCTAATTCCAATTTGTGTAGGGCATAATACACGTTTGGATTATTTTTGAACTTGCACCCTTCTGCGCAAATACGGAAATGCAGTCCGTTGTCTACCATAAATGAAGTGCCTTTATCGCCTTTATATAGTTTATGGTCCTTATACAGGGTATTCATGAAAAATGTATCCAGAACATCCTGTTCTTCGACCTTTACCGGATAAATGGAGTACATCAGGTTGGTGTTGTGCATCATCAGTTTGGAAGGTTTCTTGGGAAATTCCTCTCCCTTGGGATAAACCATATTGATAAGACGCGCATCTGCCAGATACTTAATGTAATTCATCACCGTGGCACGTGAAGTTTGAATCTCCGTGGCCAGCTGGCTGACGTTCGGAGCAACGGGTCCGTCCACAGCTAGCAAATATAGTAATTTTTTTATCTTTGAAAGATATTTCAGCTCAATTTGTTTGATAAGAAGTATATCTACTTCTATCATCATATTCATGGTTTTTAGCAGATTCTCCGAAAAGTTACGTTTTTCCAGAAAGAATGGGTAGAAACCGTGATGCAGATAGTCTTGAAAATAATCCAACGGCTTCACATTGCGCAGGATGGTTTTCGCTATCTGTTCGTGATTCTCCAAAATTTCTTGTAAGGTATAGGCACGGAAACAATTACCGCTTTGCAGATTCAGATATTCGCGGAATGAGAAACCTCTCAGGTAGTATACCTTGACAATGCCGCTCAGTTCTGGATTTTCTTCTTTCAGTCGCATCACGGATGATCCGGTGAATATAATCTTCAGAGTAGGAAACATTTCATAGCAAGCACGCAGGTCGTGGCTCCATTCGGGATACTTGAACACTTGGTCTATCAACAAAACTTTTCCTCCTCGTTTTACGAATTCTGCGGCAAACTCCACTAACGTATATTTAGAGAAGTAAAAGTTATTCATGTTGATGAACAGACATGAGTGATCCGTTCCGAACTTTTCTTTTGCATATTGCAGGAGGAAAGTCGTTTTCCCTACGCCACGAGTACCCTTGATGCCGATCAGTCTGTCGTTCCAGTCTATTTCGTCCATCAAGTCCCGGCGAACAGGAGCATTTGTATGTTCCACCAGATAACTGTGTGTTCTGTAAAAGGTTTCCATGGTTGCTTTTTTATCGGTTGCAAATATAGCAATACTAATTCAAATTGCAAACTGGAGATAGCAAAATATTATTTTTTTTCAACTAAAAGACGAACAAGAGAAATGGTTTGTACTCTAAAACATTTATCTTTGTGTCCGGAAATGGAAGCGCTTTATTTATTCAATCCGGAAAATGATATGGCATTGGCTTGTGGTGATCCTTATTATATGGCACCTGCCAGTGCCCGGCGAATGGCGGCCGAGCTATCCATGTTGCCTGCATGGTATGCAGAACAGGGAGGAACTGTGTGGCTGGATTCTGCTCAGCGTATGAAAACAATGGAAAGACAATCTTTTTTGCCGCTTTCGGTCAATTGGGTTTTAGAATTCGTACCCATTTATAATAAGGTGATTCCTTGGGGATGGAATCCGTCTTTGGTGCGTCGTTTGCAGGAAGCTGGATTTCCTGATACAGCATATCCTTCAGTAGAGCGTATGAAGCGTATCCGTCAAATATCCGGACGTCAGACGGCTGTAAAAGTGTTACGACGCCTTTGTAGGCATATAGGTGGGAATATTCCCACATTGGGGGAGGCTTTTGTATTGTCATCAACAGAGGAAGTGAAGGCTTTTGTGTTGTCTCATCCTCGTGCTTTGTTAAAAGCGCCATGGTCTGGTAGTGGGAGAGGGATACAATATGTTTCAGGTAGTTTTACCATCCCTCTGGAAGGGTGGGTTCGACACATACTTACCACTCAGCATGAGGTGATAGGAGAGCCTTTTTATGATAAGCTTTTGGATTTTGCCATGGAGTTTTTTGCAGACGAGTGGGAACAGGTACATTTTATAGGGTATTCTTTATTCGAAACAGACAAGAGAGGTGTTTATAAAGAAAACTTGTTGGCTGCGGATCGGGTTATTGAAGCGAGGATATCCACATATGTTTCTGCGGAAATCTTACATCAGGTTGGGAGGATGTTACAGGTAGAGTTGGCGGAAGTTATAAAAGGGAGTTACGAAGGCTATCTGGGGGTGGATATGATGATATGCCGTACCCAAAACGGCGGGTATGCCATTCATCCGTGTGTGGAAATAAATCTTCGTATGAATATGGGAGTGGTAGCACGTTTGATATATGATAACTATGTGTGTGATGGCGTGCAGGGACGGTATGTTATAGAATATTATGCAAAGCCCGGTGAGGCATGGCATTCTCATCTTGCGCTTCAAGAAAAGTATCCTTTATATTTGGAAAATGGAAAAGTGAAGTCGGGTTATTTGTCACTTACACCGGTAGAGAACAATACGTCTTATCAGGCATATATCTTAATTTGATTTTCCGGATAAAGGAAAATCAAATTAAGAGGGGATGGTTACCATCCACCCCCTAATGCTTTATACAATTTTACTAATGTAATTTGTTTGTCTCTTATTGCATTACTTAATCCTATTTGTGCATCGAAATAGCTACGTTGTGCATCCAATACATCCAAATAGCCTATTACTCCATTGATGTATTGCAATTGGGCCAGTTCCATTGTTGCTTTAGAGGAACGTTCCAGTTGCAGACGCGATTCGTAGATATCTTTTATCTTATTGAAGTCCACAATGGCATTGCGGGCCTCTTTGAATGCAGTCAGCACTGATTTTTCATAGCTGTAGCATTCCTGTTCGTATGCGGCTTTCTTAGCCTTTAGGGTTGCTCTGTATTTTCCCATGGCGAAGAGAGGAGTGAGAAGATTGCCACTGATATAATGAATGGGTGATTTAAAGAAATCAGAGAATTCTTCACTTTCTACGCCATATTGTGCTGTGAGGCTGAGTCGTGGGAATATATTGGTATAGGCAATACCTACACTGGCATTGGCTGCTATTAATTTCTGTTCTGCTTCGCGTACATCGGGACGACGTTCCAACACTTCAAAACGAAGCTTTGCCAGGCGTACTCCTTCTTTACGGGCATACAGTGTCTGACGGACAATAGCCAGTTCATTATCCAAAGCTACCAGTTCAAAGTATGCCTGGGCCACTTCTGCCACCAAGCTCATTTTCAGTGCCCGCTGCGCCTCTATCGAACCTAAGAAATCCGCCATACTCTTATCTTTCGCCCAACGTAAGTTTCCCCAAAGATCCACTTCCCATGAAACGATTGCCTTAGCTTCATAGCTCCGGTCTGAATCATAATTGTCTCCGCCATAGTTTTCCGCTTCCTTGTCCGCATACAGCTTTCCACTGACTTGTGGGAAAAGATTAGCAAAATCGATGCGCTTCATTGCTGCCAGTTCCTTCACCCGTGCGGCAGCTATCTTCATATCCTTATTATATTCGAGCGTCCGCTCTATGAGCGCTTGCAGCGTAGTATCGGTGTAGAGTTCCCACCATTGCCGGTCAGCAAGAGAGAGCGTGTCCTGTTCCGTTGAGTCAAGCTGTTGCGGCAGATTCAGTTCCGGACGTACATAATGTTTACCCAACTGGCAGGAACTGAACAATAACACCAACGCCATCATGTAATATATTGTATATTTTCTTTTCATAACTTATCGTTTAAATCGCTTCGTAACTTTCTTAATATTCGTACTCTTCGCTTTTGCCTTCGCCTTATAAATCAGTACAAAGAAGAACGGTACCAAAAGAATACCTATCGTCACAGCTAAAATCATTCCAAAGAATACACCGGTACCAATAGCCTGACGGCTTGCCGAGCCCGGTCCGCTGGCAATAACCATCGGCAACATACCGAGAATAAATGCCAATGACGTCATCAGGATAGGACGGAAGCGCAGCTGCAATGCATGTAAAGCCGCCTTAACCACATTCGCTCCACGATCTACTTGTTCTTTAGCAAATTCTACAATCAAAATTGCATTCTTTGCTGCCAGACCGACCAGCATTACCAATCCGATCTGGAAATAGACGTCGTTCTCCAATCCACACAGCCACACTCCGAGGTAGGCTCCCAGCGCAGCGATGGGCAATGAAAGTAACACCGCAATGGGCACTGTCCAACTTTCGTAAAGTGCTGCCAGGAAGAGGAATACGAATAGGAATACCAATGCCAATACCATTGCTGTCTGTCCTCCGGCCTGTTTCTCCTGATAAGAAAGTCCACTCCATTCTACACCTATATTTTCCGGCAAGTGTTCGCGAGCTATCTGCTCAATGATTTCCATGGCCTGACCGGAACTGTAACCATCCGCCGCTCCACCACGAATTACGGCACTGTTGAACATATTGAAGCGCTTGATGCTACCCGGTCCAGTTGTATAGGAAGTTGTTCCGAGAGAAGTCAACGGTATCATTACATTATCCGCCCCACGTACAAAAAACAGGTTGATATTCTCCTTATGTTCCCGGTAGGGTGCTTCTGCTTGAATATATACACGGTAGATGCGGTTAAACATATTGAAATCGTTTACATATACCGAACCTGTATAAGCTTTCATGGTTGAAAAGACATCTGCCAACGGCACTCCCGCCAGTTTTACCTTATCACGATCCACGTCGAAATAGAGTTGCGGAATATCCGCCTGTAAAGATGATGACAGTCCGGATAATTCCTTACGTTTTGATGCATAATACATCAATGTATCCGTAGCTTGTACCAGATTATCGAAAGTGGCATCTCCACGTGCCCTGACTGGTCCCTACACGCGGACTGCTTCCCGCCACACTTTGCACATATTCCACTGCCGGATTTTTCATCAGGTATTCCACAGCACGTTCTGTTACGATACGTGTACGTTCCAACGTTGCACCTTCGGGTAGCTCCAACTCTATTTTAAAATACCCTTGGTCTTCGATGGGGAGGAAGCTGGTGGGAATGATGCGATGGATTAACAGGATGGCGATCAATACCATGCCGAATGTGCTCAGTACCCGACGCGGGTGTTTCACAATGTGTTTGATAAGCCCTACATATTTATGATTGCCGATAGCCAGCCACTCATTGATACGGCGGAATACGATATTCTTTTTCTTGTTCGGATCTTCCGGTTTCAGGATAAGCGAACACATGACTGGACTCAATGTCAAAGCTACTACCGTAGACAGCAATACGGATACTACGATGGTTACCGTAAACTGGCGATAAAGTTGTCCGGTAATTCCACCTAGAAAACTTACGGGAACAAATACTGCTGCCAGTACCAAAGAAGTGGCGATAATGGCTCCTGTAAGTCCTTCCATAGCTTTCTTGGTAGCTTGGTAGGGAGATAGTTTCTCCTCTTCCATGATACGCTCCACATTCTCTACTACCACGATAGCATCGTCCACCACAATACCGATGGCAAGTACCAACCCCAACAGGGTCAGGATATTAAGCGAGAATCCGAAAATCAACATGAATCCGAAAGTTCCAATCAGTGAGATAGGTACGGCAACTAGTGGGATAACTGTTGCACGCCAGCTTTGGAGTGAAAGGTATACTACGATAATAACCAGTATCAGGGCTTCAAACAGTGTTTTGTACACTTCATGAATAGATTCCGAAATATACGTAGTCATATCGAAAGGTATCTCGTAACTCATTCCTTCGGGGAAATTCTTGCTGATTTCCTCCATAGCTTCTTTCACGCTTTTTGCTACTTCCATAGCGTTGGCTCCCGGTAACATATAGATGGCCAATACCGCTGCATTTTCTTTGTTAATGGCACTCTCGGTATTGTATGATTGTGCTTCGAGTGAGATGCGGGCCACATCACGTAAACGGATGATGGAACCATCGGCATTGGCACGGACTACGATTTCCTCAAACTGGCTTACAGTAGATAGACGTCCCTGAGTAGTGATGGGAATGGTTACGTCTAATCCTTGTACGGGTTGTTGTCCCAGTACACCGGCTGCTGATTCCCGATTTTGGTCTTTCAGTGCATTCTGCAGATCGGCTACGGTCAGACCGAAATTGGCCAGTTTGTCGGGCTGTACCCAAATTTGCATGGCGTAATATCGGCTTCCGATGTTTGAAACACGTCCTACGCCAGGGATACGGCGGATTAGGTCCAGTACATTCAGAGTAGCAAAGTTGCTAAGGTATATTTCATCGAATTTCGGGTCGGTAGAGGTAAGGCATAGGGTTAGCAATTGACTGGCAGCCTGTTTCTCTACCGAAATACCATTTTGTATAACTTCTGCTGGAAGACGTGATTCTGCTAACTTGATACGGTTCTGTATTTCTACTGCCGCCAGATCGGGATCTGCCGAGATATCAAAAGTGACGGTGGCTGAAAAACCTCCCGAATTGGAACTGTTTGATTCCATGTAAAGCATTCCTGGAGTACCGTTCAATTCCTGTTCTATAGGAGTGGCTACCGCCTGTGATACTGTCAGGGCACTGGCACCCGGATAGGATGCGCTGATTTTCACTACCGGCGGCGTAATCTGTGGATATTGGTCAATGGGGAGCATCGTCAATCCGATGATACCCACAATGACAATCAGTATGGAGATGACAGCCGAGAATACCGGTCTGTCTATAAAGAAACTAACTTTCATAATGTCTATTGTTTTTTTGAATGCGTAAATTTTCCTCCATAGGGGAATTCGTATTCGGGAGTGAAATTATCCGATCGTATCTTCTTCCTCCGTTTTTTTGTCCTCTACGGCAGGACTTACTTTCACTTTCATGCCTGGATTCAGCTTGTGGTATCCTTCTATGACAATGTCTTCTCCGGGAGCCAAGCCTCTTTCCACCACTACTTGATTCTGGAATTCAGGTCCTAATTCAATGAAACGTCTCTCTACTGTAGAATCTTTGCGCATTACATAAATATAGGCGCCGCCTTTTTCTATGATAACGGACTTTAACGGAACTACCGTAGCTTTTTCTCTGACATCCAATAATAGTTTTACTTTGGTGAACTGCCCAGGAAGTAATACCCGTTCTGGATTCGGCATTTCGGCACGTACGGAGAATGTACCTGTGCGTGGATCAACTTGCGGTTCGGCAAAGTCTACCAGTCCTTTGTATGGATAAATAGTATTGTCTGCTAGAGTAATGGAAACATTGGGTTGCCAAGAGCGGGTAGAGTCTTTTTGACCTAAGTTCACATTACGCTCTTTGCTTTTCAGATAGTCTAGAGCTGTCATGCTGAAATCCACTAATACAGTATCACTTTTTACTACGGTGGCAAGCAGTGATTTGCCACTTGGACCTACCAATGTCCCTAAATCCACGTGGCGTTCACTGATATGTCCTGCTAACGGAGAACGAACTATCGTATAACCTAGTTCCAGTTCTGCTTGATCAAGGTCGGCACTACTCATAGCTACCGAGGCTTCTGCTGTTTCATATGCAGCAGTAGCATTGTCCAAGTCCAACTGGCTGGCAGCATTTTGTTCATATAGCGGACGGATACGTTCTAAATCGCGTTTTGCTTTTTGTGCCTGTGCTTCATCCTTTTTCAATTGGGCACGCGCTTTGTCAGCTTTGGCTCGATATTGATCTTGATTGATAACAAACAGCACTTGATTTTTAGTGACATATGTACCTTCTGCGAAAAGCATTTGTTCTAAATATCCCTCTACTCGGGCACGTACTTCAACGAATTGCTGTGCACGTACGCGTCCTACATATTCACCATATATTTCCACATCGTCTTGCGTTGCTGGTGCTATGGCAACTACTGGAAGTTCCGGCATCTTTGCCGGTTGATGGGAAACAATCAGGTAAATCCCGATAACTAGTCCAATACCTATTACTACAAGCGCTGTTCTTTTCTTTTTTAGCGCAATTTCTTTGTGTGTAAAAAATAGTTTCATACTTTAGTTTTGTTATTGTTTAAGATGCCGTCAGTAGGAATACAAGCAGCGTGCCAAACTACTGTAAATAGCCTTTCCTTTTCATAATCAGTGTTTTATTACTGCCTTTTGTTGATAGGGAAAGTGTGGAAAACAGGCAACAGCTGTAGAATAATTCCACAGTAGGCGTAATTAAATTTAGTAGAGGATTATCGATTTGGATGCAAAAATAGTAAAATAGTGGGTAATTTTAAAATATTTATTCATTATTCATTATGATGAGGAAGATGTTGTAGTGTTAGCAGATATGTATGCAATTTAAATTTTGCTTGAGATCGTCATATCTGCAACCTTGTTGTTTTGAAAATACGCTCCCTTTCATTTTGAAAAGGGTAGTGTTTCCCTTTTTTATGACTTCATATAATATCTGTTTGTTTATCAATAGTTTATAGTCTTCTTTTTCATTTTGGCATAGTATTCGCTATATACTTGTCAAATATAAAAGGTATAAAAAGATGGGAGAATTTTATAATCCAGATAAATTATATAAAGGTGGAAGCCGGAATAATAGCTTGATAAATAAAAAAATGATATTCCGTGTATTGGGGAGTATTACTTTTTATTGAATCTGCTATGTTCCTGCTTTGTGCGGCTATTTCCTTATGTTACGGCGAGCAAGATTATCAATATTTTCTATATACCATTCTTTTGAATACATTGGTCGGTGGAGTTTTGCTAATTTGTAGTAGAGGTGCTGAGAATCGGCTGACACGACGAGATGGGTACTGTATTGTAACTTTTACTTGGTTTTTGTTTACGTTGTTTGGAATGTTGCCTTTTTATTTTAGTGGAGGAATCCCTTCGGTGACGGATGCCTTTTTTGAAACCATGTCGGGTTTTACTACTACAGGAGCTACTATATTGGATAATATAGAATCTCTTTCACATGGTCTGTTATTTTGGCGTAGCTTGACACAATGGATAGGTGGCTTGGGTATTGTCTTTTTTACTATTGCTGTGCTTCCTATTTTCGGGGGAGGAACTATACAACTTTTTTCAGCTGAGGCTATCGGAGTGACGCACGACAAAACACATCCCCGGATTGATGTGATGGCTAAGTGGCTGTGGATGATATATGCTATTCTTACAATTGCAGAAACTGTGCTGCTGATGATAGGAGGAATGAGTTTTTTTGATGCGGTATGTCATTCATTCTCAACAACGGCTACAGGTGGTTATTCTACCAAACAAGCTAGTGTAGCTTATTGGAACTCTCCGTTTATAGAATATGTAATAGCGATATTTATGATCCTTTCGGGTATTAATTTCTCTCTCTATTTTATGTGTCTGAAAGGGAAAGGCAAGCGTTTATTTCAGGATGATGAATTCCGTTGGTTTATGAAATCAGTGAGTATTCTGACACTTGTTATTACGTTTGCCTTAGTTTTTCAGAATCATTATGATTGGGAAAAGGCATTCCGCAGGGCTCTGTTTCAAGTGGCTACGGTGCATACGTCATGCGGCTTTGCAACGGATGATTATAACTTGTGGCCATCTTTTACATGGATGCTTCTTATTTTTGCTATGTTGTCAGGTGGATGTACGGGGTCTACTAGTGGGGGAATCAAAAATATGCGCCTTATGATTCTGGCGCGTAATATCAAAAATGAATTCAAACGGATGCTGCATCCTAGGGCTGTATTGCCTGTTCGTGTGAACCGTCAGGTTATATCGCCTTCCATCATTGCTTCAGTGAATACATTCTTTGTATTTTATTTGTTCTGTATTTTGGCCGGATGGATACTGCTGATGTTTTTCGGGGTGGGGATAATTGAAGCGATGAGTACAGTAATTTCTAGCTTAGGCAATGTGGGACCGGGGCTAGGAGCATTCGGTCCTGCTTTTTCATGGGCGGCGTTGCCTGATGCTGCTAAATGGATATTGTCGTTCCTGATGTTGATAGGACGTTTGGAATTGTTTGCTGTGTTGTTGCTTTTTTATTCAGGATTTTGGGAAAGACGATAGTTCTCCGGGAAAAATTGATATGTATCATTTAATTAATGGGTATTCATTGAAATGAAGTTCTAGAAATATGTATTTTTACAAAGGATGATATATATTTGTGCTCGGATTTACAATACATTCATGTTATGGCAACTTCGAGAGAGATGACTTCGGGACGTCCGTTCCCTTTGATATTGAATTTTGCTTTTCCTTTATTGCTGGGTAATTTACTTCAGCAGACTTATTCCTTGATGGATGCTGCTATTGTGGGTAAGTTTCTTGGAATTAATGCTTTGGCTTCTGTAGGAGCTAGCACTTCGGTGGTGTTTTTGATATTAGGCTTTTGCAATGGCTGTTGTGGTGGTTTCGGTATTCCTGTTGCACAGAAGTTTGGAGCAAGGGATTATGGTATGATGCGGCGTTTTGTGGCAGTTAGTTTACAATTGGCAGCGGTGATGTCTGTAGTAATTGCTATTGTAACTAGTATGTTTTGTTCGGATATTCTTCAGATGATGCAGACTCCGGAGAATATTCTTGAGGATGCTTATCTTTATTTGCTGATTACTTTTATCGGGGTGCCCTGTACCTTTTTCTATAATTTGCTTTCAAGTATTATTCGTGCATTGGGTGATAGCAAAACTCCGTTTTGGTTTTTGCTTTTTTCTACGATATTGAATATTTTGCTTGATCTCTTTTGTATTTTGATACTTGATTGGGGAGTGGCGGGAGCAGCTGTGGCTACGGTATTCTCACAAGGGGTTTCGGCTGTATTGTGTTATTTGTATATGATGCGTCATTTTGAGATTCTGAAGGGAACTCCGACAGAGCATAAATTTCGAGGAGCGTTGGCAAAGACTTTACTGTATATCGGTGTGCCGATGGGATTGCAGTTCTCTATTACTGCTATTGGCAGTATTATGTTGCAAAGTGCGAATAATGCATTGGGTACTGCTTGTGTGGCTGCTTTTACGGCTGCTATGCGTATTAAGATGTTTTGTATGTGTCCGCTTGAGAGTCTGGGTATAGCTATGGCTACTTATAGTGGACAGAATTACGGTGCGGGAAAACCGAAGCGTATCTGGCTGGGAATCAAGGCGAGTGTATTAATGATGGTTATTTATTGTGGTTTTATGTTTGTAGTCTTGATGTTGGGAGCACGTACTTTTGCCTTGTTATTTGTTGACCCAGCAGAATGGGAGATATTGAAAGATACGGAATTGTTTTTGCATATTTCCGTTTCTTTCTTTCCGGTTTTGGGCTTACTTTGTATCTTGCGTTATTCCATTCAGGGGGTGGGCTTTACCAATTTGGCTATGTTGTCGGGGGTATCCGAAATGATTGCCCGTATAATGGTCAGTCTTTATGCAGTACCAATATTGGGCTATTTAGCTGTTTGTTTTGGTGACCCTACGGCATGGATATTTGCAGTTATTTTTCTGATTCCCGCATTTATATATGTGTATGGAAGAATAAAACGGATGTCTACTTCAGGAATGGTAAAATACTAATTTGGTGTGTGAGGTGCTGAAAAAAACTTTCAGCACCCACAGATAAATTTTCTGAGCAAAAACTATTAGAAATTACTTTTCTTTTCTACAAAAATTATTTCTTTTGTTACAGGGTGAACAAACTCTAGACTTTCAGCATGTAAATAAAGTCTGTCTGCTTTTTGTCCGTAGAGTTCATCTCCTCGTATAGGACAATGTAATCCTTCCGGATGGGCGGCATGTACTCTTAATTGGTGTGTCCGTCCTGTCAATGGATAAAAGGCAATAAGTGTGTTTCCTTCTTGTTCGTTTAAAACCTGATATTGTGTGATAGCGGTTTTTCCATGTTCATGGTCTACTACTTGTCTGGGTCTGTCAAGAGGATCCATACGGAGGGGGAGTATTATGGTTCCTTCTTTAGAAGAAATCTTGCCATCCAATAAGGCAATATATCGTTTCTTTATCATTCTATTCTTGAATTGTGCTTGCAGGTGCTGATGTACTTCTTTGTTTTTGGCTATTAATAACACACCGGAAGTAGCCATATCCAATCGGTGGACTATCAGAGGACCTGTGGCATCTGGATAAAGTATTTTTATATGTTGATAGACAGAGTCGATTTCTCCTTTTCCTGGAACCGAGAGCATTCCTGCTGGTTTGTTGATTACGACTAGGTAATTATCTTCATATACTATCTCTAATGGTATTTCATGATAATGTTTTTTCAACAAGGGGTTTTCTTCCACTTCCAGTCCTTGTAACATATGTTTCAAGATAGGTTCGCATTTCCCTTTACATGCAGGATAGTAGTATCCATGATGTCTTATTTCTGCTTTTGGAGAATCTCCCCACCAGAATTCTGCCATAGCAATAGGTTTTAATTGATGCTTATAGGCATATTGGAGTAATTTGGGAGCTGCACATTCACCGGCTCCGGCAGGAGGAAATTTTTGTATAGTTTGTGCAAAAATACGACATAAATCTTTTGTTTCTCCATGGGCGTTTAGTATTTGAAACTGCTCAAACAGCTTTCTTTGTAAAGTGGCAGAACGTTTTTTCCTTTCTATCTTCATCGTTTCTATTTTTGTGATGAAAGTATCGGCTTCTGCTTGTAGTGAAGCGATTTTTTCTTTCCATATTTTTTCCATGCGTTTTAATTCAGCTTTTTGAAACTGGCTTTCACGTATCATTGCAGCTAACTCCTTTGCGTCGGGAATTCCTGTCTTGCGCCGGATTTCTCTGTTTTTTTTAGCGGATTTGAAAAACTCTTTAGCTTCAGTCAATTCCTGCTGGGATTGTATTTTTTCTTTTTCAATTTGTCGGAGTAGATCTATGTAACGAGGGTCGTTCTGTGTCTTTTTAATGCATACATTGATGGCGGATATACGTTTTTCCTCTATTTTGAAGAATCCCTGTGGTTGTAACAAATCATAAATTGGCGGGACGAAGAAAGGATGACAGTTTTTACCAGCCAATGTTCCTGAAAATGCAGCCAAATAACCTATTTTATTCTCGGGTGTTTGTACAATTAGGACACCAAACATTTTTCCTTGTTGCAATTCTTTTTGCCATTGGGATTGACTTGTCAGATAGGCTTGTACTTCTTTAGTCGCTATTATGCAAAGTGGATGAGGGGTATAGTGAAAAGGATAAGTGAACTTATCGGGTAACTTTATAGTGGTAATGGAATTCTTAAAAAAATGTATCATAGTTCGTTTAATATAGTTGATAATGATTCGTTCTTCTTGTGAGGTTATTATGCGGGCAAGTCGGAATGGATAATAAAGTTTTTGTTTAATTCCTGTAATACTTCAGTTAACTGCTTTTCAGCCTGTAACGGGAATATAGATATACGATTTAAGATTAGGATAATATCGCGTTGAAATTTGCGGAGTTCTATTATTTTTATAAGCGTTTCTTTCTCTCTTTTTACCATATAATTCCCTTCTATTTTGTTCGTGTCTACATTGTTCCCTATTTTGAAATCGCTAGTTGTTTTTATGACGGTTGTTTGTTCTTTGTAATCAGATGCCGCAATATGATTTTTTTTTCTGTCTAATTTTATTTCCATAGCTACACTTTTATTTTGCGATTTTATATTCTTGGGCAAAGATAGGCATTTTCTTTCCAATAATCTTTTTATGTTGTGCAAATTCATTACAGATGCTATTCAACTGTTTTTTTTCGTATTTTTGCCGCAAATTTATAAGAAAAATTGGATGTTAATTTGTTGTTTTGGATAAAAAGAGAAAATAGATATGAGAAAATTGTTGTGTCCGCAATGCAAAATTGCAGGGTTATACGTTAAAAATGAGAAGAAAGAAAGGTTGTTAGTTTATGTATCGGATGAAGGGGAAGTGGTACCGAAAAATTTGGAAGAGAATATGGAAGGGTTTGATTTAACTATTATTTATTGTTTGGGGTGTTCATGGAGTGGCTCTCCAAAAAAACTGGTGAAGAGGTAGGTATGAAAGGAAAACTTAAAATCTCATTTATTGGTGATTTTAGACGTGTTCGATAAATTGTTGTTGAATGATAAATTGAACTCTAATTTGCCCATTGATGATTTGCACTTGAATGGGGCTGGATATCGGATATTAGTTTATACTTTGAGAGTGTTTTATGTTAGTAGGGATGAATGAAAATAATTGTTGAATTTAAATATAGGAATAGCGATGAATATTTTATTGGTGAGTAATAGTGACATATGTCGTAGTCGTATGGCACAGAAGATATTATCTTCTTTTGGATATGGGACAAAGATATTTACCTCTGGAGTTCTGCCGGGAAGAGTGGTACCATCTTCAGTGGTAGGGGTGATGGAACAGAATGGATATGATTGCTCTCGTAAGAAAGCTAGTGATGTGGATATATATTGCCATCAACCATGGGACTATGTGATTACTCTTTGTGAAGAAGCAAAGGAAGTGGAGGGTGATTTTAATAAGGAAGTGAAAAACTGGAAGCATTTTTCTTTTGATGACCCGTTTCAGCATGTTTATGAGGATGAAACCGAATTGGAATATCGTATTTCCGAACTTTATGAAACGATGTATTGTGAATTATATGAGTTTTATCGGGACGAACTGAGTGAGCAATTATTGCCACGTTGCACTTGTGGGGCTAATACCTATTGTCGATGTGAGTGAACCAGTAATGTCCCATAAGTGTTTGGACATGTTGACGCATCCATTGCGCTTGAAGGTGATTCCTTCTTTTTCCAATAATTCTTTTTGTTTCTGCCAGCCGGGAACTAGTCTTCCTTGGCTGTTTACTACCCGATGGCAAGGAAGGTCTTCTTCTTTTGGTGCATGAGATAAAGCCTGTCCTACCATTCGTGAATATTGGGGATTACCTATAAGTTGTGCTATTTTTCCGTAAGTAAAAACATTGCCGTAGGGGATTTCTTTTGTAATGCTATATACAAATAAGATGGCATATGAAGATGATAGGGCATGACCATTTCATATGCCATTCTTATTGTCATTTTTCCGTGCTTTCTCACATACTTCTATCCGACAGGACATGACGTTCCGGAAGAAGTCTGATGACCTCTTCTGATTCTGTGAGTAAAATCATATCATGCTGCTTTAGCTGTTTTGTTTCTGATTTTTTCTATCATCAGTATGGCATTTGCCGTATGTATTCCAAAGAAAATCCACAGTATTTCCGTCTTCCTGTTTCTGGCCTTTATCCTTGAGAGCGAGTAATGTTGCTTTTGAGTGCCGAAGCTTCCTTCAAGCCGTGTTGCCCTTTCTTTTGAGAGTTCGCTTCTAAGCACCTTCCTCAAAGGCTCATCTTTGGCCGCCCTTCCCTTGCGCACAAAGGATGTGGATATCCCATATTTTGTACAGAACTTTCTGTTGGCATTATTGGCATATATGGAATCGGCAGCCACACATCTTACCCTTACATTCATAAGCTTCTGCTGCATGCGGATACAGTCCTTCAAGCGTATACCCTCATTGAATGCCTTGAACGAGAGGTGTTCGATGAACGATATGCCGTCTATCTGTATATTATTGACCTTTGCACCGAACTCGACGGACTTGGTTTCCTTGCCTCTGACGATGGGACGTACATAATGACGGTCAATGCTGACGATGCGGTCACTGACTTTCCTCCCTTCAAACATTTCCTTTTCTTGTACAAGCACCTTTCTGATGATGGAAAGACGCTTATGATAATCCTGGGTATATCGGAGTAAAGCACCGTACTCGCTATGGATCCCATCCCTTTGACTGAGGAGCTTTTCAAGAAGCTTGATCATACGGCGCTTAAGCATTCTTGTCCTTGAAGCTCTCCTCTTTCTTTTCTTGCAGTAGGACAGATAGGATTCCGCCACATTCCTGTATTTGTTGCGCGGACGCCTTATGCCCAGCTCCCTGCAATGCCGGCATATATGCCTGTAGAGCCATTCGAGGCTTTCCCAAAGGAGTTTCATGTCCGTAGGAAAACGCATGTGGCTTTCATAGCATGTGGCATCGGTCATGCAGACGTGAAGGTTATCAAGATAAGGTTTCCAGTGTGAAGCCAGGAGCTCCTGGAAAGAATCAATGTCAAGGCGGGATGCTATCTCATTACGGATGGCACTGACTATCTTGAAGTTGGTTATGGGAAGGGACGGGGGAATCATAATTCCACAGAAAATCTGGTAGTGTATGTTCCCGTTCAGATGTTCCACCAGTTGCCTGTCGGAGAATCCGGTGTATGCCTTCAGGACCATAAGGGCGATCTTTGCGGAAGGACTGAATCTGTTCCTGCGTCCCAGGCGCCGGTCCGACAGGCCGGCGGCTTTTGCCATACATTCAAACGGAAAGACCGAATGAAGCTTGCCAAGCTCACTCTCATTAAAACTCTTGCGGTATTTTTCCAGAATATCAAATTCTGTAAAACCCAAAGTAGGGTGAATTTCTGAAATATTCACTATCTTTGCCATATCTTATTAGTTTGGATATTTCCCCGTTTTGGCCGTCAAATCTTATTTTCGGGGAATACCTAAAAAGATACAAAAAAGCTACTAACACAACTAATTCGCAATACTTTGTGTATGAATTAGTTTTTCCAGATGAAATGTCCAAATGGCGATATGATGTATTTTCATGAGTGATTATTTATTCATTATAGATATTTTCTTTAGTTCGTTTTTATTCCAAATAAATCATCTTTTTGGTCATTCCACCATCGATGATGATATTTTGTCCATTGATGAAATCATTCTCTTCTTGACATAAAAATAAACACATACGTGCTATGTCTTCCGGTTTGCCTACTCGTCTTGATGGATGTTGGGCATGATCTTCTGGGCGTAGCCGTTCGTAATCATTGGTCTGAATCCATCCCGGCGAAATACAGTTTACGGTGATATGAAAGTCGGCAAGGGATAAAGCAAGTGCATGGGTCAGTGAATAGATTCCTCCTTTGGAAGCCGCATAGCTTTCGCTTCCCGGTTCGCTCATTAAATAACGGGTGGAACAGATATTGATAATTCTGCCATACGGGTGATTTTCTGCTTGGGATTTGCGATGTAAAGCTAATGTGCGTGAGGTGATAAATACAGGTCGCAGATTGATGGACAAAATTTTATCAAAATCTTCCACGCTGGTTTCTGTGATGGGAGAAAATTCGCTTATTCCGGCATTGTTGATAATGATGTCCATATCCCCCCACTTTTCAAAAAGTTCGTGCATACAGTTCTCAAGGGATTCTTTATCTCTTACATCGGTATGGTAGAAAATTGCTCCGGTCTCTTTGGCTGTCTGTATTCCTAAATCCTTATTTTTGTCACAAAAGGCGACTTGGTATTGTGAGTTGCAGAAAGCTTTCACAATGTTTCTCCCTATGCCATCGGCACCTCCTGTGATGAATACTTTTCTAGGAAGTTTGATTGTATTGTCTGTCAGGTCCTTTGGTTGAAGCTTGACGGAAATCGTTTTCTTCTTTCCTTGTTTACGTTTTTTTTCCCATGCAGCCTTTCGGGCTTCATATTGTTCGTATTGCCTTTCTATATAATTGTCTGCCATAAGTTTTGAAATATATTTATCGGAATGTTATTCTATTGTTTACCATAAAATTAACAGCTCCATATATTATTATTCCAATAAATTGTGCTGTAAATTCTTTGATTCCTATTGCTTCTATCATCAGTATCACAAAAAGAAGTTGTATGCCATAGGCAATACCAAAAGCGGTACAAAAGAGCATTATTTGTTGCCAAAGACTGTTTTGGGGATTGCTGGAAGGAAAAATCCAATATTTGCTCCATATAAAATTATGGGTTTGAGCGATGAGATATGCCATAATATTTGCTACTATATATTTTCCTTTGAATGAGAAGTAACTCATCACAATCCATATCACTAACATGGTAATAAGGTAATTTAAGGTTCCTATTGTAGCAAAACGAACTAAACGTACTGATGCTTTCATCCTCTTTTTATTGGTTTGTTTTATATGGTGAATTTGGGTACAAAAATACTAAAAATATGTGATTTTAATGCTTGTATAATAAAAAAGAAGCCTACTCATCTTAGTTTCTGTTTTAATGTTGTTCAGCATTTTTTGAAAGAAAATTTAAACTGGCTTTTTTCAGTTTTGTCCTGAATTTGAAGTTCAATTGTAATAGAGGTGGACTTTTTTAGGGGAAAGATGGGAAGAAACGCTGAAAAGCATGGTGGAAATCCGCAGAAAGTGTTGATGCAAATATGTTGATTTTATGATAATCGGACAATATATAAGGCACACTTTTATATCATGCAAAATAATAGCATTTTATAGATGTACCTTATAAACTGTCCGATTGTAAATATTCAAAATCTGTGATTAATGAATTTCGATGATTCTGTTCACTTTGGCTTTTTCTTCAGGAGTGCGTTTAGGCAAATCAATGGTCAGAACACCATTGCTGGCATTGGCGCTGATTTTTTCCTTAACCACATCTTCAGGAAGAATCAAAGCTTGTTCGAACTTAGAGTAAGAAAATTCACGACGTAAATATCTTCTGTTGTGATGGTCGTCCTCTTTTATTTCATTCTTTTTCTCCATTGAGATCACTAGTTCGTTGTTTTCGCTGATGTGGATATTGAAATCTTCTTTAGTCATACCCGGAGCAGCAACCTCTACTTTATAATCTTTGTCACTTTCAATGACATTAATTGCAGGGGCGGTAGCGTTGGCTCTTGTCAACCATTCATTATCAAAGAAATCGTTGAAAATACTTGGTAACCAATTCTGATTGTTATACTTTCTAGTCGGCATCATAATTATAATCTCCTATATTTTAAATTGTTACTAGACTGTTTTTGATCTTTTTATCTTGTCGTTTTTGGCAATACACTGATGTTCTTGCAAAGTATATGCCTGATGGCAAAATGTCAGCCGGAAATGAAATGAATTTAAATCTGTGAAGATAATTTTAATGAATATCGAGATGTGTTTAAACCTTTGTAAAATTTGTTTGCAGTTGAGAAGCAAGGTAAAGTGATAAAGAAAGCCATTTTGTCAGCAAATGGTGGCTGTTATTTATGTTTGTATATTATCTTTGCGTCGTTTTATAAAGATAACCATTAAAGAAGAAAAGGAAATATCATGTTGGCATATACTTATATTAAACAGGGAAAATTTGAATTGATAGAGAAACCGAAGCCTGAGTTGAGAGACTCGCGTGATGCTATTGTGCGCGTTACTCTCGGGAGTATTTGTACCAGTGACTTGCATATTAAACATGGTGGTGTGCCACGTGCTGTTCTCGGAATAACAGTGGGGCATGAAATGGTGGGTATTGTGGAGCAGACAGGACGTGATGTTAAATTAGTCAAACCAGGCGATCGAGTTACCGTCAATGTGGAAACCTTTTGTGGAGAATGTTTTTTTTGCCGGCATAGATATGTGAATAATTGTGCTGATCCTAATGGGGGATGGGCCTTGGGATGTCGGATTGATGGGGGGCAGACGGAGTATGTTCGCGTACCTTATGCTGATCAAGGCTTGAATCTCATTCCCGATTCCGTGAGTGATGAGCAAGCTTTGTTTGTAGGAGATATCCTTGCTACAGGATTTTGGGCTGCTCGCATTTCGGAGATTACCGAAGAAGACACGGTGCTTGTCATTGGTGCGGGACCTACGGGAATCTGTACTTTGCTTTGTGTGATGCTGAGAAAGCCGCAGCGCATTGTTGTTTGTGAACAATCCTCTGAAAGAATTCGGTTTGTTAGGGAACATTATCCGCAGGTAGAAGTTGTCACTCCAGAAGAATGTAAGGAATTTGTATTGCAAAGTAGTCCACACGGTGGTGCGGATGTAGTTTTTGAAGTGGCAGGAGGGGAGGATACATTTCGCTTGGCATGGGAATGTGCGCGCCCTAATGCTGTCGTTATTTTGGTGGCTCTTTATGACCGTCCTCAGATTCTTCCTTTGCCGGATATGTATGGAAAGAATCTAACCTTCAAAACTGGTGGCGTAGATGGTTGCGATTGTGCTGAGATACTTCGCTTGATAGAGATGGGAAAAATAGATACCACTCCACTAATTACACATCGTTTCCCGCTAGATCAGATAGAAACGGCTTACCGGATTTTTGAGAACCGACAAGATGGAGTGATAAAAGTAGCTGTGACAATGGAGACTGGAATGTAGATTAAAAGCAATGAAATAGCATAATATAAGAGTGTATGCCTATTATTGAAATATCATCATTGACACATCCCGGAGTGGATGTTTTCTGCATGTTGACGGAAGCTCAGTTACGCCAGCGTATAGAACTGGGAAAGGGGTGTTTATAGCCGAAAGCCCCAATGTCATTAGTAGGGCTTTGGATGCAGGATATGAACCTCTTGCTCTTATGTGTGAGCGTAAGCATATCTCTGGCAGTGCTGCTCACATTATCAAGCGTTGTGGTGATGTGCCCGTTTATACGGGTGATAGAGAGTTGTTGGCTACGTTGACTGGCTATGTTCTGACACGTGGTGTATTATGTGCTATGCGTCGTCCGGTGTTGCCCTCTATGGAAGAGATCTGCCGGGATACCCGGCGGATTGTAGTCATTGACGGTGTGGTGGACACTACCAATATCGGGGCGATATTCCGTTCGGCAGCTGCTCTTGGGATAGATGCTGTTTTGTTGACACGCAATTCTTGCGATCCGTTGAATCGCCGTGCGGTAAGGGTGTCTATGGGTTCGGTGTTCTTGGTTCCATGGACATGGTTGAATGGTACGATTGGCGATTTGAACAAGTTTGGTTTCCGTACTGCTGCCATGGCGTTGACTGATGATTCTATCTCTATAGATCATCCCATATTGGCGGCTGAACCTCGGTTGGCTATTGTGATGGGAACAGAAGGGGATGGGCTTCCTTACAAGACAATTGCTGAAGCTGATTATGTAGTCCGTATCCCTATGGCGCATGGAGTGGATTCGCTCAATGTGGCTGCAGCAGCTGCTGTTGCCTTTTGGCAACTCCGGATTACAGACCATTGAAAAGATTTAATATATGATTAAGTTTATTTTATTGAATATACAAATCGGAATACTCTGTAGACAATGGAAAATCCGTAAGTCAGGCATATCTGCCCAATATTTTAGAAACAATAAAGTAAACAAAAGTTATATGGGGAATAATGGGATGCCTATTGTGGAAAATATATTTTGCCAGCATTTTCTTATCTATAAAGAAGGGTAGTAACTTTGTTCCTCCGATAATATTGTATAAGTTGGTGGATGAAGAAATCGGTAGAATATTGAAGATTAGTATCATGTTTTGTGTAGGTAATTGTTTGATTAACTTATGTCTAAATCGTATTGCAATTTTTTTGCATCGGCAAGTCGTCGGCATACAGAGGATTCGCTAATGGGCTTATAAGATCCGTCTAGATGAAAAGAAAGACTCTTATCAGACGAAAAGATATTGACTGCTTATTCGATCGTACAGAAGATTATCAAGCACGCATAGGTAAGATACATGAGAAAAGGGAATATGACACAGTTTATCAGATTGTAAGCAAGTTTCATTCGATGCGACGTGCAGTATGGAATCGTTGTGAAAAGTATGGTATAAAAAAGTGTATAAAGGACGAAATACCTTCTACGATAACCCACTTGTTGTATTCACTTTGCCTAACTTATAGCTGAAGTAGACATGACTACTATATCATAGATTAAATCATGGATAAGTTCAGTATGACTCATGCTGCTGTACTTTCTTTCGTCCAAAGATATGATATTTCTCATATTACATAAAAAAAGCGTAAGGTCTATTATTCACGCGCACATATTGATACATTCAAAGGTGAAAGAGAAAATGCAGATCCACTCTATTACACCTACAAGGATATACATGAGAAATACAATACAGACAGATTGTTTGCCCAAATTATCGGGAGGATTAGTGCACTTACAATCCTACAATACATTAACTACAAAAATGACAAACTTATTGGTAGAATTAAATATGCACTAACTTGATTCCGCTAACGGGCTATATGATATATTGAACTATGACAAAAAACAACGATAGCCACCAAGTTGCCCAAAAAATGGAGCCGAAGATGCTGATTGTGGGTGAGCAGATCAAATAGGCTAGGTTACGTAGGAATCTCACTGTCGCCTAGGTTGCTGAATGTGTTACCTGTTCGTCAGTTGGAAAAGTCACGCTAATTTGTTGACCCTTGTGATCAAATTAGCGTGGCTTTTCTACTATTGCACGATCACAAAACTTATTTACTCTATAACTTTGAAATTTCATAAAGTAAATTTATCTTTGTCTTAATTTATAAGAAAGAGACATGATGAAATCACAGGATTTTGATATACAGGAAATTATAGAACAAATTGTTCAGTTTACTAAAGATAGAGAGTGGGATCAGTTCCATAACGGAAAAGATTTGGCTTTAGCTTTATCCATTGAAGCTTCAGAATTAAATGAAGCGTTTTTATGGAAACAACCAGAAGAGGTTTATGTGGATAAAATTAAAGAAGAATTGGCTGATATCATGATTTACGCATTTCTTATTGCTGATAAATACAAGTTAGATATCAAAGATATCATTTTGTCAAAATTAGCTGGAAACGCAAAAAAATATCCTATTGACAAATCCAAAGGTAATGCTAAGAAATACACTGAGCTATGATTGTATATCACGCTAGTAAAAAGGGATTCATCAATGACGTTTTCAATGGAACCATTGCAGATGACATAGATCACGCTTTTTTACTCCATTTAGGACGACATACCTCTCCTAATGAAAAATTGTCATGGAAGAATTCCATGATGCATATGTACAAAGTAATCAATACATCAGATATTCCGGATACGTCAACAATTGCCATCGAGTATCAAATACCTCTTACATCTAAGCGCATTGATTTTATTATTTCTGGAGTAGATGATAACCAGCGTTCTAACATTGTTATTATTGAGCTAAAACAATGGGAACAGGCAAAACTATCTCAAAAATCAGGAATTATACAGACACGCTTCCAACACGGTGAAAGTGAAACTGCACATCCATCCTATCAAGCTTGGTCGTATGCCTATATGCTTCAAAACTATAATGAAACCGTATGTGAACAAGACATACGACTTATGCCTTGCGCATTCTTACATAACTATCAGGAAGACCATATCATCTCTAATGAATGTTATGCCGAATATATAGCTAAAGCACCACTCTTTCTAAAATCAGATGCAGGAAAGCTACAAGATTTTATTAAGAAATACATCAAATATGGTTCAAAAGAGGATATTGTATGGCTCATAGATAAAGGTAAGCTACGACCCTCCAAGCAACTGGCCGATGCCCTAAATTCAATGCTACGTGGGAATAGAGAGTTTGTATTGTTGGATGACCAAAAGGTCGTATACGAAACCGCATTAAACTTGGCTAGAGAAGCTGCAAGAGGTCCCAAACAAGTTCTTATCGTAGAAGGAGGACCTGGTACGGGAAAAAGCGTTGTAGCCGTAAATCTATTAGTTGAACTGACCAAAGAAGGTGTCGTAGCCCAATATGTATCCAAAAATGCAGCTCCACGCGATGTCTATACAGCCAAACTATCAGGAAGTTTTAAAAAAAACTATATCAAAAATTTATTTGTAGGCAGTGGCAGTTTCATTGATACTCCACAAAATACTTTTGGAGCCCTAATCGTGGATGAAGCCCACAGACTAAATATGAAAAGCGGTCTATACAGTAATTTGGGCGAAAACCAAATTGTTGAGATTATACAAGCAGCTCGTTTTTCTATATTTTTTGTCGATGATCACCAAAGAGTACATATCAAAGATATAGGCTCTAAGGTTGCTATACAGAAATTTGCAGAATCGTGTGGAGCTATTGTACATATAACCAAATTAAATTCTCAATTCCGGTGCAATGGTTCAAACGGTTATTTAAATTGGCTCGATAACACTTTGCAGATCAAAGAAACAGCCAACATTCGGTTGATTGCTAAAGATTACGATTTTCAGATTTTTTCCGATCCGAACCAATTGTTTGAAGCCATCAAAGAAAAAAATAAAATTAACAATAAAGCACGTGTGGTAGCTGGATATTGTTGGGATTGGAACAGCAAGAAAATCCCTAGTGACTATGACATAATCCTACCGGAATTCCATTTCAAAAAACGCTGGAATCTGAATACAGACAAAAATTTATGGATTATAGGCGATAAATCGATTGAAGAAATAGGCTGCATACATACATGTCAAGGATTGGAACTGGATTATGTAGGTGTCATTATCGGTCCGGATATGCGTTATGAAAATGGACAGATCATTACTGATGTCACTCAACGTTCTAGTAACGATCAATCTGTCAAAGGATTTAAGTCACTCATTGCATACAATAGAAGCAAAGCTCTTCAAGATGCTGATGAGATTATAAAAAACACATACCGTACTTTACTCACAAGAGGAATGAAAGGCTGTTATGTGTATTGCTGCGATAAATCATTAGCGAAATATCTCGCGGCTCAATTGGAACCTCAACACGAATCTATTCCTAAACTAAGAATAGAGCCAGAAATCAACGATGAAGTAAAGTACATAGATTTCCTACCTCTATACTCCATACGAGCTGCATGTGGCTATTTTGGAGAAGGAGAATTGGTTGATGAAAGTGGCTGGATGAAAGTAGAAAGCATGGGAAAACTTAACCGGAATATGTTTATCGTACAAGCTGTGGGACATTCTATGGAACCACTCATTCATGATGGAGACTATTGTGTATTTAGAGCAAATCCAGCAGGTAGCCGACAAGGAAAAATTATACTTGCTGAACACCACAACTATTATGATCCTGATTATGCTGGAAGTTATTCTATTAAAATATATACTAGTAAGAAATCTTTCGATGAAGAAGGAAATTGGGCTCATGAGGAAATTCTTCTCTTGCCCAAAAATTCTATTTATTCTCCTATAGTTATTGAAGAAGAGAATGCAGACGAATTTCGAATAGTAGGTGAATTCATAGGTGTTTTACAGACTGAAACAAAATAAAATATTAGGTACTGATATACATATCTACATTGGAAAATCTTAGAAAGGCTGGAGTCGGAAAATTTCCGAACCAGTCTTTTATATTTATTTAATATTTTGTCATTCTAGCATTGTAAAACGAGAGCTGAAAACAATTTGTATCGGCTCTTGTTATTTGTCATGTAATTGAAATTTCGTGCAGAAAGATTTCGATTGTATTAGCATAACAAATATATAACGTATCTTTTATATCATATTCGTATCATTTAACTTAAATCCTATTTACTCTGCTTTTTATCGCTATACGCACAGGAGGTTATCAGAGTTCTATTAAGACTATCTCCGTGAACTCATTGTTGAATCTTCAAGCATATATTTTTCTTGTTGCAATGCAATTTTTGGAAAAAATCATCTGCCAAACAATATATTTTTGTGATTTTAGTCTCTGAGAAGGTAGCAGTAATAGAAAAGAATATTATCGGTAAAATTTTATTTATGAAGTTGTGTATAAACTTGATAACTGGAAATTGGAGGGTATATACAACGGCCAAATGATATTTTCCAATTTAGTAAAAACTGAAAATGGCTTTAAGTTTAACATGACAACCATTCCCCACGAGCTGATTTATAATTTAGATGGAAACGGAATGAGAACCATCATAGCCAAAGATTATACAGGTACGAGTGTGTTTTGTTATGAACTAGCTATGCGAAAAAGTACAAATCAATTGACAGGTTATATGCATTGTATTTCTACAACAGTTTAAAAACATATGATGGAGGCTGTAGTATGTGGAATACTTGATGTTATTTTTGATGGCAAGGAGCTTAGATGGCAAGAGAATCAGTTACTGTACAGGGACAATCCTCTAGGAGAAGATAAATACCAACCCATAGCTTTCGATTCTAAAGCTCGCCTTTATCTTGATGAAGGCAAGGTGGTATTTGAATATCTGCCAATACATTGGGACGTGAATCCGAATATTTTCTGCAAAAAATTATCCAAGGATGATTATCAGCCTTATATATCAAAAGAAAGATAATATAGGGATAGTTTCAAAATAGTAAAATATAATCATTTGATTATTAGTATGATAAATATTTTGTATCTAAAATATGAAAGTAAAAATTTCTCCGAACCCGTGGAAAAAGTCAAAATCGGGGGAAATGAAGTAAAAGACTCATGGCGAAGATGCGAAATTTATCCGAAATTCAGCAAGAAATTGTATTTACTGAGTTTGATTTTTATCAGCAATATGTTTTTTAAAATAAACATATTTAGGCAGGATTAAAAGTCTCTTTCTTCTACGCGAGATGGCAGTTAAGTTCGGTTTGATTGAGGATAAACTGATTAGTTTGCGGATCAAGCGCGGCAGATAACCCTTCTTTACTCTGGTGTAGATACTAATTGAAAAGTGCGCCAATATTCCAGTTGAAAATTGCGCCACCATAGGATAAGTATAATGACCTTTGTATAATCCAAATGCAAAGGTAAAATGAAGACTATGGTAGAAAGACAATCAATAATACACATGTATAGGGTATGCGGTTATAGCAAACGAGGTATATCTCGTGAACTTCATGTCAGCTGTCATACAAATTGACAATATTCTTTCAGAATATGAATCAGCCGTCCGTACTGATGATCCGGAAGAGGCTTTAAGTGATTTGCTTACCGTCCAGCCCAAGTATGACATTTCCAAACGCTGTCCTCGTTGCCTCACACAAGAGATTAAGGACGAGATAGGGTTTTGCCTGAAGAAGAATGCCATTAAGATAGCTACGGGACTTCGCAAACAGCGCATGTTGAAGAAGGATATCCATCAGTTTCTGTTATCTCGGGGATATACCATCAGTTATGCTACGGTATTCAGTTACATAAAAAATATAGAATCACGCAAAGAGAAAAAAGAGCGAAGCCTTTATTCTGTTGTTTTATGAGCCTGGATGCATTGTTGAATTTGACTGGGGCGAAGTCCTTCTTTTTATTGACGGTGTCAAGATCAAGTTTTATCTGGCCGTATTCACTTTCGGGCATAGCAATGGCAGATACGCCTATCTTTTCAGGCATTAGAATACGCTTGCCTTCATGGGATCACACCGCGACTTCTTCAGGGATGTACATGGTGTCCCTGCCATGATGGTCTATGACAATATGCGTGTAGCCGTCAAGAACTTTGTCGGTGGTGACAAGAAGCCTACAGAAGCCTTGATGAAGATGTCCGGTTTCTATTGTTTTGAGTATCGTTTCTGTAATATACGGGCCGGATGGGAGAAAGGACATGTGGAACGGAGCGTGGAATATGTCAGAAGGAAAGCTTTCTACCTGACGGATCATTTCAGTGACATACGTTCTGCGCAGGAGCATTTAAACTGGGCATGTATGCTTGTCAACAACGAGCAGGGCAGTTTCTCAACAGCGGAGAAATCATCACGTCTGGAGGCTGATCTGTCATCGCTGAAACCTTTTCCCAGTAACCTGGGCTGTTTTGAGGTCAATGAATACATTTTACCTTTGCTACTTTAGGCATCCCCATAAGTTTCGGTGCATTGGCATAATAAGTGCGTATGCCTTTCTTACAGGCTTCGTAACCTATTGCTGTGGCAAGGAAACTCTTTCCGGTTCTGGATGATCCTGTGATGAAGAGGTTTTTTCCCTAGTGGATGAATTCCAACGATGCAAGCCGTTTCATTTGGTTACGGTCAAGGCTACGTGGGATTAGTCTATCTGTTCAAGACATGTCTTGTAGCGGAACTCCGCTCCGCGTATAAGGCGTTGGATGGCTGCATTCGCGGTAGTCCCATTCCTTGGCAAGTAGCATATGCAGGAAAGAGTCGATTGTCATTGTCTCGGCTATTGTGGGGGGCAGACTTTCAGTAAAGCAGTGGCCATGCCGTGGAGCTTCATGCGACTCATTAATCCAATCGTCAATGCATTACGGTCTTTTTCGACTGCTATCAAGGCAGTAAGATTATTTTTTTTCATTATTGTTCTTATTTAAATGTTCTGATTTTGCGAAGTAGGCTGCTTTGCGGATGTTTCTGTGGGTGGATGTTACAGGGACTTCATCCTCCATGTCGTCTTTTGACAGGAAGTATGCATCATCCCCATGTTCAAGGATTTGCCTTATTTCCTGATATTCGTATTGGAGCAGTTGTGTGGGGCATGCGCTTGCCGTCCCAACCGTTCTAGGCCGAAAGTCTTCTCTAGTGCCATAATCCCTTTGCATGAACGGAATGCCGCAGGAGGATACTTTTTGAGTTCCGCAACCTTGCGCAGATACAGTAACAGGACATTATCTGTCTGAGCGGCCCATTCATAAATCTGTTCTAGGTCCTTTTCATAGCTCCCATGGCGTCCGGGCAGTCTGTGGACGTCCTTAGTTGTATAGGCATAAAGCGTATCATCACGCTGATGTGTGGTCACTAGGCGCAGACCATGGTATATCTTCAGCGTGTCAGCATCATAGACAATTTCGACACGTTTGCCTATATACTCTTTCGGCATGCTGTAATGGTGAAGCTTGAAAGTTACATAGCAGTTCCGCATTACCGTTGCAGAGCGCTGCTCCTTCATCTGGTGGTGTATGGCGGGAAGTGGGCGGAGGTACTCGGCTTCAATCTGTTCGCGTCTGGACAGGGAACGTCCGTTCATCCTGCGCCCGTTAAAGGCTGAGAGCGATTCGAAAATGGCCACATTCAAAGATTCCAGAGAGTTGAACACAAGCTCTTCGACATCTGCATATACTGCCGGTAAAGCAGTTTCACGGCATTTTCAACCAACGCCTTGTCCTTGGGATGGCGTACCCGTGCGGGGTATACGGTACATCCATAATGCTCGGAAAATGCCGCAAACTCCTCGTTGATTACCGGACCGTTGTGGTTGCTGCGGGCTACTGCTGCTTTGAGGTTGTCAGGTACGATTGCCATCGGAATACCGCCGTAAAAATGAAGTGCGTTTTCACATGCCTTGATCAGATCTTGTTTTGACTGGGACCAGACCGCCTCACAATAGGTATAGTGGCTACAGGGGAGTATGGACACAAACATTTCAACGCTACGGCATTCACCGTTTTCATTGTCAATGACCTCAAACTTGTCACTGGCAAAGTCAATGTATATTTGGTCATCGGCATAATGCTCAATATGCCCCACGACATGAGTCACCATCCGGTAACGCATGAGATAATTACCGAAACTGGCATGTTTGTATCCATTAGGGCGTGTTTTGTGATACTCTTTGTACAGGGATTTGACCGTTACCCCTCGGCGGCTAAGACGGGCGGAGTACTCGGGTGGAAGTGCCTCCAGCTCAAGTTGGCGTTGTGATGGAATCTGACTACGGCTAACCCCTTCGGAGAACATTTCTTGGATGCGGGAAGAAGGCATTGATGTCAACTCCTTTATCGGAATGCCACACTTTTGGAACAGACGCACATATCTGCGCACTGTGTTGCGGGATAGCTCAAAACTCCTGCTTATTTGCTTTATCTCCATCCCCAATGCATAGCATTGGAGAATATTTGCTATCTTTGTTGTCATAGTAGAAATGGTTTTACCCCACCGGTCAAGACGGGAATCAAATCTACGAAAAGCCTAGCCAGTCTGAACATGAAGAATTTCAGATTAGCCACCCCTCTTAACTGGCTTCGAAAGAGCTTTGATTGTAGCATTGAACGACTCCGCTGAAGCATTTGTCAATCGTTCTTCAAAATCGGGAACTTCTTGTTGAAGATGTCTGGCAGACATGAGCTGCTGTACATGAAAACGGTCATTGATCAGCTTTGCGGCAGGAAACACCTTTCTGACCGTCAGCATCATGGCTGAAGATAAATCTGTAGTGACAGTCTTGACAGACAGCCGTTTCCGGTGCGGAAGCCTGCGCAAGATTCCGCTTACCGCATCTGTGGCCACTCCACGAACCATTGCAACTAAAGCCCCTCTTACGGCCTTTGGCTGCTTTATTGGTCAGAATCGTATAAACATCTCCATTGCTCAGGCAAGTTTCATCCAAAGAAAGGTTTTCTCCAATGTTTTCAGGATAAAGGAGGTAGTCATGCGCATGTTCGAGCTGGTCCCAGTTCCGGTAATCACTGATTTTCTCCTTGTATTGTTTACGAAGAGTCTGTCCTTTTACGCCATAACGTTCCGCAAGCACACAGATGCTCACAGGAGTAGATTCAATCTCCTTCTTTTAAAAAAGAAACGAACTCAGAATTGAGCCGTGTACCGTCAAATTCGGATAAATCCCAGTCATAGCTGAAGATTTCATTGGAAGACTTGTCAAGCCATTTACGTTTACGGACATGGAGATAAGTGGCGCGACCACGAATAGGATAGTCTTGGATTGTACGGTACTCACCAAAACCATAGGATATGATATCCGGGTTGGTCTTATCTTCTTTTAGCTGAACTTTTTTTTCATCAAGATAAATATCAAAACGGTCAGCACTCTTGTCGAAATTGACAATATTAAAGTTGTCTATAAGCACATCCGGAAGGATGGCACGAAGGAGTTGTCCGAGTTTCATAAAACAAAGGTAAGCAAAGATAGCGAATTTTAAAAATTACCAACCAGAAATTTCCGCTAACCCGAAAATCCGGGATTGTTCATGTATATCCATAATTCCTCCCCTTCCAGGGTGATCACAACCCTGGTTGAAAAGGATATGGAGAAAAAGAGAGAGGCGGGAAAACAGGAGAAGGTATGTATGTGATGATGCTATTTAAGATAGTAGGGCTTATGGTATGGGCAATATACTGAATTTGTTGTCGCCCGTTCATTACAATTAGGGTATGCGCATTTATAATCTCCTGTTATTATCTCAAGCATCGTTGAGCATGACGAAAACAAACAGAAACTTAAGAATAAAATAAATAATTTTGAGTTCATAGTTAAATGAGTTGATTAGTAATAGTTTTTAGTTTTCTCTTGTGAAGACTTTGTTATTTTTAAAGGAAAAAGCTTCACAATATATAGGATATCCATATGTATTACCGTTTATAAATGGATTTTTTAAAAATCTATTTAAGTCGTTGAATGTTAATTTTATAGATGCTTCTTGGTTTATATCGGATATCGTTAATAAAATAATTTGGGATTCGTGTAATGTACCATTGGGATTATAATATTCATCCATAAATGAGTTTTTAAAAGCTTCTAAAACATTTTGGTATGAATTATTACTTGCTATTACAAAATAAGCAGTAACACCATATGTTAGTGTTCGTATATAAACTAATTCTTCAAGGGAAGAGGGAGGGGCAATGAATAACCCATCTGAGGGTACATCCATTGAGATTGTGAATCCTTTGAATATAACTTCACTAATACATAGGCTTTTTATGTTTTTCATATTAAATTCTTGTTGTGCTATTTTTTTTAGTGCATTGCCAAACTCTTTATTATATGGGAAACAGTTCTCTATATTTGATAGAGATTTTAATTCTGCAAATTTTATAATATATGGTCTTTGAGGTGAAGTATAGCTCTGGAATTCTTTGGATTTCAGAGCTTCTTTTATCTTTTGTAGATATTCACTTCCCTTAACATCTTCCATACAAGTTATGTATGGAATGGGAAAATTAAAAGTTAAATCTATTGGATGTTTCTTATCTATATTTTCTCTATCGAAAGTTGTAGCGAAAGAACTTTTAGGAAATGTTGCTCCTACATATATGTGAGGTGGAGTTGCTAAACATTCCCATCTTTGTACTCCTATATATTGGTTACCAATAAAAAATTCGTCATCATTTTTACTATCATCAATAAGGGTGTCCCATTGAAAAATAAATTTATTTTGAACCGTATCTTTAGGGTTTTGTGGTAACTGTTCATTGTTTTTATTTACTAAATATTCTTCTTTCTCACAAGCCATAAAGAAAGAAGTAGTTATGATATATAACAAATAAAATAATTTTTTTTCATTTTATACCATGTTTTTAGTTTACATTTTATCTATTTATATTGCCATAATATGGCTTTAATAATATGCAAATTTATGCAATATATATGTAAAATCCATTTATAATAGAATTTATTTTATTGTAATGATTTGATTTAATCAATTGATTGTCAGTAGTGAATATAGAAAAAGACTTGTAATATTTATCTTTTTTATTTATTTCATTTTTTTGAGAAAGAAAGGTAATAATATTGGCTCCATCAGGTGCTTTAATTTTCTTTCGAATATTGGTCTTGTATCTATGAAAATATGCTTTGCATCCAAATAGCAGCTATTTCTTCTGTTTTAAAACCTGCAATCATCATACAACATAGCTGCATTTCTTTTTCATTTAAGCATGAATAGTTTTCCTTTAACATGGAGTAAAAATTGTCAAAAGATAAATCTATATGTTTATAAAAACTGTTTCATTGTATTGTTAATAGGTCATTATATTTTATGAAGTTAAATTTTTCTATTTCCTTTAAAAGTTTGGCACTTTGTTCTTTTTTCATATATGTGTAATTTATTAAAATGAATATCCAAAACTAATATAAGGGTAAATAAATGGTTCTTTTGTTACACCGTGTTTATCATTAAAACTAAAAGAAGGGCTTAATCCTATTCTAAATAGAAAACCTTTAGTTGATATGTAACGGTAACCTATATTAGAAAAGAAATAATATCCAAATGTTGTATTGGAAGTTAAATTTATTGTTTCATATTGATCCTTTGATTTTTCTATAAAAGAAATATGTTCGTTATATATTCCAAGATTAGAACCTAATCCAAGTTCTAATTTGTGCTTATTTCCAGAGGTGAGAAAGTTGACTTCGATAGGGAAAAATAGCCCTCTATTAGAGTTAGATGCTTTAATAAAAGAATCCCCTCCTTGAAAATAAGAAACACCAAGCCTATATCCCCATGGGGATATAGGAGTAAATCTTGAATCGAAAGAAACTCCAATAAGGTTAGAAGATCCTAAAAACTCTACATAGATATTTTTATCTCTTGTCTTTTTGAAAGATAAGGTGTCCTGTGCGAATATATTTGCAAAAACACCTATGGCAAACGATGCAAGTAAAAAACCTTTTTTTATCATATAATTTATTGATTTTGAACGTTGCAAAGTTAGACTTAATACTTTAAATCGCCATTTGTAAGCCTTTTTGTTAACTTGTAAACTTAATATATAACTATTTGATATTTAGGGTATATCACAAAAAAAGATTGTAAAAGTATAAACTGTCATTGGAATGGAGGAGCAGACATTAAAAAAGCTATGATATTAGCACCTTCAGGAGTTTTAAGTTTCTTTCGGATATTGGTTTTATATTTGTGTACAGAAAAAATACTTTGCATCCATATAGGCTGCAATTTCTTCTGTCTTGAACCCTGCAACCATCATACAGCAAAGTTGTAGTTCTTTCTCATTTAGATCTGAAAAGTTATCTTTCAGCAGTGTATAAAAATTATCAAAAGATAAATCAATGTGTTTATAAAAATTGTCCCATTGCGTAGTTAGTAAAGAATTATTTTGTGTAATATTGAATCTATTTAATTCTTTTATAAATTTAGCACTTTGTTCTTTTTGCGTATATCTCAACATCGCAATTTGTTTGGCTACTTCAAAATCACGTAAAATGAACATCTTTGCTTCATCTTTTATATTATTTAATCCCTCCAATGTTTCTATTTGTTGGTGAAGAGCCACAATTTGGTAAGCTTGTTTTCTTTTTTTATTGATGTAGATTAATAGCCCTATACTTGCTATAAAAAGAGAACTTAAAGCAGCATATTTGTATGTAGATAATTTCTTTTCATAATTTTTTTTATCACAAAAGTGGGTATATGCTTGAATAGCTTCATCTAAAGAACTTCCATTCAAATTTCTTAGAAGAATTTCATGTCGTTCTATTGCCTTATACAGGCAATCAATTTGATTATCTGTATTATTATTCTCTCTAGCAAATTCTGCACACAGTTTATAAAATTCTATTTCAGCCAAATTAGTTTCCGGGTCTGTGTCATATTGTATAGCTAATTTTCTATGTTTATAAGCATTTGCTAAATCATTTATGGAGTGATAGCAATAAGTTAGTATAGAATGGCAGACAAACAAAAAATCATCTGTTTGTTTTAATGTTATAGCTTCCTGTAATTTATCAATACATAATGTCCATTGTTTAGTCTTATATAACGCAATACCTTGTAGGCATTTGATTTCATTATAATAAATATTGTTTTTATCAATGGAAATTTCTATTAAATTCAATAACTCATAGGCTTTTTTATGATTTCCTATATATAAAAAGCTTTTTGCCATTTGTACTTGAGTTGATATATCCATATCCCTAAATGCAATATCTTCAATACACTGGTTAGCTAATGTTTGATATTTAATAAATTTCAACATATTGTATTTGCGGATATACATATCTCCTAGATAGCCATATAAACAACATAGCCATTCTTTATCCTCTATTTGGCTTGCTATATCTATAGCTTTTTCTATAGCTTGCACCTCCATTTTTAAGTTTTTTTCTTTTTTGTATGTTTTGGCAAGAAACAAAAGGGATTCAAGTTGTTGTTGAATTAGTTTCTTTTTTGTGAAAATATGAATACTTTTTTGTAATAACCCTTTATGTGGGTAATAATTATTTATATAGTGATTTGCTAATGAAACCAATAAGAAATGAGTTGCTTCTTTTGAGTTATTAAGATTAGTGACCTGGGTTGAATCAATTTTAGAAAGATATAATCGAGGATTATTTTCTAAGAGTGTTATTTGATTATTAAAAAAGTCTTCTTCCTCATTGTTTTGTTGGCAAGATGTCTGTACTAACAAAATGATGATAACTAAAAAATATATAGATTGTTTTTTCATAGTATTATCAATAGGTTTGATTACAACTCAGTTTTTACATGTATTTTTCCGAAAGTCTTTTGTTCATTATGTACCCAGCACAATTCTCCGATAATCTTCTCCAATGGGAAATAATCAAGAACGCTATATTGCAGGTCAAACCCGGTATGCTCGAAATAATCCAGCGGGAGTGAAACGAAGTCTTTACGGAGTATTCCGTCTGTTTTGCAATATAATTCCAGCCATTCGGAGGTTTCGCCACTTATTGAAATTATTATCTTTTCAGACCTCTTCTTTGGTTGAACATCTTCTTTCATTGTCATATCGTAATTTTCTGAACAGAATATGCTTTATACTTCCGAAACATGCTGCAAATATAGCAAAATACATTTTCTCACTTTTATTTTTAGTGTATTTTTATTTGCCAAATATATATTCACTTACCGATGAATAAAGAATTTACATCCACTTCTGCGTCTTCCATCCCAAGCACCCTCTCGATATCTTTCAGTATTCTGGTATAATTGTCAGATATTTCCTTCTCCGTCCTGAACGCGACTACCGGCAGCGGTTCCTCCTCCAGTTCGAACAGCCTGAACTTCTTCCTGAAATGCCCTTTGATATTGGAACGGTTTCCCATTCCGATAAATTCCCCCGGTTCCAGTGAGGCGAAGTCCTTCGATTCATATATCTCTTCCTTCTGTGTGCTGATGGTCACGCTGGAATTACGGCCGTCACCGCTGCTGCCGGAACTGGTGGACTTCTTCTCCTTCTCGTATTTCCCGAAAAAGAGAGGGTAATATTTCAATGCCTCCACATCCTGTGTGCGGCCCAGAAAGATCCGCACGCTACATTTGTAAAGGAATGATCAGTATAGCAAGAGGCTATGAAAGAAACGGTAAGGAAAAGACTAAGGATATGACAAAAAAAACGTCAGAGATATGGAAGGACAGCTTTTCCTTTCCTATTTCCGTATTGTTTCATAAAGTAGCCCGCCTACGTCTATTCCAATATCAAACTTCTTAAACTTGTAGCGTGGTATGACTATTGGAACCACATTCCAACCTTTCTCCGGATTGTAATAATTTTGTATGCCGACTTCCATTTCCAACCGGTCTGTAAAATCATACCCGGCAGTAATGCCATATGTATTTCTATAAAAGCCATACTGGTAAGTCGGTGTATATACTCCAAACACTTTTAGTCTTAATCTTTCATTTGGGTGATAAATCATTGCGCCATAGATGCCAAAAGCCTGTCCGGTACTTTTGGGAAAGTTATATTTGGTGGCATTAATGCCCAGTCGGGTTTCAAAATCATTGTTGAATTGATGATGAAACATTATTGAAGCCTCGTTTATCCGTCCTATTCCCAGCAACGTGGTTTGTGAGCCACTGCCATAGAAATGAGAGAAAATATGTCCGCTTGTACTATAGTCCCCATAAAACATTGGAGTAGGATTAATGTAATATAGTGGTATATAGAAAGGTCTATCCGCTTTAAAATTTGTGTTGTCAATGGCTGTTTCTACGTCTTTCGCATTGGGATTGGGCAATAATAAATCTGTCTTATTGAACGGCATACATACTTTATCAAAGAGAATTCTTGAACTGTCATTTTTAAGTTTGATATGGTTCTCTCTGATGTTTTCTTGCCCGTTAGCACCAAATATAAACAGGCAGAGCATCAATGTTATATATATGACTTTTACAAGTTGCATAAACTGATATGATACAGTTATTTATTCTTTAAAGTCACTTTTACTTTTTCTGTTTGGCTGTGCGGATTATAAGTAAGACTTGCACATCCTGATAAATATATAATAACACTGGCTAAAATAGCTATTATGATATATTTTTTTAGGTTTTTCATGTTACTAATTTTTATATCGCAAAATTAGGCAAATCATTCTCAGTTTAAGGTTTATAGTTCTGTATTTCCCTTAATTTTCCTAAATTAAAAGTTCAGATTGTCAAATCTACAAAAGTTTGTATACATTTGTGTAGTTTAATATATTAATTATGAAAAGAATAATCGTTTTTTTGCAGTGATTGTACAGATGGTGCTTCTTTCCAATTGTGTTGAGAAACAAGGATATTATAACGATGGAGAAGAAAGCATTATCGCACTAATATGTGATATAACTTGGACTGGCGGAAAAAAAGAGTATGAAGACGGAAGCTCTTGGGAATCTATTTGGAATTTCGATAAAGATGGAACATATACACGAGCCAATGTAGAGATTGATAAGGATGGGAACAAAAAAGAAGGTGAGATTCGTGGAAGATGGTCTTTCGCCACTCCTAACTTTAGCACATTATATTTTGGTGGTAGTCATTATTGGGATATTAAAGAACTGGATAAGACAATCTTTTCATTCTACGATAGAACAGGAGAACTGAACGATCCAACTACGTCTAAAGAATATGTTGAATTTTACCCATACAATGATGGGAAAACTAATTATACAACGTATTTAATTATCAAAAAATGCAGTTAGACACTGAAAAGTGTTTTTTAGGGAGGGTAACACTCCACTATCGCTTTCTTTTTGATATTCTATAAGTACAAAAGTTAGAAAGCCCCCAGCGGAAACGCCGGAGCCTTATAGGCTTGCGTTAGGGTAGCTTGTTCTCTGTATTTCTGATACAGGAGCATTAGGCCCCAAAATTACTTCGATATTTTGACGTAAACAGTTCCTTTACTTGAAGGTTTATCCTCCTCCAAACGAATTGTATAATAGACATAATCATCAATACCATACTTCTCATACCATTTTCGTGGCTCTACTTTTGAATCACGTAATCCACAAAACCAGATTCCACCTTGCACCGAAATACCAGAGGTATAACTTATAATAGGAATATCAAAACCATCACCAGGTGTATACGTTTCCATTAGAATCTTATGTCTATCCAAGCGTACCGTATCTGTGAACAATGGCATATTGTCTACTGGTGGATAAAAACAAGTTAAACGTATGCTATCTTCTTTGTATGGTGCTACCATAAAATCAAGTGTTTCTACACTATCGACCAATATAAAATGTACGAAATCAGGTAAAAGTTCTCTTTCTGTAAACATACCATTGTTGCAAGATATTTTTTTTAGCTTGGCTCGTTTTCCATTGAATTCACCCTTGATAGTCAGATTCAGATGTTGTACACCTTGCATCCGGAAATATTCTTGTAAAATAATAGGAAGGGAATTTGTTATATTTTCATAATTCACTTTCACTTGTTGCCCCTGCATGGTAATGCTAAAAAGGAGTAATACACCTAATAGAAATCTTGTTTTCATTTTCATTATTTACTTTGAACTATAATTTTTATTTTTCCTATTACTTTCTGTTTGTCACGTTCCCGGCAAAGTTCCCGGTGTGTGCTTTCTCCTTATACATCTGAAGAACTTTGATTTCGTTATGCAATCAGTCGTTTTCTTCTTAAAGTAACTGAAGGGTTTTGCCTGTTCTGTTGCCACGCTTTCTGCTTTGCCTTTTGCTTCTGTAGTCAGAAGCTATTTTGCTGTTTGTTCCTGGACTTCCTATAATAGTTGACGAATGGCTTCTGTTCTCTCATCGCTTGCTCTTCAGATTAAATTCTGTGCATTCAAAGTATTCCAAGGCGAACGAAACGAAGTCATTACAAAATATGCCGTTTACCTAGCAATATATTTCAAGTTGCTGGAAAGTATCTCCATCTATTGAAATAATTATCTTTCCCGGCTTCTTCTTTGGTTGAATGTCTTTTTTCATTGTCATATCGTATATTTTCTGAACAGAATATGCTTTATACTTCCTAAATATGCTGCAAATATAGCAAAACACATTTTCTCACTTTTATTTTTAGTGTATTTTTTTTATTGCCAAATATATATTCACTTACCGATGAACAAAGAATTTACATCCACTTCTGCGTCTTCCATCCCAAGCACCCTCTCGATATCTTTCAGTATTCTGGTATAATTGTCAGATATTTCCTTCTCCGTCCTGAACGCGACTACCGGCAGCGGTTCCTCCTCAGTTCGAACAGCCTGAACTTCTTTCTGAAATGCCCTTTGATATTGGAACGGTTTCCCATTCCGATAAATTCCCCCGGTTCCAATGAAGCGAAGTCCTTCGATTCATATATCTCTTCCTTCTGTGTGCTGATGGTCACGCTGGAATTACGGCCGCCACCGCTGCTGCCGGAACTGGTGGACTTCTTCTCCTTCTCGTATTTCCCGAAAAAGAGAGGGTAATATTTCAATGCCTCCACATCCTGTGTGCGGCCCAGGAAGATATTTCCGAAATTCGCCTCAATGGACGACCTGTCCAGTTTGCTGTACAGTTTCTCCAGCTTGGCTCCGGACTGGGTGAGCAGCAGGAACGCCGCCCCGTACTCGCGCAGGACGGAAGGCAGCTTCTCGAAGTCACGCACCTTGAAGGTGGTCATCTCGTCCAGGATAAATACAAAGGGGACCCTGTTCTCCATGGAGAACGAGCGCGAGGCGATACTCATTACCATGGCGATGACGGGGGATATCACCGACTCCGTTGCATAGTTGTTGCTGATTGCAAAAAGTTTCGGATGTTCAGGATTAATCAGATTGAAGTCGAAGTCATTCCCTGTCAGCACATAGCATATGTTCTCATTGGTGGCCAGCTTGCCACATAGTTGCTGAGAGTGGACACATAGGAGGCCTGTGTTTTCTCACTGCCTTCCGCCTGAGGTACGCCCCCGCCATCATGGCGCTGATATCGTTCAGCTTCAGGAATTCCTGCAGCTGTCCCGTATCGGCCTTCATCACGAAGTTGACGATATGCGGCAGCGTGCAGCATTCCGGGAACTCATCCCAAAGCCTGTACGCCACGCCGTTCAGGATGCCAAGCGCGCCCGTATACCATTCGTCCTGTTTGGATGTGGGCGGCATCAACGCGCCCAGTACGTCCTCCATCAGCTGCATGAGCATCGTCCTTCCTTTATATTCCTCCTGTCCAGCGGATTGAAGCGGTAAGTCCGGTTCATGTCCGTGAAATTTACATAATAGAACTCATGGGGGTATCCGTGTTTCCTGATCAGGTTGTATGCAGTCCGGGTATGTCAAAATCCTTGAAGTCATAGATGAAACCGGCGAATCCGGACCTGATGTACTGTTCCATCAGCGTTTGCCTATGGATTTGGTCTTGCCGGAACCGGCTCCTCCATAGACAAGGAAATTGGAGAACCAGTAATAATATCTGATAATTGTCCCGTCCGTAGCGTGAAGGAAGAGCAGGGCTTTTCCGCCCTTTCCGCTTTCTGTCCCTCCTTTGAAAGAAAGACGAAGAAGTATGGAAACGACACCCGGAAGCAGGAACCACCACCTGTCCGGGATAGTGGCATGTGCGACAGCTGTTTCTGCAAGTACCAACAGCAGGAACAGGACATGTGACATCCGGGATTTTCCCGGAAACAGACAGCTGGCAATGCCGCCGCCAAAAAGCAGGGCTGCCAGTCTCATAATAAACATATGATCCATATTCATACGGCAATGCAGGTTGAGGGGGGGGCTGTTCGGATGTGTTTGATACAAGTTTGGCGATCCCCTTAGTAAGACGCTGTTGCTTGCTAAGAGATTCGCCTTTTTGAAGGAGTGCCTCTTTAAGGGAAGAAACCTCCTTTATCAAATCATCTATCTGGTCCAGGAGTCTGTTGTTATCATCCCGCAACTCCTTGATTTGCTCCTTCAATAACTCTATGACCTCATCCTTTTTCATGGCGTAAAGATACAAAAAATCAATGAGTCGGCCAAAATAATCGGATGGTAATTTAAAATCAAATAGCTAATGTACAGTGTATTACATAAATCCTAAAACGTTTTCGCAACCGTACAGACTTCAATGACACTCCATTTAAGATAAAAGACAAAACCTGATAAGAGATCTCATAATTGCCTGTATGGGGGTTAAATGTCGGCAACTCAAAACTTCCACCTTCCAGACGCTTGTAGTACAGGAGAAAGCCATCACCATCCCAACGCAGTATTTTTACACTCTGCCGGTTTTTGCCAAAGAATAAAAATATATCTCCGGAAATGGGGGGACAGCTCCTTCATTTGAGAGCGTATGATTTTGAATAAACCGTCAATGCCAAGGTTCATACGGACAAAGCCCTGGTACAGATAGTAGCGATTGGCTGATGTTAGAGAATACATGGATCCCCCTCCTTTCTTTCGTAATCGCGTAACATTTTAATAATACCCCCGGGAGTGGCCCGTTTGACCGAAATGGTCGTTCCGCTGTTAAAGGTGATTGTGATCCCGGAAAGACTAAACTCTTCTTCCGACAACATGACGGGGGCTATTTGAGTGAACGAAGGAGAGGAAGTTGTCGGTCGGGAGGGTTCAACGCCGCCATAATAATCACAGACCGCATCTGCCTTGATTTGTTTAACGCTATAGCCCCGTCTGGACATCCAGGAACTCATACCTCCAAAAGTGGTATGCTGATCGCGGCAAACATCGGCTAAAGAACAATTGTAGTCTACTTTCAATACTTCAAGGAAATGTTTCCAAGTTTTTCCAAATCGATTTTCTGCTAAATCCATAATGATTCATTTTTATACATGGCAAAAATATAAGAATGAAAAATGGGCGACAAGATAGAATCGCGGAGACGCTTACTCCAATTCCGTATTTTTTATATGTATGTATTTGTTTATCAGTGGTTATAGTATTTGATATTTTAGAAACTAAAAGATTGAGGGTATCTGTATAAAGCAATAATTATCTATGATTTAGATAGATTTTATAGTGAAAAGTTCCCAAATTACATAGAGGGGCGTAAATTTGTCCCCCGTATGTGGCTTGGGGGATAAAAATATTGAAAAAATAGGCATAACAAAAGAAAATACCTTTCCTAAAACTATTATTTTGCCATATTTAAGTCGTTTTTAGTCAGTATTTTAGATTTTTTATAATTGTGACTATATGATAATTATATAGTTAGGTTACTTGCCGATGCAACATACATAGCTGCTTGAATGATAGATTATTGCAATTTAATCGGTAGAAAAGTTGTTTTTGAGCCTCTGAGACTTGTTTTTGAGGCTGTTTTACACTCTTTTCTCAGTGAATCAGAACTGCGAGGAAGTATTGCATCCTCAATGAAGTTCACCTGTTTCCTATCCAGTTACAAAGGTACAAAATTCTGGGATGTTTTCACCGATAATGTCAACTAAATGCAATAGATTTTCATGGATATTGTTTGCTGACCAAAAGAGAAATATTCAGTTGAAGCCTTTTTTCTTTTCTTCCCCTCTGTTTGACTTGACTTTATTGCCCGTGTATATAATAACGGTCATTAAAGTCAAGTTGAGAGTGGAGTTATATCTTTTTCTTTTGGCAAGCAAAATAGTTCTTTGATATGATGAGCGTATGAGTAATAATTTGCATTTATATTGCTTAATATATTGTTTGTAGATAGGTGTATATAGCACTTACAAACAAAATTATGACATTTAGTCTTTGGAGTTTCTGCTCAAAATGGATTATGTGCATGGTTAATTATGCAATGATGTGTATTTTTCTATGTGTAACACATCATTAAATAAATAAAAAGTATTACTTTTGCATATTATATAATAGGTTGATTATGACAAAATCATCGACATAGTCGTTTTGCACCTTAAAATAGATAACAAAATATGGCAAAGAATACAATGGGAACCAAGCTTCCCCGAAAATTGGAGCAGAAGATGCAGATTGTAGGTGAGCAGATTAAGTTGGCTCGCTTACGTCGGAATCTGAGTGTGGCTCAGGTTGCTGAACGTGCCACCTGTTCACCGCTTACTGTGTCCCGAATAGAAAAAGGGATTCCTACTGTTGCAATAGGGATCTATCTACGTGTTTTGTACGCATTGCAACTTGACGATGATATTCTATTGCTAGCCAAAGAAGATAAAATGGGAAAAGCTTTGCAAGATTTGAGTTTGAAAACAAGAGAACGTGCATCCAAGAAAGAATAATCTATGAAAAAGTTGTATGTATATGCCGATTTCGATTGGCTCAAAGAAGTGGAACTCATTGGCGAATTAGGCTTTGAGTCTCTTCGTGGTGCGAACAGCTATAGTTTTACGTTCAATAATGAATGGTTAAGGCAGCACAGCGATCTGTTTTTGAGTGACGACCTGAATAATTACCCAGGACAACAATATACACAACCGGACAAGGATATATTCGGATGTTTTTCTGATGCTTTGCCGGATCGTTGGGGACGTACTTTGTTGTTGCGTCGTGAGCAATTAGTGGCAGCGGAAGAAAAGCGATCAGTACGGAGATTGTCATCCTTCGATTTCTTGACTGGTATCGATGATTTCTCCCGAATGGGTGGATTCCGTTTTAAGGAAGACCTCGATGGCGAATTTATCAATGTGAGTGAATCGTTGAAAATTCCACCTTTGACGGATATTCGGGAACTGATTGCAGCCAGTGCCGAGATAGAGAAATGTGAAGAAAACAATATGCTCCCTGATAGGAAATGGATTGCACAACTTGTGCAACCGGGAACGTCATTAGGAGGTGCAAGGCCTAAAGCCAATGTTGTAGATACAGATAAGGTTCTTTATGTGGCCAAGTTTCCATCGCGCAAGGATGACTATGATGTTGGACTTTGGGAGCATTTCAGTCATTTGCTTGCCACAAAAGCAGGGATAAACGCTGCAAAAATAAAAGTGTTGGCAACTGGAGAAAAATATCATACATTGCTGTCACGACGCTTCGATAGAACCCAAGAAGGAAAACGCATTCATTTTGCATCTGCCATGACCTTATTGGGGCTGAGTGATGGTGACAATGCAACTACCGGGCATGGTTATCTGGATATAGTCGACTTTATTATTCAGAGCTGTACCGATGTGGAACGAAACCTACAGGAACTATACCGTCGTGTGGCTTTCAATATATGCATAGGCAATAGTGACGACCATTTCCGCAATCACGGCTTTCTTTTGACTGCAAAAGGATGGACTTTGTCTCCTGCATACGATATGAACCCTACTCTGAATGAATATCAAAGTCTGCTCATCTCCGCTGATTCCAATAAGGCGGATTTGAATGTTTTGCTTGCTGCTTGTGAGGATTATATGCTCAACCGAAAAACTGCTGAAAAGATTGTCTCGGAGGTAATTGAAGCTGTAAAGGGATGGCGTGAAATTGCTGTTCGTCAAGGCATATCCAAAAGGGAAATCGATATGTTCTTAGGAGTGCTGGATGAAAGATGCAAGCAATATGTTAGTATTTAATATCTTAGTTCAATCAGAATAAGGAGGAAATAACCATGAGTGGAGGATATTTTGATAGGAGCACATACGCAATGCGTGAGATTGCTGATACTATTGAGCGCGATATTGCGAGGGCATTGAAACCTAAACCTGAGAAAATTTAGGAGGACTATTGGACTATTTACGAGAAAGATAGCTTTGGCTCATATCATAATTATAAAGATTTCATGAGTTTTGGGAGCTATGAAGACGCAGAATCTTTTCTTCTGAGAGATAAAACCATTGTCAAGGCAAAGCAAAAATACGCAAACCGACGATTCTTTGATGATGGCGTAGTATACCAATCAACAAAGCGATATATGTCCGACACTCCTGATGGAGAACAGATTCCGGTATTATACTCAATTCACCATTGTTATTATGACCGCTATCCGTATAACGCTGATGTCTTGAATCTGTCTGACGAGACGATAAATGTTATGAAGGAAGCCTATCGGCAAATTCGTATAGCAGAAATATATGCTGAACGGGTTGATTGGATGATGAGTGGTGATGATAGTGAAGAGTGCTTCCGTGAACGTATCAAGGAAGACTTGGCGGAGTTTGAAAAGGAATATGCTTCCAAAGACTGGACTTATCTTGATGAAGATGATGAGTAAACAACAACCTATACAATGAAATCAAATTATGTTGAAATAGTATTATGTTTATGCAGCATAATGTTTTTTAGGAAAGATATTATATGATATTCTTATCATGTTGTTTTGAATATTATCTTTTTATGTTTAACTTTGTACTTGAAATATAATACGAAGCAATATGGCGAAAATAGAATGCTCAAACCGATTGCGTGTAGTTCTAGCGGAAAAGGAAATAACCAATCGTTGGCTGGCAGAACAGATGGGCGTCACCGATATGACAGTGTCACGATGGAAGACTAATAAGATACAACCATCAATGGCTCAGTTTGTAGAAATAGCCCAACTGCTTAAAGTGGATATTAAAGACCTTATAGAGGCCGATTTTAATTATGAAGTAGAATGAGTAGACAAATAAAATATACATTTATAGATTTATTCGCAGGGTGTGGTGGGTTGAGTCTTGGGCTTGAACAGGCAGGGTTTGAAGTTGTGTTCATGAACGAGATTGTTGAAACCTTTGCATCTACTTACTTGGCTAATCATAGTCTAAAACAAGGACAGTATTTTATTGGAGACATCAATGAATTGAATACTTGTTTAGACAAATATAGAGATACACTTAAGAATCCGGATAGACCAATTACTTTAGTGTGTGGAGGCCCTCCTTGCCAAGGCTTTTCTATGGCGAATAGGCAAAGGATTATTGATGATCCAAGAAATCAGCTTTATAAGGCTTATTTGCAATTCCTTTCGGAAATTAGACCGCAATTTTTCATAATGGAAAATGTAAAAGGAATGGCTAATAAGTTCGATGAGATAATTGCCAATTTCAAAGAGTACTTAGGAGATGAGTACCTTTATGATTATCGGTTATTGAAAGTTCAAGATTTTGGTATACCTCAAAATAGAGAACGTTTCATAATGATTGGTAACAGAATGGGTGTTGCTCCAAATGATATTTTTGCAGAAATTGAACGTTACAAAAGAGATCCTTTTTATTAAGAGATGTATTGTTTGGGCTGCCACATTTGGAAGCTAGAAAAGCAAAAAATCAAGGAGAGTATGAATCTGAAGAGTGTGGATTTACGGAACGAGATTTTTTATATCCGGATACAGATTTTTATCACTTTATTAATGGTGATAGAATCATTACTAAATTATATAATCACAAAAATAGATATAATAATTTACGTGATATTGAGATTTATAGAAGATTGCCTCAGGGAGCAAATTCTTTACATGAATCCATACAAGATATAATGCCGTATAAAAGGCGTAATAACATATTTAAAGATAAGTACTTTAAACTTGATGAGAACCAAATATGTAAAACTATCACTTCTCATATGAAGTATGATTGTAATATGTATATTCATCCATGGGAAGCGCGTGGATTATCTCCAAGGGAGGCTGCACGCATACAAACATTTCCAGATGATTTTATATTGAAAGGAGCTCAAAACTCATGGTATGCACAAGTTGGAAATGCAGTACCAGTGAAGTTTGCTGAAGTGATAGGACGTAGTATAATGAAATTCTTATGAAACATTTAGAACTATTTGCTGGTATTGGTGGTTTTAGGAGGGCAATGGATCTTCTTACGAAGGACAATGTCATGGAGTTTCGTTGTGTCGGGTATTCAGAGATTGATATTAAGGCGGAATTGACCTATCGTGCAAATTATAACATAGATGAAAATGAATTTGTACTGGGGGATATTGTTGCTTTTACCGGTAATAAAAAGAACATAAAATCTCTTCCTAAATTCGACTTACTGACAGGTGGATTTCCCTGTCAGACATTCAGTATGATGGGAAGCCAAGCTGGATTTGAAGAGGATCGCGGACAGATGTTTTTCCGTATTATGGATATATTGGTGATAAAGAAGCCCAAATATGTCTTATTGGAGAATGTCAAAAATCTTCGAAATCATGATAAAGGAAGGACATTTAATAGAATCAAACATGAATTAGAATCAATAGGTTATCGTGTTTATGCCGATATTTTCAATACATCAGATTTTCATTTGCCACAAACACGTAATAGAGTGTTGATTTTTGCTACAACTGCAAAAATTTCTAACGATTTTGACTTCTCGTCTAAGTTGATTGCGAAAGAGTTTGATAAAATGTATAAAGAAACGAGTTTGGAGTATTTTGAAACGATATCTGATGTATTAATGCAGGATGTGGATTCTAAGTACTATCTTTCTGAACGCATAAAACCAACATTGCTTTCAGATGGTTCTTCTAACTTTAAATCCAAGTCTGATATAAATATGAAGATAGCTCGTCCTTTAACGGCGACTATGCATAAAATGCATAGAGCGTGTCAGGATAATTATTATAGCCAAGATTATATAGAGTCACATGGTAAGATAAATCCTGTTGACACAATGACAAAGGAGGAACTGGCTAAACTTCCAATTCGCAAACTTACTCCAGAAGAAGCCTTTATGCTGCAGGGGTTTCCTGCTGAGTTCGCTCGAAAAGGTAGCGCATACGGTGTTGCTGATGGCTCTCTTTATAAACAAGCTGGCAATGCTGTAAGCGTCAATACAATATATGCGGTATTGTATTATCTCATTAAATGTAAAATAATTAAATGACAATAATATGGAAGAAATTGCTAAACACATAAACGATACTAACGCTAGTTATCGTCATATCGGAGCAGGAGATGCTAAAAATACCGATTTGTTTTTAGATAATGAGCATTACGAATTGTTCCAAGATTGCGGAGAACAGATAACCGTAAGATTTGATAAGACAAATCTTACACAGGCGATATTGTTTATTGCGTCTATTCTTCCACGAAAATTTGACCAATCTGCTAATCATTATATTGTAAATTATTCAGATGGATTTGTGTTTGATCAATTAGCAATACTTGATGCTTTA
>VOFB01000423.1_pt1 | contig 116001 bp, 102 predicted proteins | sample 5384141 | NCBI WGS metagenome assembly VOFB01 (sample SAMN12384721, study PRJNA508395) | human gut metagenome | isolation source: healthy gut A | host: Homo sapiens
CCTCGGTACTCTCCAAGAGCGCGGATGCGCTGGTCGAACAGATCCGCATCGACGAAGAACTGCAACGGTGGCTCACGGCCTTCGTGCAGGAGCGCATCGAAGACGGCAAACGCTGGGATGTACGCGAAGGCATCCTCGCCCTGGGCAACGAAATATTCAAGGAGAGCAACCGCGAAACCCTCTCGGCGGAGCGTTCCAAGGCCGAACTGGACCGGATCGTCGGCAAGGCGACGGGGAGGGCCAAGGCCGGGAAAAAGGAGTTTCAGGAATTGGGCGTTCGGGCCATGAACCTCATGAATACCGCTGGCGTCACGACGGCCGACTTCACCGGCAAGAGCCGCAGCTTCGCGGGCTACTTCGCGGCCGCAGCCGCCGGAGAGATCAAAGCACCCACAGCTACCGTGCGCAAGATGAGCGCGACGACGGAAGGCTGGTGCGCCAAGGACTCGCCGGCCCTGCCGCTGGTCGCGGAGCTTCAGCCGCTGCTGGCCGAACTGTGCGCCCGTTACGACCGCAGCATCCGCTTCTGGAACACCACCGACCTGCTGCGCGAGAACTACCGCAGCTTCGCCCTGCTGCAGGACCTTTACGGCAAAGTACGGCAGATGTGCAGCGACGAGAACGTGATGATGCTCTCGGAGACCAAATACATCCTCTCGGAATTCATCGGCCACAACGACGCGCCGTTCATCTACGAAGAAAGTCGGCAACCGCTACGACCGCTTCATGATCGACGAATTTCAGGACACCTCGACCCGGGAGTGGGAAAACTTCCTGCCCCTGCTGGGCAACGCCATGGCACAGTCGGAACAGACCTCGGTGCTGATCGTGGGCGACATCAAGCAGTCGATCTACCGCTGCAATGCGGCTCCCGTCGGACCGTTATTTCGAGCAGGGCGAGGAGGTGGAACTCGCCCCGCGCAATCTCGGCATTCTGATGCACCGCGCCTTTGAGAATGCAACCACGCGCGAGGAGATCGACGACAACATCCGCCGTGCGGTCGCCGACGCTGCACTGTCGCCCACCGATGCCGAAGCGCTGGCAGGCGCGATCGGTCGCCAGTTCGACGATCCGCTCGTCGCCGGATGGTTCGACGACGGATGGAACATCGTGCGCAACGAGAACGAGATCATCGTCCCCCACCGCACCCGCATCCGGCGGACACGCCGTGAGCAGACTGCCGAGCGGACGATCCGGCGGCCCGACCGCGTGATGGTGAAAGAGGGGCGCGCCGTAGTGGTCGACTACAAGTTCGGACTCCGCGAAAACCCCGAGCACCGGCGGCAGCTCGGCGAATACATCGAACTGCTGCGCGAAATCGGATACACGCAGGTGGAAGGCTATCTGTGGTACGTGCGCATGGAACGGATCGTGTCAATCGACGGCTGACGTCTTCGATTCGTTAGGATCAAGCCAAAAGAAAAAACTTCCCAATCGATTCTTCGGGAATATCTTCGATTCGTGGATTTCCTGCAAGCAGCTGGGTTACACCTTCCCCCTCCCCAAAAAATCACAACGGCTATCTACAAAAAGTACATTAAAGAATATTATCTGATATTCAGATTGTTATTCATCATATCGGTATTGAAATATCGAGAGAATGTGAATCATTCTGCATAAATAACGAGAGTTGCGTTTCCAAATCATTACCTCGTTTTGGGATGCCTGAGGTTACATACAACGGTTATTTACAGTCTATTACGTTTATATTCATCTTGCCGGACGACTCTGCCGAAATTATTTTTGTCCACCTTAAAAAAGCAGAGTTTATGCGCAGTACTTTCAAGGTCTTGTTCTACCTCAAACGAACAAAGAGCACCCCGCGAGCAGTCTATCCGGTTATGGGCCGCAGCACGATCAACGGCACGATTTCTCAGTTCAGTGCCGAAATCAACGTTCCGGAACAACTGTGGGAGGTTAAAGGCGGCCGAGCCAAAGGCAAGAGCATCGAGTCGGAACGCATCAACCGTCATCTGGACAACATCCGCACCCAGATCGGCAAACACTATCAGTCGATTTGCGATCACGATGCCTACGTTACGGCCGAAAAGGTCAAGAATGCCTGGCTGGGTATGGGCGAACGATACCAGACTCTTGTGGAGGTTTTCGAACATTACACGAATGATCTTTTCAAACGTATCGGCGTAGATCGCTCGGAAAGTACCTGGTGGTGCTATCGGGCGGTGCTGGGTCATCTCCGGGCCTTTCTGAAACACGAGTACAACCTCCACCATATTACGCTGCTCGAATTGGAACAGTCGTTCATCGAGCAATACCACGTCTATTTGAAAACTGTCTGCCGTTCGAAGGCGGGAAGCGTATGTCGCTACATGGATCGTTGGAATAATAACGTGGTGAAAATTTCGTTCAACAACGGTCTTATGCCGCGGAATTCGTTCGCACTTTACCGCTATTCCGCTCCGACGGAACCGAGAACCTTTCTCAGCGAGAAGGAACTGCGGATTTTTCAGACGACACGATTGAAGAGTGCCAAACACGAATACCACCGCGACCTGTTTCTCTTTTCCTGTTTTACGGGAATCTGCTACAAAGACATGCGCTATCTGACCTGTGAACAAATCATACCGGATACCAAGGGGCACCTGCGGATACACGGTAACCGTTGCAAAACGGGTGGAGAGTATACGATCAAATTTCTCCCCGCAGCTTTGCGTCTTCTGGAAAAGTATCGCGGAACAGCTCCTCGTCGCTTGCATTCGATATGCCGAGACTTAGCAGTATCAATTGCTCCTTGCGTCGTATTACCAAACAGTGCGGTATCTCACGGCACATAACCTTTCATGCAGCACGTCATACGTTCGCCACGACACTCTGCCTTTCACAGGGTATTCCTTTGTCAACAGTTTCCAAGATACTGGGACATAAACAGATCACCACGACACAGATCTATGTGCAAACCACGCCGATAATGATCGAAAATGCGATCGATCGTGTCGAATCCCGGCTGGGCGGTAAATTCGCAGCATAACGAAACCATTGCAGAAGTCTTCCATTGCAAGGAAATACCTGCAATTTATTCAATGAATAATAAATGACTGCATAAAGTCATACCCTCGACACGTTACGGGCATTGAATCCGCTCTACGACCACGAACACAGCCTGACGCAGAAGAACGCCGAAACGGTCGATACCATGAAATGATACATCGAATCGACAGTCAGCAGTGCGGCGATCGGGTATAATACGTCACCCTGCAACCGGGGTACTACCGCCATACGGAGAAATCTCTGCCGCAGGAGCAATGGAATGCGCTTGACGTCTCGATCGCCTACTGCCGAATCTACAACGCTCCGTATCCCCTCAGTCGTGTATGACGATCTTCGGCACACAGGCTGCGAGCGTGTGGAAAGTGTGGTGCCGAAGTATTGCACCTGACCTGTGCGGTGGAGTCCGACGATTCTATGTCGCTCTCGATAGAGACAACCGACGGCTGTTGATCGAGCACATTGCGTGTGCTGTTCGAGAACAAGACGAGGAATGCCCTGCTAAGGAGTCGAGTGTCCTTGTTTGTCAGGAATGCGGCTCGCGAGAAATACAGATGATGGCATGGGTCGATCCTAATACGCTGAAATACGCATCTTCGATAGACGCGGATTCTGACGATCAATGGTGCGACGCGTGTCAGGAGCACGTATGGTTTTGCTCGCTCGAAGAGTTCGGAGATAACCTCGATGCCTGGTGGTTAGCAGTGGACTTCCCGAAAATGGAACGGATTACGGGATTGTCTGCGGCGAATTATCCGGCGGATGACGGGGGACAAGCGTTCCTCGATGCCTGCAACACCTGGTGGAAAGCCCTCGACTATGAACGAAAGCGGGCTATTTGGATGGAGAACGACGAGAGTCGGACAGCACAGCACAGCGAAGACGAGAGCGAAGATTATTGATTGTAGAACCGTACCCCGAGATCGGCATAGTGGGGCAAGGGTACCACAGCCTCCCCCCCCCGAAGAAGTGTAGCGGTTGTTTCCAAGTTTTGCCGAAGGGATAGTAATCTTACGGTCAAGATCAATTCTTCTCATCGACATTTCCTTCGCTACTACACACTTACTACTATAATGATCGGTCAGGAAGTAACGTACCTCCGAATTTGTACTGTCATTACATATCTAAGAACTCTCAATTATGTGAATATCATTAAGGGGAAGTTTAATAAATCATTGAAAATGAAAATACTTCTGTCAGAATCCATTCTGACAGGGGAAAAGAGAAAACATTAAAATTGGAATTATTATACAGCCCCTTTAATTTTTGTTTTTCAAACTTGTATTCAGTTTTATTTTTTGAGTCTTTCTAATCGAAATTTCTCTTTTGATGATTTGCTCGTACGCAAGGTTGTTGGCGGCACTGCGGTTCATTTCGTAATTATAGTGGTTATTATTTTTATTACTTATGTCATAACAAATCCTTCCGACAGCAGTTTATCCAATATTTAGTCACCTATCTCGAACCTTTGATTAAAGGATGAACCATAACCCGAATTACTACCGATATTGAGTGTAATACAACAAACGCCACCGCAGAGATTTATGCGGTGGCGTTTGTTGCAATAGACTCCGGATAATTATTCAATCCTTATCGGCATATAACAATTGTCTTTCTAAATACTTCTTTCTCCGGCGGTATAGGTAAATCCACTTTGTATAAATCCTGTAGCAAAAAATCATATTCTCTACATGTTATTTCTTTTGCTGTTATATTTATTAATTTATGACGTTTTATTATATAACGGTACTCAAGAAATTTGTCCCTGCCGAGATCAATACTTTCTTCTTTAGATCTAAATACAGGAACATCAAGAGGCTTCATTCTTAAAAAATACCACTTATCAAATAGAGCCTGAACTGTATCGGATGAATTATTTTCATTCAACAGATCAATTTCTTTTTAATTTGTTCATCATCAAAGTTTGTATTTGCCTTGATATAATCCGTTATATGTAAAAACGTATCACTATATATAAAGGGAGTCAAAACTAATGTATCTCCGTTTATCTTGCAAGCCCCGTACTCCGCAGATGGAACTCCATGATGGCAACTCTCCATGAGCACAAAGGATCTATTGAGCGTATCAAAAAAAAGGTATACAAATCCTTCTTCTGGCCCGGATTCTCGATAATACAGGAATGCACTGTGGTTGTTCTTGCGCTCTTCTTTGGAGGTACGTTTTTTTGCCATGCCACATAGCGGAAGCAGAAATAATACTATAACCGCATAAATCATACATCTTTTCATAAGCCGAACAATTTTATTAAAGGATTGACAGTTTTGTGCCAAATATCTCCATCAATTTGTTTTGGGTCGATTTCACCTTTATGGCCCCGATGTAATACACTTCTATAATCGTCTTTATTGACTATGCCGCTCGAACCATCAATCGCACTCCCTCTTTTATGAGCTTCTACTTCATCTTCAAAATCATAATATTTTCCACCGCCTAAACCTCGATATTCGAAAGAATATGTTCGATCTTCGAATTGAAATCCATGTTTTAATTCGTGTAGCATGGTTTTGGCATCATAATCTCCAGCCAGATTAATTGTTACAGCCTTATTTTCATGATTATAAGTTGTCCAGCCGTAGTATTCCATCTCCTCGTCGCCTCCTTCGGGGGTTCCGGCATTGAGCTTAACATCATACAGCTGATCAGAAAATTCCATAGCTGTAATTTCTAAGATAGCAGCTTCAAGTTCTGCATTATTTTCCCGTAACCTCTCGGCGCGCCTACTATCACCTTTACCCCGTTTTTCGAAATCTGCGATCGCAGCTTCATTATTCGCAATTGTCGTATATATATCAAACATTAATTGTTGAATCAATGCTCGAAGAGCTATAGTAAAATCACATCCATTAGAATCTATTCTACTCACAGGGTTTCCTGCACAATAAACATGTTGGCCGATATGATAATAATCCTCTGCCGACGGATCCTGCTGTAAAAAGATACCGGTATCTGCATCGTAAAACCGCGCACCGAAATCGGCATAATCGATCTCTTGGAATCGCAGATGTTGCTTTTCCTTACCGGAGAAGGTGTAGCGATTATCCGATGTCGGCATATCGGACTGTGCCCACGCCTTGCCAAAGGGATAGTAGTCCTTGCGGTCGAGGTCTTCGCGGCCAGTCGGCGTCACCTTCGCCACGACACGTGTACTGCCCAGATGATCCGTCAGGAAATAGTGCACCTCCGAGTTCGCGCCGTTGTTCGTACCGACGATCCGACCGCCGCCGAACGAGGCGCTTTCGAATGTCCCGTCATTATATACCAAAGAACCTGCGTAACGTGTGGGTTCGTTGTCGTCGTATCCGCACACCTCGATCTTCGTACCGTCGGAAAGATAGGTGTAGTACAATCCCATATCCCCTTCGGTATAAATCACCGTAGGCAAGTTAAGTAAATTATAGTAAATATAAAAGCCCGTCAAGGCATCCCTATGAATATTACCGTTGGCGTCGTATTCGTAGTCCGAGTTGCTTGTTACGTCCTTAATTCGCTGATTACCAGAATATGAAAACAAATAATTCTTCATATCATCCGACGACAGACTCGATCTGTTCAGCGTAATAATATTGCTGTTTTTGTCATAGGTGATGCCATTTTCCACAAATTCGTTCGATGCACCGTACGAATCATCGAGATAGAGATCCGTGTCGACAAGGCGTGCCAAGTCGTCGTAAGTAAAGGCATAGAGGCGATTTTCACTGTCGTTATCGTTGTTGATAAGCCGATGTTTCCACCACCATGAAGAGATGTTTCCAGTGTAGGAGGCGCGATCGCTCAGATGTGATTCGGGATCGTGATAACGCAGCCGCATCTCAAACAGTTCGCTTGACTTCTCAGTGAGCCACCCTTGCATATTGTAATCCATCGTCTCGTGGATGGCGTGTGCTCCCGTACCATAAGTTTTGCCGGTAAGCTGTCCGAGATCGTCGTAGGTATAGGCGACCACGGCCTGCTCTCCGTCATTGAACTGCGCGGTCTCTTTCGTCATGCGGTTGCGCGAATCGTATTCGAAGGTGCGGTCGAGCACGTCGGTCTTGCCGCCGTGGGTATAGCTTTCGCGCTGCGCCAACAGATTTCCGATCAGATCGTAACGGCTGGTCGTGCGGAGGATGTTGCCCTCAAAATCGCATTCCACGCGTTGAATCTCGCGTCCTTTATAGTCGTAATAGAAGGCGCGGTGATACTCTCCGCCGATCGAGGAATCCGTAATCGCAGTCAACTTTTCATAGGTCGGAAGTCCCGTCGTCGAAGTATCAAGCAGTGTTTCGGGCTCGATACCCGTCAGGTCGCAGGTCATGTCGGGAATCTCTTCAAAAGCCAAAGCCGCGGGCATCGTCGTCGGATGCCGGTCATAGACATGCTGTGTCAAGATCTGCGATGCGGGCGAAGAATAAAGTTGCGGATAAGAATTCGTGTCGAACGACATTTGCAATGCCTCGCGTGTCTGCGGCGTCTGTGCGGAATCGGTGACGAGTTTCTGTGCTGTCACACGCCCCATGCCATCGTAATGGAAGGTGAGCCATTGATTCTTCTCACGCATCAATCCGTCCTGTATCATCATCGGCCGATCGCCCCGGTTGTAGACGACATACATCGGCTCGCGTCCCGGGAAGCGTTTTTCATAGACCCGTCCCCACTCGTCGTAGAAATAGACGTAACAGTTCTGTTTGGCGAAATCGCTCTCCGGAGAAAAACTCGATCCGGCGGAGAGTAGGTCACTGCCTTTGGGTGTCACAACCCACGTAAGACGTCCGCAGTCGTCATAGGCATAGTAGGTGATTATATTCTCGGTGGCACTTCCGTTGCGCAGCTGCCGGTTTTCATAGACCGTGCGACCCTCCTTATCCGCATAGGTTATGACGACGGCTCCGTCTTCGTTCGTAGAACGTGTGCCGGAGAGTTCATTGGCGGCATAGTAACCGTCTGCCGTCAGCGAACGATCATCGGGATCGACACGCAGGCGAAGAACCGTTGATACGGCATTACCCATATAAGAAGTCTGCACGGAACGGGTATCAGATTGGTATTCCGCACCGGGTTTATGTGTGCGTAATACCCGATTCAGTGCAGAAGGTTCGTATTCGGTACGAACACAAGCGTGAGGATCGGTCGCCAAGCCGTATCTGGTTTTATAAAACTCCTCTTGATTGGCCAATGCTGCATCGTCACTTTGTCCATTGTTGGCATCCAGCGTATAAGGGAGGTATTGTAACTCCTCGCGGTACAATCCGTCGTAGACGAATGGTTGTATAATATCTCCCTGTCCGTCGCCGTTAGCGCAAATTTGTACGTTTTGCAATGCATATCCCAATCCGTCGTAATAGCTTACATCATAAGTGATTTGTTCCTCTTCGGTGTCCCCGTGGTTGTCGCAGTTGAAGGTTCGTGTCAGAATCCAGTTACGATCGTCATTGAGCGAGAGCATATCGGAGTTGTAGCGGATGCCTTCCAATTCGGCAGAGTCGCTCAGACCGCCCTCGGAGTAGGTAGCAACAATGCGATAGTAACCCGATGTAGCAGGAGTCGAGAGACGTAACGAACCGCCGTTTCCTGTAAGACTTTGCAGGTAGCTGTTTTCCCTATAAAGCGTATACGTTACGAATGGTTGTGTATATTCAACTATCGCAATAATTTGAGAAGTCTCTTTGTCGTATTCGTATGATACGGGAACCGTCCGAACCGATCCTCCGAAATCTTGCGAAACAGTCGCGTTCCATCCCGAAGCGTTCATTATCCCCAACGTACTTTGGATAAATTCGTCTGTCAGATTCGGAGGACAAGCGATTTCGAAGTAGGCTTGTCGAAGTTGCGTATCGTACCCGTAAGACAATCGCATACGGGGATTCCAAGATGCGATCTTGCCCGTATTGTGATCCTGCACCACTCGATCGAGAAACGACAGATCGGCAAGACTGTTGATTGCCACTTTCATACCGTTCCATTTGGAATAGGAGTCGAAATAGACCCGCATGACATCGCCCTCCGCAGGAAATGCCAACGCTTGGGTATCGAAGGAGTAATGATTTCTATAAGCTTCGGGGTAACTGACACTGAATTGACTGTTGGAGAAACTGAACCCGAAATCACCCTCCGGAAATGCTGACGTGTAAAGATAATCTCCGCCCGTGTTGCTGAAGAACGTATCGAATATGTCTATATCGTTCTCTGAATAATATTGGTATACGTCGTATGACGTTCCGGCTGATAGACCATGCAGTTGGATTGAAATTTCTTCACCCGGCAGGACTTCGAATTTTCTATTCGCAGGCAGATCGGCATACAGTCCTTCGAAGTGTTCTTGATCCTGCTTTAATTGCGTAATGATAAAATAAGCACTGTAACTGTAACCCATGTGGATGGAACGAGACATGTTATCTTTGTTTTCATCCAAATCGAACCACACTTCGAAAGTTCCGTCTGCCGGATTTTCGACAGAATTTACACGGATCCACGTAATACCGGCTGCCCGGAGCTGCGTATCGAGTGCATCCCAGATATCACCTGGGCTGCCGAACTCTTCGCCGTTGTCGACTTGAAACATATAGCTGCGTGTATCCCACGGTAGGGAGATTGCCCCTGCATAAGGTGTCCCCAGATCGGGATGCCAAATAAATTGTGCAAATACAGATTGCAGGCCGGTGAACAACAGCACCAGCAACAGATATATCTTTTTCATACTATACGTCTGTTTATTGATTGTCGGTTACAATATGATAATCATAGGATTTCAATACCTTGCCTTTGTCATCGCGGATAACTTTCAATTTTCCGCTATCGTTGTATTCATAGTAGACCGAATGGCCCGAAGGATCGGTGATGCGTGTAATGCCGACCAGCGGATCGTAAGCGTAGGTTGTAACCGCTATCCCTTCGATTCCGCGTAGCATGTTTTCCTCCGTTTCGGGTAAAGTGTCGGGATACGCGTTGTTTGTAATTCCGTATTGATCGGATAGGACGTCGTACGTCATGTTTTCGATCTTGGCGACGAGATATTGTCCTCCGTATCCCCAAATATAGCAAGTACTTTTGGTATTTTTGTCTGTCATTTCCCACGGGTGTCCCATCGAATCGTAAAAATCGTATTTACAATCCATACGATATTCGATATTCGGAGGAGTTACTCCCAATGTTCCTTTCCAAACTTTCGAAGGAGTGTAATGATCCTCTGCATTACTTTGCTGTTCGTAATCAATTTTCATCGCAGAAATCACATTTCCCTTATTGGTTTTAATGATCTCCGTAGGATAAGCCGGCACACGATCTAAATAAGAATACATTTCATGAATTTCATCTCCCTTGCTGTCTGTTCGTATCACAGAATTTACTCTGCCCAAATCATTTACAGAGTAATTACCTTCATTGCGGTAGATTAGTTCAGCATCCTTATTATAGATTTCTTCGATTTTTTGTTGCAGAACTATGGAGTTCGGGTTGTAAATGTGATTTGCTGCCATACACATGAATACGGTATTCACACCTATTTCATCGTTATCGGATTCAGAGTAGACGTATTCTTCCCGTTTTACCGGATGATCCATATCTCCCGCATATTCGGTTTTCATACGCAACTTTCCTCCCCGTAATGTCGAAGTATGCAGCATACTCGTATTGAATTCTGCACTGGGATATAACGTAACTTCAACAGTCCATCCATCCGAAGCTCGCAAATTTTCGGTTTGTTCATAAATCTCTTTCGGGGTTCCGCCGTTGTTGTCGGCGTTGGCTGAATAGAATTCGTATTCGGTGATCGACAATGGTGAACTGTCCGTTGATTTCTTACGCACCTCTTCAATGACACGCAAATATTCGAAATAGGAATCTTTCGCAAATCCCACATTGTTAAGCGAAGAGACAATCTCTCGATTAAACGACGCCCCAGCGGCAATGATTGAATATTGCCAATAATAGCATGGAATATGAATCATTGCTCCGGAACTGCGATTCGCATTCTCCTTTTGGGTGTATTTGAAGATTCGATTCTGTGTCTGAATCCCGTTTTGCGAGAAGACATCGATCTGTTTAACACGCAACCCTCCGACTTTAATATTTTGTCCTAAGTAGAAGGCTTCGTTCTGTTCATAGCCGAAATTTGAATATCCTCCCGTAGGATAGTGGATCGTCTTCAGCATACCCATGCGAGTACATGTTTCGTTTGGATCACGCCACGTACGAAGTTTTTCAGCCCACTCTTTTAGATCTGCTGGAAAGGGTGGTTTTGAGTATGCGTCCTGTCCATTGTAATATCCGTGTTGATCTACCTTAAAAGTATGATTGTTCGCGAATTCCGATGTTTCATCATAATAGTCCATTATATATTGTCCTTCTCCGGATAAAGCGACCTTTTTTAGAAAATTAACATAACCACTTCCCTTGTCATTTAAAAAATATTCAAGAGCACAACTCTTTATCGGATTCCTGTCGCGATCATTAAAAACTTTTATCGATGTCAGGTTTCCCGAAGAATAGGCGAATTCTATACGAGCTTTATTTTCGACGATAATGCTGTCGAGAAGGTATTCATTAACAAAATTACTGACTGTATATACAGGTGTCGGATCATTATCCGGATTGCGGTCGGAAAGGTGATCGATTGTGACTACCGGCGTAATTGTTTCGTAAGTATTGTATTTGACCTTGTTATAAAAGAATCTGACATTGTTGCCGTTCGGTGCCTCAATACGGGTTAATTTCCATGTGTAATTCCTGTACGGATTATCTCCGCTGCCCAGAAGATCACTTACGGTTCGGCAAGATTCTATGTGCTCGAAATAGTATTTTGTCTTATCGCCAGTTGTAATGATGAATTTACTTGTTGACGAAGGTGCATAATTTTCCATTGAGAACTCTACATGAAATTCTCCTGCAGGTTGATTCGTATTAAAGACCTTAATCTGATGATTAGGTTGGAGAATAAACGAGCCGGAGTAATTCAGAACCTTGAAATTAAAAACATCCGGTTCTGTCTCGAATCCGAGGCGACTATTGGTTTCATCTTTCCAATAAGGCATGTATTCCTGTCCCGCAGCACCAGTATAAACGATATTAAGTGAATCTGTCGGCGTTGTTTTAAAATAGCTTTGTGCGTATCCGTCTATTCTAACCGAATGACCGTAGATATATGACCCTTGATCGGGAAATGTATATTTATCCCACCAAGGAATCTTATTCATCTCTTGATCGGCTTTTTCCCGCCAATCATACATTTCCTGTATTGCATCATCAGGAATACCTCTGACCTCACGCGTAATTGCTCCTCCGAAGTTCAGATACCAACCTTGACCGACTAAACCACTGGGAGAACCAGGTTGAAAACCTGACGATGCATAATCAATCGAAATAGGGATTTCAAAATTATTGTCTTTATAAGTATAAATTGGGATACTTATTCCCAAAGTGCCAGTGTAATAATCAATATTCGCATTGCCATATTTAATCATGCTCCATACATCAGGAGATTGCGGCTTGAAATAACCGTCACTGAGTACGGCGTGCATGGCAATCGAGTTTGTACTGTTAGAATCTTGTGCATAGCTGGATTGTAAAAATAAAACTCCGAACCAAAGCCACCCAATACAAGTTCGAAATAAAAGAGAAGATCTTTTCATAATAAGGTTAGTGTTTGATAGTTTATGAAAATATGATCGTGGCGGTCAGAACCGCTCGGAATGCCGAGCATATGCCGATGTAACAAAGTTAAAGCACGTATTTCGACTCCGTTTGTCCAAACTGCATAATGTATATATTACACGTCACTTATTAAATTTCTGATTATCAATAGAAATCAAAAATATAATCTTATCAACGGCATTTCATTCCGGAAGTAAAATCGCAATCTATTGATAATAAGTACAATAGGAGCTAAACAATAAGTAAAGCGTATAAGTGCTTAATGTATAATACAATAAATAAAAATCGATCGAAATAGCTCTTCGATCGATTTTTATAAGAATAATGAGATGTCACAATAGCGACTTATGCAAATGATTGTATAAGGCAGGAAAAAATAAAAATTCCAGCTAATAATTTGCCGGATTGTATAATAATTTCTATCTTTGAAATAGACGATAATTATTATCGGGTTTTCTCTGTCTGCTCACAACTCAAAGACCAATTTCATTAATAGCGGTAGACAGCGAGGGAATCGTGCTATGCACGGCTCTTCGCTTGCTGCTATATGGTTTGGTCACCGGAGTTGGGGCAAACAAAGAGTCCGTGCATATTTTTTTGTGACGACAAATTGTATGCACTATGATTTTCATATTGTGTGCCATAATTATGTTGCAGGCAGGTATTCTTTACCGTTTATGGCAGCAACGACGGCAAGCCGAACTCTTGGCACGAAACAGATTGCGTTATATCGAGGAGTGGCTGGATTTGTTGTACTTATATAACAATGATCCTGTTTCATTTCATACACGTTGCAAGGAGCTTGCATCTGTTAAGCGGCTTTCGAATTATCATATCGTAAATGATTCGTTACGTTTGTCCGACTGTCGAAGACATCGCCGGAGCAACTTGACACCGGCAGAAAAGGAATTTCTATGTCTGATGGAAGCGGGATTCTCGAATCGGGCATTATGTGTTATTTTCCGGGTCGGAAAGGTCGGGTCGATCTACGTGAAACATCACCGGATAAAAGCAAAGATCGTAAATGTGACTAAATCTGTCGGCGGAGACTGAGGTATATGTCAGATTTTATCATTTTCGAATAAGACATATCGGGGTTATCCGGTGTCAACAACCGATAAATCTTCATGCATCATATTCTATTTTACTTTACTGATCCTTCGTCGCGTTTTTTCGGTTTGTTATAGGAATCGATCCTCAGAATTATAACGTGTATGGCACCTATGCTGGCAATCGGTTTTAAGAATTTCTTTGCCGTAACGCATCAATAATCCCATACTTTCATTATGTCTTGGACCTCTATGTCGAGGTCCTTTTTCATGGTAGCTATTCCTCGAACAGTCATCATTTCCCGAGGTGTTTTTTCCGAATTATGCACAGGGTGGAACAAGGTAAAAACAAGTGAAAGGCGTATGTATAGATTATTTTTAATCAATATATTGATATGCAGGTATTTGCAGCTTGAAATGTAAGGTTTGTTTTTCGAAAAATCAATCAAAAGCCACCTTATCTTTGTTTGCAAACGAACACCGTCTATGCAAACATTGTCTTTTTATCCGAGTCGTCGTCTCCGCGGCTTTTCGCTGCCCGAGCTGTTGGTCGTGCTGGTCATCATCGGTATTCTGGTGCTGATCGCGCTGCCGAATCTGATGCCGTTGATTTCGCGAGCCAAGGCCACCGAAGCACAGCAGCAGCTTACCTACCTGCATACGTTGCAGCGGTCGAATTTCTACACGTATTCGCGCTATTCGTCATCGTTGGAGGAGCTGGGCTTCGAGCAGTCGCGACTGGTGACCGACGGCGGTCAGGCCAACTACCTCGTCGAGATCGTCGAGGCTTCGGAGCACGGATTCCGCGCCACGGCGACTGCCGTCGTGGATTTCGACGGCGACGGAGTTTATAATGTCTGGGAGATCGACCAAGACAAGAACCTGCGCGAGACGGTCAAGGATTGACCGGCCGCCGCGGGGCAAGGTATCTGCCTGCACCCGCCTTCATACGCAGCTATCCGTATTGCCGATCTCGAAAAACCGAATTCCGAATACCCTCTAACGACCCTCCGATGTTCCCTGCTCCCTATCCCTACCTTTTGCTGTTTCTGCCTGCCGCTGTACTGGCCCGCGACGATTTCCGCACGCGACGGGTGGACGCGTCGTGGCTGGCGGTGCTGGGGACGGTCTCTGTCGGGGTAAGCTGGCACACGCTCGGTTGGCGGACGATGTTGCTGCAAACGGCAGGCAATGCCGCGCTGCTCCTTTTATCGGGAACGGCTCTCTTCGGCTACCTCCGCCTGCGGCGGCTCGCGGTCAGACACTCCGTCGGCTCCGGCGACGTCCTCTTCCTGCTTGCCGTCGCACCTCTGTTCGCACCGACGGAGTTTCTGCGGTTTCTGATCGCCGCCTGCGTCGTCGCCCTCCTCTGGTGGGTCTGCTGCGGCCGTCGTCGTCGCACGATCCCCTTCGTCGGTGCAGCCGGCATTGTGCTCATCGGCTGGGCCGCTCTTCAATTCCTCCGCTTATGGCCGTAACCCCGACACATATCCCCACGGAGATCCTCCGCCTGCTCACGGCGCAGGAGGCCGCCGAGTACCGCCTCGTGCCGTTCGCACGCGAGGCGGGCAGGATACGCTGCTACGGCGAGACGGGACATGACTACACGGCCGCTGCCGAGGAGTTGGAGGTGCTCTACGGCTGGCAGGTCGAAGTCGTGCCGATCGCCGCCGATGACCTGCAACGGCTTTTGCTGCAACATTACCGCCCCGGATCGCAGACGGCAAGCGCCGCCGCGGGCCGCACGGCCGAGATCGGACAGGGGCGGCAGTTCCTCTTCGCCCTCGTCGGCGAGGCGCTGCGCGACAACGCCAGTGACATCCACCTCGAACCCTACGAACAGCGCTGCCGCATCCGTATGCGCATCGACGGCAAGCTCGCCGAGCGTTACGTCGTCGAGCGGGCACAGTACATGCCGCTTGTAAACCAGATCAAGATCCTCGCCTCGCTCGACATCTCCGAGAAACGGCTTCCGCAGGACGGCCGCATCGGCTACGACCGCGACGGCGCGAAGTTCGACGTGCGCGTTTCGACATTGCCTACGATCTACGGCGAAAAGGTCGTGCTGCGACTGCTGACCCGCCGCGTCGAGCTGCTGGAACTGCGCAACCTCGGCTTCTCCGCAAGGCAGTACGAGGACTACTGCCGCGCCATCGCGCGGCCGTTCGGCATGGTGCTGATCTGCGGCCCTACGGGCTCGGGTAAGAGCACAACGCTCTACGCCACGCTGCGGCGGCTGAACGCCCTGACGGACAACATCCTCACGATCGAGGATCCGATCGAGTACACGCTCGAAGGGGTCAACCAGGTGCAGCTCAAGGAGGAGATCGGCCTTACGTTCACCGCCGCACTGCGTACCTTCCTGCGGCAGGACCCCGACATCATCATGCTGGGCGAAATCCGCGACGGGGCGACGGCCGAGATGGCCGTGCGGTCGTCGCTGACGGGACACCTGCTCTTCTCGACGATCCACACCAACACGGCCTGGGGCGCCGTAGCCCGTCTGTCGGATATGGGCGTACACCCGTACCTGGTGGCCGATACGTTGGTAATGACCGTCGCGCAGCGTCTCGCGCGCCTGCTCTGTCCCCACTGCAAACGCCACGCGGAGGCGACCGATGAAGTGCGGCACCTGCTGCCCGGCATAGCGATCGACCGCTATTGCGAACCCGTGGGTTGCGAACGCTGTTTCTACACGGGCTATGCAGGCCGGCGGGCCGTCTACGAGGTGATCCCGATGGACGACGAGCTGGCGGCTGCCGTACGCTCCGGCCGTACCGACGTCGCACCGCTGCTCTTCGAACGCGGCATACCGTCGCTGCGCGATGCCGTCGTCGACCTCTTCCGACGCGGCGAGACCTCTCTCGACGAAGTGATACCCCTGTTGAACTACTGATATGAGGAGATTGCCGATATATCGTCTGTTGCTGTTCGGAGTATCTTGCCTCGCACCGGCTCATGCCGCGAGCGATGGGGTGCAACCTGCCGATACGACGGCTCTGTTCCGCTACGAACGCGCCTACGACGAGATGGCGGCCATGTTAGACTCTTCGGATTCGGTATGCCTCAAACGCGCCGTATTCCTTCCCGAATGGGCCTACGTGGGAGACGAGTTGAATTACGACATCTATTGTGCCCGTCTTAACACGATGGCAGCTGCTCTTCGGGCCTTTATTGCGGCGAACCGGCTCGACGACGCTCCGATCGGTGCCCACATCGCCTTGTTCGAATTCTTCGTCCGGCCTTACGCGATGAATGGATACAAACCTTTCGACTACGAGTTCGAAGATTGCGACGGAGAAGTCGATTTTACGAATACGTTCGTTACCAAACTCATGCGCACACACTCGGGACAATGCCGGTCGCTGCCGCTTCTTTACAAACTGCTCGCCAACGAGATCGGCGCCGAAGCGTATATCGCCTATGCACCGTGCCATACATTCGTGCGGCATCGTGATGAGACTGGCGAAGGATGGATCAACGTCGAACTGACGAGTCGCAATCTGCCGCGCGACGAGTTCATCATCGAGACGATGGGTATCACGCAGGAAGCGATCGACAAAGGCATCTATATGAAACCGTGTGGCGATCGCGAGATCCTGTTATCGCTGCTTGTTGAAATGGCATCGGGCTATCTGAAGAAGATCGGATATATCGATCCGCCCGTCTGGCGGTGCATCGAAACGGTACTTGCCCGCGATTCGACCCATTTGACGGCGCTGATGGTCAAAAGCAATTGCCTGAATGCAATCGCACAACAGCAGCTCCGAAGGCTCGTCGAACGGGGATTGCCCGTCGAGCCCTTTGTGGAGCAGTTGCGCGCCATATTCAGCGAACTCAACGGGCGCATCGATCGGACGGGCTACGTCGAAATGCCGGAACATCTGCGCGAGGCCAGCAGGCGGGCGATCGATGTCGAGATCGAACGACGTAAAACTGAGAAACAGAATACCAACCCCTAAATCAAATGCTTATGAAACCTAAAATTTTAATCGCGGCTTGTTTTTTCAGCCTTTTTGCTGTAAATTTAGCCCATGCCCGATGGTTGCAGGTCGACCCTAAGGCGGAAACCTATTACCCGACTTCGCCCTATGCATATTGTGCCAACAACCCGATCAAATTTGTCGATCCGAACGGAATGGATATTTGGGAAATCAATCAGCAAGGAGAAGTTGTCAATTGGATAGTCGATCGAACACAGGATGCATTTCATATTGTACAAAATGTAGAAGGAAACTGGCAAAGAATAGAAGGGCAATCCATTGTATTTGAATATGGAACGATCGGAGCATATCGGAATGTAGAAATTATGGCCGATTACGGAAACGGAAATGTTAAGTCGCAAATTTTGACACTTTTTGAAGTGAAAGGCGATGATAATGCAACCAAACTATTTGAATTTATGGCTAATCCGGAAGCTACAACTAATGTCGAATGGGGACATGTAAAAGTCGGCACAGATAATTCAGGTCGAAATCTGGTTGGTACGCTCAATGAGCCGGATGGGTCAGGTGTGAACGAATATGCACTGCAAACCGGTTACACCATTCGGGAGTCCAATCATAACCACCCGAGTCGATTCAAAGATGCATCTCAATCTGATGTCGAACATGCAAAACGTGTCCAAAATAGGTTTCCTGACGCGACACTAAATATTTATACGACCAACCCTTCTTATTACTCTCCTTATAATAAAAATACGATTGGGATACCCCGAATAACAGTTATTCGATAGCCTTATGAAAACTATTTTTCTGATCGCATGTTTTATCCTCGGATTTCATCATGATTCGATAGCCCAAGAGAATAATACCCTCTATCGAAATCTGGAATGTGTTGAAATCGTCAACCGACAGCTCGAATCAGTGTTGGATAGCGTGTTGGTGCAGGAGCCTGACTACCCCTACAGGGGAAAAGTGGCCTATGAAATCGGGATCATGGAAGACGACGTATTACTGATTCGAGCCATCGGTAAAACTTATTTTGCTGAATATTTCAAAGGGGTATTTCAATATAAGGGGCACGACTTTCTTATTGTACTCGACGACTGGAAGTTTCTGGACTCCAGATTATTCGCCAGAACCAACCGAAAAGTCGAATATCCTTTCTGGGATCAGGCTTGCTATGAAAACGAGCAGGGAAAAATCGTCATTGTAATGGCATTGGACGATACCCCGATATACTTATATGCCTATAAAGACAACAAATTCGAGAAAATACCATTCGGCAATCATCTTCTCGTAAATCCATGAAACGAGATCTACTAATTATAAGTTAGAAAGACCGATTACCGAAACATCTGTTTCGATTTGATTCATCGGTTATAAACCTGTTCTACATAGCTTGTTCTTCCGAACGCCTTTTCCGGCAGTTCTTGGGATAATATGTTTCTGTATGAAAGGTTGTGTTTGTAGATAAAAAAACTATTATTTAATAGATTATATGCATAAGGCTCATCTTGGACTGCTTGTTTTGCTGCTGCTCCCGCTACAAACCTTCAGCCAGAATGCGGACTCCCTTCGTCTGTCCCGTATCGACTCGGAATTGGCGGCACTCGTCGGGCGCGACTCGACGTTCCGGCGGGAGGTTGATGTCACGTCGGGCCGGTTGTCGCTGTCGGAGCTGCTGCGCAATATCGCGCGCGCAAGCGGCGTGAACGTGTCGGTGCGCAGCGTGGAGAACATCCCCGTGTCGTGCAACTTCCGCCGGGCCCGTGTGGACGATCTGGTACGCTTTCTCTGCCGCGAGTATCGGTTGGACGTGGCCGCGTCGGGCAACATTCTCTCGATCTTTCCGGCGGCAGCGCCGACGGCTCCGGCGCCCGATCCCGACGTCGCCTATGCGGCCGCCGACACGACGTTGAGCTACGACCTGCGCGGCGAACGTCTGATCGATGTGGCGAAGAAGATCGCACGTCTCTCTGCGCGCAACGTCATCGTCCCCGAACCTTTGTACGACTGCAAGGTCTCGGGCTACGTGCGTCGTATGCCTTTCGACGACGCGCTGCGGACGCTCGCCGCGGTCAACGGTCTGCTTGCCGAACGGGATGCACAGGACGTGTGGACGCTGTGGCGCGAGGAGCCGGCCGCGCAGGGCGGCAAGAGGTCCGCAGGCCCCGCCTATATGCGCCGGCGGCAGTTCACGCCCAACGAATTGCGTGTGGACTCGCTGGGGCGCATCACGGCCCGCATCGCGCGGGGCAACGTGCAGGACGTGATTCTCGACCTGTGCGACGAGTTAGAGCTGAACTACTACTTCCAGTCGCCGGTGAACCTCACGGCGGGCGTCTGGGTGGACGGGACGGATTTCGAGACGCTGCTCTCGGTGCTGCTCAAAGGTTCGCCGTACAGCTATTACACCGAACGGGGCATCTGGATCTTCGGAGCGGCCGCGACGGACGGTCTCTCGTCGGCGACGGTACTTCCGCTCGTCTACCGCGCCGTGTCGAAGGTCGAGGAGATCATCCCCGAGGCGCTGAAACAGAACGTCGCGGTGAAGACCTTCCCCGATCTGAACGCCCTGATCCTGTCGGGCGACCGGCGCGACGTGGCGCGTGTGGAGACCTTCCTGCGCTCGGTGGACAAACCCGTTCCGATGGTGACGATGGAGATCCTGATCGCCGACGTCACGAAGAGCCGGATCCACGAGATCGGTCTGAGGGCCGGCGTGGGCGATAAGGCGGTGAAGACCTCCGGAACGCTTTCGCCGGGCGTGGACATGACTTTCGGAGCGAATGCGGTGAACGATCTGCTCGGACGCATCCGGGGCACGGTGAATCTGGGGCGCGTGACGCCGAACTTCTACCTGAGCCTGCAAGCCTTGGAGGAGGACGGGGTGGTGCGTCTGCTCTCCACGCCGAAGCTCTCGACCCTGAACGGCCACGAGGCGACGCTCACCAGCGGCGAGACGCAGTACTACAAGGAGGTGCAGAACAACTACTACGGCACGCAGAACCCCATCTCGTCGGAGTCCTACCAGTGGAAGTCGGTCGATGCGAACCTCTCGATCAAGGTCACGCCCTACGTGTCGGAAGATCGGCAGATCACCCTCGAAATCGAGTTCGAGCAGACGGAGTTCACCGACCGCAACGTCGAGGACGCTCCGCCGGGGACGGCCACGCGGAGCTTCAAGTCGATCGTCAAGGTACAGAACGAGGAGATGGTGCTCCTAGGCGGCCTGGACCGCAACACGATGGAGAACTCCTCGCGCGGTGTGCCGTTTCTGGCGCGCGTGCCCGTCATCAAGTGGTTCTTCGGCAAGGAGAAGCGCAACAAGGTCGAACGTACGCTCAATATCTTCATCAAACCCACGGTCGTAGAATGAGATTAAAATCAATACGATCCCATGATCCGCATTGCACCGGAGACGGACGCAAATCGAACGACGGTTCGAACGCCCGGAGCGGGTGTGCGAAACAGCGCAGTCTTTCGTGCCCGCTCAGTAAGAACCGTCGTTCGATTCCGGCGGAGGTGCCTTGCGGACACTTTCGGCTCCACCTTTTCGTGTGAAAAGGTGGAAAGGATGTCGCCGTACTCGATCTTTTCGTCCTTTTTACCGGAACAAAAGGGACATAAAAGAATAAATAAAAAATGAATCTTTTCCCTTATATCCTCGGCCCCGTCTGGGTGTTGGACGTCACGCTGACATCCGACGGCCATACGATCGCGGCATGGCGCTGCAAGATGGGCGGCGAACCGCAGCAGACGGAGTACGATGCGGCGGCGGTGGCCAAAGGGGTCGCCGTGGTCACGGTCTCGGGCCACGGCACGATCGTAAAGCCCGCCGACTCGCAGCTCGCCGCGCGGGTGCGCGACGACAGGGCGACCTTCCTGTGGAGTGAACACGACGGCCGGATCGCCTTCGTGCGGCGCGAGCGGCTGCAAGGAATGCTGACCGAGTTGTCGGAGGCCGGCATCCATCCGCAGCGGATCGAGGTCTCCGCGCCGCCCGATGCTGCGGCCGGGGAGCTTCTCGCAGGACTCGGCTGGCGGCAGCTGCTCCGCCCGACGGCCGAGGGTTCGTCGCTGGCGCAGGCCGTCGTGCGGCGGGCGGCACTGCCGGTGCTGGGACTTTTTCTTTGCCTGCTGGCAGCCAATGCCGCCGTCGCCCCGTCGCTGAACACCCGCCGCCGGACTTTGCAAAAGGAGCTCTCGGCGCGCGAACGCACGGCTTCGACCGCAGCCGATGCTACCGACCGGCAGCGGACGCTGCTCGCGGAGTTCTCCGCACGCCCCGCAGTATCCCGCGCCGTCGTGTGCGATCGCATCGCGGAGGCCGTGCCGGCGCAGGCCGTACTGACGCGGCTTGCTGTCGAACCGCTCACGATGCGTTTCGAGGCGGGGAAGCCCTTGCAGCGGCAGGAGCGGACGGCTGTCGTCGCGGGCACGGCACCGGCGGCGGGCGACGTCTCGACCTTCGTCGAGCGCCTCGCGGGGGCGGCGTGCTGCCGCACGGTACGACTGACGAACGTCGAACGGGAACGCGATGCCGAACGGCTCGTGTTCCGCATCGAGATCGGACTATGAACCTGCCGTACAGATACCGGGGTCTCGGCCTCGTGGGGCTACTGACCCTCCTCCTGCCGTGGGCGGCGTGGCATTTCGCCCTGAGCGATACCTTCGGCGCGTGGCGGGAGTGCGGCCGGCTGGAACGGCGGCTGGATGCGCTCGCCCCGACGACACCGGCGACCGGAGCGACCGTGCCGGCTGCCGTCGAAGCCCCCGAACTGATCCTCTCGGGCGGGCTGCTCGACTCGGTGCGGCGCTTCGCTCCCGCCGGCGTGCGCGCGACGGGCTATGTGCCGGTGACGACGCTGCGGCAGGACGGGATCGAAATTCATACGGCGCAGCTGACGCTCACTGGGCCGTTCGCTGAGCTGCTGCGCACGGTCGAGACGCTCGAACGGCGTCTGCCCGCCTGCCGTCTGCGGTCGGCCGAGTGGCAGACCGCGACACGGCCCCGCACCCGCCGCACGCAGCTCACACTGACGCTCTACATACAACAACTGACCTTAATAACCGAATCGAAATGAGAAGATACCTGATCTATTTCCCGCTTCTATTCCTGACCGTCTCCTGCGAAATCATCGAGGAGGATATCTCCGGCCGTGCGGTGACGACGATCGCCCCGGCGGACGACGCGGAGGTTCCTGCGGGCGAGACGCTCTTCCGCTGGCGGGCCGTCGACCGTGCGACGGGTTACGAATTGTGCGTCGCTACCGAGGGGCGGATCGTCGCCGACACGCTCCTTGCGGCCGATACGCTGGGCCTTGCACGCAGCTACGGCTGCCGGTTACGGCTCGAAGCGGGCCGTTACGAATGGACGGTCGCAGCCTTCAACTCCGGTTACGAGACCTCCTCTCCGGCGTTGCGGCTCACGGTCGCCGAGGAACCCGTGTCCGAGGAGCCGGAGAAGTCGGACAATCCCGAATCCGCCGAACCGTGAAATCGCGCTGGACGACCTGTCTGCTGCTCGCAGCCGTCGTGGCTGTCTGGGGCGTCGTGGCGTGGCGGATCCTCGCGCCGGCACGACCCGCCGCGCCGGATGTCCGACCCGCGACCGACACTCCGGCGGTACCGCAGATCGTCGCCGAGACCTTGCGGCTGGACTATCCCGACCCCTTCCTGAAAGGCGTGGCCGCTCCGACACCTGCCGCACGGTCCGTCGTGCGCCGCCTGCCGCCTGCCGGAAAAGCCGAACCGAAACGCCGCGAGCGGGTGCAGCTCTCGCACCTGGCGACAGTGACGGCCGGCGGGCAGGCGCTCCACATCCTGACGATCGGCGGCAGACAGTACGAACTGAGCCTGCGCGACACGGCTGCGGGATTCCGCCTGACGGGCGCCGACCGCGACTCGCTCTATCTCGAACGCGAAGGGACGGTCTACGGCGTAAAACGCTGCGACGAATAGATGAAACTGCATACGACATACCTCGAAGGGGCCGTGCTGCCGACGGTCGTAGTCGCGGCGCTGGTGATGCTCACGGCGACGCTGGGGCTGCTGGCGCTGTGGGAGCAGGAGACGCTGCTCTTCACGCGCACGCAGCGGCTGCGGCAGGCGCGCGCCGACGTCGAATCGGCCGCCTTGCTCTACCGCCTGCATCCCGACGAACGGGCTCTGACCGCTGCCGGAGGTTATCTGCTCTACGACTCCCTGCCGCAGTCGCGCATCTTCGTGCGCCGCGAGCCGTGGGGCCTCTACGAACTGCTGCACATCACGACGGCCGACTCGCTCGTCGCGAGCAGCCGCATCGTCGGTGCCGAACCCGATCCCGCACGGACGCTCTTCTACGCCGACGACCGCACGGCCGTCACCCTCGCAGGCGACACGCGTCTGCACGGGACGCTCCGCCTGCCGCAGAACGGCCTGACCTACGGCCGTGTGGGAGCGGAGTTTTACCGGGGAGAGGAGGTTCCCCGCACGGCGATCCGCAGCTCGGCAGCGATGCTTCCCGCACCTTCGGCTGCCGTCGCGGCACGGATCGGCGCACTCTTCGCTTTCGCGCAGCAGCTGCCGGCCGCCGGCGATCTGCCCGACAGCCTCGGCATATCGTTCCGCGATCCGACCGTCGCCCTGCGCCTCGGCACGGCCGAGATCGGCGGCTGCACGCTGCGCGGGCGGATCGTGCTCGCAGCCGACGAGCTGCGCATCGACTCCGCCTGCCGGCTGGAAAACGTATTGGTCTGCGCACGCAAGATCACGGTCGGCAGCGGAGCCCGCATCGCGGCGCAGCTCTTCGCCCGCGACACGGTCGTCGTAGAGCCGTGCGCCGTGCTGGAATATCCGTCGGGCATCTGCGCCGGCCGGTACGCCGAACTGGGCGACCGTGCGACGGCGGACGGCTATGTCATCGTCCGCGACACCGTGCGGCACAAGAAGATGGCCGCCTCCTACCGCCAGTCGCGCACGGCACGCGTGCGGGGGCTTCTTCATGCGGATGGCGCGGCGCAGGTGCAGGGGATCGTCGCGGGGTGTGCGGAGCTCAGACAGGCCGTCTACTTCTCGCCGCAGGGATACTACAAGGATATGCTCTACGACCTTACGCTGCTCGAAAATTCCGCCACGGCGCAACCGCTGTGGCACGGCGGCGCCGAGGCCGTGCGCAGAAAGGAGGCCGTATGCGTCGAGTAAAACGGGCCTCGGGCGGAAGGCTGCGCGCGGCCTCGCTCGTCGAAGCCGTCGTAGCGGCGGTGGTGCTGCTGATCGCTTTCACGGCGGCAATGGAGCTGCTGCCCCGTCTGACGCTGCGCGGGGACGATGCGCTCGCAGTTGCCGAAGCCGAATACCGGGCCATGTGCGCCTTCGACAAATACGGATCAGGCGTATGGCCCGCAGGCACGTACGTCGAGCGGTACGGCGGAGGCGAAGCGACGGTGCACGTGGAGCCGTATCGGCAATACCGTGACGTGCAACTCATAACGATCGAAGTCCGCATCGACGGCAGCCGCAAACGGATCGTACACAGACAGCTGGTGGAATGCGCCGAGTGAAACATACGCTGCGCGGCTCGACGCTGGCCGAAACGCTGGTCGTGATGCTCGTGGCAGGAATCGTCTTCCTGGCCGCCATGGAGGCCCTGACGCTCGTCTCGCGGCTCGTGACCCGACGCGCGGCCGTGCTCGTCGAGGCGGGACGGCAGCACGACGGAATCTTCCGCCTCGGGCAGCTGCTCACAACGGCCGACAGCGTCCGCGGCGCAGAGGGCGGAGGCACAGGCGAGCTGCTGTACCTCTATCGTGCAGGAGGCGAGACGACACTGACGACGCGCGACTCCGCGGCAGTATTCGTCGCGGGGGAGTTCCGCGATACGCTCCTGCGTCGTGTCGGGCACATGCGGCTCCTACGCTGCGACGCGGCGGCCGATACCCTCGAAGTCGACGTCGGGGGTCATATGCTGAGACTCCCCGTGCCGCAGCCCGCACGGGAAAGCTACGAACGGAGAATCGCTGAAATCGAAAAGGATCATGGATACGAAGAGCCATAAACTGACAGACGCCCGACGCGAGATGTTCTACGCCGAGCTGCATGCGCTGTTGACGGCCGGTCTCGATTTCTCGGCGGCATTCCGACTGCTCATCGAGGGCGAGGGCGACCGCCGGACGAAGGCGCTGCTCGAAGGGCTCTACGCCGCCGTCGTGCGCGGAGAGACGCTCGCCGAGGCCATGCGCCGAAGTGGGGCATTCCGCCCCTTGGAGTGCGGCGTGGTGCGCATCGGCGACGAGACGGGACGTCTGGCATGGACACTCGACTTCCTGCGCGACTACTACCGCAAGCGGGCCGCGCAGCGGCGCATGGTCGCCTCGGCCGTGAGCTATCCCGTCGTCATCCTCGCCGTGGCGGCGGCCGTCGTGGCATTCATGCTCTCGGTCGTCGTACCCATGTTCGAGGAGGTATATGCGCGTATGGGAGGAGAGCTGCCCGCGCTCACGAGGGGGATCATCGCACTCTCGAAAGCGTTTCCCGCCTATGCCGCCGTCGCGGTCAGCGCGGGAGGGGGACTTTATCTGCTCTACCGCGCCAACCGACAGCGCGAGGAGGTGCAGCGCTGGCGCGCGGCGATCCTGCTCCGCCTGCCCGTCGCGGGTGAGATCATCCGCAAGAACATGCAGGCGCAGTGCTGCAAACTTCTCGACCTGCTATGCGCCGCGGGCGTGCCCCTGCTCGCCGGCGTCGGAATGCTCCGCGAGGTCATCGGATTCCACCCCTACCGCAAGTCGTTCGACGAGATCGAGCGACGGCTCGAACGGGGCGATGCCTTCGCCGAAACACTGGCCCGATTCCCCGATCTCTACGACCGAAAACTCACGGCGCTCGTCCGCGTCGGAGAGCAGACGAACCGTCTGCCCGAAATGCTCCGCAGGCAGGGTGAGACCCTCACCGAAGAACTCGAATACGCAATCCGCCGCATGGGCGCGATGCTCGAACCCGCACTTATCCTGCTCGTCGGAATTCTCGTCGCCGTGATCCTGATCGCCATGTATATGCCCATGTTCTCCCTCGGAGGAATCATGGGGTAGTAAATACGAATACCAATCCTCTTTATTAACCTGAATCCAATTGCTTATGAAATGAACATTGTAGCGATGATACTCGGCCCCGAGTACATACCGCGATGACAAACCGGAAATCCTCCGCATGCCTAAAACTACCAAACCCAAACATTACGAACCATGAAACGAATTCTCAACTTCTTCATCCTGCTCCATGTTTTCTGGACATCTGCGAGCTATGGACAATCATCCGAAGATGATAATGATCAGTATGTCGTGCGAAACGCCAGCCCTATCGTACCGGCATCCCCCAATGCCTCGTCATTGGGAATTTATGGAAACATTCCGGTCGGTCATTACACCGGAATTCCGGAAATAAAGATTCCCCTCTATGAAATCGAGACACGCGATTTTACCCTGCCGATCACGCTTTCGTATCATGCGTCGGGGATTAAGGTCGCCCAGGAAGCGAGTTCCGCAGGCTTGGGATGGGCCTTGATTGCCGGAGGATGTATTGCCCGGGAGATAAGGCATATGGATGATTTCGGATCCGGCGGCTATTATTCCGGCCCCTCTCTCCCGGAATGCACCGAATCCAACGATGCCTCAGACCCGGAAGATGCAAGGTATCCCAATTACTTAAACAAGACGTTCGATTCGGAACCAGACATTTTCACCTACAACTTCAACAATATGTCCGGCCGATTTTTCTTCGAGCAGAATAAGGACCGCGAGACGGGTCCGGAATATCGCGCCGAGGCGATTATCGCCAATAAAAACACGTGGTTGAAAATCGTTTGTCATAGATATTATGAGGGCGGATATTTTATCCGATTCGAGGTTTTCGACGCATACGGCAATACCTATCTGTTCAAATCCCGGGAGCATACGAGACCTTATATTCGTAATTTAACAGAATTTCCGGGAGAAGAACACATGAATCGATACGATCAACAGGACTTTGATCCGGTAGAAGGCAATGACGGAAATGCAACAACCGCATGGTATCTGGATGAAATCATTACGACGAAGAAAGATACGATCAGATTCGAGTATGAAACGGAGAAACTATTCAGTTCGGTCGGAGTGAACGAGACGGTCGGCCAAATAATGGCAGTACACAGCGGTCCGAGGCCATTCTTCGACACCCCCGCCTTCGTTCAAGCATTATAATTTAACCTATTTGGAGCGCGATCAACTGCTGCTGAAAAAAAATCACTTTCAACCGTGGAGAGATAGATATATCGTATACGGATCGAGTGGATATTGCCGCTGCGGACTGGGAACCCAAAGCAAAAAAAATAGATCGGCTGACAGTGAAGAATATCTCCGGCGACAGAGTTCTCGATGTGAGGTTCGGGCATTCGTATTTGGGGACCGTCGTCGGCAATCCGGAACATGCGGACCATCGGGAACGAGAGCAAACGGCCCTGAATTGCCGGCTGCTGCTTGACAAGATATCCATATTCCGGAACAATGGAGAGTTGGATCGGAATTATGTGTTTTCATACAACAGGAACCCCCTGCCGCCAAAGAATTCAAGCAGTACCGATCATTGGGGATATTACAACGTAAATTCCAAGTCGACTTCCGACCAGACCTTTCATTATGCACCGTCATACTACAGAACTTATAGAAATTCCGAAGGACAAATCCAAACCGGAATATGGAAAGGCATCAACAAGAACTCGTGCTCGAACCGAAGTCAATACGGCGTCCTGACTTCGATAAAATTTCCGACCGGTGCAGAAACGCATTTTGAGTATGAGTTGAATGATTTTAGTAACGGCTTCAAGGATTCGGCCGACTCGTTGATCCGATCCGGAGGCGGACTGCGCATTAAAACGATATGCGATCTGTCGGATAAAGGCGATACGATATCGGTAAGAACATTTGCATATACGGATGAAACCGGGAAATCTTCCGGTACTTTGATGTCGGTACCTGAATATCACTACAAGGTTACGGCAGGCGATGCGTCGGATGCGAGTGCGGTCTGGGGGTCATATATATACGGAACTTCGCATTCCTATCGGCCGATCACCGGATCGGCTGCCGGAATGCATGTCGGATACTCCGTTGTCACCGAAAGAAATATCACGAACGGAGTAGATAATGGATATGTAACCTATCGGTTTGAAAACCATGCAGACGGCAACAACGGTTTGGAGGATCTGATCATACCTGATTTTCCGACGATTCCGGCATTGGACAACGGTTTGCCGAAAGAGATCAAATATTATGACAATCAGAATAATCTGGTCAAAGCAATCGTATTCTCTCACCATCAAGTAGAGCAAACCAGTATCAAAGGTGTGATGTGTCACTCGCTTTGCAGGTCGAATAGCCCTCTGAACATCAAATTCTACGACCTGTATTCCGAGAGATGGGAAATGTATGAAAAGACTGAATACCAATATTTTCCGGATAAGGTAGCCATCAAGACGGAATATGATTACAATGACGGGAATTGGCTGCCTAAGGAGGTGTCGCGGAGTGTGATAAGCGGAAACAGCGAGGGTCATTATCTCACCCGCTTCACCTATCCGACGGATCTCGGCGGACAGTTGAAGTATTTGGTCGATGCGAACATGATCGGAGTTCCAGTCGAAGTTACCGAATATAAAAACGGCAATATCGTATCTGGCTCTAAAACAGAATTTACTCAAGTAAATTACTCCTATCAGCCTCGAGTTTATTACAAACTCAATACGAGTTCCGGAGATTATTACACGCAAATCACCATGAATTACAATCATCCGTATGGGAACGTATACCAATCGATGAGAAGCGATGGCGTGCAGACAACGTATCTGTGGTCTTATAACAGGCAATATCCGGTTTTGGAGATTAAGAATGCGAGCTATCAACAGGTTTATGACGCATTGGGTAGATCGGCAGTTAATGCTATCGAGAATTACGACGGTAAAAGTTCCGACGTGCCGGATTTTCAAGCCTATGGCGCCCTTCTTCGCAGTCGCTTGCCGGATTCCCGAGTTTCGGTATACACCTATAAGCCGTTGGTCGGATGCACCAGTATAACAGACCCTTCAGGTCGAACGACGTATTATAAGTATGATTCGGCCAACAGGCTATCCGAAATCCGGGATGATCAAGATACAGGGAATCTTTTGCAAAAATTTGAATATCATCTGAAAAATAATTAGGGGGATCGGTTATGAAGAGAATAATAGTTTTGTTCACGATCTGTTCGTGCATCTGTGGAATGTCGTTCGCACAAACGGCGGCGCTCAATGGCGGTAGGATCGAGCCGCGTCAGCTCACCGTCCAAGATACGACCTCGGTTATTCTGTATAGCACCGAGGCTGCATCGGGAGGCTCTGCTCCAATCGTATACTCATGGGAATCGAGTGCAGATGCTCTTGCGTGGTTTTCTGTTCCCGACGCAACCTCGGAATCCTGTGAGTCGCGGCCTGTGTCCGGAGGCATTTATTATCGTCGAAAAGCCACTTCCGGGGATCGGATCGCATACTCGAATACGGTGGCACTCTCCGCAAACAACGCAATCGGAGTAACGAATGACACCAATTACATCGTAACCTATACCTACACGGCAAAAAACAATGCGTCCCATGTCGCGGATGTCGATTACTATAACGATACGGGGCATCCGGATCAGAACATACAGGTTGGCGCTGCGCCGGACGGGCGAAGTATCGTCACCCCCTTTTACTACGATGCCAAGATGCGTGAAAGCCGTAAATACCTGCCGTATGCTGCGAGCAGCTCTTCGGGGCTTTATCGTTCGGACGCCTTTTCGGAACAGGCCCAATATTACAACAGTCTCTATGGAGAGGGTGCTCATTCCTATATGGAGCATCTGTATGATAACTCACCGCTGAATCGGAAGGTGGGTTCTTACAATGCCGGAACGGTTTTCCGTACAGAAGACAGGAAACAAACGGTCACTTATGATACAAACGCAGAAAACGAGGTGGCGTATTTCACCGTCACGGCGCAAGGGCTGTCGTTTTCGGGCTTTCATCCTCCTCATACGCTGTTCAAGACCACGGAAACGAACGAGGACGGTATCGCAGTAGCGATATACAAAGATTATATGGAGCAGACCATCCTCGAACGTACTGTCGGTATGTCCGACAGTACTACGACGTACGATACCTATTACGTCTATGACGATCGGGGCAACCTCTGCTATGTGTTACCGCCCGAACTGAGCAAGACGATCGAAGGGCGAAGTCCCGGAACGTTGCCGGATACGGCAATCGCTGAACTGGCCTATGTCTATAAATACGACGGGCGCAAGCGGTGTATCGAAAAACGTATGCCCGGCACAGATCCGGTCTATATGATCTACGATAACAATGACAGACTGGTGATGAGCCAGAACGGGAATATGCGCAAACAAAATCAATGGGTTTACACCGAATACGACCGGTTGGATCGTCCCACCCGCCAGAGTATACTCGCGAGTGCAGAGGCCGTCGCACCGTCGACGCTTCAACAAGATTATGACAAGTCTTGGGAAAATTCGTACACTCCGCTGAACTCCGGTTTTACGGAAACCGCCATGCTGTCGGTGACAGTATACGATGCCTATGTCTACGAGGACGAAATGGAAATCATTCCGATGAACCGCGTCCCCGTCGGAACGAATATCCGGGGCTGGACATTCAGAATAACACGTATGGACATGCAGCCGGAATCGCCCGTCGACGTAATTTACAGTATGGACATTAATGGAAAAGAGTGGATGGTCATAACTCATTATGACGGTGATAACGTGGGGGTAAACTGTAATTCGAGGATCGATGCGACAGCAGAATCTTTGGGCCTATTATGCGACGGCGGTTGGTCGTTACCCGATGACGAATATACATTCACCATCAAGGACGATCAGGACTATATCGTGACGAAGAACGATCTTCCCGAGGGGAATGATCAAGAATGGGGCTTCGAACGAGTCGTAAGAATCCGCCCGCGTTGAAAACATCCCGATCGTACCCCATATTAACCTAACAACGATTACAATCATGAAAAATAAAATATTGACCTGGTTGGCTCTGTCTGTAATTTTCTGTCTGTCGAGTTTCGAAACGAAGGCTCAGAGTGTATATATTCAGGATATAATTGAATATATCGATAAAAACGGACAAGAATTCGATGCTCTGATTGGCGTTCGAGGGATTCGCTATACAGAGAGCCTGAATCTCCCGAAAGTGACGGTACTCGAAGGCGATTACATCGTGATGAAGGCAACGAGTTGCACGTATGTAGAATCCGTAGAAGGGGGACACCTCTACAAGCTGCATCTTGAAATCGCTCCGGCCATGGACTTCGGGGAGAGACTGAGGAGTCATATTGAGTTTACCTTTGATTTGGAATATGACAGATGGTGTTCTGTGGACTTTTGGACTGTACAGCCCGGATTGAGCATAGGTGAGATCACTCCTTCCGAACAAGATATCGCCTACCGACAGTCTCCTCAAATCCTGACCTATTCATCGGATGACCGCCCATCTATTCAATCCGTCCAATGGCAGCAAAAGGACGTCTATACCAGTGACTGGATAAATATTTCCGGAGCAAACAGCTACACCTATTCTCCTAGACCGCTGTCCCAAACGACGGAATTTCGCGTTGTCGCGAGAAGCAAAGGCGCCGATATCGAGCATACGGAGCCTGCAATCGTTCACGTGAGCCCCCAGTTGGTCGGCGGGACCGTATCGGGAGACCAGACGATCTTTCCCGACGGCATCCCGTTGCCCTTCACCAATTCAACAGCGGCTTTCGGGGGCAGTTCGGACATCACCTATCAGTGGCAAGCTAAAACCGAGCAGGGGAATTGGACGGATGTTCCGAATGCGAAGGGGTTGAGTTATGATCCGCCGGCATTGACGACTACGACCAAATTCCGTCGCAAGGCCGTCTCCGGCGAGGAAGCCGCATACTCGAACGTGGTTACCGTATCGGTCAGAGAGCCGATCGCGGAGTACCTTTCGTTCCGACCGATCGCAGGCGTCGTCTCCGAGGAGGATCGGGATATGCGTACCGCGGGGTTAAAAACATACGAAAAGATCGGAATATTGGGGGCCGATACAGACGTCGGGAAATTCATCGAGCGGGCTTTCTATTACGATTATCGGGGGCGAATCATCCAAATCGTAGAGACGAATCATCTGGGAGGTCTCAGCTATTACAGTACCGAATATGATTTTGTCGGAAATATTTTGAAAAGCCATGAACTGCATACATCGGACATGCAATCGGCTTCGCCGGCCAACACTGCCGATCGCAGCGGTAGCCATCGGAAACTCACGGAGTTCACCTACGACCACCGGGGGCGGTTATTGACCGAAAAAACAACCCTCGACGACAACGAGCCGGTAACTGTATCCTATGCATACGACCCGTTGGGAGAACTCCGCAGCAAGAGGATGGGAGCCGATCTGCTCGTCGAGACCTACGAATACAATTTGCAAGGATGGCGCACGAACCATACCGTCAGCGCCGGAGCCGACACACTGTTCGAAACGAAGTTGCACTATTACGAACCGCGATTCGAAGGTACGACACCGACCTATACCGGCAATATCTCCGAATGGGAGTGGCAGCACGGCACCGATGCCGAAACAAACGCATACGCTTTTGCCTATGATCGGGCGGCCCGGCTGGTCGAGACGAAGCAATATATCGACGGAGTAACCTCCGACGGCTTCGTCGAAAAGGGAATAACCTACGATTCCAACGGCAATATCCAGACGCTGAGCCGTACTGCCGCCGGTTCCGAGACGGAAAATTACCGGTATACCTATGCGGGCAATCGCATGACGCAACTGCATGACAGTACGACGGGCGCAAGCCATTCGTTTGCCTACGATGCCAACGGAAACATGATTCGTGACGGTGCGAACAATCTCGACATGACCTACAACAGTTCGAACCTGCTAAAAAATGTCGAACAGGGCGGTGCGATTCTGGCAAAATATTCGTATCTTGCAGATGGACGGAAACTCACGGCGACGGAGTCCGCCGGCAATGGGTTGTGTTATCTGGGTTCTTTGGTATATCGCACGCAAAACGGAACGTTCGACCTGGAAAGTGCCTCTTTCGGCGGAGGACGGCTTGTAGTCTCATCGGAGGGTCTGGAAACGCGCTATTTTCTGACGGATCATCTGGGCAGCGTGCGGCAGGTCGTCTCCGCCGATGGTTCAGTGATCGAACAGAACGATTACTATCCCTTCGGCAAACGATGGGCTGCGGTTGCGGCTCCGATTTCCGACAACCGTCATCGGTTCTCCGGAAAGGAGGAGCAGGCATTTCTGAGTCTTCCCTATGTCGATTTCGGGGCGCGCATGTACAATCCCGATTGGGGTCGATGGTTCACGCAGGATCCGCTGCTGGAGAAATACTATCCGATCGGACAATACTGTTACTGTGCGGGGAATCCTATCCGGTTCAGCGACAAAAAAGGGCAATCAATCAAAGATGCTGTCGTAGGATATGCCGTTGGTTTTGTTACCAATATCATTCCGGGCACAACTGGACTGCGAGACAGCTACACTCCGACCGACGCTGTAGACTACAACAATGCTTTGCAAACAACAGATCTCTTTGCTGGCGTTGCAGGTGTTACGTTGTCAGAGTCAGGAGAGGGAATGATGATTACCGGAACGGCCGTAGGATCGTTAGCTGCCAGTACAACCATGGCGACGGCCGGTGCATCCGCAGAAGTTACAGTCCCACTCGCAGCAGTAGGAAAAACCACGGCATTAGTAGGATTAGGGGCAAAAACGCTCGGTGTCACCCTGATGGGAAATTCTGCTAAGAATGTATCGCAAGGATATAATAGGGGTAAAGAAAAGGTAGAATCGTCAAAATCTTCTACAAAAAGTATCAATCAACTAAATAGATCACTAAAGAATAAGAATAAAGGAAATAAAAACATCAAGCGATTTGACAAAGGAAAAATAAAGGGCGAACAGGATCATGTCCATTTTGATGATGGAGCAGCCTTAAATAAAGACGGATCGTGGAAACATGGTCAACGAGAACTTACACAAGAAGAACGAAATTATTTACAGGAAAATGGATGGACGATTGAATGACATTATTGCAGAACTCAATAATTGGGCCTCAAACAAGATAAGTAAAGAAACACAAGTCGACGATATTCATATCGACGAGATAAATTCCATGCCTACAGATAAAAGTGTATGGTTACCGATGTGTTTAGCGATATTTCAAATTATGAAAACGACGTCGGATAACTATGAAATATTGTTATCAATACCTTTATGTGACTCTCCCGCATATAACGATATACCAGATTATCTTTCTCCCAATCTGTTGGGGTTGACACCTATCTCTTTCTATTTCGCATTGAAAGGAAATTCAGCTTTCAAAGAAACTATTAAAGATTTGTTGCAAATAAGAATAAAAAAAGTGCCTTTTGACACGTATTTTTTGCAGGAAGAATATATAGACATTAATGAAAAATTATACGAAAGGACGATAATGATATATTAACATCTGCTTAGGGAATTTTATACCCTTTGAGGCTTGAAATAAATCGAGTTGAAGAGATAGAATAATAGAATAATAGAATCATGGAGCCGGATGGCTCCATGATTCTATTATTCTATTTTGATATTACATATAATCTTCCTAACTTGCCTACACGGGTATTCTGTTGAGCCCGTTATTCCCATTTCTTAAATATCTTACGGATGGAACTGCAAGCGGGCACGAGGATTATGATAGTCAACAGACACTCTATATTAGTTCTTTGATATATTCGACGAATGATGGAGCCATAAACGCATTCAAGAGCGCCTCGTTCAACGACGGCTGGATCGTCGGCACGAACAACGGCACGAACTCGGAGGTGCACTATTTCCTGACGGATCATCTGAGCAGTGTGCGGCAGGTTGTCGCCGCCGACGGTTCGGTGATCGAACAGAACGATTACTATCCGTTCGGCAAACGATGGGCTGCGGTTGCGGCTCCGATTTCCGACAACCGTCATCGGTTCAGCGGCAAGGAGGAGCAGGCATTTCTGAGTCTTCCCTATGTCGATTTCGGGGCGCGCATGTACAATCCCGATTGGGGTCGATGGTTCACGCAGGATCCGCTACTGGAGAAATACTATCCGATCGGACAATATGTCTATTGCGCGGGGAATCCGATTAACCAAATTGATTTTGATGGTAATTTAATCATTTTTATTAATGGATTTACAGCCAATAAAGCGCAGCAAGGAACTGCTGCTTATTGGAGAAAAACATATAAAACATATAGTGTTGATTTTGCGAGTTCAGTTCAAGCGCAATTGGATGATAACAATGTAATGTATCGCCATGGAGGTACGGGACTAAAAGTGGAAACCAGAATGCTTCAGGGAGAGCTTCAAGCCGTAGAAGATTATGATATTATTTTACAAGCCGTTTTAGGTATTGACGGTATTCCGAAAGAAACTATAAAAATCATTACCCATAGCATGGGTGCTGCATTTGGAAAAGGGTATGTAAAAAAATTAAAGGAATTATTAGCAAAATATGGGCATTCAGACATATTAATATCGCTTGTTGCTGATTTTGATCCATATCAAGCATCTCAATTGTCAGCAGATCCTAATATTCATACTTTACAGTTTACACATAAAGGAATCATTGCAGACCAACGACAAAAAACCTCCCTGATGACAATTATAGGGAAGACTCCAAACAAGACAGACATAGTATATATAGTTTTTTCAATGATATTTCACAGTTACAAGAAGGCACCTATGTCTATGATGGACACAATTGGATTTTACAAAATTAATTTATAATTCCATAAATTATGAAACAGAAAACCCATGCAATAATAGCATTGATGTCGGTAATATTATATTTTATATTTATCATAATATATTATTTAATATGCAATATATTTAGCTTGCAAGGTGGAGATGATTTTGTTCTTTTCATCTGGCTGTCTATTATAGATATTCCAATCGCATTATTTAGCATAACATATTCTTTATTATTCTATTATAAATTTAAACATTTCCCAATAAATAACTATGTTTATACATTGTATTTAATATTAATCGTGGGATCTTTGATTTATATTTGGCATGGTTGGATTATATAGACCAATAAAATAAACAGTTTATTAAATTTATAACTCTATTCGAAAAAGTGGCGCTATGAAAAATTTCATAGCGCCACTTTTTATTATCATCTATGACCTTTTGAAAAAGACAAAAAAGACATATTTTTTAATACATTATAGATCAGTTTAATTAAATCTTAGGCCGAATACGACGCAAACGGAAATATCCGGCAGGACGCCATGACGGGCTTTTTTTATTTATTATAATTTTCTTAACTTGCCAAATGTAATTTAACCTGTATTAGCCCCATCTCACCGACAGAACAAAGGTCGGAGTAAGTGCTTTCGACGAAGGCTATCCGGTCAAATATGCAAGTTCTTTGGTATACGACAACGGGAGTTTCGAAGGCGCCTCTTTCGGCGGGAGACGGCTCGTAGTCTCGTCGGAGGGTCTGGAAACGCGCTATTTCCTGACGGATCATCTGGGCAGCGTGCGGCAGGTTGTCGCCGCCGACGGTTCAGTGATCGAACAGAACGATTATTATCCCTTCGGCAAACGATGGGCTGCGGTTGCGGCTCCGATTTCCGACAACCGTCATCGGTTCTCCGGAAAGGAGGAGCAGGCATTTCTGAGTCTTCCCTATGTCGATTTCGGGGCGCGCATGTACAATCCCGATTGGGGTCGATGGTTCACGCAGGATCCGCTACTGGAGAAATACTATCCGATCGGACAATACTGTTACTGTGCGGGGAATCCGATAAGTAGAATTGATCTGGACGGAAAAGATTGGGTGAGAGGTATTGATGGTAATAATTATTTATGGATGGATAATGTAACCAAGAATACCGAGACCCCAGATGGCTATGTCTATGTAGGGAGTAATAATAATGATATATTAACTGATTTAGGCATTTCAAATTCATATAGGGGTGAAGAAAAATTAACAGCTATTGGTTTCGCGGATGAGTCCAGCGCCTTAAATACGCCCAATATATCGACAAGAGCGGAAGGAGTAGCAACTGTAATCACAGCCGTTGATAGGTCAAAAGTAGAAGGTAATGTAACGATTACTCCGAATATTTCATATGGAGAATCAAGTCCCAACAATAATATGGGAGCAACATTTGATGGAATTACAATATCAGGCAATTATGCCCAATCCTCACAAGCTGGAAATCTTCAGGACGGGAAAATAGTCGTTACCAACAATGGCAATGAGCAAGAAACAATGATGTATAATAACTCTACTAACAGTATAAGAGCCTCTAATAGTAAGGTATTATCCGGAAGTACGACTATTCCGGCAAAAGAGTTATCTCCCGGATCGATCTCCAAAATACAGATTAAAGCAGGAAATCCCGATCCAACAAAGATGTATATTACAGCAGTTGTGATAAACCTTAAGTAAATATATATGAATAAGAAAAAAATATCAAAGATTTTGCAATGTTCCTTAATCTTAACTTTGTTTTGTTTCCTCTTCTTTCAACTGCGTTGTTCCTCCGAACGGTCACAACGGCTGCGAATCAAGGAATACGAAAGACTCATATCGCAGGGTGCCAAATGGGTCGATAGTTTTTTCATGTCCCTGAATCCCGATTCTATTTATCTCGATTCGGCGTTGGTGTATCTCAATGCCGCGGCGAAGTGCGAATGTGCGGAACGCGATATTATTCTGTATAATAAGGGATTCGTATATTTCCATAAGCGAGACTATGAAAAGGCGATCGAAACGATCGATTCGATAGATACCGAGCAGTTTGCGTTAATGGAATCGATCATTATCGAAAAGATAAAGGCGAAGCGCGCTGAGTCTTGCGGAAATATGATTGAACGAGACATTCATTACAATAATATCGTAGAGGAAATCGATCGATATCTTTCATTAAATCAGCCTGTTTTCGACTCTATAATGCGTTTGCCCGATAAGGCGGCGATATGGAAAGATTCTCGGTTTGCGGGATTGCATTATTTGCAGATTTATCATCGGGCAGAAATAATCGGGGCAGATCGGATGAACCGGGAACTTGATTCATTGCAAACGAAAAAATCATATAATAAAGATTATATCGATGAAGTAAAAGAGGATGTAGAAAAATGGGAATCAGGAGAATCAAATTTTAACTTCCCGTTTAATTAGCCTCTATCAATGCGATAATAGGAATCGGATTAGAAAAATTTCTAATCCGATTTTTAACTTTGAAGTAGAATGAATTTTTTAATAGGTTTTGAAATATCGTATAATAATCTTAACTTGCCTACGGTGATTTATACCGAAGGGGATATGGGATTGTACTATACCTATCTTTCCGACGGTACGAAGATCAAGGTGTGCGGATACGACGACAACGAACCCACACGTTACGCAGGTTCTTTGGTATATAATGACGGGACATTCGAAAGCGCCTCGTTCGGTGGCGGTCGGATCGTCGGTACGAACAACGGCGCGAACTCGGAGGTGCACTATTTCCTGACGGATCATCTGGGCAGCACGCGGCAGGTTGTCGCCGCCGACGGTTCGGTGATCGAACAGAACGATTATTATCCCTTCGGCAAACGATGGGCTGCGGTTGAGGCTCCGATTTCCGACAACCGTCATCGGTTCTCCGGAAAGGAGGAGCAGGCATTTCTGAGTCTTCCCTATGTCGATTTCGGGGCGCGCATGTACAATCCCGATTGGGGTCGATGGTTCACGCAGGATCCGCTGCTGGAGAAATACTATCCGATCGGACAATACTGTTACTGTGCGGGGAATCCGGTTAGTTTTTTAGACTTGGATGGTCGAAAATTATATTTCGCTCCTGGAGTGTCAGAATCTTTCAAGCAAAAGTTTGCGGAAACAATTCAATATATGAACTTATGCGGCACGGCAGGAGATATTGCCAAGCTACAAAGTTCAAATAATATATATTATATTGATGAAGCAACAAGTATCGAAGGAACACAGTTTGACCCCAACACCGGTACGATTAGTTGGGATCCCAATCATTTAGTAGAAACAACAGATGGGAAACTATTATCTCCTGCAACAGTATTAGCTCATGAAGCGGACCATGCCCAGAAATATGACAGTACGATACAAAGCAATGACAATGAAGTAAAGCAACAATATAATGAATCTGTCAAGAGCCACTCGGATGAACAATATTCAAAAGGAGAAGAACGACGGGTAATTACAGGTACGGAGCAAGAAGCTGCTCGTAAACATGGCGATATCAATAAGCAGCAAACAACGAGAACTAATTCAAATGGGAAACAGGCTAATGTGAATATCACTAATATGAAACCGAAAGAGATATCAAGATACATCTACGAAACAAACAATCAATATTATGATTAAATTCATTGAATTATGAAAAAATATATTATCACCTTGATACCCTTCTTGACCTGCATATATGTCTGGTGCCAATCGAGTCCCCATAAGTCTTGCCATCCAATAATCGACAGTGCGATTATATATTACTCAGATGAGGCTCCATGGGGTATATTGAGAATTGCGACAGTAGAAATGCATGATTTTCTGAGTGATACTACGAATAGAGGGGAAATAATAATAAAGAATAGAGATACATTACAGTTTATTCGCAATAGGATTACGCATGCTAATGCTATTGCTTCCAGGCTTAATATCGACACTTGGATCGTAGCACTACTCTATTCTCATTCTTCTGATACGATTGATACTCTTGCATTAAATGGATATGACTATTTGCAATATAATAGGACAATATTCCGGGATAGCATTTTAGCTTATTATTTAATCGATCTTATTCGATCGAGAAGTCCTGTTTGGGATGAACGAGCGAAAAATTTTTATTATGATGGGAAATACAACCCTCTTCCAAAATCATTTTGGAACACTGTTCCAGACGGACGATAACGGATTATATATTTTGTAAATGAGATTCTCTTAAATAATCCCTGATAATGGCAGACAATATTGTCTGCCATTTTGCATAGTTTTGAAATATTGTATAATTTAGTTAACTTGCCTACGATTCATATTGACGGGGATAGGGGTTGTATTATATCTCACTTTCCGACGGTACAAAGATCGAGGTGCGCGGACACGACGACAACGAATCCACTCGTTATGCAGGTTCTTTGGTACATAATGACGGGACATTCGAAAGTACGGGCTTCGGTAGCAGGCGCATAGTGGCCACGTCGGGCGGAATGGAAACGCGCTATTTCCTGACGGATCATCTGGGCAGCGTGCGGCAGGTCGTCGCCGACGACGGTTCGGTGATCGAACAGAACGATTACTATCCGTTCGGCAAGGAGTGGGCACAACCCGACATGCCGACATCGGATAATCGTTACATCTTCTTCGGTAAGGAAAAACGACATCTGCGATTCCAACAGATCGATTATACCGATTTCGGAGCACGGTTTTATGATGCCGAAGGGGTCCATTTCCTGCAACAAGACCCATTGCTTGAGAAATATTTCCGTATAGGACAATACAACTTTGCGCGGGAAATCTGACAAGTAGAATTGATCCGGACGGAAAAGATTGGGTGAGAGGCATTGATGGTAATAATTATTTATGGATGGGAACTCATAAGGGAAGGCTTTTTCGATTTCATATCGAACGACAAGCAAATCGTTATGCAAAAAGTTATTTTGGCGCAGATGTATGGAATAAAATAATGAAAGATAGCAAAAAAGAACCAGAATATCCATCCGACGGTGGTATTCCTTTTAATGAATAATTCACCAAAATCATATGAAAAAAATAGTTCTTATATGTTGTTTCTTCATGTCTTGTCTGCCGACAGACAAGGCTTGGAAACAGGACTTTTACAATAACACAGATTGTGACATTTACATGCTTATCAATCAACATCAAGAAAATGGTGTAATTTATCCTTATTATGGAGAATTACCTTTATCAATTGATCATGTTGACTGTAATTTACAAAGCAGCTCATGGGCTCCCGGTAGGATTTATTATATTTTACCATACGGCACAAAAATCAATCGCGGCGACTGTATTCATGTTTATGCTTTTCATGCCGACACCCTGAAAAAATATTCATGGGAAGAAATTCGAACCGGCAAAAAATACTGGTTTCGAGAAACGGTATGTCAAAGTACTGACATTCAATTTCCTGATGGATTTAAGTATATGGAAGAGTCTGATGCAGAGAATCCATGACCTATAAATAATTTGAAAAGGCCAACCTCCTGGTTGGCTTTTTTTATATTTTCAATTGGAATGTGTATTAATCAACACAAGGTACGAAACAAAACGGACGTTGTCGGTTTTAGAAACTGAATGAAACGGTTTGTTCTTATGAATACTACGAATGGTTCGATACGCACGGCTGCACGCTCGGCGTATCGGACCGTCTGCTGCGGAACGTCCAGCGTACGACGGGGCTTTTCACCTCCTCGTACCTGACCAAACTCTTCGCTGCGGGATTTCTGGCTCTGAGCTGCCGGGGTACGCGCAGCGTGCGCTCCGAGCGCATCACGCGCCGGCAGATTCTTCTCGCAGCTGCGGCGGGCCTGCTGCTTTTCTTCTTCGGGGATCCGCTGCGGCACCTGCCGCCGCAGTGGGCGGCACCGCTCTATGTCGCAGCTACAAGCATAGGCTTCCTCTCGCTGTTTCTGGCGGGTCTATGGCTCGGACGTCTGGTCAAGGAGCGGCTGCGCGAGGCTCCGTTCAACGACGAAAACGAAAGTTTCATGCAGGAAACACGCCTGATCGAGAACGAATACTCAGCAAAGATACCCCTCTCGCGCATGATCTCCCCGCAGCTCTACTGGGCGATGACGGGCAACGAGTTCACGCTGGACATCAACAACCCCGAAGAACCGAAGATACTCTGCGTGGGCAACAATCCCGACCGGCAGAACATCTACTCAGCAGCGCTGGGTCTCTATAATTCGCACATCACGCGGCCCATCAACAAGTAGGGAAAACCCAAGTCGTCGATCATCATCGACGAGCTGCCCACGATCTATTTCCGGGGGTTGGACAACCTGATCGCCACGGCTCGCTCGAACAAGGTGGCCGTATGCCTGAGCTTTCAGGACTTCTCGCAGCTCAACAGCCTGATTCCCGCCTCGAAGATCTCCAACCTCTCGCAAGGCATGTTCGTGGGTGCCGTGGCGGACAATTTCGACGAACGCATCGAACAGCAAATCTTCCATGCCGAGATCATCATCGACAGGGAGAAGCTCGCCGGGGAGACGGCTTCGTACGTTCCGATCCCGGAAATATCCTCGTTCCGCGATGCCGACGGCGTGGATCGTATGGAGGAGATCATCCGACGCAATTATACGCAGATCAAGGAGGACGTCACGCAAATCATAAAACGGGAACTCAGACGCATCGCCGAAGACCCTGCGCTGCGGCATCTGTTGGCGAAGAAGTAGGCGGATCGACAAGTCCGCCTATTTCCGTTTATCACGGCCTGCCGTCCGTGCTGAAAAGCGGAAATGAAGAGTGCGATTTTACGCTTTGGACGGCCTGTAAGGAAAATGTAAGATTTTTATTTTTCAATGAATTGATTATAAACCGTTTGCGAAAATTCTGTCATTGCTATTTCATCCTCTTTTTCCGAAAAGATTTCCTATCTTTGTTCAAGGCGCATCTTCCGGTTTACGAACCGAACTCCATACACATTCTCATTCTAACCTAAATTCTTTCGGCTATGAAGCATCCGGCCTTTGTATGTTGTGCCGTGTCGTTCCTGTTTCTCGGAGCGACGTCCGTACAGGCGCAGGAGACGTCCGATCTGACGGACGTCCATTTCTATCCGCCGTCGGCGGTGTCGATGATGAAGTACATCGACTATCCCGTTTCGCACCGCACGGGAATTCCCGAAATCTCGATCCCGCTCTACACCGTCAGATCGGGATCGCTGGAGCTGCCCGTGAACCTGAGTTTCCACCTCGACGACTTCACGCGCGTGAACCAGCTCGCCGGCGCGGCCGGCGCAGGATGGTCGCTGAGCTGCGACTTGCAGGTCTCGCGCATCATCAACGGCGTGGACGATCTGAAAACGACGGGCTACCTCCATACGGGTGTTTCGAAGCCCGACATTACGAGTACGACGCTTGTGCGTTCCACGACGGATCGGATGCGGCTGCTCTGGCGAAAAGGTGCCGATGAAGATCCGGACAGATTCTATTACAAACTGCTCAATGGCGGCGGTTCGTTCTATATCGAGCGGGAACTCGGCCCCAAGACCGTTCCCGTGACGGGCGACAGAATCGTATTCGACGAACTGGGTACGGAGACCTTCGTCATCACGGGTACGGACGGCACGATCTACCGCTTCAGCTCGGCCGTTGCGGATACAGCATCGGAAATCCCGTCGGATATAAAATCGAAAACGGCATGGAAATGTACGGAGATCGAGAGCGCCGACGGAGGCAGCAGCATAGCGTTCTCGTATCTTCCTTATCGCAAGCGGGTTGTTCAGGCCAGTGGCAATATCGAGCTGTACGACAATGCGGAATTATATGCACCCGACAATCGGGAGGTTGCCGATGCCGCTCAGAGTCCTCGTATGGTATGTCACGGATCGGGGGCCTATTGGAGTACGATGTTTTTCGGCTGGCAGGACGAAGGTTATGGTCCTACGACATTATGGTGGCAAGACAGCGGACAGGAGCAGGGAATTTCAGCCAATTATAAATGGGTGAACAGTCACTATATCGATCAAATCGTTTTCCGTGGCGGAAGAGTACGGTTCGAGTATGAGGAATACGATGCAAACAGGACACGGATTCTGAACCCTGCACTCAAACGCATCGTTGTCTATGATGCCCAGGATAACGTGCGCCGGACGATCGTCTTTACGCAAACGGGTATCGGACAGGATTATGAACGGTATCTGCAATCAATAAAGATCGAGAACGATCCCTATTCGTTCGATTATCACCACAATCGTCATGTCGGGGAGTGTTTCCCCGATTTCTGGGGGCATGAAGCCCATGGCCATTATTCAGCTTATATGCCGGATGTGCCGATGCATAAAGTATGGATTTTACCCGGAACCGATCCGAAGGATATATCGGGAAATCGACTGAATTATACCGATGGCTTTTTCGATCAGACTTTCAATGTGCCAGCAAACGGTATTCCCGACGAGATCTACCGCACGCCCGACGAGGAGAAGCGACTGTTGAGCATCACTTATCCCACGGGCGGCCGTACGGAGTTCGTGTGCGACCACAACTGCTTCCGCGACGGGGAGGATGCCGTGCGCCGTATTTCGAGCTACCGGATCAAATACATCCGCTACTACGACACCGACGATACGCTGCTCAAAGAGACCGCGTACAAATACGGCCCCGACGAGGACGGCTGCGGCGTCATCCGCCACGAACCCGATATGGACGACGATATGGGCAACTGCCATACGGAACAGATCGTGAATTACTACTATCCCCGAGACTCGTGGTCGGGGAGTTATTCGCTCGGCGCGACGCTGCGTCTGCGCACCTACTATCCGCACACAATTTATCGTACCAACTACGACGACGGGAGCCATGTCCAGTACGACGAGGTGGCCGAATACCAGAGTGCCGGCGGCACGCTCTCGGGCAAGACCGTCTACAAATACGACCTGACGAACCGCCACGCGCAGCCCGTGCGCGAGGTCTTCGCCTATCCGAACGCTCCCTATCCGGTCGAAGGCGACACGTGGTATCTCGGACAGTTGGATTCGGTCGTCCAGTACGAGTACGACGGCGGCCGTTTCGACTGGGTTGCACGCCGCGCCTATACCTACAACCGATACGACGCCTCGGAACGGATTTTCTGCGCCCGCGTATGGGCCTCCGCAGTGGGATACCTGCTCGGCGGTTCGCAGCAGATCGACGACGGCCATACGTTCGAATACTCCTACAACGGTATCACTCCGGGTTGCATGCAGCTTTCGGAGGAGGTTATCGAGCAGCGCGAAGACGACGGACGCATCCTGCGCCGACGGACGAACTATTATTACGACACGAATCCCTATACCGCCAGCCGCAAGGAGACGACCTACGCCGACGGACGAACCGTCACCGAGCGGACGCTCTACGCCGAAGACTACCTGCCGTCGAGCGTGCAGACGATGCTTGATCGCAACCTCCTCTCGCTCCCGCTCGAACGGGTCGTCTACACCGACGAGACCGTCACGCACGGCGATACGTTCCGCTACGATCTCTACGGGCGTCCCGACAGCCTCTCGACGCTGGCTTCGCTCGACCTCTCGCCCGCGTCGTTCCGCTTCTCGAACCGCAGCTCTATGGGCGGGAAAGGCGCCTATACGCCCGACACGCATTACATCGGACGGGCGTCGCTGCGCTACGACGCCGACGGCAACATCTGCGAGGTGCAGGCCATGGGACAGCCTCCGATCTGTTATCTGTGGGGCTACAAGGGTCTGTACCTCGTGGCCGAAATCCGCAACGCCGCATACGACGAGGTGACGACCGCCTTGGGTGCGGCGACCGTCGAGCGTATCCGTACCTCGGTCGTGCTGTCGGAGGGCGATCTTGCGGCGCTCGACGGCCTGCGAACCAGCCGCAAGGAGTGGCACGTCACCACGGCGACATACATCCCGCTGGTGGGGATGGCCTCGATGACCGATCCTTCGGGACGTGAAACCACCTACGAGTACAACGCCCACAACCACCTGATGCGCGTGCGCGACCACAAAGGCAAGGTCGTAAACGAGTATGAATATTCCTTCGACCAGTAATACAAATCCTGCAATCCCATGAAACGACATATTCTTTTGTTTGCCCTCCTCTTCTGCTCCGCAGGACGGATCGGGGCACAAGATTCCGGATCGAACTGGATCAAGACCCGAACGGCGATCTCCGAAACCGGAACGACGATTACCGACATCACCTATTACAACGGATTGGGACTGCCGTCGCAAACGACGAATGTCCGAGCCTCCGTCAACGGGTACAACATCGTGACGCCGATCGTATACGATGCCCTGCTGCGCAGCGATGCGACGGCCTACCTTCCTTTCGAAGCGACTTATTATTCGGACGAGGAGGAACTGCCGAATAGTACGGCGATTTCGGAGCAGAGAAACTATTATGAAGAACGATACAGCTCCGACTATGAGCGCTCCTTCACGGAGAAGGTCTACGAGGCGTCGCCGCTCGGGCGCGTACGCAAGCAGGCGTTGCCCGGTTACATGAAAGACTTCGAAGTCCTCTACACCGAGTTCGATTACCGGACAAACGACACCGACGAGGTGCGATGGCTCGCAGTGGGCGTCGACGGCGAACTGGTCTGCGAGGGGTGCCACGACGCCGGAACGCTCTCATGCACCGTGACGACCGATCCCGACGGTCATATCGTGCAGAGCTTCACCGACGGACTGGGGCGGACGCTGCTGAGCCGCACGTTCGATGACGACGAACCGATCGACACCTACTCCGTCTACGACGACTACGGCCGGCTGCGGTGGGTCGTCACGCCCGAAGGCAGTTACCTGCTCAGCGATTCGCTGACAGTCCCCGTCGACGACGATTTCGCCGAAAAGTATTGCTACGTCTACACCTACAACGATCGCGGCCTCATGACCGAGAAACGGATGCCCGGGCGCGAGGCGGAGTATATGCGCTACGACGAAGGAGACCGTCTTCGAGTGTCGCAGGACGGCAACCTCCGTGCGAAGAAGCAGTGGATAAGCTATTCGTACGATGCATTGGGACGGGTGCAGGAGCAGAGCCTCGCTGTCGAAGCGGAATTGATCCCCATAAGGTCACAGGCTGGCGTCTCGATCGGTGAGCCGATCGAATCTGTCGAACCTCCCTATTTGGGCTCTTCGGTACCGTTGCGGAAATATGTTTACGACACCTATCCATCGGAGGTGCAGGCGGCAGGGCTCGATTTCCAGCCGATCGAAGGTCTGACGGCCACGGACGGTGAATCGCTGCGCTACGACAATGCCACGGGTTCGCTGACCTACGAGAAACTCGCTGTGCTGGCCAACGATACGATCTCGGGCTATCACCAGCGCGCCTGCTACTACGACTACAAGGGACGCGTGATCCAGACCGTCGAGCGCGACACCGAGGACGGCATCCTCTGCACCTCGCAGCGCTACGATTTCGTGGGAAACCTCATCGCACAGCGCGAAAGCTACACCCGCGCGGGCAAGACCGACGACATCGACCGCACCTTCACCTACGACGACCGTAGCCGTTTGCTGAGCGAAACAACTCAGGTGAACGGCGGCGAATTGGCCGTGGTGGCTTACAGCTACGATGCTGTCGGTCAGCTCTCTGGAAAGACCTATGGTACGGGAACGCACGCCATTCACGAGACGATGGAATACAATATTCAGGGCTGGTTGACCGCAAAGAACAGCGAACTGTTCGATATGTCTTTTATAATAAGTGGGGACACATAGATGATGTTTCGCCATCCTATACTGGAAATATTACCTCCTGGCAGTGGCAGCACAAAAAAGTAGACGGTACGGCCGATGCCGATGAACGAGCTTACCGGTATCGCTACGACGGCTTGTCGCGCTTGACAGCTGCCGAACCTTTTTCTTCGACTTCTTCCCTGCATACGGACTGGAGTACTGAAAAAGGAATTACCTATGATAGGAACGGCAATATCCTTACGCTGACCAGAACGGGATCATCCGGTGCCGTGTCGCAGTCCTACCGCTTTGAATACGTCGGTAACCAACGCAAAAAAACGATGAACGGAAGCGGAGCATATACTTACGATGCCAACGGAAATATGACGGAAGATGCTCTGACGGGCTGTGGAATTTCATATAATTTGCTTAACTTACCGGAGGATTTGCAGGACCACTGGGGTTCGGGCGAAATATCGCATCGTTATTCGTATCTTGCAGACGGGACGAAAAAGACCGTTGGCGATTACGAAAATTACGGTTATCGGTATGTAGGTTCTTTGGTATATCATTGGCGATATGATGCTATCGATTCGTTCGAGAGCACATCGTTCGGCGGAGGACGGATCGTCGGAACAGATAGCGGTTCGGAGGTACATTACTTCCTGACCGATCATCTGGGCAGTACGCGCGTAGTGGCGAAAGTGACGCCGACGGAACGGATCGATTTGGATCGTAAGGACTACTATCCCTTCGGCAAAACGTGGGAGCAGCCCGACATGCCGGCTTCGGACAACCGATACACGTTTTCGGGAAAGGAATTTCAGCAGACATACTCCTCCTCGGCACACTATCTCGACTTCGGCGCTCGGTTCTACGATCCAGACGGGGTGGTATTTATCCAGCAGGATCCGCTACTGGAAAAGTACTATTCCATCGGACAATACAACTACTGCGCGGGAAATCTGGTTAATCGAATCGATCATAATGGAGCGGAATGGTATTCTTATCAAGAGGAATATGAAGATGGCAACGGAGAAATTAGAACCCGAACAAGTTACAAATATGTAAACGGAGTTATGTCCGAGCGAGAGATGCAAGAAGGTGGTTACACATATTTAGGTGTAACGTATGATACAGGAGATACCTATTACAGTTTAAGTGGTGCGGAAATTCCTTATGTCACAGGGATTAGTATTCAGAGTAAGGAACAACAACAGAAGACACAAAAGTCTCAAAAGCGCAAGAACAAAAAAATAAATAAAGTCATTGAAAGTCTTAAATTCGTATCGGGTACTGGAGGAACCCTTTCTACCGCCGCTTCATTATACGATAAACCGTTGACATTCGGCTCGGAATATATTATCATCAACGAGGGTGGGACTATTGTCCGTAATACAAACAGAGTGTATACTTCAACAGGGAAAATTGCAACAAATATAGGAACCGGAATCTTTTATGCTTCAGTATTTACTGATATTGCAGGATTTGCAACTGGCGGACAAACCGCAGGTGAAACCGCAGGAAATATAGCAATAAATACAATCATATGGAGAGTAGGAATGAAATCACCGCAAACGGCTCTTGCCACAGGTCTTGCTCTAATGATATTTGCTCCGGTGCCACCTGCAATCGTTGGGAGTGGAAGCCCTGCAATAATAGCTCCTGATAATACTCGAATAATCAAAACTTATCCAATTCATTAAAAGATGGAATCTTATCAAAATTCAAAACTTTCTTTAGGAGAACAACTTTATATTTGGATATTCATTTATATCGTCAAAACTAAGTTCTATGTTGAAAATCACATTCCTAATTGGGATGCTGCATATTGCTTTGGTTTCTTACAATGGCTCAATCTTGTTGTGATATGGCATTCGTTCCTCTTGATATTCGATATAACTTTAACTTACTCCAAGTGGGTGGAAGTTGGAGTGGGAATGTGTTTAATGGGTGTGAATGTATTACTATATTCTCGAAAATTCGATCAGATTATGGCTCGCCATAATGCTCTTACACAACAGGAACGATCGCGAGGGCGTATGCGGATGTGGATTTATGTTTTAATAACACTTGTATCGACCATCGGGTTGTTTACCTTCATTGAATTGACCCGCGAAAAACCGGAAACAGAATCTCTTCATGACAAAGCACGAATCGAAATTCCTAAATTACATATTTCTGATATATCCAAATAATCCGGTTGCATCTTTTGCAAAAGGCAGCACTGGAAGAACATAATCCAGCAGCAAATGAATGGGATAATACGAAACCTTCGGAACATAAATTAAGATATGGACACTAAGCAATATGGACGACTATCCTTGGGCGAACAAATTTATATATGGTTGTTTATTTATGTTCTTAAAACGAAATTTTATCTGGGCCAAAGTTCACCAGAATATGCAACAGGATGTTACTTTGGTTTATTGCAGGGACTTAATTTCCTTGTGATATGTCATTTCATCATTCTAATATGTGGAATAGATATACAAGACAGTTTCATATATCTGGAAATAGGAATATCCATATGTTTGATACTCGCCAATATGTTGTTCTATTCACGTAGAATTGATGTGATAATCCAAAAGCATAATGTATTACCCGAGCAAGAACAATTACGAAATAAATATCGAATGTGGATTTATGTTGTTGCGACTATTTTGTCGACAATAGGTCTATCCATTGCGATTGAATTGACCCGCGAAAAACCGGAAACAGAATTTGTTCATGACAAAGCACGAATCGAAATTCCGAAATTACATATTTCTGATATATCCAAATAATCCGGTTGCATCTTTTGCAAAAGGCAACACTGGAAGAACATGATCCAGCAGCAAATGAATGGGACAATACGAAACCTTCGGAACATATTATTCAATCTGCGATCTATGTTCACCAGATGACTGTTCGAATCTGGGTGGTTGACTTGATTTGGATCTGACAGGAATGTCCAACGCGCAATTTCAGACATTTTTATCGCGAGTTATCGACTACATAAATAGTAAAAATTGATGTAGAAAGATTATTACGTGTTATCTGAATCACACACAATGGGAGGGGTTTTTCGCCCCTCCCATTTATCTTAAAAAACGAATTATATCCACCTTATAAACGGTTCCGGGATGTAATCTGTTATAATTTGTTATAATTACTGATAAGGCTATCCCATAATGTAGGGTCAGAGGCGCATCCGATCCGCTTTTCGAAATCCGGCGAGGGTAATATGTCCGCGCTGCAAACTCGTAGTTCACCATCTCCTTTTTCGTTGATTATGCAAACATTCCGGTGGATTAAATCGACCATCTCCGGCCGTTAGAATGCCCAATGCTGACAGAGATGCTTCTTCCCGTCTATAAGATAAAGATATTCTAAATTCATACTCGTTTATTTTTGTTTTGCCTCACATACCGTAATATGTGAAGACAAACTTCAACCCTGTTTAGAATTTCGTCCTGAGCGGTCAAACGGTCCGTTTTACGGGCGATTTTCGTCTTTCTTCATGCCCAGAACGGCCCTGACGTGCCATCCGTCGGGATCGTCTTCCGGGCCTCTATATTTGCCGCTGTCGAAGTACAAATCACACATTATTAACTAAAAGACAGTATTATGGCAACAGAAGAAAATGTAAATCCGACCGAGGGTCAGGAACAGGAAAACGACTACCGGGAAACGCTTCTCGTGCGCAATCCGGACAGCGGCCAGGTAGAGGCCGTTTCCAAGCTGGTGACCAAAGGGGATCGCCGAGAGGTGCATACCGTGCAGCCTCTTGCGAAGAACCGTCCGGCGTTCTATCCGTTCCGGAGCAGCAATGCCGTGGCGGCTTTCATCCGAGGTTTCAAATCCCAGAAGGACAATCCGATCCAGTTTCAGTTTTTGAAAGTGCCCGTCCTTTCCGTCGGCAAGATCGTCACATCGCTGGGCAAGCTCGTCAGCAATCCGAAGAGCGAGGAGGGCTGGGAAACGTATAACAAGTACGTCGTGAACACGGCCGAACTGGAACAGGTGAAATACGACAAGGTTGAGATTCCACGCGCGGAGTTGCAAGAATTGGGCATCGACTTCGATGCGCTGCCGCAGCGCACGCAGCGGAGCCTGATGCTGGGGCTCCCGACCAGAGAGCTGTTTCCTGCGACGGTCCAGCTTTCGGACCACGGCACGACGACGGGTCTTTTCAACCTGAGTTTCTACCGGGACCATAACGATGAGTTGAAGTTCCGCCTCGATACGCCGCTTGTGCAGCCCGAATACGAACGTGAGGAGTATGCCTCGGAGATCACGCCCGACAACAAGGCACTTCTGATGTGCCTCGCAGCCATACACCACCGTACCGCCGCACAGTTTTTCGGCGTCAGGGCAAACGCCTTGACGGCGCTGACGGGCACGGTCGCCGTGGGTGCCGAGGCGGCGCTGACGGACAACTGGACCGTCGAAACCTCCGCCTACTGGAATCCGATCCGCACGAAGCGCATTACGACGCAGGTCGGGGCCTACAGCTCGGCGTCCGACACTGGTTCTACGAAGATTTCGTCGGGCACTTTCTGGTGCTGCACGCCTCCTGAGCCGATTACCGCATCGGCAATCGTCACCGCACTTATGACGGGCGGGCCTACGGTATCGGCATAAGCTACGGCTATGCGTGGATTCTCTCGAAGCGCTGAAACCTCGTCGTGGAGGCCAGTGCGGGCCGTAAAACTCCGCTGCCATCTGCGCCGCGTGGGTACGGTCAAAGACACGATCCACACGACCGAACTGGATACGGCCTACCTGCGGGGCCGGCAGCTGCTCGAAAAACGCAAATACGCACAGGCGCTCTACGTCCTTCATGACTACCGGGATCGCAATACGGCCATCGCACTGCTCTCGCTGGGACAAGACAGGGAGGCGCTGCACATCCTCGAAGCACTTCCCGCGACAGCCATAAGCGAGTATCTTCGAGCGATCGCCTGCTCGCGGCTGGGCCGCAAGGCCGAGGGACGGCGACACTTCCTCGAAGCCTGCCGCCGATCGAAGCCAAAGAACACGGCTACCGGCTGGCGCATCTGGCACCGCTGGAAGTGAAGGACATTCGTCAAGCCCTGATGTTGTACGACCTGCTCTATTGCCGCAAGCACGGCCTCGACCCGCTGGCTGCGCAGAACACCGCCCGGAACCTCTGCTACAAGGACGCTTACGCGGGCTTCCGCAACGAATCGATTCCCGCGCTGTCGCAGCCCGGAGCACCTTACGGGGCCGTGGAAACGGAGGGCGGCGTAGCTCTTTTCCGCCGCGGAGAACAACCTGCCGATTCTGCTCAAAGAGGGTCCGGCGCTACAACACATCGTGCGCCTGCACGATGCTGCTTTTTGTTGGCAAATGAATATTTTCCACCTCTCATCCGAGGTGAAGTTGGAACAGCTCCGGCACCACAACGGCTACGAGCATGCGATGTTCTACCTCGGTAAAGGAATGAAGCAGCTGTCAAAATTCGGCACCCTGACAGCCGCAGAGACCCGGCGGGAATTGCTGTTGTTTACGGACACGCCTCTGGGGACAGGATGCTATGAAGAGATGTAGGACTACTCTGCTGCACTTCTCCCACCCTCAATTACAGGATACAGTTACGGATGTATCGGCTCCCGCAGTTCGATATCGGCTGGCAGAAGTACGCCGATCTGTTCCGGCTCGAACGCAACGATAAAGATAGGGATGCCTTCGACAATATCCCGCCCGAAATATTCGCCTCGAAAGCATTGCTGGCGTACGGCATACGGACCGATACGTTCGATCTGGTGCCGACGGTGCGGAATTATGAGAAACTGATCGATAATGTTTCGCACACCTCGTATCACAACAACAACTACTACAACTTCGACATCGCCGTTTTACAGACGATGCAGCATAGAGGTGCGCTACGCGCAACCATGATTAGTTATTTTCCATGAATGGCCCCACGCAAATTGGCTGTGTTGCTGATTCTGCGGGTCGGAGCCTGCGGAACACGCCCACAGTAGCGGGCCTCCGCGGGCGGAGGCTTCGGCTCGCGCGGCGCCTCGGCAAATTCCAAATAAATTTGGTTCTGCGCCCGGCTTGCACGCTTTGCGGAGGACAAGCCTCCGCTTAGATAGGCGGCGCCTCGGTAAATCCCAAATAAATTTGGTTCTGCGCTCGGCTTGCACGCTTTGCGGAGGACAAGCCTCCGCTTAGATAGGCGGCGCCTCGGCAAAATCGCAAACTCCGTTTGCTTTTGCGTTCGGCTTGCACTATCTTTGTATCCGATGAAACCGCCGTTTCTCGATATCATTCCGCACCGGTTCCGCCGGAGAAGTTTAGGGGTGACGCTCAGCGTCTTCACGCGCGCATTGCTCAACTTCGCGGGGCTGGCCGTGCTGATTCCCGTGCTCGTCATCATCCTCGACACGGAAGGCATCCGCTCCAACCGGTGGCTGGCGGAGCTTTACGACTTCGGCGGATTCACGAGCGACCGCATGTTCATCCTCACGGTATGCGCCTGTGTCGTGGCGGTGATCCTGTTCAAGAGCCTCGCCAATCTGGCCCTGTACAAAATCGAGCGCAACTTCATCTACGACCTCTATCGGGAACTTTCGCGCCGGCTTTACGTCGACTACCGCAACCGGGGGTTGGGATTCATCAAAAGCTCCAATTCGGCGGTTTTGGCGCGCAACGTCAATGTCGTGTGCCTCACCTTCGTCACGGGCGTGCTGATGCCCGTGGCCGCCATGACCAGCGAAGCGGTGCTCTTCGCCCTGCTATTCGGGTCGCTGGCGATTTACAATCCGCTCGTAGCGCTGCTGACGCTCGCGATCTTCGTACCTTCCGTAGCGCTCTACTACTGCCTGGTACGGCAACGCCTGAACCGCTACGGCGAGGAGGAGAACCGTGCGCAGCGGCGCAAGTCGCGCACCGTGATCGAGACCTTCCGCGGCTATGCCGACCTGGAAATCGCAGGCGCCTATCCCGCGATGCTGAGCGACTTCGACCGCTCGATGGATGAAATCATCCGCGTGCGGCAGCGCAACGCCACGATCGCCGCGCTTCCCCCGATGTTCACCGAAGTGGGACTGGCCGTCGGCATGGCCGTCCTCGTGGCGTTCTGCGCCGGAACGGACAACACGCAAATGAAACTGCTGTTCGGCATCTTCGCCGTCGCTGCATTGCGCATCATGCCCTCGGTGCGCAGCATCATGGGGGCGTGGACGTCGCTGCGTTACAACCGTTACACGATCGACGTGCTGCGCGACGCACGGCTCTACGATACGCCCGCAGGGATCGACACGACACAGGAACGGATGCCGTTCGAGCGGGAAATCCGAATCGAAGGACTTTCGTTCCACTTCGACGACGCACCCGACCGCGACATACTGCACGATCTGTCGCTCACGATCCGCAAGGGCGAGCGCATCGGCATACGGGGTGCGTCGGGCGTGGGAAAGACGACGCTGTTCAACATCCTGCTGGGCTTCTACCGCCCCACGGCGGGCCGCATCACCATCGACGGCCGGCCGCTCGACGAAACGAATCTCCGCAAGTGGCAGAACACCATCGGATACGTTTCGCAGAGTGTCTTCATCGCCGACAGCTCCTTCATGCAGAACGTGGCGCTGGGCTGCGACCCCGACCGGATCGACCGCCGGCGTGCGGCGCAGGCATTGGAAACGGCCAAACTCAAAGAGTTCATCGACACGCTGCCGCAGGGAATGGAGACCCCGATCGGCGAATGCGGCTGCCGGCTCTCGGGCGGGCAACGCCAGCGGCTCGGCATCGCCCGCGCACTCTACAAGCAGGCCGATATCCTCTTTTTCGACGAAGCGACCTCGGCGCTCGACAACCGCACCGAGGAGCGGATCAACCGCGCTATCGAGGAGTTGTCGAAGGCCAACCGCGAGTTGACGATCGTCGTTGTCGCCCACCGCGAAAGTTCGTTGGACTATTGCGACCGCATCATCACCCTGGGAGAAAAAACAGCATAGATATGGACTATCTCGTAGCACAAGACCTGATCCGCAGCGAACACCTCGACCTCGTGCGCGAAGGCGGGCTGAACGGATTCAAGCCCTTCGAAACGACCTGCGGCGCGGCAACCGAGCCGCTTATAAGGCTGTCGCCGGCAGAACCGCTGACGCTCGACGGCTTCGCCGGCTACCGCGAACTCGACCGATTCGATTTCGACGAGGCGGTCGCCGACTGCCACTTCGGGCGTTACGACGGCGGCCGGCTCTTCTACATGACCGCATCCGGGCAACGACCGGTGCTCTTCGCCAAGGCCGACGGCGACCCGCTCGTGCGGAGCAACGTCGCAGCCGACAGCCGCCCCGACCCCTCGCTGCTGCGATTCGGACTGTGGATGAGCTTCGGCATCGCCCACAACCCGCACAGCATCGCCATCCACTCGTCGGTAATCGTCCACTCGGGCCGCGCCGTTCTCTTCCTGGGTGAGTCGGGAACCGGGAAGAGCACCCATACGCGCCTGTGGAGAGAGCACATTTCCGGTGCGCAACTGCTCAACGACGACTCGCCGATCGTGCGCGTCGTCGAAGGCGTGCCGACCGTCTTCGGGTCGCCGTGGAGCGGGAAAACACCCTGTTACCGCAACGAGAGCTACCCCATCGCCGCATTCGTGCGATTGGCCCAGGCTCCGCACAACCGGATCGCCCGACTGCCGGTCGTCCGGGCGATCGGCGCGCTGCTCCCCTCGTGCCCGCCGGCATTCGCCTACGACGCACAGTTGCAGGACAATATCTGCGACACGCTCTCGCAACTGATCGCCCGCGTACCGGTCTACCAGTTGGAGTGCCTGCCCGACGCCGACGCCGCACGGCTCTCGTTCGAAACGACGATCGCCGACCGATGAAACGCACCGTTCCCAACCGTATGCTCTTTGCGGAAACCCGCGACCAGCTGCTCGCGGGACGCGAAGTCGTCGTCCGCGTATTGGGCCAGAGTATGCTGCCCTTCTTCCGAAGCGGCAGCCGCATCACGCTTCGCCCCCTGCGCGAAGGCGATCTGCGGCGCGGACACGTGGTGCTGGGCGAAACCGACAACGGCCATTTCGTCGTCCACCGTATCCTCACGGTCGGCGACGAGCGCGTGACCCTGCTGGGCGACGGCAACACCGTAGGGACCGAGACGATACCCCGCGAGCGAATCTACGGCATCGTCGACTGCGGACGGCTGCACCTCTGGCTGGCCGAGCGGTGGATGCGCCTCCGCCCGCTGCGCCGTTATCCGCTGGCGATCCTGCGCCGCATCTGCCGCAAATAAAAAGCGGAACCGATTGTCGGCCCCGCTTCTCTCTTACTCTTCGTCGGCGAACATCGGATCCCACGCCGGCAGACGGACAGGCTTCTGTTTCAGGACGTCGAGCACGCGCTGCGGCACGTATTTTCGCTCGACCACCAGGCGGAACATATATTCATCGAACCAGCGGTCGGTCATGATCAGATGCCCCTTGTAACCGCTCGACGGCCCCCAGCTGTTCTCCACCATCCACTTCTTCGGCCGCCCGTCGGCATCGAGGTCGACGGCCACAAGCGTCATGGCATGGCTCGATCCGCTGGCGAAACTCTCCACACGACGGCGTTTGTCCATGCCGAAGGTGGTACCCATGAGCGATTCGTAGTCGAAATTATCCACGTCGAGCAGACCGCGCCCCGAGTCGAGGAACTTGCCTACGTCGCACGAGAAATACATCATCGTGCTGTCGCGAATCGACGCAACGGCCATCCGCTTGATCTCCTCGACCGGCAGATTCACATAGGTCCAGTTGCGGCCGTCGTAGACATGACGGTCGTAGTCGATTTCATAGCACTTGTAATAGTCGCGCGTGGGATCGTTCATCAGCATGACATAGTTGCCCGTGAGATCGTCGGCGACATAGGTTTCGAAAAACGACCTCGGCGTGTATTCGCGCGTATCGACCGGACGCCCCTCGGCATCGCGCCGCGTCCACGTGAAGCGCACGGGCGGCTCGCCCAGATTGAGCACGAGCATCCGGTAGATCACCCCCAGCATCTCCGTCTTGCGGCTTTCGAGTTCGGCCTTCTCCGCACCGTCGCGGGCGGCTTCACGCAACGAAAGCCCGTATTCGCGCAATTTGAGTTTCAGCAAGGAGGCCATCTGGGCGGTGTGCTCGCTGCTGTACGTTTCGGGCATCGCCTCCTTAGGCACCAGCCCGTACTTGCTCACGATATCCGCAACCCCGGTAAACTGGCCGCCGTCGCTGAGCGGGTTCTTGAACAGCCACTCGACCGTCCGATCCTCGCGCGGTACGTAGCGGGTGTCGATAACCCCTTGCAGGAAAAGGTTCGCCTTCTCCAGCTGATCCCAGAAAAAACAGTAGTTCTGCGAAAACTCGAAGGCCCCCAGCCCGTAGCGCGCAATCATGCGGGCGCGCAACACGTTCAGACCAGAGAAGAGCCAGCAACGGCCCGACTGCTGCTGATCGGTGACGCCTTTCGACGGTACCCTATGCGAAAAATAGGTGTCGATTTCGCCCTGATTCGGCTGGTTGACGACCAGCTTGCGAATATCGTTGTTGCAGATCGCATTGCGCAGCGCGCGGTCGGCAGGCGTATCCTCGTAGGAGGCACGTATCCGCTGCAACATCCCGTCGCTGATTCCGCCGTCGTTTTGCGCCCCGAGGGGCAACAGGGACGATACGGCGAAGGCCCCGATAAGTACGATTCGTTTCATAATTCGGTCTCGATCCGGTTCTTACGAACCGAAGTGATACAAACGGTTCTCGGTTCGACAAAGATAGTGCAAGCGGCCTCCGAAATCGAAACGGGAGCCATCGCCGTAGCCTGCATGGCAACGGTGTGGGCGACCTCGGCGGGAACCTCCTTGTTGAAACCGAGGATCGTGCCGAGCTTCTTGTTGAAGTGCACGTAAGCGGCGCAATAGGGAGCCTCGATGCGGGCATAGTATGCCAGTTCGATCTTCTCGCCCGTCTGTCCCGATTTCTCGGTCACCATCTCCTCGACGGTGTGGCCTTCGTCATTCTTGGCTGCCAGCAGCGCATCACGGTCCGCAGCATCGGTTTTCACGGCAACGTCCAGCATCGCGTTAGCTGAAGCGGAGTACTCCGCATTCTGCGCCACGAAGTCGGTTTCGCAAGCCAGGCAGAGGATATAACCCTTCTGACCCACGATTTTCGTTACGACGACACCTTCGGTGGCCGTACGATCGGCACGCTTGGCAACGACCAGCTTACCCTTCTCACGGATGATGTCCTGAGCGCGCGCAAAATCACCTTCGGCTTCGGCAAGGGCCTTCTTGCAGTCCATCATACCGGCACCGGTCATCTTGCGGAGCTTCATTACATCTGCAGCTTTGATTTCCATAGTCTTGGTTTTAATTTCGTTGAACTTCGTTCTGCTTTTCCGTATCCCGACCGACTCGGATCGCTCGGGCGATCTTCGCACGGGACGGAAACGTCCATAATCTCCGTGCGAATTATTCCGCTTTCTGCTCGGTCGCAGCGACAACCTCGGCAACGGCAGCCTCCTCGGCATCCACGGAAGCCTTCACGGCTTTCTTGATACGAGGTTTCGCATCCTTCTTCGCAGGAGCATCGCCCTCATGAGCCTCATTCTCCTGGGCCTCCTTCTCTTTTTCGAGCTTTCGCTCCTCGAGGCCCTCGCTGATGGCGCCGCACACGGCGTCGAGGATCACAGCGATCGACTTGGTAGCATCGTCATTTGCAGGTATAACGTAATCAATGTCGGTCGGATCACAACAAGTATCTACCATTGCAAATACGGGAATGCTCAGGCGCTTTGCCTCCCTTACGGCGTTGGCCTCCTTCTGCACGTCCACGACGAACAGAGCGGCCGGCAGGCGCGTCAGTCGGCGATCGAGCCGAGGTTCTTCTCGAGCTTCGCGCGCTGGCGGGCAATCTGCAGCTTCTCACGCTTGGAGAAGTTATCGAACGTGCCGTCGCTATTCATCTTGTCGATGGTAGCCATTTTCTTGACGGCTTTACGTATGGTGGGGAAGTTTGTCAGCATACCGCCTGCCCAACGCTCTGTGACGTAAGGCATACCGATAGCTGCGATCTTTTCGGCAACGATTTCCTTGGCTTGTTTCTTGGTGGCTACGAACAGCACGCGGCGGCCGCTCTTGGCGATCTGCTTGATGGCTGCGGCAGCCTCATCGAGCTTCAGCACGGTCTTGTGCAGGTCGATGATGTGGATGCCGTTCTTCTCCATGAAGATGTAAGGAGCCATTTTGGGATTCCACTTACGCTTCAGTGTCCGAAGTGCGCACCGGCTTCCAATAATGTATTAAAATCTGTACGTGACATTTTAATTCAATCGTGTTTGTTAATTTTAATTCTCTTTTCTTCAACTCTCCCGGTAGTGAACTGCGGTCAATCCGGAGAGTTTTCCGCGATCAGGCAACCTGTAAGTAATAGCCGATATAATAATAAATATAGGTAGTCTTTCCGGTTTGTAACCCGCACCGTGCTTGCCGAAATTCGGTCGTGCGATTAACGCTTGCTGAACTGGAACTTGCGGCGTGCTCCGGGCTGACCGGGCTTCTTACGCTCAACTTCGCGAGGATCGCGCGTGAGGAATCCGGCCTTTTTCAGTACCGGACGCATCTCAGCGTCGATTTCGCACAATGCACGTGCGATACCCAGACGAGCGGCCTCAGCCTGCCCCTTGATACCGCCACCGTCCAGATTGATGGTGATATCGTAGTTCTCTGCGGTGTTGGTAGCCAGCAGCGGCTGCTTCACCTGGTACTGGAGAATTTCGAGCGGGAAGTAAACTTCAAGCGCCTTGCGGTTGATTGTAATCTGACCCTTACCCGGCTTCACGTATACGCGAGCCACAGCAGCCTTACGACGACCTACGGTGTTTACAACTTCCATAACTCTTACTTAATCTCGTTTAACTTAATGGTCTTCGGGTTCTGCGCTGCGTGCGGATGCTCCGTGCCGGCATACACCTTCAGATTCTTCATAATGGCTTCGCCAAGGCGCGTTTTGGGGAGCATGCCTTTGACAGCCTTCTCGATGAGAAACGTCGGTTTCTTCGCCAGGTAATCGGCCGGCGTAGCGAAACGCTGGCCGCCGGGGTATCCGGTGTGACGCGTGTAGACCTTGTCGGTCATTTTTTTGCCCGTGAGCTTCACCTTGTCCGCGTTGATGACGATGACGTAGTCACCGCAGTCCACGTGGGGCGTGTAGCCAGGCCTTGTTCTTGCCTCGGAGGATCTTGGCGATCTGCGATGCAAGACGTCCCAATACAAGGGCATCGGTATCCACCACATGGCGCTCGCCTGCGAGAATATCGAGGAGCAGCTCGCCGATGCCGAAGCCAAGGGCATCCGCCTGATCGACAAGACCCCGCGCAAGGGCGCCGAGGGCATGACCATCGCCTTCCTGCACCCCAAATCGACCCAGGGCATCCTGACCGAGCTTTGCGAGAATAAGAACAAATAATTTAACAGCATATTTTCGATTATGAGTGAAATTCAGAACAAGATCAACCAGCTCATCGAGAACCGTGAGATGGCTCGTATGGGCGGTGGTCAGAAGGCGATCGACAAGCAACACGAGAAGGGTAAGTACACGGCCCGCGAGCGCATCCAGATGCTGCTCGACGAAGGCTCCTTCGAGGAGTTCGACATGTTCGTGACGCACCGCTGCTACGACTTCGGCATGGACAAGAGCCATACCTTCGGCGACGGCGTAGTGACGGGTTACGGTACGATCAACGGACGCCTGGTCTATGTTTTCGCACAGGACTTCACCGTGACGGCGGGTTCGCTGTCGCTGTCGATGTCCGACAAGATCTGCAAGGTCATGGACATGGCCCTGCGCAACGGCGCTCCCTGCATCGGCATGAACGACTCGGGCGGCGCGCGAATCCAGGAGGGCGTCAACGCGCTGGCCGGCTATGCCAACATCTTCCAGCGCAACGTGATGTCGTCGGGTGTCATTCCGCAGATTTCGGCCATCTTCGGCCCCTGTGCCGGCGGTGCCGTCTATTCTCCGGCGCTGACCGACTTCATCATCATGAAGAAGGGTTCCTCGAATATGTTCCTCACCGGCCCGAAGGTCGTGAAGACCGTGACGGGCGAAGACGTGACGCAGGAGCAGCTGGGCGGTGCCACGATGCACACGACCAAGTCGGGCGTGGCTCAGTTCGCCGTCGAAACCGAGGAGGAAGGTATTCAACTGATCCGTCAGTTGCTCTCCTATATGCCGCAGAACAACATGGAGGATACGCCGATGGTCGTCTGCACGGATCAGATCAACCGCCTGGAGGATTCTCTGAACGAGATCATTCCCGACAATCCGAACAAGCCTTACGATATGGCCGAGGTGATTCGTGCCATCGTCGATAACGGCGAATACCTGGAGTCGGCTGCCGATTTCGCAAAGAATATCATCACCTGTTTCGCCCGTTTCAACGGCCAGAGCGTCGGTATCATCGCCAACCAGCCCAAGTACATGGCCGGCGTGCTCGACATCAACGCCAGCCGCAAGGCGGCGCGGTTCATCCGCTTCTGCGATGCGTTCAACATTCCGATCGTGACCCTGGTGGACGTTCCGGGCTTCCTGCCGGGTACGACGCAGGAGTACGGCGGCGTCATCACCCATGGCGCGAAACTGCTCTTCGCATACTGCGAGGCTACGGTGCCCAAGGTCACCGTCACGTTGCGCAAGGCTTACGGCGGCGCCTATATCGTGATGTCGTCGAAGCACATCCGCGGCGACATCAATTACGCATGGCCGACGGCCGAGATCGCTGTGATGGGTGCGAGCGGTGCCGTCGAGGTGCTGCATGCCAAGGAGCTCGCCGCTTTCGAGAGCGCCGAGGAGAAAGCCAGGTTCGTGGCCGAGAAGGAGAAGGAGTACAACGACAAGTTCTCGAATCCCTACAACGCCGCTCGCTACGGCTATATCGACGACGTGATCGAACCGCGCAACACGCGCTTCCGCATCATCCGCGCGCTGCAGTCGCTCGCAACCAAACGTTTGCAGAATCCGGCCAAGAAGCACTCTAATATTCCTTTATAAATCGACGAATTATGACACAGATAGATTGGTCGGGTATCCTTACGATCACATGCGTCGGGTTCTGCCTGGTGATTGTCATGCTCCTTCTGCTGGTCTTTGTAATGAAGGGCTTCGGTTCTTTCTTTACGCATCAGCGCAAGAAGCAGTCACCGTCGCAGACGGAATTGGACGAGGAGACCGTAGCCGCCATTATGACGGCGCTGAAGCTCTTCGGCAGCGCCCGTCACGACCGGGAAACCGAGATGCTTACGATTTTGAGCATCAAGCGGGCTTACTCGCCCTGGAACTCGAAAATTCACGGATTAACTCAAATGCCAGATTACAGAAAATAAGTTATGAAAGACTATTCATTGAAAATAAACGGAAATCAATACGACATTTCGATTGAGGACGTGAACGAAGAATCGACGATGGCCAACGTCACCGTCAATGGTGTCGCTTACGAGGTGGAAATCGTCGGCGAGCAGGCCAGCAAGATGAAGAAACCGCAGGTCGTTCCCGCTCCGAAAGCTGCAGGGCTGTCGGTGACTCCGACTACGGCTGCGCCTTCCGCTCCCAAAGCTGCACAGGCTGCTGCCGGCGGTCCCGGTTTGCAGGTGAAATCTCCGCTGCCCGGTACGATCCTCTCGGTCAATGTGAAGGAGGGCGACCGCGTCGCTCCCCGTCAAACTCTTTTCGTGCTCGAGGCGATGAAGATGGAGAACAACATCGATGCCGAACGCGGCGGTGTTGTCAAATCCATCCACGTCCAGAAGGGCGCTACCGTGATGGAAGGTGATCTGTTAATCGTTATCGAATAAGTGATATGATGTTAACAGCTGGATCCATTTCATTGTCCGACAGTCTGGTCGATTTTTTCAATCAGACCGGATTCGCAGGGGCGACCTGGGGGAATATAGCGATGATTCTCGTCGCTTTCCTGCTCCTGTACCTCGCCATCAAACACAAGTTCGAACCGCTGCTGCTCTTCACGATCGCTTTCGGTATGCTGCTGACCAACCTGCCGGGAGCGAATATGTTCCATTCCGAACTGTTCGCCGGCGGACATATCCACTGGGGAAGCTTCATTCAGGATGCCGGATTGCTCGATTATCTTTATCTGGGTGTGAAGCTCGGTATCTACCCCTGCCTGATCTTCGTCGGCGTGGGGGCGATGACCGATTTCGGCCCGCTGATCGCCAACCCGAAGAGCTTCCTGCTCGGTGCTGCCGCGCAGTTGGGTATTTTCGTGACCTTCCTGGGGGCTTACGCGTTGGGCTTCACTCCTGCTCAGGCCGGTAGTATCGGTATCATCGGCGGTGCCGACGGTCCGACTGCGATCTTCCTGACCGCCCGCCTCGCGCCCGAATTGCTGGGCCCGATCGCTGTGGCGGCTTACTCCTACATGGCGCTCGTGCCGGTGATCCAGCCGCCCATCATGCGCGCGCTGACCAACAAGAAGGAGCGTGGTATCAAGATGTCGCAGCTGCGCCCGGTGTCGAAAATCGAGAAGATCCTCTTTCCGCTGATCATTGCCGTAATCATCTCGCTGCTCCTGCCGAGTGCGGCTCCGCTGATCGGCTGCCTTATGCTGGGTAACCTGATGAAAGAGTGCGGTGTGGTTGATCGCCTGAGCAAAACCGTGCAGAACGAACTGATGAATATCGTGGTGATCTTCCTCGGTATTACCGTCGGTGCCACGGCTACGGCCGACGTCGGCATCGCGGAAGGTGGACAGTCCGCTGTCGGCACTCACGCCGGCTCCGGTAAAGACTACGACTTTTTTCATCTCGAATGATCGATTCGGCGGCATCCGCCGCATTCCGTCCATAAAGGTAGGCAAAATCCGGAAACGATCCAATGCCGTTCTCGAAAAAGAGGCGCATATTTCCGTCGTACGACAGCCGATTCCGACACTCCCGAACCGAACATCCGATTCCGCCGCGATCGATCCCCAGGGATGAATTTACACTCCGTTCCGTCAGGCGGACTCCGCACGCACGCTCCGCCGCACCGATTCGTCGACGCGCTCCATCCTCAGCAAACGACATCTTTCCGGTGCGAAACCGCCGCCGCCACCGGACGCCTCCTCAGCCGACAACGGTACTCTTCCGGAAGCCCCTCCGCAACCCTCTTCCGGAAAAAAGAGGCTGCGAAAAACGAAGCGAATGATCAATATGTCTGAAAAAATCGTTATTTTCGCTTATCATATTCATTCCACTTAATTCAGTTTTCATGATGAAAAGTCATCTCATTTTGCGGTTGCATCGGATAATTCTGATCGCCGCGCTGTTTTTGGCTGCATCTTGCAAAGAGGACGATACCTCCGTGCAACTGAAAGCCCCTCAAACCCTTACGGCAATCCCTTCCGAAACATCGCTCCTGATCGAATGGGGGGGGGTGGACGAAGCTGCCGCCTATGAACTGGAAGCCCGCAGCGACGACTACGCCTTCTCCACCCGTGTCGAAGACACCCGTTACGAGTTGACCGGACTCGAAGCATACACCGAATACGAGGTACGCATCCGCGCGCTGGTCGTTTCGGGCAACTACCTCGATTCGGAATGGAGCGCATGGGAGCGGTTCAAAACCCTCGACAAGACGATCGCCGACGAATTCGACGGAGGCAGCGGCACGGAAGAAGATCCCTACCTAATCGCACGGCCGTCGCAACTGGCCCTGCTGGCACAATGCGTCAACGAACAGACGGCCGGCTATTTCGAACCGGACGTCCACTACCTGCTGACGGCCGATCTCGATCTTTCCGGCTATGAAAACTGGACGCCGATCGGTATCGGCCCGCAAGACGGACGGTATCCCTACGAGAATCCCGAGAAGGCATTCCAAGGCGTTTTCGACGGAGGCGGCCACACCGTGAACAAGCTAAACGTCGCTTACACGGGTGCGACGACCTTCACGAGCGTCGGACTCTTCGGAGTGAACGACGGCACGATCAGGAATCTTCACGTCGCGGGCACAGTCTCCGCGACGACATCCTGCACCGACAAAAGCTATGTGATCGCCGGCGGCATCGTCGGTTTCAATATCATCGCCTACGAGGACGCCATGAACACCCGTCCGGGTTCGGGAGCCATCGAACACTGCTCCTTCACGGGTTCGGTATCGGCATCGTGCGGCAACGACCCGACGGGCACGGCCGACGCAGGCGGCATCTGCGGCATGGCCGAGTCGGGAAACATCGACTTCTGCGAAACGACGCTCGACGCGGCACACACGATCAGAACCGAGGGCGGCGAAATCTCGATGACCGGCGGCATCGCCGGATCCATGAACGGCGGACGCATCTCCGCCTGCACCTTCACCGGTACGGGAGTTCTCGAAGCCGCCTTCAACACCGTCCCCGAAGGCTATTACGTCTATGCCCAAGCGGGCGGCATCGTCGGTTCGACCGCCGAGGCCTCGATCGAAAGCTGCACGGCGGATTTCGGCGGCTCGCTGCTCGTTCCGAAAGGCGGGGAAGCAACTTGCAACGCGGGCATCGTCTGCGGCAATTCCGGAAGTTCCATCACCGACTGTACCGCAAAATTTACGGGCGACGCCTCAATCGAGAGCAACGGCGCCATCAGCTTCGGCGGCGCTGTCGGATCGCTCTCCGGCGTCGGTGAATGCGCCGTCTCGCTCGTTTCGACCGAAATGGGTGGAACGGTGAAGATCGCCCAGGGCGACGAATATTCCGACGTACATGTCGGCGGTGGTACTGTCCCAGCACCTGCGCCGCAGGACGCGAGAAGTTGAGCCCTACCTGCGTGATGTTGGCGCCCAGATAGTTGACGCTGAACGACATCTCTTCGGGCAGATACTTCTTGTCCTTCCAGACGACCCAGCCCAGGCCCGGATAGACCAGACCGTACTTGTGACCCGACGTGGAGATCGACAGCACCCACTTGAGGCGGAAGTCCCACTTCACCTCGGGATTGAGGAACGGCAGGATGAAACCGCCGGAAGCGGCGTCCACGTGGATCGGAATTTCGAAGCCGGTCTTCTTATTGTAAGCATCGAGCGCCTTGTCGAGCGCCTCGACATCGTCGTTCAGACCCGTCCAGGTAACGCCCTGAATCGGCACGATGCAGATCGTGTTCTCGTCGCACATCTCCAGCGCCTGCTTGGGGTCGAGCGTCGGGTTCTTCAGCGTCAGGGGCACGGTGCGCATTTCGATCTGCCACAGCTGGCAGAACTTCTCCCATACGACCTGGAACCCGGCGCTCATCACCAGATTCGGTTTGTCGAACGGTTTGCCCGCAGCCTGGCGACGCTTGCGCCAGCGCAGCCACGCGGCCACACCGCCCAACATACATGCCTCCGAAGAGCCGATACCGAGGGCGCGCCTGCCTTCCACTGCGCCTTCTCCGGAGTATTCCAAAGATTGGCGATCATGTTGATACAGCGTCCATTCATAACGGCAATGCGGGGATACTCCGTTTCGTCGATATAGTTTACACTGATTGCTTCATTCATAAGTCGGGTAGCGTATTCGTCCATGTAGGTAGTCACGAACGTCGCCAGATTCAACCGGGGCTGAGTCTGGGGGTAAGTTTCGTCTTTGACGATCTGATATGCAATTTCCGGGCGCATCATTCCCTGGGGGATCACATCGGTGGGAGCAGGCTCGAGCACTTCTTTCGATCCGAAAACTGTCGTCAGCAGTTCATCATTGTTTCGTTTCTGGTTCATACGCTATAATTATTTTGGTTCGTAACAGAAGAATGACACAAACTATGCCAGGAGGCAATCCCGCCTCCAAACATTTTCAGAAGAACATCCGGCACATTCGCAGATAAAACCCCGAAATAACGAAATTCAACGACCCGGAATCCTGCGATTATACATACTTTCGGAAAGGTCGGACGTACTCGGCAAAGCCGCCGGACGCACCGGTCGGACTCTGTTCCCGTTTTTATCGCCCCCGCAGAAGACAGGGAGCCTCCGGCATAAAAAAAACGAACTCATTTGTTTTATTCTGTTCTCATTTTCACTACCTTTGTAATAATTTTTATCCACCCTTTATAAAATAGGTAAAAACTTTGCGGCATGGCAGCATATTTTAACATTTTTTTTGATCGTCATGGCCCTGCTGGCCTTGGCGGTTTACATCGCACTCCACTATTTCGAGGCCGGATACGGCTATCTCTTCAACCGTAAATACGGCTTTCCGATCCCGAACCGGATCGGCTGGGTGCTGATGGAGTGTCCGGTATTCATCGCCATGACCGTTCTCTGGCTCCTCTCCGACCGCACGTGGGAGGCGGCGCCGCTGGCCCTGCTGATCCTGTTCCAGGGACACTACCTGCAACGGGCGTTCATCTTTCCGCTGCTGATCCGGGGCAATTCGAAAATGCCGGCCGGGATCGTGGGAATGGGCATGCTCTTCAATACGCTCAACGCCCTGATGCAGGGCGGCTGGATCTTCTACGTCTCCCCCGCCGGCTACTACGACGGCTGGTTTTCCAAACCCTATTTTTACATCGGAGCCGCACTCTTCGTCGCAGGCATGGTCATCAACCTCCACTCCGACCACATCATCCGCAACCTGCGCAAGCCGGGCGACACGCGCCACTACATTCCCCGCGGGGGGATGTTCCGATACGTCTCGTCGGCCAACTATTTCGGCGAACTGCTCGAATGGACGGGCTTCGCCGTAGCTTCGTGGTCGTGGGCCGGGGCGGTATTCGCCTGGTGGACGTTCGCCAACCTCGCCCCCCGCGCAGCTTCGCTTTACAAACGATACGAAAAAGAGTTCGGGCAGGAATTCACCTCCCTGCACCGAAAGAGGATCATACCTTTCATCTATTAAGTTTTCAATTATGAGTAATTTGCAGGATTCCGTACTCTTCACGCCCTATCGTCTGGGGCAGGTTACGCTCCGCAACCGCACCATCCGTTCGGCAGCCTTCGAATCGATGGGCAAAGACTTCAGCCCCACGCAGCAGCTCAAGGACTACCACGTGAGCGTCGCCCGCGGCGGCGTGGGAATGACCACGCTGGCCTACGCTGCCGTCTGCCGCAGCGGGCTGTCGTTCAAGAGCCAGCTGTGGCTGCGCCCGGAAATCGTCCCGGGGCTGCGCGACATCACCGACGCCATCCACAAGGAAGGCGCCGCCGCTTCGATCCAGATCGGTCACTGCGGTAACATGACCCACTACTCGACCGCCGGACAGATTCCCATCGGGGCTTCGAGCGGATTCAACCTCTACGCCTACACCCCCGTCCGCAAAATGCGCCGGGATGAAATAATGCAGGTTTCCAAAGACTTCGGCAAGGCCGTGCGAACAGCTCATGCCGCCGGTTTCGACTGCGTCGAGGTACACGCCGGGCACGGCTACCTCATCTCGCAGTTCCTCTCGCCCTACACCAACCGCCGCCGCGACGAGTACGGCGGCTCGCTCGACAACCGGATGCGCTTCATGCGCATGTGCCTCGAGGAGGTGATGAACGCCGCCGCTGCGACGGGCACCTCGGTACTCGTCAAGCACAACATGTACGACGGGTTCAAGGGCGGCATCGAGATTCCGGAGAGCATCGAGATCGCCCGCGAAATCGAGCGCTGGAAGGTCAATGGCATCGTTCTCTCGGGCGGTTTCGTAAGCAAGGCGCCGATGGCCGTGATGCGGGGGCTGATCCCGATCTACACGATGAGCTACTACTCGCCCCTGTGGCTGCGCTATTTCATCCGCTGGTGCGGGCCCTTCATGATCCGGCAGTTTCCCTTCGAGGAGTGCTATTTCCTGGAAGACGCCAAGAAATTCCGCGCCGCGCTGAAACTGCCGCTGGTCTACGTGGGCGGGCTGGTGAGCCGCGAAGGAATCGAACGTGCGCTCGACAGCGGGTTCGAACTGGTGCAGATGTCGCTGCGGCTGCCGCCACAAACGATGCGAATGCACCGGCATCGCTCACGTCGGTCCTTCCGAGCGACAACGCCTCGGCGGAGATGGTGCACAAAAGACACACGACCGCATACTATTTCAACCAGGTCTCCTGGTTCGATTGCAATGCGGAAATTTTCGAAGACACCAGCACCGGAGATTCCTGGATCAAGATTTTCCACAACGGCTACAAAAAAGGCCGAGTCGTATCCAATCCCGATTACAATCCGCGCAAACTGACCGGAGTACTCAACAGACGCCTTTCGTCGCGCTATATGACGACGGCCGACAACGGGATGACCTATTATTTCAACTGAAAATGGGTATTCTTTTCGGAAACGAAACGAAGAAATGTCCCGAATACGGAATGATCATCCCCTCGGAGGCCCGCAAATGTCCCTACTGCCGTACCGAATTCGGCGAGCCGAGCCTGTCGGACGACTTAAATCGGTTCGGATGTCTGGGTTATCCGTCGGTCATTCTGACGATCCTGCTATTGCTGCACACTTGCAGTTAGACAATCCGGATCGAAAATCACGAGGTGCTGTCTGAAAAAGAATCAGACAGCACCTCGTCAAAAAGCGGAGGGATCAATACACCTGCGTAATAGTGCCGGAGTACTGTACGGGATTGTACCAGACCGACGAAATGGTGAGGTTGGCGCCTCCCGACGACGAGTAGATGTCGAAGGTGAAGGTGTAATCGTTGGCCGAGAAGAGCGTGGTGGAGAAGGTCACGATCCAGCCTTCGTTGGTCTGTTCGGCACGGTACCCCTCGACCGACGGAAGCACGTAGTTGAGCACCGTGTAGTAATAGGGAGGAACATAGCCCTTGATGTAGGGAAGGCAGACGTCCACCGTGCCGTCCCAGAACCCGACCGTGAAGTTGGGATTGATCAACTGGCGCACGGGACCCGCCGGCTGACGCTGCATACTCGAAGGGTTGAACTGGAAATTGCGCGACAGGATGATCGAGTCCATGTGCTTTTCGAAGGCGGCCAGCCGTTCGGCGCGCCGCTTCACTCGCTCCTCGTGGCGCTGCTCGCGCACCTCCGTGCGTTGAGATTTGGTTTGGGCCCGCTGAGACTTCGACTGCTGTTGGGCCATAACTGCGACAGCCGATACCACTACGGCAGCGGCAGCCATCCATACGATAATACGTTTCATAGGCAAAAGAGTTTGCATTTGACCGATGTCAACGCAAACTCCTTGCCACAACATATTGCAAACCCGTCCGTTCGATAGGATTTCCGGCTGCATGCCCGTTCCGTCCGGCGGTAGCTCCACGACGGCACGCCGTGAGTACCGATCATACCCCACCCTAAATCCCTCCCTCGGGGAGGGACTTCACGGGAAACCCGACTCGCTACCGACGCACCGGCGTGGAATCTTACCGGAAAGACCGGATACTTCGGAACGTTGCAAACCCGTCCGTTCGATAGGATTTCCGGCTGCACGCCCGTTCCGTCCGGCGGTAGCTACACGGCGGCACGCCGTGAGTACCGATCATACCCCACCCTAAACCCCTCCCTCGGGGAGGGACTTCGCGGGAAACCTGACTCGCTACCGACGCACCGGCGTGGAATCTTACCGGAAAGACCGGATACTTCGGAACGTTGCAAACCCGTCCGTTCGAAAGGATTTCCGGCTGCATGCCCGTTCCGTCCGGCGGTAGCTACACGGCGGCACGCCGTGAATACCGATCATACCCCACCCTAAATCCCTCCCTCGGGGAGGGACTTCGCGGGAAACCCGACTCGCTACCGACGCACCGGCAGCGCAATCCTGCCGGAAAGACAAGAGAAGTGATTTTCTTCGAGACACAGCGAATCGTTCGTCGGAAAAATTCACGACAATGCATTCGTCCCACATACAACCAGCAAATCGGTTACGACCGGTTAGTCGCCCGAAAACGTCTGTCACAGTCCCGTTAAAGACCCATCTGCCGCAGAAAACGTCCCGTATAACTCTGCTCGACGGCGGCCACCTCGTGCGGCGTACCCGCCGCGAGCACCCGTCCGCCCGCCGCACCGCCTTCGGGACCGATATCGATGATGCGGTCGGCGACCTTGATCACGTCGAGGTTGTGTTCGATGACGATCACCGTATTGCCGCGGTCGACCAGCTTGTTCAGCACGTCGATCAACTGGCGGATATCCTCGAAATGGAACCCCGTAGTCGGCTCGTCGAGGATATAGAGCGTGCTGCCCGTATCGCGTTTCGAGAGTTCGGCGGCCAGCTTGATGCGCTGCGACTCGCCGCCCGAGAGCGTCGTGCAGGGCTGGCCGAGCGTCAGGTAGCCCAACCCCACCTCCTGAATGGCACGCAGCTTCTGGTAGATCGACGGGATGTTTTCGAAAAACTCCACGGCCATGTTGACCGTCATGTTCAGCACGTCGTCGATATTCTTGCCCTTGTATTTCACTTCGAGCGTCTCGCGGTTGTAACGGTGTCCGCCGCACGCCTTGCAGCGGACGTAGACGTCGGGCAGGAAGTTCATCTCGATGGTCTGCACCGCCCGCACCGCGGCACTTCTCGCAGCGGCCGCCCTTGACGTTGAAGGAGAAGCGTCCCGCCTTGAAGCCGCGCACCTGCGCGTCGGGCGTCATCTCGAAGAGTTTGCGAATGTCGGCGAAGACGTTGGAGTAGGTCGCCGGATTGCTGCGCGGCGTGCGGCCGATCGGCGACTGGTCGACCACGACCAGCTTGTCGACGTGTTCGATTCCCTCGATCGAATCGTAGGGCAGCGGGCGGTCGAGCGACCGGTAGAGCTTGCGGCTCAGAATAGGGCGCAGCGTTTCGTTGACGAGCGTCGACTTGCCCGAACCGCTGACACCCGTGACGAGGATCAGTTTGCCCAGCGGGAAATCGACGTCGATATGTTTGAGGTTATTGCCCGACGCTCCCCGCAGGACGATATGACGGCCGTTGCCCTCGCGCAGCGTCGCCGGAACCTCGATCCGCCGGCGGCCGGTCAGATAGTCGGCCGTCACGGAGTCGGAGCGGAGGATGTCGTCGAACGTACCCGACGCAACGACGTGGCCGCCCTTGCGCCCCGCACGGGGGCCGACGTCGACGATGAAGTCGGCGGCACGCATCATGTCCTCGTCGTGTTCGACGACGATCACCGAGTTGCCGGCATCGCGCAACTCCTCCAGGCTGCGGATCAGGCGCCGGTTGTCGCGCTGGTGCAGGCCGATCGAGGGCTCGTCGAGGATATAGAGTACATTCACCAGTTTCGATCCGACCTGCGTCGCCAACCGGATGCGCTGCGACTCGCCGCCCGAAAGCGAGCGCGACGAGCGGCTCAGCGAGAGGTAGCCCAACCCCACTTCGATCAGGAACCGGAGCCGTTCGCGGATCTCCTTGACGACCTCCTGCGCGATCTTGCGCTCCTTCTCGGTGAAATGCTCCTCGATGCGGGACATCCAGTCGGCGAAATCGGAGATCGACATGGCCGACACCTCGGCGATGTTCCGTCCGCCGATGCGGAACTGCAATGCCTCGCTGCGCAACCGCGATCCTCCGCAGACGCTGCACGGCTTGTAGACGAGAAACTGCTCGCGCCACTTCTCGCCGCGCTTGGAATCCTCGTCGAAATTGCGGCCGATCCACTCGGCCATGCCGTCCCACGACACCAGACGCTTGCCGCCGGCGTTGGCGAATTCCGTCAGATCGACCGTCAGCGGCTCGGAATCGCCGTAGAGGATGGCGTTCATCCCCTCCTCCGAAATGCTCTGCACCGGATCGTCGAGCGTGAAATCGTAGCGGCGCCCCAGCATCTCCAACAGCGCGAAAAGCATGTTGTTGCGGTACGGCCCGAAGGGTTCGATCCCTCCGGCGCGCAGCGACTTCTTCGGATCGGGAATGATCTTGCTGCGGTCGAAGACCGCCTCGACGCCCAGCCCGTTGCATCGGGGGCAGGCCCCCTTGGGCGAGTTGAACGAAAAGGTGTGCGGCGCAGGATCTTCGAACGCGACGCCCGTGGTGGGGCACATCAGATGCCGCGAATAGTAGCGCATCGTCTCCGTATCGTAGTCGTAGAGCGCCATCGTCCCCTTGCCCTGCCGCATCGACTCCTTGAGCGAAGTCATCAGCCGGTCGTGCGACTCCTCGCTCACGCGCAGGCGGTCGACCACCAGGTCGATCGTGTGGATCTTGTAGCGGTCGAGCTTCATGCCCGTCGAGAACTCGCACATCTGGCCGTCGATACGGGCGTGGAGATAGCCCTTCTTCACCAGCGACTCGAACAGCTCGCGGTAGTGTCCCTTGCGGCCCTTGACGATCGGTGCGAGCAGCGCGATGCGACGGCCTGCGAAATCGCGCAGGATCAGGTCGAGAATCTGTTCGTCGGAGTAATGCACCATCTCCTCGCCCGTAGCCGGCGAATAGGCGCGCGAAGCGCGCGCATAGAGCAGACGCAGGAAGTCGTTGATCTCGGTGACGGTACCCACCGTCGACCTCGGATTTTTGTTGGTCGTCTTCTGCTCGATGGCCACCACGGGGCTCAGTCCCGTGATCTTGTCCACGTCGGGACGCTCCATCGTCCCCACGAACTGACGCGCATAGGTCGAGAGCGTCTCCATATAGCGGCGCTGCCCTTCGGCATAGATCGTATCGAAAGCCAGGGACGATTTGCCCGACCCCGACAGGCCGGTGACAACCACCAGCTTGTGGCGCGGAATCGTTACGTCTATATTTTTCAGATTGTGTACCCGTGCGCCGAGTACCTCGATTGTCTCCTCTCGTTTCATCTTACTTAAATCGCATCCTGCATCCGAAATATTGTGCAAAGGCAATGCAAACCGAGCGTTAGGCCTAACCCCGCCGGGCTCTGCCGGGACGCTGCCCGTCCGGACCGGAATAAATTCCCGGCAAAGGTAGCGATTTTTCCGCAAACCGCATTCCGCGCACAGTCATCGCAGCAGGAAATCGTCGGCGTCGCGCCATGCGGGAAATTTCGTCCGGAACCGATCGAGCGCTTCCCTGTCGAGCCGGGCCGTGAAGACCCCCTCCGAAGCGTCCGCCTCGCAGAGCGGCGTCCCCTTGAAATCGACGACCGCCGAATCGCCGGCATAATGGTTCCACGGATCGTCGCCCGTGCGGTTGACGCCGACGACATAACACTGGTTCTCGATCGCCCGGGCCCGGAGCAGCGTCCGCCACACCTCCCGACGCGGCGCCGGCCACGAGGCCACGCAGAGAATCGCGTCGTAATCGCTGCGACAACGACACCAGACCGGAAAACGCAGGTCGTAACAGACGAGCGGCAAAAACCGCAGTCCGCCGTATTCGACCACTACGCGCCGCCGGCCCGCCACAAAATGCGCATCTTCGCCGCCGATAGAAAAAAGATGCCGCTTGTCGTATCGCTCCGCACCGCCCGCCGGCCGCACGAAGAAAAAGCGATTGGCGAAACGGTCGCCGCTGCGGACGACGGCGCTGCCGGCCAACGCCGTCGCATAACGTCGTGCGGTGCGGCGCATCCACGCGAGGAGTTCCTCCTCGTCCGGCAGCGCCGTTCGCCACGGTTCGGTGACGAACCCCGTGGCGAACATCTCGGGCAGGAGGGCCAGATCGGCACCGGCCTGCGCGACGAGCTCTTCGGCACGGCGGAGGTTGCGGGCTGCGGCCTCCCACTCCATCGAGAACTGACACAGGGCGACTTTCATATCGACAAAATTACGAATAAAACGGGAAATCCGGCCTGCGTTCGGCAAATCTTTCGTACCTTTGTACGGTACGAATCCCGACAGCCGACCGGACTGCATCCCGGCAAACAGGCCCCGTCTGTTTTGCATCCTGCCTGCGCCGTTTCCGCCGTCGAACCGTTTTAACTATGAAAGCCGGACAAAACCATACGCTCACCGTGACCCGTATCTCGGACTACGGTCTCTATCTCGCCGATCAGGAGGGGCAGGAGGTACTGCTGCCCAACCGTTACGTTTCGCTCGCCGACAAGGTGGGCGACGCGGTCGACGTCTTCGTCTATCACGACTCCGAAGACCGGCTCGTGGCCACGCGCGAAACGCCGCTGGCCCGCGCCGGCGAGGCCGCATTCCTGAAAGTGGTCGACAAGAATCTCCACGGAGCGTTCCTCGACTGGGGGCTTGCGGGCAAAGACCTCTTTCTGCCCAACCGCAACCAGCAGGGCGGGATCTTCGCCGGACGTTCCTATGTGGTCTACGTCTATGTCGACGATGTGACGGGACGATGCGTGGCGACGAACAAACTCAAAAGTTTCGTCAACAACGAGACGCTCACCGTCCGTCCCCGCGAGGAGGTCGATCTGCTGGTGGCTTCGGAGTCGGAGATCGGTTACCGCGTGGTGATCGACAGCCGCCATTGGGGAATGCTCTACCGCAACCAGCTTTTCCGACCCGTGCAGGTGGGCGACCGCCTGCGCGGCTACGTGACCAAAATCACCGACGACCACCGCATCGACGTGTCGCTCCGACAGCCGGGCTATGCCGGCGTGCAGGACGGTGCCGACCAGCTGCTCGGCATGTTGCGCGAAGCGGGCGGGCGGCTGCCGCTCGGCGACGACAGCTCGCCGGAAGAGATTCACCGCCGCACGCAGCTCAGCAAGAAGGCGTTCAAACGTTCGCTGGGCGTCCTGCTCAAACGCGGGGTCGTCGCGGCCGATGAAGAAGGGATCAAACTGACGAAACAGTAGCGATATGGGCAAACTCGCAACCGCCGAGCGCGTATCGCGCGACGCATCCGACAACTTCGTCTTCCAGCGGTCGCTGCTGGCCTACGACCGCGCGGCAGAGATCGTATCGGGCGATGTGTTGGAGATCGGGACAGGAACGGGATACGGCATCGAACTCGTCGCGCCGCATTGCGACCGGTTCGTCACGGTGGACAAATACGCCGCCGGCGGAGACCGCCACGCAGCCAACGTCGAATTCCGACGGATGTGCGTGCCTCCGCTCGGCTTCGGGGACGAATCGTTCGATTTCGTCATTACCTTCCAGGTGATCGAACACATCGACGACGACGCAGCGTTCGTGCGTGAAATCGCCCGTGTGCTGCGGCCGGGCGGACGGCTGATCCTCACCACGCCCAACGCTCCGATGTCGCTCACACGCAACCCGTGGCACGTGCGTGAATACCGGATCGACGAACTGCGGCGATTGCTTTCCGAAGCATTTTCCGCCGTCGAGACCCACGGCGTCTTCGGCAACGAGCGCGTGATGGAGTACTACGAACACAACCGCCGCAGTGTGGAGCGCATCGCCCGCTTCGACCTGTTCGACCTCCAGCACCGCCTGCCGCGCCGGCTGCTGCAACTCCCCTACGACCTGCTCAACCGCCTCAACCGACGTCGGCTGCTGCGGCAGAACGAGGCGCTGACCACTTCGATCCGCATGGACGACTACCGCATCGCACCGGCGGCCGAAGGATGTTTCGACCTCTTCTTCATCGCGACGAAATAGCCCGTCCGCAACCGGATAAAAATTCGACGGCCGGAGAGGGATCGCCTTCTCCGGCCGTCGGCATTCGATGCGCGATCGGCTATTTCTGCAAATCGGTCGTATCGGCCACGACCATGTTCTTGTCGACACGCAGCGTCACGTTGCCGTCGACCTCGATCAGCAGCGTGCGCTCCTTGATCTCCTTGACCGTACCGTAAATACCGCCGGCGGTAATGACCTTGTCGCCTTTTTTGAGACCTTCGCGGAATTTCTGCATCTCCTTGCGGCGCTTCGATTCGGGACGCCACATGAAGAGCCACAACACGAGGATCATCAATCCGATCATAATGTAGAAGCCCCACGGAGACGGCTGCTGCGGCTGACCGGTAGCCGCCTGTAACAGATTCATCATATTTTCAAAAATTAAAGTTTGAACTTCTCTCTTCGTTTTCCCGCCTCGGCAAAGCCCGAACGAGTTCAGCTCTGCATTCGGCTTATCGAAAACGGCGGCCTTCGGCCTTCGTTCGCCCCGACCGCCCCGGCAACCGACGCCACCCGCAGACGGTTCGGCTCCGTTTGCCGGCAACAATCCGGTTTACGACAGCAAATATAACGATTATTTCGGATTTTCCAACATCACTGCACGTCGGCCTCGACGTAGAGCCGCAGCGGACGTTCGCCGCCGGAGAAATAGACGCGCAGTACCTTGAAGAGCCAGCCCCGCTGGCCGCTCGTATCGAAACGCACGGCCACACGCAGCGTATCTCCGGGCATAATCGGCTGAGCGTCATATTCCAACGAGGTACATCCGCACGACGATTCGCTCCGGACGACTACGAGCGGCTCCCCGCCCCGATTGCAGAAACCCGCTTCGAGCCGCGCCGTTTCGCCGCTGTGGAGACGTCCGAAACGCAGGGTATCCGACATGTCCGTATGCAGCGATTCGGCCGAAACTGCGATAACGGGGCCCGAAAATGTCCAATGCCCGCTGCGAGAGCCGCAGCCGCAAAGCAGCACGAGCGCCACGCCGACGGCCGCGCAGCCAGCCCCAAAAGCACTCCGCAACCTCCGCATGGCTAAATGAGGCCCCGCCCCGTTTTCTGGATTTTCCCCTCCTCGGTCAGCGCGGCGACCAGTTTGTCGAGCACGCCGTTGATGAAGACGCTGCTGCCCGGCCCCGAGTAATATTTCGAAATCTCGATATACTCGTCGAGCGTCACTTTCACCGGAATTTCGGGACACGAAGTCAGTTCGGCGACGGCCGTCGCCAGAATCAGATAGTCCATGAAGGCGATGCGCTCGATGTCCCAGTTGCTCGTGAAGCGTTCGATATAGCGCTGCGTCTGGTCGTAGTTCACCAAAACCTTCTCGAACAGCGTCTTGACAAAGGCCAGATCGTCGTCGCTCTTGAACTTGGGCAGAACCTTCACGTCGGTCGACGAGGCGCGCAGATTCGAGAGCGTCCGCACGACCATCGTCAGCGCGAAACCCAGATCGTCGCTCCACAGGATCGACTGCTCTTCCAAAGCGGCTTCCAGCTCCTCGCAATCCTCCAATTCGTTGCGGTAAAACTCCTCGACGAGCTGCTTGTCCTCCGAGAAGGTCCGCGTCGGATTTTGCATGTAACGACGATAGTAGTCCGACGCCAGCAGCCGGGTATAAAGCAATTTGATGAGTTCGGGATAACGCGCCCAGTTGAGTTTGTGCGACGAGAGATAGTCGTTGACCGTCTGGCTCGACGCCAACAGGGCGATGGCCTTGTTCTCGACGAATTTGGTATTGGGATTCAGATCCTCGTAGGTCGGCAGTTTCTTCCGGCGGGCCGTTTCGAGCCGCGACTCCGCATGGCGGCGGACTTCGACGATCAGCTCCATCAACTGAAAATAGAGATCGTAGGTCTTGTCGATCGATGCGAGCAGTGTTTTCTCGGAGGCGATCATATTGGTCGAATCCGATTTCAGGTGTCCGAAAAGGGCTTTGACGACCTTGACTCGGAGTAATCTGCGGCTTAACATATTTTGAGAACTGGTTGCGTTTCGTTTTGACGCGGCAAAGATACGAATAAGTGAGTACAATGTCAAATTTATTTGAACATTGCCGAACGGGAGTATCTAAGACGCAGTCAAAGATATGAATTAAGTAAGGGCAAAAGCAGACAATGTTTGCAATTACCCTCGCTTAATCGTATCTTTGGCAGACAAAAAACGACAGAGAAGTGTACGACGTAATCATCATAGGCGCCGGCGCCGCAGGCATGATGGCCGCAGGAACGGCCGCACAGAACGGCAAGAAGGTGCTCGTAATCGAAAAGATGGAGAAGGCGGGCCGCAAGATCCGCATCACGGGCAAGGGGCGCTGCAACCTGACCAACGCCCGCCCGCCGGAGGAGTTCGCCGAGCAGGTGCGCACCAACGCCGATTTCTTCGCGACGGCATTCGCCGAATTCAACAACCGCGCGACCATCCGCTTCTTCGAACGGCGGGGCCTGAAACTCGACTTCGAACGCGGCGACCGCGTATTTCCCCACAGCGGCAAGGCGTGGGACGTGGCCAACACGCTGGAAGAGTGGTGCCGCGACAACGGCGTGGAATTCTGGTTCCACACGCGCGTGACAGGGCTGATGACGCTCGGCGGCAAGATCTTCGGCGTACGTTACATGAACCGCCGCGGCTTCGAACGCAAGGAAGAGGCCGCACGGGTGATCGTCGCCACGGGCGGCGTCTCCTACCCCGCCACCGGCTCGACGGGCGACGGCTACACGTTCGCCAGCGAGACGGGGCACGACATCGAACCGCTGCGTCCGTCGCTCACGCCGCTCGTCTCGCCGCACCCGCAGTTGAGAGAGTTGCACAAGTTGCTGCTGCGCAACATCCGCGCGACGCTCTTCATCGACGGCGAAGCCGTACGCGAGGAGTTCGGCGAGATCGGATTCTCGGAACGCGGCATCGAAGGCGCCGTGGCGTTGCGGATGAGCCGCGACGCCGTCGACGCACTCATCGACGGCCGGCGCGTGAAACTCTCGCTCGACCTGAAACCGGCACTTACGGTCGAAATCCTGCAAGAACGCATCCGCCGCGAAATCGCCGAGATGCCCGAAGAGGAGTTTTTCGCCGAACTGCTCCGCAAGTTGTTGCCCAAGCCCCTGGTGATGCCCGTCTGCAAAGAGTTGGACATTCAGTCGAAGACCTACGTCAAGAAGATCGGCGACAAGGAGATCGACCGCCTGATCTCACTGCTCAAAGGATTCGTGCTGCCGATCTCGGACTATGCGCCTTTCGAATATGCCGTCGTTACTGCGGGCGGTGTGAGCTGCGAGGATGTGAACCGCTATACGATGGAATCGCTCAAAGTCAAAGGACTCTATTTCGCCGGCGAGGTGCTCGATCTGGATGCCAACACCGGCGGCTACAACCTCCAGATTGCATTCTCGACCGGACGGCTGGCCGGACAGCTCAAACAATGAAACTCGCCGTCCGATACCGTTTCCGCCGCAACGCCGAACGACTCCGCAGCCACTTGGCGCGCGCACGGTTTTTCAGGGGACACGGCGTGCACTCGCCGTTCGTCTACGCGATCGTGCGGCAGGTATTCATGAAAACCGAACTGGCCGAAGGCGACCGTTCGCTCTACGCCGCCCTGCGCGAACGGGGCGTAAACGAACGCCGCGCCGTGCAGTTGCAGAACCTCTTTATCCATTGCGGATACAACCGGTTCGGCATGAACCGTGCAACCGAAGCCGATCTGTGCATCGCAACCGCCGACACGCCGACCGACCGGCTGCCGCAGCTGGCGGAGGCCGCCCGACGAGAGGGGGCGACGCTCTGCATCATGGAGCCGTATGCCGACGTCGAACGCCGCAACTGTTGCAGGCGTCTGGCGGCGGAACACCCCTCGACGTCGATCGACAACAGGGGTTATCTGCTGCTTTTCAACGGAACATTGCCGAAACAACATTTCAAACTATGACGAAAGTATATACGAAAACAGGAGACAAGGGAACGACGTCGCTCGTCGGCGGCGAGCGCGTGTCGAAGATCGACGAGCGGGTCGAAGCCTACGGAACGGTGGACGAGCTGGGCAGTTTCACGGCCTATCTGAGCGACCATCTGCGCTCGGACGAGGGGCTGGCCGAATACCTCGGCGACCTCGACCGCGTCGCATCGCAACTGATGAGCGTCGCCGCACTGCTGGCCGTAGGGCACGGCGGCGAAGGGAAACTGCCCGACATAAGTCCCGAGGCGATCGGGTATCTGGAAGAGCGCATCGACGCGATGCAGTCCCGCGTGCGGCCGATCACCAAATTCACGATTCCCGGCGGCCATCCAACTGTCTCGCTGTGCCACGTCTGCCGCACGGTCTGCCGCCGCGCGGAACGCGCCAGCCTGCGCGCAGCAGCACTTCACCCCACGATCAGTGCCAACACGCTGGCCTACCTCAACCGGCTGTCGGACTACTTCTACCTGCTGGGACGCGCGCTCACGGAGTATTACAAGGTCGAAGAGACACTCTGGCGCCCGTAACGCACCGCCGGACGCCATGTAAGGCCGGTCGGCAGCAAAACTTCCGCCGTGCCGTCGTCGTTTCCTACGAAAAAAGGGCCCGACAGAACATTTTCATATCCGCGCGAAGATTTTTCGAGGATTTGTTTGCAGGTTCGATTTTTTTTATATTTTTGCACCTTCGAACAGTTGGGGACGTCTTTCGGACGTTTCCGGCCGCAGAACTAAAAACTTGATACCGTTATGTACTGGACACTTGAACTCGCATCGAAATTGGAAGATGCACCTTGGCCCGCGACCAAAGAGGAGCTGATCGATTACGCAGTTCGTTCGGGAGCGCCGTTGGAAGTGCTTGAAAACCTGCAAGAAATAGAGGACGAAGGCGATATTTACGAATCGATCGAAGACATCTGGCCCGATTACCCCTCGAAGGACGATTTCTTCTTCAACGAGGAAGAATATTAATGCGTTTTTAAGCGCGGAATAATTATTAAATCCCTGTTAATCAGATAGATTGGCAGGGATTTGATTTGTTTGGACAACAGCGTCTGACCGTCTCAGATGGTGCAGTTTATTTGGACAAAATACGTTTTTCGGAGAAAAAAATCGGGATTTGTTTGGACAAAATTCATTACCTTTACAGAGGTTTGTGAGTATTACCGCAACCTCTGTTTTTTAATTTCAAACATCTCCAGTATGGGACGACCGAAACGACTATATCCATTGGGACGCTATCGCCTGCATATCCGGGGTGAGATCGATCCAGCCAAACAGTATCTTGTCCAGCTTGAATATACCTGGAACCGACAGGTGATACGCAAGGGCATGAACATCTTTGTCCGGCTAGGCGACTGGAACGAAAAAGCCAACAAGGGACGCGGAGGTGTGAGGGCGAGTTATGGTCCGGAGGCCAACCGGATCAACAGTCTGCTGCTTGCCCGTGCGGACAAGATCGACGGACTGCTGGCCGAATATCAGGAAAAACATCCCAGTCAGATTACAGCACAGGTGATCGCCGACTTTTTGGCCGATAAACCGCTCACGCGGGAGGACAAAGGGAAGGATTTTATCGAGTTTGTTTTGGAAAGGCTTGAATCTGACTATTCCCGGAACAGGATCGGACGCAGCCGCTATGAGAACGGCAAGAGCGGAATGAATATCTTCCGTATCTTTCTCCGTGCAACAAAGAACGGTACCTACAAGCCGGACAGTATCTATTTAGGTGAAATATCGGTTGAACTGATTGACGAATACATCAGGTGGCGGCGTGAGATAAAACAGAACAGCGATGCAACGATCAACCATGCCTTGACTCCGATTCTGAAGGCGTGTGCCTATGCTTCCGAAATGAAGATGATAGACCATGCCGTCAATGCGAGGATTCAGGATATGCGTATCGCCTCTAAGATATCTCTTTCGGACGAAGACAACGAGTTTGATGGCAAGTACCTTTCAAAGGAACAGATGTCTGCGCTATTGGAATATTACAGTACCTGTACAGAACCGCGCCGTAAGGAATTTTTGGAAATGTTCTTCTTTGCCTTCCATGCCTGTGGACTCCGTGTTGTCGATGTGATGACATTGCAGTGGGGCCATGTCAATTTTGAGAAGAAGGAACTGAGAAAAATCATGATCAAGACGAACAAGCGCCATGTAATTCCTCTTACAGAACCTGCCTTGCATATACTACATCGGTGGCAGGAGAAATGTGCCGGATGCCGGTATGTCTTCAACTTAGTAAAGGATGATCTGGATCTCGACGATGCGGAGGCGCTTTACAAGGCCCGCAACAATGCCACGAAATGTATCAATCAGTCGCTGGCGGTTGTCGGAGAACAGATAGGGCTTCCGTTTACCCTCTCAATGCATGTGGCCCGGCATTCGTTTGCGGTCTTTGCACTGAATAAGGGACTTTCCATGTCGGTTGTCAGCCGTTTGCTCGGTCATGGAAGTACGGATGTCACCGAAAAGGTCTATGCCAAATTCCTGCCCGAAACGCTGTCGGCGGAAGTGGCACGTCTGAAAGAGGATTTTGCTTCTCTCGAAATTGTCTGATGAATGCAGATGGCTATTGAAAACATTCATTAATTTTACACCTAAATTGATTTGAGATGACTATTACGCAGGTATTCCTATTGCTGGTGTGTGCATTTGTTCTGGTATTGTTACTTTCTATCCTATTCAAACGATACCATAGAATAATCATGTGGTCTGCTGCAATAGTCTTTTTCATAGGGACTTTGCTTCTTATAGGTCTTGGGATAATTGATCCGGTAAAGGACAACAACCATCCTGATCCTGTCGTAATAACAGGCATTTTCACCGCCCTTGTCTTATCGGGTGTATTTGCATACGGAGCGGAAAAGTTACGCATCAAACTTAAGGAAAAGAACCAGCAAACCGTTCAACCCATAGATAATCATTCTGAATGTACGGATTCCCCCAAAGGGGTTGTATTATCGGGAAGGCTTGACACTTCACTTGCCCGTACAATCTTTGCGAAAGCAATAGAAGCTGGATATATTGAAGAGGTTGGGTCCCATTATAGCTGGAAAGGGACAAAGGCTCTTCTTGCCTATATGTGTGGTCGAATATATTGCGGCGATTATCCTGAATATTCCAAATACGAACAGAAGACTTTTTGGGAATTCGGCAACGGACTCTTTCCCGATGTCGAGCTTAACGCACTATTTGAACAGACCGGTATCGGACAGTCCCGGCAGAACAGGAGGGATATGCCCGTTCCTAACAATGCCGGAGAAATCGACAAGTTTTTTCAGAAGTGACAAAAAACGAAGAGTATTATCATCGTTCTTGGCAAGTCTTAGCTTCTGGCTTGTTATGCATTTTGTTTTGCTTCATCTGGCAATCTTCGATTTTTTCAATTTTATTTTTCTCTTTTTTATTGCTGGTAATCAATCGGCTACGCACAAAGTTGTGACAGAATCATAACTTTCCATAACACCTGTCATAATATTGGATAATTTGTTATAACTTATTAATCCTCAGCTATTTCATACATTCGTGCCGTGATTCTGGTGCGATGTGCACAATCGTACCATATCGTATAACCAGGCTGAAGGTCTGAGTGTGCATCAGGACGGTTCGGCCATAATTTGAGATATATATGGCAAAGAACACGAATGTAGAGAAACTATGCGACCGGGAACTGCTTGAAAAGATCCTCAGCATAGTAGAGAGACAGGAGAAACTGCCACCTCCGGCACAGGAAGGCGGGCACTGTCTCTATGACAACAAGTCTTTGATGGAAAAACTGCACATCAAGGAGAAGTATCTGAAAAAGCTGCGCGACAACGGCTATCTCGGCTACTCGCGCGAAGGCGACAAATACTGGTACACGCAGGCGGATGTCGACCGCTTCCTGCGTCGTTTCCACTACGAGGCGTTTGCCTCCGGCATCATGCTGTCCGATCAGGAAGGAGGTTCTCATGTATGACCGGTTGCAACTGACCAATATGCTCCGCTCGGAGGTGGAGCGTATCCCCGAAACTGGCTTGCCGCTGGAGGTCTTTCCGGCGAGGATTCAGGAGCTCGTTCTGAATCTGGCCCGTTACGAGAACTTCAATGTCGAATATACGGCCTCCATCCTGTTGTCGGCGGTGGCGACGGCCATCGGGAACTCCTACCGGATCCGAATAAAGGGAGAATGGAAGACCAGCCCCTCCATCTACATGATGCTGGTCGGCAGGCCGGGGCTCGGCAAGACACCGCCGCTTGGTTTCCTTTACAGACCAATCCGCGAGTACGACGACCGGATGTACGAGAAGTACAACGAGGAGTGGAACGCCTATGAAAAGGCGCTTGCCTCGTCCGGGAACCGGCGCGGCGGCGCGGCGGAGGAGTGTACGCTGCTTCGGAAGCCGCAGTTGGTAACGACGGTCATCTCGGACTTCACGCCCGAGGCGATGATGAGCATCCACCAGCACAACCCGCGCGGCATTGCGTTGGTAGTCGATGAGATTCGGGCTCTGTTCAACTCCGTGAAACGGTACAACAACCGGAACAATCTCATCGAAGACCTGCTGACAGCCTACAGCGGCCAGCCGTTGAAGGTGATCCGCAAGTCGGAAGCCCGGCCGATCCTTATCAAGAATCCGTGCATCAACATTATCGGTTCGGTGCAGACCAATCTGCTGCCGGAGATCTTCCGGGCCGAATACATGGCAAACGGACTGCTGGACCGCTTTTTGTTCGTCTATCCGAAAGACCGGAGGATTTCGGGCTGGAAGCGCGACGACGGTACCATTGCCCGGCCGGATCTGGTCGGACAGTGGCAGGAGGTGCTGGACAGGATAGTGAACCTCCCCTATCCGGCGGGTGTTGTGCTGAATATGGCCGACGACGCGGAGGCGTATTTCTACAACTGGTACAACGGCATCATTGAGGAGGTGAACGCCATCGAAGACGATGCGGAGGTGGAGAGCCGCAAGATGAAACTCAACGGCAATGCCGCCCGGCTCTCGCTGGTGTTCCAGGTGTTGAAATGGGCGACGGACGGAGGCGGTATGCAATGCGTAGACCTCGAATCTGTGCAGGCGGCCATTCGGATGATCGGCTATTATGAGGAGACCTATCGGAGGATTCAGGAGCTGATTGTCGCAAACAATATCGGCGAGTCCAAAGAGGCGTGGCTGTCGCTGCTGGGCAATACCTTCACGGCAGGCGATGCGATCGTCGTGGGAAAGCGGGTCGAGCTGTCGAGACGCTCTGTCTATTATGCCTTGAAGCAGTTGTGTTGCCAGCCGAATCCCCTACTGGAGAAGATCGACCACGGAACGTATCGCAAACTCTGTCCGAGCAAACCGGCTGCACCTTGCACTATTGCACTTTTGGACGGCGAAACGGGCGGGGCCGGGTATCAAAGTGCAAAAGTGCAGTGTGCAAACGACGAAAATCCGCGCGGCCATGAGTGAGTACAGGTTTCATCTCCAGAAATACCGTTACGGGAGCAAGATCAGTTGCCCCAACTGCGGTAGAAGCCGTTGCTTCGTCCGCTATGTCGATGAAGAAAGCATCATCCGGTTTCCGGACACGGTGGGCAAATGCGACCACGAAAACTCCTGCGGGTATCATTATACGCCTCGGGAGTATTTCCGGGACAATCCCGATGTGCTGTCTCAACCGGACGGCGGCAGAGCCGATCGTCGCATCTTGCCAATGGCTGCCGAGCGTGAAACGCCCCATCCCGTTCCTTCTTTTATCTCAGCCGATGTGGTCATGCGGAGCCTGTCGCACTATGAGATCAACCCCTTGTATCACTACCTCTGCCAGACATTCGGCGAGGAGGAGACTCAGCGTCTGTTCCGGTTATACCGCATCGGCACCTCATCCAAATGGGGCGGCGCTACCATTTTCTGGCAGACGGACCGACAGGGACAGGTGCGGACCGGGAAAATCATGCTGTACGATCCCGCTACCGGGCATCGGATAAAGGAGCCACGGGCGTATGTCAGTTGGGTTCATTCGGAGTCGCATCTGCCGGACTTCCATCTCCGGCAATGCCCTTTCGGCGAACACCTGCTGAACCGCACTACTACCTCGGCGCCGGTGATGTTGGTCGAGAGCGAGAAGACTGCCGTCGTCATGTGCCACTTCATGCCGGATTACATCTGGCTGGCAACGGGCGGGAAGAATGGCAGCTTCAACCGGGAGGCAATGTCCGTTCTTCGGGACAGGGAGGTAACTCTCATTCCCGATCTGGGGGCAACGGAGAGATGGCGGGAGAAATCCGCCCTGCTGGCTGACATCTGCAAACGGGTGGTTGTATCCGATATGCTGGAACGCCTGGCCACCGACGAACAGCGCAGCCAAGGTCTGGACATAGCGGACTTCTTTCTGACCGTTCCGACACAACGCCAGATACTCCAGCAGATGATAAGGCGAAATCCAGCACTGCAACTGCTTATCGACGAGTTGGATCTGGAATTGATCGAATAACCCGAGGAAGGTTTTGGGAGTTTACAATGAAAGTCCATAACACAATAAGGACTTTTTGCCAGGCGGCAAGAAAGTCCCGTCGGGATTCGGCAGACTCCGACCTGTGGTGAGCAAGCTCAAACAAGAACCATTTATCAAAAGATCATCGATTATGAATACAGATATAAAGCAGGCCATGCACGTCGAAGCCGGAAAGTCATTCGGCACGGCGGAGGCCAATGAAAATGAACGACACTGGAATGATGACAAGATCGAGCGAAAGAATCAGGACCCGACCAACCATTACGACAAAAGCCGGATGAGATTGAATTTCGAGATCGGACCCGACGGGAAGATCCATCCGTTAGGCTATCAGCAAAAGTCGCTTGAGGTACGGCTTATGGACAGGCTGACGGAGCTGGGTTGGCATCCGTTCAAGGCCGACAGCAAGATACAGCCGAACTGTTGTGCCAAATTCATCTTCGGCGGTAACCACGACCGCACTCTCGAAATGGCATTCGGAGACCAGGCCGTCAATCATGACAAGGGGGCGGATAACAGCCACCTTCAGCGGCGCCCGGAAATCGAACAATGGGCAAAAGATGTCTATGACTGGTGCGCCCGACGATACGGGCAGGAGAATATCATCGGCTTCCAGATTCATCTCGACGAGAGCAGTCCGCATATCCATGCCTTGATTGTTCCGGTTGGACAACGTACAAAAAGCGGACGCAAATGTGTCATGTGGTCGGCGAAGTTCGGGAAGAACTGTTATGAGTACGGCCGGATCCTTCGGGAGATGCATACCTCGCTCTACGAGGAGGTCGGCAGTAAATACGGACTGGAACGCGGCGATAGTATTGAGTGGCGGCATGTCAGCCATTTGAGTAAACGCGACTATATTCGTAAACTTACACACGATGCAAGACAGGCTGAAAAAGCCGTTAAAGGACTTCAGTCTATGATACGGAGAATGGAAGCGCAGATTTTTAATTATAAATCGCTGCTCGATGATGTTGAAGAGAAACTGGCGTCCGGAAGAATAACACTCGACAAATACGACGCCCAGAAAGCCGATCTTCTGAAACTTATTGCCGAGTACCAGACGAAGCTGGACGACAAGACCGTTAAACTTCAGGCGAAAGAGCAGGAGCTGGACAGAATGACACGGGATATAGAGCGTGTTGGACGGATTGCACAACCGTTCCGCAACCGTCAGATAGACTTCGAACCGCCGAGAATCACTGGTAAACCTACGATATTCGGTGTTGACAAATGGATTGAGGAGCAGAACCGGTCTATCGCCAGCCGATTCGTGAAGATTGTCCGCCAGATTGAAGCGTTGTATCGGAAGGATGCCGAGCTGCAGGTGCAGGCTGTGCAGCGAAATGAACTGGTCGATTATCAGGAGCTTAAACGGCTGCAACAGGAGAATATGCGGCTAACGGATCTCAACGATAATCAGACAGCTCTGATGCAGGAGTTTCTTGACCAGATGGCGGAGCCATCTGCCCGGGAACGGATCTTCACCATCGCAGATGCTTTAATAGGAGGACAACTTGTAGCCGTTTCATCCGGCGGAGGCAGTGGCAACTCCTCATCCGACCTCCGCTGGGACGGCCGGAGGCCGGATGAGGAGGAAGAAGCGTATAGGAGAAGGTGTCTATTATACGTGGCACGAATCGTCCATAATTCTCAAAAGAGAATTATGTGTAAGAAAACGCGTTAAATTCTAAGAATCCTCCGATAAACTGTTGATTGTGTTTCATCGGAGGATTTTGATGGAAATTATTAGTATTGTTGATACAGAACTATTTATATGGCCTATATAATTATTTTAAAATGAATGTAGGTTCATTTACTGTGAAAAACAATCTGCCAGTTAAATCCTCAGACCAGTTTTTTTCTTCTATTCTCATTTTCTGCATAAAGCATTTTTGTTGTTCTCGTTCCAAACGTCCTCGTTTCTGTAATTGTGTGCGACGAATCGCATTAGGTTCATACAGATGTTGAATAATAGCTATATTCGTTCTGTTAACAAGATTATTCCCTATTATCTTCCACCACCGGGCATCAGTATCCCCAAGTGAGACTCCAAACAATATAATTACATTCGCATTATTAATTAAAGTCTCGCATTGTATATGCCTTGTTTCTTTCATCACCAGATTCGATTGTTCTTTTATCATCAAATCTTTAATGTCGTCATTTTTTTTGAACTCTTCATTTTTAATTTGAGTTTCATTGTCGACTCCTATGATGATAGATTGGCCCAATATCCCATGAACGTGGATAAGATTACGTAATGTATTACTACTATCAAAACCTTTGGTTGTTGCGCCACTACTGAGGTTTAATATCTTTTCGAGAGTATTTGTATAATTTAGCGTAATAACAGAAATATCTTTGGAAGAAAAATTGTGTTTCTTTATAAACCTATTAAACCGATCTTTATCTAATGCTCCCAGATATTTACTGATTTTAATAAAATCGTCCTGAAATTTTGTCTTAAGTTTATCTGTTGGTAAAAACTTCTCATTCTCTTTTGTTAGATAACTTTGAAGATGTTCGTTCAATTCAAAATAGAAATCGTAAAATTCATCAGCGTTGTTAGATACATCTGTAAAAGCACCTAAACGTTCTTCCATATCGGACCACAACTTTCGATCTTCAGTTATTTCAACTTTCATCCGATTTAATAAATTGCTGCCACTTGTTACATGCTCCTGCAGATATTTATAAAACTCAGGATAACTGGTTGCCATCCCTTGTGCTTTGTCAAAGCCATTACCAAAGATGTAAAGTATATTCATTTCTATTATTGGAGGTTTATTCAAATATAAGTTCTAATAAAAATAATTGATCAATAGGAATTAGTTATTATGCATGATAACCAATGATTTAATAACCAAGTATCCATTCTGTCGTTTGAGAATGACCTTAACGAATTTATGTTCCATTTAGATGTTTAGTTCGAATAATACAAATATATGCAATTCCCTAATTGTATTTTGTCTATAACTTCAATAAAATGACAGAATCATAAATATTTATCGTATTTCTTCTGATATGACAATATAATAATAAATTGGATATTCTTACTTAAAATGATTATCTTTATAATATTATTTTAAGTCATAGAGAAATATGGAAAATCTCCAACAAAAAGTTATCAATTGGGTGAAAACATTAAAAGGATGGCAGTGTGAATTAGCCTATCGGCTTTTAATTAAAGAGAAATTAGAGAATAGCGATATTGATGAAATTGTGTCAATGTTGAAAGAGGAGAAACAATTTGAAGATAAAGTTTTCCCTAATATTGGTATATCAATTAATGGAGAATCGATAGTATTATTGTCTATAGATTCCATAGAAAATATTGAATATCTATCTCCTCGAAATGCTCTGAAATTTGCGGAAAAAGGATTAACCGTGATTTATGGCAAGAATGGAACAGGTAAATCCGGTTATACAAGAATTTTAAAAAAAGTATGCGGAAAGCCACATACACGAGATCTCATTGGGAATATATATAAACCCAATGTCAGTATCGGTAAATGCACCATATCTTATAAAAGAGGAGAGCAAGTGGAACAATGTTTTTGGTCTGTGAATGATGGCGCTATAGAATCATTAAGATCTGTCGATATTTTTGATTCTGACACAGGTACCTCATATTTGAATGAAGCGAACTCTGTTTCATACATTCCTCCTATTGTAGCATTCTTTTCTTCTTTTTCAAGGTATCATGACATTATTAAGGAACATTTGACTACTCAAAAAGATCAATTAATTCCAAAACTACCGGTACCGCCACATGAATTATCCGAAACCAACTATGTAAAGAATGTATATCTGTCTAAAAAGTTAGACTTATCAAAGTTTGTCTGGGCTGGAGAAGACGAGAATAGATTATCAGAACTTGATCAAAAATTAAAAGAAGCAGATCTTAAAAAGGCTGTTGTAGAGTTACGAGAAAAAAAAACGTAAGATTGGCCTACTAATTAAAGATATTGAAGATGATCTAATAAAAGTTTCTCCACAAAGTAAAAAAAAGAGATAGATGCTTTAGCGTCTGACTTATCGACAAAAGAACAAGCAGTTCTTGACGCGGCTAAGGTGTTAAGTAATAGCTCTAAATTAGAGGGCGTTGGAACCGAATCTTGGAAATTACTATGGTCTGCAGCAAAAGAGTATTCTCAAAAAGACGCATACCTAGACGATAAAAAGTTGTATCAGCATGATAGATGTGTATTGTGCCATCAAATATTAGATGAGGAAACGAAAACTCGATTGCAAAATTTTGATACATTCATAACCAATGAGTTGTCACAAATAGCAACTGATGCAAAAAAACGATATAATGATCGTATTAATTCCTTACCAAAGGATTTTACCGAAGACCAGATTATTGACAGATGTATATCTGCTGGATTAGATAGAGACTGGGGAAAGCAAATATTTAATATATGGATTCAAATATATAATAATGGGGAAGCGATTCGTTTAAAACGCCCATTACTCAATATTTATAACGACGCGCAAATTGCTTTGTCTGCTCTGAAAGAAAAAAGCCGACGATATGAAGTTACAGCTGCAGAGTATGAAAATGATACAAAATTATTTGACAGAGATGCTGCAGCAAAACAATTATTGGAATTAAAAGCTCAAAAATGGGCTTTTGAACAATATGAAGCTATAAAAATCGAGCAATCTCGTCAGATGAATGTCATAAGATATGATCAATGGATTTCGCAAACCAATACACGAGGAATCACAACCAAAGCAAATGAAATAGGAGATTTAGTCATTACTCAAAGTTTTGTAAAACGATTTAATGAGGAGTTAGATAAATTGGGCGCTGGAAACATTCAAGTAGAGTTTGTAAAACAAATTAATAAAGGTACAACTAAACATGTACTCAAGATTGCTAATGCAACTCATAATAATCCTGAGAACATTTTAAGCGAAGGAGAGGCTCGCATTATATCTCTTGCTGCTTTCTTAGCAGATGTTACGGGAGGGAATTATGCTAATCCGTTTGTGTTTGATGATCCTATTTCATCTCTCGATCAAACATACGAGGAAAAAACAGTTAAACGATTGGTTGAACTAAGCAAGAGCCAGCAAGTCATCGTTTTCACGCATCGACTGAGTCTATTGTGCCAATTGAATGATGCCTGTGACAATATAAAAACGCTTGGAATAAGGAGAGAGTCGTGGGGTACTGGCGAAATAGGAGAACTTCCAATGTCTGCAAAATCTCCAAAGAATGCACTCAAAGATATCTTAAATAACAAACTTGTTAGAGCCAAAAAAGTCCTAAACGAAAATGGAGCAGAAGAATATTATTTACACGCAAAAATGATATGTAGTGACTTTCGCATTTTAATAGAACGAACTGTTGGATATCATCTATTAGGAGATGTTGTTCAGCGATATCGTAGAGCTGTAAACACAATGGGAAAAGTTAGTTCTCTTGCAAAAATAAATAAGCATGATTGCGAGATGATTGATAAATTTATGACAAAATATTCTTTTTATGAGCATAGTCAGCCATTAGAAGCACCCGTTGAATTACCTTTACCCGACGATATATCTAATGATGTTAATGAATTATTGGCGTGGATTGAGGAGTTTGACAAGAGAAAAATTATTGATTGAATAATATTGCAATAATTTATACCGCATAAAATGAGAGCTAATTTTATTAAAATGATTTCCCCTATTCGTTTTAGGGAATCAAGCGTAAAAAAGGATCCAACAGATGGACGTAATCCATTTGATAGTGATTATTCAAGAATAGTTCTATCTTCCCATTTCCGCAGATTACAGGATAAAGCACAAGTATTTCCATTAGAACGTAGTGATTTTATACGAACTAGATTAACACATTCATTGGAAGTTGCATGTTTTGCTAGAGGTTTAGGGTTAGGAGTAGAAAAGCATCTATTGAAAAAGAAAATAATTACTGAGACAGAAATCGGGTATATCCCGACCATATTGGAAGTAGCAGGTCTTATCCATGATATAGGCAATCCTCCTTTTTGGCCATTTGGTGAAGAAATTATTAAATCATATTTTCAAAAAATCAAGAGCTTTTCTGATGATAATTTAATAAAAAATGCGTTTGATTCTTTGACGGATGAACAACAAGCAGATTTCTTAAATTTTGATGGTAATGTACAGGGGTTTAGAATCTTGCGTAAATTAGGATTGGCGCATGATAATTTTTCTTATAATCTTACAATGCCCATTCTTGCTACAATTATAAAATATCCATATTCTTCGTTGGAAGGAAATAAAAAAATGTCCGATGGTGGCAAGTACAGTCAGAAAAAAATATGGCTATTTCACATCAGAAAAAGAAGATTATAATAGGATAATAGAAACATTAGGTTTGAAGGGAAAAACCAGACATCCTTTAACTTTCTTGCTTGAAGCTGCAGATGATATAGCATATTCTGTTTCTGATATTGAGGATGGGCATAAACTCGGAATAATAACATTAGACCGTATTAAGCGAACTTTTTCGACTCATGATTGTCCGGGAGAATTGGTCGGACTAAAAAAGTATGAATCTAACATGGATTTATATGTTCGATTGCTTAGAATAAAATGCCAAAGTAAAATGTTGATAAAAACGACCAAGGAGTATAATAGAAGGATAAATGAGATTATTGAAGGTGATTTTGATTCTGAAATACTTAAAGTGTCTGAAGCCAGTAAATTACGAGATGTATTCAAAGAGTTAAGTGTATATAATTTTTCAAATATTAAAGTATTAAAGTGTGAATTATTAGGGCAGGAGGTCTTATCGTATTTACTTAATACTTTTTATAATGCTTTATTCTCTAAGGAAATATGTCTGAATGGGAAACTCAATCGGAAATCAAAAGAGTTCAAAATATATTCCCTCATTTCAAAAAATTATATCGATAAGGCCTGCAATGAAGGAGAAGAGTTTCCTACAGATAATTATAAAAAATTCATGTTGATAACAGATTATGTAAGTGGTATGACAGATACATATGCATTAAATTTATATCAAGAACTTACAGGTAAACCTCTTTATTAATAAGTCCATCTGTTTTTATCATAATCAGATCATAGCTCCTGACGATTTCAGACAGTTTGTATTGCTTATCGTACTGGCATTTTGTAGCCTATGCTACCTGTTTGTCTAAATAGTTCTGTAGTTAGATGTTATCTTTCACAAATATAAAACGATATCGTAGCCAAGGTAGTAGTGGGGAATATTATACTAGAGAGAGACAAATAAAGCGAGAAAAACTTACCAGAAAATCAAACCAGTTCATAGGAAAGGGTTGAACAGCGATTTCTCCCCCCCTTACTCGGGTTGTGTCAGCGGAATATCTGGATAGAGTGTTTCGTAGGGTTGCATCGGCTCCAGAGTTTGCGGACGACTGGCCGAGCGGAGAAAATTCCAGAAATCCGCGGGAAAGTGCACGACTTGTCCCTCATGGGAGCGAAGTGTGGTCAACACCACACAGCCATCGCTCAGCCGTCCGATATGTTCGAGTTTTTCGCTGCCGAACATCCCGGGACGGATGCGTAGCACTTCGCCCGTCGTGCGATTCCAGAGCCGGGCGAAATCCAGTCGCATCGAATCGCAAGTTCCTTTGATCAGCACCCAGTCGTCTCCAAACGGGAGGAGGTTCGACCAGGGATCCACATTCTGCATACGGATGGCCCGGCATCGGCGCGTGTCGATGTCGAGTTCCAGCAGCCGGGCAACCACCTCCCGGTCCGAGAAGCCGCACATTACCAGTCGGCCGGTTTCGGGGACAGGAATGGAGCCGTTGAACCCGTCGCCGCTCAATATGTGGAAGCCCAGCGGTGAGAGCGAGCCGTTTTCGAAACAATAGGTCTCTTCGCCGTGTGCAAGGAGGATGCGTCCAAGTCCGTCGCAGGCGAACCTGCAAGGGTGCTGCGCCTTGGGCAGGGGAAAACGCTGGACGCGCTCCACTCCCTGCGGATTCATCGTGAGGATCGTGGCGCTCTGCCGGTCGCCGAAGCAGAGATAACGGCCGAACCATCGGGGACGCTGGTCGAAGAAAAGAAAGGGCGATTCCTGTTTCGGCAGGTCGCACAGCCGCTTCCAACTGTTCGCTTCCAGGGGATTCTTGCCCCCGAGAAGCATCCAGCACTGCATGGGCGGAATGTAGTAAAACGCCGCATAGAAATCCATCTCCGGGGAGTAGGTCAGGCAGCAAAACCGGTTCCAACGCACCTTGACCGGTTGCAACGGACGCTGGCGGAGATCGGCGACGAAATTCCCCTGCCACTGCTCCGCATCACGGCTTTTCCACCGCCCGCTGCAGAAGTCGCCGGCCAGCGAGTCGAGCATGTAGTCGGCATCATCGGGCCACGGTACCTCTTCGCAGGGCATCGTGCGCCCGGGGTCGATTTCGCGGACCGGAGTGCCCGGTGCGCGCCCCGGCTGCTTCAACTGCCGACAATATTGACCCGCCTTTCCGCAAGCCTTTTCGAAATCCGTAGCGTGAGCCTCCGGTTGCAACGTGAGGAGGTAGATATCGTCGCCGTCGAGGTCGTAGAGCCGGTATCCGTGGCAGGTCAGCTCCTGCCCGAGAGCAGCAAGTCCCTCTTCGTGCGAGCGGCAGGCATATTGCACCCCGATCTCGTCGAATCGGGCTTCATGCAGCACCGAAATCCCTTCGCCCCATTTTTTACGCATCTCAGCCAGCGAGTCGTTCACGTCCCCATCGTATTTGAGCAGGTCCAGCGCCTCTTCTACGGCCTGCTCGACCTCCGGGAATTGGCTTTTTCCTGCCAATGTACCGTCCGTAGCGTCCGTAGCGTCCGCCGCCTTCGGCAAGCCCGGCGCCTCTGCGACCTCTCCGATCGCCGTAGGGTCATGTCCGAGCTGATTTTCGAGCATCTGAAATACCTTCACATGGGCATTCCGAATTCCCTGGCTTGTGTAGACCATCACGGGTTTGCGCACCAGCCGGATGCCGAACCCTTCGAGCGCGTCGAACAGCTCCGGGAGCTGCAACGGCGTGAACATCCGGTGCTGCATCACGGGGCGGTCGTCGATGAACAGATCGCCGTGGCCTTCGTTCCATAGGCCACGCGTCGTGTTGTCGTCGTTGCGGAGCGAGATCTCGAAGCTGTTGTGCTGGCGGCAGCTGCCGTAGAGGCTGCGGGGGCTGTTCAGCCGGAGCGTCAGCACCACGCGCCGGCGCCGCTCCTCCTTCGGGGCCGCCGGGTCGGCATAGGGCTCGCCGTCGGAGGAGAACTGCGCGATGACCTCCCATTCGTATGACTCGGGCCACGGAATCCCGGCGGCCTCCAGCCACCGGAAGGCTTCCAACTGGTGTGTAACGGTGTCGTAGAAGGCTTCGATCCGGCCTCTGAGTTCCTGCAGGTGGGGAAACGGGAATCCCTCCAGCAGGCGGACGATGCGCCGCAGCAGGAACAGCTCCGCGGGATCCTCGACCATCAGCATGCGCGCCAGCACGAGCAGATAACGCACGGCCTCCGGCTCTGCCGAAAGGGCGAGAAGTGCCACACAGTACCAGAACCCCACGATGTCGTAATCCTTCGGCAGACCCGTCGTGCGTTGGCGTTCGCGCTCCTCGGGCGAGGTCGGGAGGATGGCGTAGTCATCGAGCGAGGCCGCAACAGCCCGCACCACCTCCCCATCGGCGGCAAACGGCTCCATGCGCAGTATCTCCTTGAGATTGAGCGGCGCGTGGATGAACGATCCGAGTTTGCGGTTGAGTGCGTCGATCTTTTCGGCCGTCCCGGGAGTGCATCCGGGCAGCGGGGCGATTTTCAACGGTGTCATGGTATCGGGCTTACATTGGTGGATGGGTATCTTTTTACCGTGCTGCAATTGCCTCCGTTACCCGGCGGATATTCCGGCGGGTATATCCGAACGAGACGATCGAGCTGCGCTTGCCGAGATCATTGATGCTGTTGATCCAGATGCCGCCGCGGTCGTGTGCGACGAAGATCTGTTCACCCCACGTGGCGCTCCACCATGCGGGATGGGTGTGTGCGACGAAAAAATCCCGGTCCATGTGGTCGATCGTCCAGTCGTACTGCTCGGCCAGTTCCCGGAGCAATGCGTCGATCCGCTCCGGCGGCAGCACCGTTTTTCTCCAACGGAAGAAAAGCCTGCGGTATTGGAGACGGAAGAGGATGAAAGCCACCGGGGCACAAACGGCCGAGATCCAGAGAAGCGCCCTTGTCGAAATGGACGCCATACCCGTGAGGGTGATGATGACCATGAAGAGCGGTAGATAGAGGAGCATGATTGGAAGCAGGTAATGGGCCCAGACCCCCTCGGCGTTGAGCGGCAGCCTGCGATGTTTCCGTATGAAGTCGGCTGTATCGACCCGGGCTTCGTTGCGGCATCCAATCCGAATGAATACTTCAACGAGAAGCAGACAACCGATTCCTGCCACCCATAAAAGAAAGGTGGGAACGGCATTTAGCTCCGGTGCTCCGACTTGGATCGTCAGCACGCCGTCGTAGGCCACGCCGTCGAACGAGAGGTCCCGGCAGCGAAGCCGGTACTCGCCCTTTTTGGCTGGGGAGAAACGGTAGAAGTGCCGGCAGATGCGTGTGGTTTTGCCATCGCTCCAGGATCCGCTACTGGCACTCCGAATCCATGCCAAGGGTGTCCCCTCCTCCGTGACGATGGTCGGGGTCCGGTCGGTGTATTGGTTGCTGGAGAGCACAATCTCGTAGTCGCCCCGGGCCCGCGGCTGCCCGGCCTCGATCGAGAGACAGCAGCGCACGGTGTCGCATTCCGGGGTGGCGGCGTGGAGCAGGATCGCCCGGGCGGCATTGCGCGGTACAACGTCGAAGTCGGGGCGGTCGTCCGCCGGAGCTTGTTCACCCTGTACACTCCAGATCGTAAGAGTCAGCGCAAGCAGCAGCCCGAACCCTCCCCGGATGACTCTTTCCATCATTGCCCGGTGGTGGATTCGAAGGGAGAACGATCGAGCAGGGCCTCCTCGGGGATTCCGGCCGACTGCGGCCAGAAGAGCTCACGCTCCGTGTCGTCGATCCAGAAGAGCGGCAGCATCAGGGGCAGATACTGGAACAGATGGCGGCCGTCGGTCAAGCTGGCGAAGACCACGATGAAGGTATTCATCCGCATACGCTCGTCCCAGGCAAAGCGCCATGAGAGATAGAGGTTCTGCATCCGTCCGGGACGGGTTGTCACATCCACGTCTCCCTCTTCATCGGGCATGAAATGGCCCGAGTCGAGAGACAATTCTCCCAGCTCCATGATGCCCTCGGGGGCTTGAAGAACACTCATAGCCTTGAAACACTCTCCGCGGCGGATCGAGCGGTGGGGAACCGTCACGCGAGCCACCACCCAGACCGAATCCGCGTGCCGGATGGCGTGCTCGACCTCGAAGCGCACCTGCGGACGCTCGAGGGGCTTCAGCCGGCGGTTTACCACCTCGGCGTCCCGATACAACCAGGTCGATTCGGAGGCCGCGAAGGTCGGGTCGAGCTTGGCGGATTTGCGGGTGCCTGCGCAGCTCGTGGCAGCGAGCAGAAGGATAAATGCGATCAGATGCTTGATTTTCATGGTTTTTGTTTTTATGTGTAGCAGGCCAGTAGCCAGATAACAAGTCCTACAACGAGAGCCACGGCGAGAAAGCGCACAAGGTCGCGCCGGATGGAGGGCTCCTCCTCGGGACGGCAGCGGAACATCCGGGCCAGCTCCTCGAAACTCCGGCAGCGGAAGACCGCCTGCCGGAAGTTGGCGGCATTGCGCCAGCACGCCTCCCGGAACCACTCCGACCGGGGATATTCGCGGGCGATCCACGCCTGCAGCTCCGGGAGCATACAATCGCGAACCTCATCTTCGAAGTCGGTTTCATAGCGGACGGTGCGTCGGTCGGTTGGGCCGATACGGCCGCAGAGCCCGACCGGCGCGGTCTCCCGGCTGCGGCGGATCGTATAGCGCCGTCCGGAGGCGTCGACCACCTCCTGCCCGGCCCAGCCGTCGACCTCGGCGAGCAGCCGGCGTGTCGTTACGTTCTCCTCCCGCCAGAAGACATAAACCGTATGCTCCGCGGGGGCGAGGTAGAAGACCGGATATTTCAGCGCGGCTTTCATCGCGGTTTCGTCGGGCCCTTACCACGGGTAGCGCACCCACGGGCTCTTGGGGTTGCTCAGCAGCACGTCGGCCGTTGTCTTCATCACCGAATTGTAGGCCCGTTTGCCACCCCACAGCGAACGTCCGAGGATGTAACTCATCGCCAGTTCGCGCCACGACCCGCACGCTTCGTGCGCCAGCGCATCGGCACGGCCGATGTAATGCCATGCCTCCTCTTCGGTGAGGTAGCCCATCTCGCAACAGGCCCGCGCCAGGAAGACAATGCGCCCGGCATCCCAGCCTGTTACGTTGCAGCTGCTAAGTTCCTCCCGCGAGGCGACGACCCCGCACGAGAGGAGTTCGTCGAGGGTCTCCCGCAGGTTTTCGAGCTGCGAAGTCGCCTTGTCGTAATCCTCCTGCGAGGTCATCCGCTGCTGGAACAACGCATCCTGCCGCAGATGGTCGTCGAGCCGAAAGGCTTCGAGCACCGTGGGCCAGTAGTAGCGGAATCCCTTTTCGCAGAGGTAGTTCAGTTGCCCGCGGGCCTCGGCGGAGGAGTCGATGCCCCACCAGCCGCCCAGAATTTCGGGCAGCGTGTCGAAAATCCCCGTCTCCAGCGAATTCTGCCAGGCCCCCTGCTGCGAAGCGTACATCGCCCCGATGGCCAGCTGGCGGCAGTGTTCATCATCGAGCGTCGATTTCGGGTTCAGGCATATTTCCTTGAAGGATCGGCGTAACTTGCGCGCCGTTCGCCAGATCCGGCTGCCTTTCTTGTAGAGCCATGTCAGAGCACCGACCGCCACGGCGGCCAGCATCACATAGAATTCAATTCCCCGTTCCATCGTTTTAGTGCTGTCGTGTGGCTATGCGTTCCACGCAATCTGCCGCCACGGCGAGGTCTCCTCTTCGAGCAGCGCGGTGACGATCTCCCAGGCCGTCTGGCAATCCTCCTCGTCGCCGTGCCAGACACCGCGGCCCATGGCGAAGCTGCGTCCATACTCCTCCCACGAGGCGAAGTGTTCGCGGGCGGCATCGGCTGCCACCTGCATCACCTGCCACATCTCCTCTTCGGAGAGGTAGCCGGAGTGAAGGGCCCAGCGCCCGAGGTTGGCGATACGGACCAGATCCCACGCGATGACCGTCCGCGGAAGCGTTTCGGCCGTGCAATACCCGTTCTCGATCATAAACTCCGCGATCAACTGCACATCCTCGGCTTTCTCCTCGGGATCACCCGCATCGGGCTGGCCACCGCGCATGAGCGTCAGCGCCGCGTCGGCATCGGCATGGTGTCCTTCGTGAAGCAGCCACCGGACAATCCCGAGCGTCGAGCCCCGGTCCGTAATGTTCCACCAGCTCTGCAGTTGCGCGCGGTAGGTTTCGGGCAGGACCTCGCTCTCGACGGCATCCACCTCCTCGTCGTTGTAGACCAGCAACGGTGCGGCAAAGGCCATCAGCCGACGCTGTTCCGTAGTCAGCCGGCACGTCGCGGCGTGCCTGATCTCCCAGCCGCCGTCCTCGCCCAGCCAGTCGAGCGCTGCGGCATTCGCCTCGCGCAACTCCTTTTCGAGACTCCCGTCCTGCATCGCCTGCATCGTTGCGGCGGCCTGCGCCATGTTGTGCTGTGCCGCATCGGCCACGGCGGCGGCATCCACTCCGCCGAGCGTTCCCATCGCAGCCTGCTGCGCCTGGATCCCGGCCAGATCGGGTACGGCAGCCTGCATCTGGGCCATGATTTGTGCCTGCATGTCGCCCATGTCGGGCATTCCGGGCATCTCCGGGATCGAGCCCATCATTGCGCGCATCTGCTCCAGAGCCGCCTCCTGCGCCGCCCGGGCAATCTCCTCCGGGCTCTGGGGTTTCATCTTCTCGTTTGCCATGTTCGGTATGTTTTAAGGTTTTCGATCCATTTTATCCTTCGGCGCCGGCCGCAAGCAGCAGTTCGACGATCTCCGTGAAGCCGCGCTCGCCGGCATAGTAGAGGGCCGTGTGCTGGAGGTTGTCCGCCGCATTGACTTCGGCATGGCGCTCCACCAGCAGGCGCACGACTTCGTTGTTCCCGGCACGCGCCGCCACGAGCAGGGCCGTTTCGCCCACTCCGTTGCGGGCATCAACCGCCGCACCGGCTCTGAGCAGCGCCTCCACAAGAAAACGGGTGCCGGCCTGTGCCGCCCAATGCAGCGGCGTTGTTCCGTCGGGCAGCGGACGGTTGGCATTGGCTCCGGCGTCGAGGAGCATCCGGGCAATGTGCAGATTCCCACGTCCACACGCCACCAGCAGCGGCGTTTCGCCCGCATCGTTCGGCGCATCGAGCTGCGCTTTCGAGGTCGCAAGTAGCGTGCGCACGACTTCTGCCTGATCGTTGTAGACGGCCTGGTGAAGCGGCGTGTTGCCCTCGGCATCACGCGCCGCGCCGTCTGCCGCATCGGTTTGCGTGAGGTGCACGACCACCTCCGTCAGCCCGAGTGCCGTGGCGTAGTCCAGCGCGCGGTGTCCCGTCTGGTCCGTAGCCTCGGTGTCGACTCCGCGGTCGATCAGCCACAGAGCGGCATCCGTGCGGCGGTTCTCCACAAGTCGCATCAGCGGCGTGCAACCGTCGTGGTCCGTAGCATCCGGATCGGCCCCAGCATCGAGGAGCCGGGCCAGAATCTCGCGATTGCCCTTTCGGGCGGCGGCGTGGAGGGGCGTTTCGCCCCGATTGTTTGCGGACGAGGCGTCGGCTCCCTTTTCCAGCAGCAGCACGACCAGATCGCGGTATCCCTCGCGGCAGACGTAATGGAGCGCCGTGTTGCCCTCGGCATCGCGCCGGTTGAGATCGATGTCGCCCCGTTCGAGGAGAATCTTCACGATGTTTTTCTGTCCGTTGCGGCAGGCGTTCAGAAAGGTCTGGAAAGTATCCATAGTGTTGATTTCAGACGTATTTCAGCAAAAACTTTACAAGCGACTCGTTGTTGCTGCGCATGGCGATGTCGAGCGGCGTACGCCCTTCGTTGTCGGCGGCCGAGACGTCGGGCCTTCCGAACTCGAAGAGCAGCTCGGCCGCCTGCCGTGCCGCCGCGTGCGTGTAGCCTTCGGCCGCATAGTGCAGCACCGTACGCCCTTCGTTGTCCGCGGCGCAGGGGTCGGCACCAACCTCCAGCAACCGTTCCAGCATCTCCGGCTGATACGGCCCGGCGCTGTGCGGGCCCAACAAATGCATCAAGGCCGTACGACCCATTGCATCGCGGGCATTCACCTCGACCTTTTGTTTCAGCAGACGCCGCAAGGTCCAGATGGCCAGTTCGTAGTCGTCGTGCTGGCACGCCAGCATGAGGGCCCGTTCGTCTTTCCCCGTCTGTGGGGCATCAAGATGCCATCCCTGCTGCTCGAAGAGCTCCATGAGCGGGGCAAATCGCTCCATGCCATCCGATACGCGACATCCTTGCTCGATCCAGACGGCAAAGGGAGACATCCCTTTTGCCGTTCTCCGGTCGGGATTGGCTCCAGCCCGGAGCAGCATCGCCGCGATTTCGGTCTCGCCCCACTCCAGCGCACAGACCAGCGGCGTTTTGCCCGTCCAGTCGTTCATTTCGCGGTCGTCGCACTCCGCATCGGGATCGACACCTGCCTGCAGCAGGGCTTCCAGTGCTTCCCGATCCCTTTTTCGCAGCGTCTGGAAGAGGTTCATCCCGCCGGTCTCCATCGTGAGTTCATCAAACGGATCCTCACCCGAAAGCAGGGCGCCCACCCATTTGGCTCCGCCTTCCATGGCGAGGTCGAACGCACGCCGACCGGCCGAGTTCTTCTCGTCGGGGGCGATCTGCCCGCTGTGGAGCAGCAGTGCCGCCGTCGCATAGCAGCGCATCTGTTCCGCCTGGAGCTCTTCCAACTCCTCGCGGGCCTCCCGCTGCTGCTTCTCCGAGACCCACCGTTCGCCGAAGCTGGCGATGAAGCGCTCCTTGCCGGCGATCTCTCGTGCGGTATCGGCGGCGCGGCGGCAGAGGATGTGCAGGGCATTGTCGCCGTAGCTGTTCGCGGAGTCGAGCCGCTGCCCGGAGCCGATCAGCACGGCGGCCATCGCGTGGTGGCGGTTTTGCACGGCCTCGATCAGCGCCGTTGTGCCGCGAGCCGAGCGCGGAAGGTTCGCGCCGCGATCCAGCAGCAGCCGTGCCGCCGAGGCGATCGGTTCTTCCAGGGCGGAGACCCTGCTGCGGCGCGAGGCCAGGCGAAAGAGCGGCGTGTGCCCCTCTTCGTCGCGGTCATTTACCTCAGCCCCGTGGTCGAGCAGCGAAGCGATAGCCTCGCAGTCGGCAAATTCCGCCGCAATATGCAGCGACGTGCGGCCGTAGTTATCCTCGTCGCGTGCATCGGTCGAAATCTCGGCAAGGAGTTGTCGCCGTCGCTCCTCCTTTGCAGGGTTCGGATAGTAATAAAGGTCGTAGAGTTCCCGGAGCGGTGTCATCGGTCGATTGGTTTGAGCAGGTTTTCAAGATGTTTGTATCGGAGTCCGAGGCGGGCGGCAATCGTCCGCACCTCCTCGTAGCGTTTCAGTCGGAATGCAGCCTCAGCCCGCAGACGGAGGATCAGCGTGAGGGCATCGTCGCGCGGCGTCTCGGAAAGCAGCGGACAGCGGGGCAATTCGCTCGCGGCATCCCAGCGGCGGAAGGCCTCGGGTGGCTGCCGCTGCGACATGGACGGAACACCCGGGCAGTAGCCTTTACCCGGCTTGTCGTCCAGCAGCCGTTCGGCCTCTGCGAGCAGCCGGTGGCACTCCTCATACCACCTCGTCATGAAGCAGCACAAGGCTTGATTGTAGCGCGTCGGAGCATCCTCATGCGCACTGCGTACGAAGCAGTCGTAGGCCAAGGTCCACGCTCCGCAGCAGATGTAGGTGACTCCGGCCGCAAAGAGTCGTCCGGAGTCCGCTCCCGCAGTCGGCGGGGCGCTGCCCAGCAGTCCCATTTTTGCTTCGCTAATCGTCGATGGCAACCTCGCCCGCAGCGTCGGCTGTGAAGGCGACCGTGTAATAGTTCGTCACGGTGAACCGTCCCTGATATTCGGGCGACTCGCTCTCGTCGACGTAATTCAGTTCGAACTGCACCTGCATCTGTTGCGACTCCGCACGGTACTCCTCGCTGCGGTTCCAGCGGTCGACGTTGCTCAACGACACCGGCCAGACGCGGAAACGGAACATCCCGGCCGACTTCAACGTCAGTTTTTTGCCCTCTTCATCGGACATCACCAGTGCATCCGCCTTTTCGCCGATTTTCTGGAGGTAGTCAAAGTCGATGGCCGCGAGGTCGAGCGGTGTCGAGCAGGCGTAGGAGTTGGTCTGACGGTCGTTCTGCTCCGGACCATCGGTCGTGAACTTCCCGTTGGTGAGCTGGAACGCGAGGTGGTAGTTGTTGTTGTCGGCGTCGATATAGTAGACGTCGATGGACGTGAGAATGTTCTCCAGTTGGCGGTCGCGGTTGTCCTCGCGCCACTCCACCTCGTAAATCTTGTACTTCGAAGTGTCTACATGCTCCGCAACGAGCTCCCGGATTTTGGAAAGTCCCTCTTCGGAGGCCATCGGAAAGGTTTCGCCCGACCCGCAGGCCGTGAGCGACAAGGCGGCGACAACAATCGCTACTGCAATTTTCATAAGTCTGGTAATCATATCCGTATGTTTGTATAGTTTATTATCCCAGAAGTGTGCGGAAGGCTTCGAACTCCTCCTCGGAATCGAAATAGCGTGTCTCGAAGATGATGTAGTTGTCCGGAGTCTTGACCTTGCACTGGTGTTCCTCCTCGTCATCCTTCACATACTCGATGTCGGTGGTGAGGAACGAGCGGTATTTGATCTTCCCCTTCTCGACTTCGGGGTAGGTTACGCGCGTGCCGTCTATCGTGATCTTTCCTCCGGCGGCTTTCAGCGTCCGGGCATTGCGCATGCTCCGCCAGGTGAAGAAGAGCAACAGCACGCCACCCACAATCAGAATGGTCGAGAATACCGCCGGCGAGAGAATCCGCAGATGGCGGATACGAAGGCCGAAGGGAAAGAGGGCCGGAATGACGATCATTCCCACACCAAAGGCCAGGTTCGACCATTGGTTCGTGAAGATGCTCGCAGGCGTGTAGTTGAAGCTCCTTTGGATGCGTTCGAAAGGTTTGTTTTCCATAAAAGTTACCGATTGGTCATTTTTTTTCATGGAGACAAAGATAGCATAAAAAAACAAAAATATGACCAAGTGGTCATATTTTTACTCCGAATTGTGAAAAAAGCCGCTGAAAGCCTGCTCAGCGCTTCAGCAGCCCATATATATAGAGGAAACGCTTTCGGAGAATCCCGACATCGAGGCCGTCGGAGAAAGACATTTGGTACGAGAGACCGATGAATACCTGCCGGAACAGAGCGGCAGTTTCTTGAACGTCGATCTCTTCACGCAGTTCGCCGTGTTCGACACTTCGGCCGATGACGTCGCACCAAAGCCGAAATTCCTTTTCCATCCATTCATGGAGCTTGTGCTTCCCATCGGGATAATAGAAGAGCACCTGTTGGAAGAGGTGAAAGTAACCGGCATTGGCCAACTCCCCGGGCATCTTCTCCCGCTGGATATTGCCCAGCCGCACGATCTCCGCCATGGTATGCTCCACGCCCTCGACGTATTTGTCGATGAAATCACGCAGCGACCCGTCCGACGGGGCGAATTTGTTCTCTGGATCCTGGAGATGGAAGAGATAGCGGTCGGCCACGTCGATGAACAGATCGAGCTTGGTGGGATAATAGTTGAAGATCCCGGTTTTGGTCAGCCCGACGCTGTGGGCGATCATTTGCAGGCTGACTCCCTCGTAATTCTTCGACATAAAGAGTTGCAGGGCATTTTGCAGAATCTCTTCCCGATTGGTTTTCATGACTTAAACATATTTATTTACCATTCAAAGATACTATCATTATTCGGGAAAATGGCCATGTTTTTCCATTGAATGTTGCCTCTTTTTGTAATGTCAGTGGGTTTTATAGCTCCAATGTCCCCCTTTTTATTTTATGAAGTTTTACGATACGGTTGTACGTTTTGCGATTTTTTGTCTTTTCCTCCTGTCGCCTCAGACCGTCTCAAACGGTGCGGTTTGTTTGCGCAAATTTCATTGATTACTGCATAATATATTGATAATCAATATTGATAAATTTCTTCAACGAGGAGGAGTATTAAACGCCGAACCGCTCGTAACCGAGTCGTAACATTTATCCGAAGTAGTCCGAAAGGGCTGCTTTTTACATATCCGTACCGGACGGCTGTCATCCGGCAGTCGGCAATTTCGTCTGCCGGAATGCGCATCGGAACGATGCCGAAGCCTCAACCGATACGAGTGTGCTGCCGAATCCGACAGAAAGAGGCGGCCTCCCGACCCCCTGTCTGCCGAAAACACCGATTCTCTTCCATTTTCCGCACCCGACGACGTCTGCAAACACCGCGGCCTCCGTCAGCCGAAGACGCTGGCATAAAGGTTGTGACACCGACCAAGAAAACCAAACCCCGTCACCATGAAAATATCCACAGGCAAAGGCACGATCTCGCTTCCGGTGCTATTGGCGATCTGGTCGGTATCGGCCGTAACGTCGTTGCCCGGACTGGCCGTTTCACCGATTCTGGGCGACCTGAATACGATTTTCCCTTCGGCGAGCGACCTCGAAATCCAGATGCTCACTTCGCTGCCTTCGCTGCTCATCATCCCGTTCGTGCTGCTGTCGGGGAAACTGTCGGTCGGCCGCGACAAACTGCGGATTCTGGTCGTCGGACTCGTGATCTTCCTGCTGAGCGGCATCGCCTGCCTGTTCATCCGCAACATCACGGCGCTGATCCTCGTCAGCTGCATCCTCGGCATCGGAGCCGGTATGGTCATCCCGCTTTCCACGGGACTCGTCGTCGCCTACTTCACCGGAGAGTACCGCGTCCGGCAGTTGGGATACAGCTCCTCGATCAACAATCTGACGCTCGTACTCGCCACGGCGCTTTCGGGCTATCTCGCCAACATCGACTGGCATCTCTCGTTTCTGGTCTACACGCTGCCGGCCGTTTCGCTCGTCCTCTCGCCGTTCCTGCATCGGCAACGTTCGACGCCCGAACCGGCCGCCAGCGACCAGATGCGCAACAAAACGATCGATCGCCCGAAGCTCGTCCGACTCATGGCGCTCTACTTTTTCATCACCTACGCCGCACTGACGATCACCTTCTACGCCGCGTTTCTGGTCGACGGATATCATCTGCCCAAAGCCTTTTCGGGTGTGCTGATTTCGCTCTTCTTCCTCGCAATCATGGCTCCGGGACTGATTCTCGACCGCATCATCGGGATCTTCAAAGGCTATACGAACGTCGCCGCCATCGCCATGATCGGCGCAGGGTTGTTCTGCTTCGGGATTTTCCGGGACCGCGGGATGCTGGTCGTCGGAGCGTTGCTGGCGGGATTCGGCTACGGACTGATGCAGCCGCTCATCTACGACAAGACCGCCATCATCGCTCCGCCACGCGCGGCGACGCTGGCACTGTCGTTCGTCATGGCGGTCAACTACCTGGCCATCATGCTCTGTCCCTTCCTCATCGACACCTTCACCCGTCTCACCGCACTGCACGGCGACCGCGTGCCCTTCCTGCTCAACGGCATGCTGACCGCAGGACTCGCCCTGTTGGCTTTCCGCCGCCGCGACGACTTCACGCTCGGTCTGGACGCATCCTATTACAAGCGATAGCAAAACGGACGGACGATTTTCAGCGAAAAGCGCTATCTTTGCGGGCGACAAACCCCTGCAAAGAGTCGAATCATGGAGAAAAACCTCGTCTACACGACATGCGGAACCTGCTCGAAACTGCTCGACGTCACCGTTGAAAATGATCGTGTCAAGCGCGTGCAATTCATCGGCGGCTGCCACGGCAACTCGCAGGGCATCGCCGCACTGATCGCCGGCATGGAGGTGGACGAAGCGATCGCCCGCCTGAGCGGCATCGACTGCGGCGGCAGGGGCACCTCCTGCCCCGACCAGTTGGCGAAGGCGCTGACGCAGTTGAAAAACAGCCGGTAGCCGCCGAAAACCCGCCTTCCGTCCGCCGCGCCGCACGATAAATCTCCGCTCCGGCATTCTGCGCACCGCCGAAGGAAAACTCCGTCGGTATGAGGCGAATACCCCGCAGAACGGAATGTTCTCGTCAGGCCGAATGCAGAGCCGAACTCGTCCGGACTATGCCGAGGCGAGAAACCGGAGGTTGGAAACGGAACGTTTTTTGCAATCGGTCTACGAAACCAATCATTTTCGTACTATGTATTTTCTCTGGTATCTGCTTATCGGGCTCGTCGCCGGCTGGCTGGCCAATCTTCTGGTCAAAGGACACGGTTCGGGGCTCGTCGTCAATCTGATCGTCGGCATCGTCGGCGGTATTCTGGGCGGCTGGATTCTGTCGCTGCTGGGGCTGGTCGCCGTCGGGACGCTGGGCAGCCTGATCGCATCGGTCGTCGGCGCCGTCGTCCTGCTCTGGATCGCATCGCTTCTGGCACGTTCCTCAAAAAAACACTCCTCGCAATGAACAAGGAAAAGATCAACGCCGGCATCGACCGAATGGCCGAAGAGGCGAAAGAGACGATGAATCTGCTGTCGGACAAAATCGACCGGGCGACCCGTTGCGGAAACGAAAAGGCCGCACGAATCAAACGGTCGGCCAAGGCGGGGCTGCGCCGGACGACCGACGCCGTACAAGAGACCGTCGACCGTACCGCCGAGCGTATTCGGGACAAACTGTCCGAATAAACCGGCGCATACGAAACCGCACGGCCGCACCTTTCGGGGATGCGGCCGCCTGCATGAAACCTCAGGCCAAACAGCCCGCCACACGCCCCCTGCTTCTCGAACGGATTCTCCCGACGGCTGCCGGCGCAATCGATTCGCAGGCGACACGCGATGTCGGACAAAAAAATTTTGCAATATTGAAATCTTTACTATACCTTTGCACAGCTTTCGAGCGACGGATTGAGCTATGGTGTAATGGTAACACGTCAGATTTTGGTTCTGAAATTTTGGGTTCGAGTCCCGATAGCTCAACAAAAATGCGGATAAACGAATTCTTGTTTATCCGCATTTATTCATTTCCGATCGAACCTGACCGATCTGCCAGCTGAGAGTAAAAGCGCCGGAAATCATCCGGCCAGGCGGTACGCTTCGCACTACTTCCCTACCTTCTCCATGAACCGGCGCCGATCGACCGCATAACGAATGTGGATGCCCTCGCCGATCATTCCTTCGGCGTCGCGGGCGCCGACGTTGAAGGTCAGCTTGCGCCCCTCGACACCGGTCAACACGGCCGTGGCGGTGATTTCGGCACCCAACCCCGAAGGCTTGATGTGCGTGACGTTCATCTCGGCCCCCACGGTCGTCGAGCCTTCCGGCAGCGCATCGGCGACGGCCTTCATCGCGGCATTCTCCATCAACGCCACCATCGCCGGCGTGGCGAAAACATCCAGATCGCCCGAACCCATCGCAGCGGCCGTATTTCCGGCCGATACCGTCACCGAGCTCTGGGACGACAATCCCTTTTTCAGTTCCATTATTCCGTTTCGTTATTTCGTTAAACCAAAAAATCGTTACATTTGCAAAGGTAGAAATTTTTCGGGGCCTATGAAAAAGTACCTTCTCTTTCTGCTGGCGGCGATACTCCCGGCACTCCGGATCGGAGCGCAACAGCCTCCGGGCGTCGCCTGTCAGGAGTGGCAGGTCGTCGCGGGCGATACGATTCCCCACGTCCGCATTCGCCCGGTGTGGGTCTTCGCCCGCGGAGCCGACCTGCGCCGCTACCGCAAACTGGTCGCAGCCGTCAAAAAAGTCTACCCCGTCGCAAAGATCGCCAGAGCACGCATGACCGAAATGGAGGCCGAGCTGCAACGCCTGCCGACCAAAAAGGCGCAAAAAGCCTACATCAGGGGCGTCTATCGCCAAATCAAGGAGGAGTACACGCCCGTCGTCAGACACATGACCCGCACGCAAGGCAAAGTACTGCTCAAACTCATCGACCGCGAGACGGACTACACCGCCTACGAAGTACTGCGGGAATTCCGCGGCGGATTCGTGGCCGGATTCTGGCAGACCTTGTCGCGCGTCTTCGGGCAGGACCTCAAATCGGAGTACGACGCCGAAGGGGACGACCGCCTGCTCGAACAGATCGTCCGCTACTACGAAGCGGGATTGCTCTGACCTGCCGTCCGTTCCGTTCCACGGGCGTCGGGACGAACCGTATTCCGAAAAATACAGACTTTTCAGCGACCGATCGGAATATTCTCGAATTTTTTCCGTAAATTTGTAAATGAACCGGCAGGAATCCGCCTGCCGTTCGACGAATAACCCTCAACCGCTCCGCCATGCCGACCCTGCCGAACAACGGGACTCTGCGCCCGACCACTCCTTTATATTATCCACTCCTTAAATTACATTCTATGAAACACGAAAAAGAGAAAGCCGTCTATGTGCTTCCACGAATCGAGGCGACGGACGTCGCCGTGGAACGGGGATTCGAAGGCTCCTGGGCCGGAGAGAGCGACAATGAAGAGTACGACATCGAAAAAGATATCTGGGGATAACCCGCAACCGCACGAAACCATGAGAAAAAATTACCTCGCATTGGCAGCGGCAGGATTGATCCTCGCCTCCTGTCAGAAAGACAACGAACCCTCGGCACAACTTCCGCCGACCGCTCCGCAATCGGCGATGACCCTCCTGGGTACGATCGACGCTTCGGCGCCCGAATCCCGCACGCACCTCGACGAAGAAGCCGGAGGGGGGGGGAATTCGAGCCTCGTTAAATGGGATCTTTACGACGCCGTAGCCCTCTACATGACCGGCGCCTTCGACCGGCGGGTACAGGAACTCGCCGACAGCGTCGCACAAGGTCTGCAACCCTCCGTCCAGTTCGTCACGCCCGAATTCTACGTGGTCAAAAGCGCAGAATCGATCGACAACACCACGGCGACCTTCACCGGCACCAGCGCGGTCACGCCGCTCGCCTCGGATACCTACGTCGCCGTCTATCCCTACCGCAGCGTCAGCACGGACGCATGGCAGATCGGCCGCACCCACATCCGGATGACGCTGCCCGAACAGCAAAGCCACCCCTTCCAGTTCAAGGATCTGGGCATGATGATCGCCAAAACGCCCGATTCGGGCTCCGAACAGGTGCGGCTCTCTTTCAAGAATATTTTTCCCATACTCAAATTCTCGCTCACGGGCAGTCGGACGCTGGCCGCGATCCGGTTTCGCGGAAATGACGGCGAACCCGTCGCAGGCGACTTCCGGCTCGACATCTCGGGCGATGCCTACATGGAGGCCGACTTCTCGGAATCGACAGTCGAAGAGGTCTCGCTCACCTGCGGCGTACGACTCTCGGCCACGCCCCAGACATTCTACCTGGTCGTTCCGCCCCGAACCTACGCCAAAGGCTACACGATCGATTTCGTCGCCGACGACGGCAGCGTGATGACGCAGGTCGTCAGCAAAGACACCCCGAAAACGCTGCTGCGCAGCAAGATTTACGAATACCCGACCCTTGCCTTCACCCCTCAGTCGACTGCCGAAGCCGCCTGCGACTGGCTGTGGCAGGACGAAACGGGAGTGGTGTCGAACGTCGGCTTCGATGAACTGCCCGGCGCCGTCGACCTGGGAGCGGCAGCCAACTGTTTCATCGTCAGCGCCCCCGGCAACTACAAATTCAAGGCCGTCAAGGGTGACGGCTCGGCTGTCGACGGTGTCGACGGCTATGTCTATTTCACGGCAGGCGCCGCCAAGGGCAACGCCGTGATAGCCGCCCTCATCAACCGGCAGGTCGCATGGAGCTGGCATATCTGGCGTACCGACGCGCCGGCCGAGAAGGAAGCCGCCGCAGGCTGCACGATCCTCGACCGCAACCTCGGCGCCACCTCCGTCACTCCGGGCGACGTCTCCTCCTACGGTCTTTACTACCAATGGGGACGCAAAGACCCGTTCGTCGGGGCGAAAGAACTCGGAATCAACTCAACCATAACAGGTAGCAGCGAACCGGAAGCCTTCGGTTCGCTCACAGCCACATATGAAAAAAATACGATCGGAGAAACAGAATATACATTCGGAGTAACCGCTAACAACGACTCTCAAATTTCTGATTGCATTGCATACACGATTCAAAATCCCACCAAGTTTATCCGACATACACAGCAGATACACAATAGCGGCAGCGGAACTTGGTTCAATGCGGAGGCTTCCAATTTCGAAGATTTGTGGGGAGGCATTTCCAAACAAAAGTCGGTTTACGATCCTTGTCCGGCAGGTTATAAGATACCGATAGATAGCAGAGAAGTATGGAAAGATTTCAACGCAGATCAAGTTGAAGCAACAGAAACCACCTTCGGAGGTACTATTAACGGAGCGTTCTATGCATGTGCCGGACAGAGAAACGACGAGGGCAAATTGTCTCAACTCGGTATTTATGCCAAAGCACAAAGCGCCACATGGTCTGCTACAAAAAAAGCTTATATTATGCAATTAGGTTACAACAAGTCGTTCACCGGCAGCTACAAAGCCTCATTTACGAATATGGGTCAAAACAGCCTTGCTATTGCCGTACCCGTCCGCTGTGTGAAAGAGTAACCGTTTCCAGTAAATAAAAAATGACCGGAATTCCGTGCGGAATTCCGGTCATTTTTATTTACCACGGCACCCGTACGCCCGCTCGGTCGCCGGCAAATCCCTCAGCGTCTCACGACGATCAGATCGACTCCGGCCTCCTCGATCAGCCTGCGGTACTGCTCCGAAATACCGTCGTCTGTAACGATGCAGTCGATCCGCTCCATCGAACATATCCGGCCGAAACCGCGCCGCCCGAATTTCGACGAGTCGGCCAGCACGACGCTCTTGGCCGAGGCCCGCATCATCTTCTGCGTCAGCGTGGCCTCCTCGGCCGTGGCGCAGGTGATGCCGAAATTGGAATCAATGCCGTCCGCGCCGAAGAAGAGTTTCGAACAGATCACATTCTCGAATCCCTGCGCCGCATATTCGCCCCGCACCGACAGCGACTTCTTGTAGAGCACGCCTCCGAGCACGGTCACCGTCGTCTCCTCCGACTCGTTCATCAGCATCGCCACGCGCAGCGACGGCGTCACTACATTGAGATGCCCGACCGGCCGTATCCGTTCGGCAAAGGCATAGACGGTCGACCCCGAAGCGATGAAGACCGAATCGTCGGGACAAATCAGCCCGGCCGCCTCCACGGCGATCTTCTGTTTGATTTCGCTGTTGACGGCACTCTTGACATGCACGCTGACATCCTGCACCAACGGATTGACCGGACTGGCGCTGCCGTGCGTGCGGTAGAGCAGGTTCCTGCTCTCCAAAAACTCCATATCCTTGCGGACGGTCGCCTTGGTCACGTTCATCTCGGCGGCCATATCGGCCACACGAACGAATCCGTGACGATTCAGCGAATCGAGAATATACTTACGGCGTTCGGCAATACTCAGCATGATCTCATCTTTTCAATTCCCCGACAAAGATAGTGCAAGCCGAGGGCAGAACCAAATTTATTCGAACTCCGCCGAGGCGCAGCACGTCCGAACGAAAACATGCCTTTCGCAAAACGTACCGGACGCGGAATCCAATTCACGCGAAGCCCCCCCCCGACAGCCCCAGTCCGAAGCGCAGCTCCTCCCCGACCGACGATCCGGATAATCCGGACAACCGCAGCGGACTTCCTTGCAACAGTCTGCGATCTCTTTCGTTTAGACGACATCCGCATCCAAAACCGAAGAAAATTATCACTATAAACAAAATTTATCATCCAAAAGAAAATACCTGTTTAACGAAACGAAAATATGTATATATTTGTGACACGATTCGTACCGAATCCGGACATCCGCCGGAAAACGGACATGGATTCCGACCAGACAAGGTCCGTTTTCGACCGAACGTAAAAGACCGAATAAACGCAACCGTATGAAAAAATTATTTTTGACAATCGGATTCGCCGCGGGCACGCTGATGCTCGCCGCCCAGCCCCAAGTGGTCGCACACCGCGGATTCCATGCCGCAGAAGGATCGTGGGAAAATACCGTATCGAGCCTACGCAACGCCCAGAAGCTGGGAGTCTACGGCGTGGAGTTCGACGTCAACATGACGGCCGACGACTCGCTGATCGTCTATCACGGGCCGAAGATTCTCGACACGAAACTCCATGCGCAGAAGAACCGCTTCGCCGAAATCCGCGCCGTGAAGCTGCCGGGCGGCCTCGAAATCCCCACCCTCCGGGAGTTCTTCGCACAGGGACAGAAAGACCCGTCGACCAAACTGATCCTCGAAATCAAGAAACACGCGACGCCGCAACGCGAGACGCAGGTCGTGGAGGCGATCCTCCGTCTGGCGCGCGAAATGCGGCTCGTGCCGCAGATCGAATTCATCTCGTTCAGCCGGCACGCCTGCGACGAAGTGCTCCGCCTGCAACCCGACGCCGTCGTCGTCTACGTCAGCAGCGACATGGCGGCCATGAGTCCCGCCGAAGCGAAAAAGCGGGGATACGGAGGTCTCTCCTACCAGCTCAACGTCCTGATGAACCGTCCCGAACTGGTCGACGAAGCCAACCGTCTCGGCATCGCCACCACGCTCTGGATGGTCAACGACTGCGAACTGATCGACTGGGCGGCGCGCCACGGCATCACCTACGTTTCGACCGACTGTCCCGACAAGGCCGAAGCCTATCTGGAAGCCGTCGCAGCCTACAAGAACAAGAAATAATACGTCTGCCGCACTTCCGCGCAACGCACCGGCAGTTCGCCTCCGGCGGCAGAAACGGTACGAGCTGCGACCTCCGCACGGAACAGATGATTTCCCCGCCGGCATCGTCGATCGACCGGGAATCGGATTGCGGGGTAAAATCGCAGACGAGCCATAAAACACAGTGCCGGAAGGACAGTAAACGAATAATCCTGAAAACAAAAACAAACGTTTTCGTTACGCCGAGAGCCGAACCCGACTCGTTCGGACTAAGCCGAGGCGGGAAAACGACCGAAT
>VOFB01000304.1_pt1 | contig 116000 bp, 122 predicted proteins | sample 5384141 | NCBI WGS metagenome assembly VOFB01 (sample SAMN12384721, study PRJNA508395) | human gut metagenome | isolation source: healthy gut A | host: Homo sapiens
AGAAGATGTGGACGATACTCTTCGCACCATTACAGACTTTGTCTGTGACTTGCTTGTAAAATACCAGGATAGCCCTAATGTGGATGAATGGTTGCAGGCATTGGTTGAAAAAAATCCCCGACTGCTCGATCAGTTGCAAAGATCTCAGGTTATTACCAAACACATAACAGAGATTGAAGATAAACTCGAAAATTTGGCAGTACAGAAAGGATTGCTGGAGCAGGAAATCGAAGAGTCTCGCCAGCGTGCAGAAACCATTGACCAACAAGCTATTGAGGCTAAGAAGCGTGAAATGCTGGAGAAGGAAGCTGAATATGCGGATCTTTCGGCTCGTATTGAAGCAAGTCAAAAGCTTTATGGAGTAATTGGTGACATTGGCGATCCCCAGAAAAAATATAAGGAACTCAAAGGCGAGGTTGATTACCTTAGTATTCATAAAAATCACTTAACCAGCGACACTAGCGGTTTGGAATTGCAAATTCCAGCAGCTTATCAGCCGTCCGCATGAAAAAATGGTTGAAATCGCATTCGATGGGTTTATGGCTAGTAAAATGCTCCGTGCTGCCGCAGAATGGGAAGCTGAACAGTCCAATGGTCAGCATATAGAGCTTAGAAACAAGGTCATGTCCCTTCAATTGCCAAATAAAAAACCTGATGAACTTATTGAATATCTGTGCCGAGTCATTCAGGTTCGCCGTCCCAACTATAGCAAAAAATACCATCATTAACATCGCTATCTGCATGACGCAGGGCTTCCTAACGGTATTCTCAGGCGAACCGGGTTTGCGGCAAAACATCTATATGTAATATTATGGGTGAGGCACTTGGCCTTAATAAGATTTCTGGTTTGATTGACTGCCCTGAGAATAGCAAAGAATCTGTCGATCGATATGTGGCAGTTTCCGTAGAGAGAGGCTGGACATCCAAAAGAGATTTTGTCGGTTACTATAATCCCCTGTCCAAAACTTTTGACAAGAGCAATCGCCGGATTTATGATGCACTTCATCAGCTAGACACAGAAAAACGGATTGGCGCATTCAATCTTCCATATGTTATTCTGCTTGGTGAAGCGAATCTTAGTCCAATGGAATACTATTGGTCTGATTTTATGAACATCTGCGATGATTTGGGACCTCATAGTAAGGTAAACTTGGGAGAAGAACATGTGTTTGGCATACCTGAAACGCTCCACTTCGTTGCAACAATTAATAACGACCACACAACAGAAACTCTTTCTCCTCGCTTGATTGACCGCGCTTGGGTCATTACGCTCCCGCAGCTCACCCTTCGGGACTACAGCTCCTCTGTTAGCGAGGCAAAGATTCCTGCGGAGATAATTGAGGTCATTCCATGGGCTTCCCTTCGAGACGCATTTATTCCCCCAAAGGAAGAGTGTATCTTTACCCCAGAAATTCAAAAATGCTATGATTCCATTATTGTAAAGCTACGTGAGAAAAAATTTCTCTGTGAGTCCTCGTATCAATGCTGCAATTAAGCAATATTGGACTGCGGCCTCCAAGTATTTTGAAATGGATGACACAAAAACTGCTGCGGCTACCATTGCTCTGGATTATGCTGTTGCACAGCGTATTCTTCCCAAGATCATTGGTAATGGCGAGGAATTTGAAAAGTGGTTAAATGAATTCGGCAGTTTGTGTAGCAGCAATGGACTGAACACATCGGCTAGAATGGTGAAGAACATAATCGAACGAGGTAATCATCAGATGAAATATTACCAGTTCTTCTGTTAAAGGAGGACGATAGTATGGCCACTTGTTCATTAACTTTACATCCCTATGGCAAGCAACCATTTTCAGTTGGGCTGTCAGAGAATGATGGGAGAAAGGGTAGTATTGAGCAAATTATAACCAAAACAACTGATGTGTGCATTTTCTCAGATCTGAGTTATGAATTTGCTCTATCGTGTGGAGAAACAAGTCCTGTTCGGGAAGTCGATGTTTACATTAATGATGTGTATGAGCCATCTATATACAATAATGGACAAATATTGTTCCCGAATAAAGAGTACAAGCGATCGGCGTATTTTTATGGACTGTTATGGATTTGTGGAAATTACCCTAGTAGTCTATGACACTGATGGTATCGAACATCAGTACTCTACTGAGTATCTTCCGGTACTGGTACGGCGCGGTGAACTTAACGATGCGGTGAAGGCCATGGTAAGCTATGTGTATTCCAACCAAGAATTACTATTGCTCAATGGTGAACCGAAGGCTAAAAATCCCGCAAATCTCAAAGAGAGTGGTTACCAAAGCCTCTCCGCAAAGATTATTCTTGCCGAAGAGATAGCTGCCATCTATGAAAGTAGTTATGGTTATGTTTTAAGGCCAATAGTCGCTTCAGGATTGACAAAGTTTCAAAAATTGATCGGTTTGAGCGCTTGCAATATGTAACACCAACGACAGTTCAGTTCATAGCCACTCATCCAGAAGAATTGCGGCAAATTAACGGAAGCTCAGGTATACGCATCGGCAACCGGGTTTATCAACCAGAGAAAACGCTCTCGCTGCAAAATGAACGCTCATATGACACCTACGAGAACCGGGTTGTGTTGGGGTTCATTCGAAAAATGATTGATTCTGTCAATGAACTGTATGTGCATTGCTACTCTTTGCTTCAGCAAATCCCCAGCAATGAGGATTATAGTGCCGAGTACATTTATTCTTCCTTTTTCATGTTTGCAGGAACCAGAAAAATGTTGGAAAATGGATTAGCTCGGTTGAAAAAACCTCAGCATAAAGTTTGCTCATCTCTGGACAATGTACAGCAGTGCTTTTAGAATTCAGCCAGAAGCGATGCTAAGTGAACCTCAGCCATCCCATATTTTGATGTCGGTTCCTCAGTATAATCGTATTTTCGCCCATATTCATAAATGGTTCTGGTTTGGTATTTATGATTTCGCCAAAGAAAGGTTTATGCTTTCATTTATCAAGATTTCTTCACTTTATGAAGGGTATCTGTTGGCAAAACTGATTTCATATTTTCAGAACCGTGGATATGCGCTTGAAAATGTAAAAAAATGTGTATACCCAACAAGACGTAGCTGGAAATACAAAAACACAAATTGTAATAATACATTCATTTTCAGGAACGACCATCATAAGCTAACGCTTTACTACCAGCCGGTTATTTATGACACCGACGAATGCAGCGTAAACGGAATTAGTTTGATTCGCAACAACTCCATCCCCGTTTTTACTGGAGATAACGATGATAATCGGTCTGGCGGACATTATTACTCACCTGATTACCTGATTAAGGTGGAAGATGATTCCTCTGTGCGGTACCTCATACTAGATGCAAAATTCAGCGATTTTGTATGCGTGAGACGGCATCATGTCAAGAATCTTGCATTTAAGTACCTGTTCATGAGTCCTATTCGACCGACAGAATCCATTGTAGGATTATGTTTGATTTATGGTAAGTGCGATGCCTCCGAGCAAATGCAAAGTGCATACGATAAGCGTCTACATGGTCAGCAGATAATGCCCGCAACCGAACTTCTACCTTTGATAGAAGGTGTTGCAAATGAAGGGCATTATAGCAAATTAGATGCGCTTATGAGGACAGTCATCACCTAAAGTCTACCTAAGCCCCCTTAAAAGCAAAGCTGCCACGCGTCCATTCAACACTGAAAGGACACGTGGCAGCTTCTCTTTTTGGCTCTTATAATATCAAGGCATTGAATATTTCCATAGGGTGAAGAAGTCATCTATAGGGCGGCCCTTTTGAATCTGGGTCATCCAATAGGGGCGCGCAGCATCCCTGTTGGCACACGATTTTGCTCCGCAAAGTCTAGTGTGTTATACCTTTGCTTCCGGCTGACGCGGGAAAGGGGTTGGCGGCGTACTCTGCAACAGGGCAGAGTGTGGCGGCAAATGCTTTTCTGCGGCAGTAGGACAGGCGGATTTTGTGACGTGAGTTACGGCACAAATGCAGGATTTTTGAGAAGCAAAATCCGACTGTCCGGAAAAGGAAGCAGAGGTATATAAAAGCCCTCGTCCCGCCGCAGTGCTGCCTTTGTTTCAGCGCTTCTTCCGTTTTCCCTTGCCGTGGGTCATGGTCGTTTTCCCGCGCTGGCTGATGGGAGGTTTCATGTGTTTGGACAGCTTTAGAACCTCGATCAAGTTGACAAATTGTTCCATCTGACAGATATTTTAACCTTTGCGGAGTTGAAGGTTCGTGTGAAAACTGTGGATATGCTTCAAAAGGACGGCATGATCGACCGACTGGAAGAACGCCTGAAACGGCTGGCAAAGGAGGTGGAAGCCCGTGGCAAAACGGAAATCGGCTAATTGGGACGTGCCCATCTGGTTTGACGGCACAAATATCAATGAGGCACTGTTCTGTGATGAATTTCTGAACAGCCGGAAAATCATCTTTGCTGATGGTGCTTTCTTTACACCGGACGGCAGAGTGACCGACGATCTGCCGCTTCGGGGCGAAATCTATGAGAAACTGAAATGCTGCGCTGTGAACAATATCCCCCGCAAGATCACCAACATTCTGGAAGTGATGAAGCTGGCAGCTCATGTAGAGGACTTTACACCGGAAGCAGATAGAGTCCATCTGGCAAACGGCACTTTGAAGCTGGACGGCAGTTTCACCGAGGGCAGACCGACCATTGTACGGAGCAGACTGCCGGTAGCATACCGCCCTGACGCACCGGCTCCTGTTCGGTGGCTTTCCTTTCTGGATGGACTTCTTTACGCGGAGGATATTCCCACCTTGCAGGAGTTTATCGGTTATTGCCTGATTCCCAGCAACAAAGGGCAGCGCATGATGGTGATTAAGGGAAACGGCGGCGAAGGAAAATCGCAGATTGGCGCAGTGCTGGGTGCGCTTCTTGGCAGCAACATGAAGGATGGCAGCATCGGCAAAATTTCTGAAAACCGCTTTGCTCGCGCCGACCTGGAACACATTCTGCTGTGCGTGGATGATGATATGCGAATGGAAGCGCTGCGGCAGACCAACTACGTCAAGTCCATCGTGACCGCCCAAGGCAAAATGGATTTGGAGCGCAAAGGCAAGCAGAGCTATCAGGGGTGGATGTTTGCCCGCCTGCTGGCATTCTCCAACGGCGACCTGCAAGCACTCTATGACCGAAGCGACGGATTTTACCGCCGACAGCTTGTACTGACCACCAAGGAAAAGCCTGCGGGGCGGGTAGATGATCCTGACCTTGCCGAAAAAATGAAAGCGGAGGTCGAGGGTATCTTCCTGTGGGCGTTTGAGGGCTTGCAGCGGCTTGTCGCCAACAACTTCAAATTCACGGAAAGCCAGCGTACGCGGGACAATCGGGAGGCAGTCAAGCGGGATAACAACAACGTCTTTGATTTTCTGGAATCCGAGGGCTATATCCGGCTGAAGGCAGACTGTACCATCAGCTCTAAAGATTTGTACGAAATTTATCGGATGTGGTGTGAGGAAAACAATCTGACACCGTTAAAGCGCCGCAGCTTCAGCGAGAGTGTGATTGCGAACCAGAGCAAGTACAATCTGGAATACTGCAACAAGATCACCAACGCTGCCGGACGGCGTGTATGGGGCTTTTTCGGTATTGAGGCGATTGCCAAACCCAATATAAACGGGTTTTCTGATGTTTCAGAGCATACGTACGAACCGGAGGACTGGCGATGAATTTTCTCGCCACCGCTCCATGTACGTATGTACGCTTTGCTTTTTCCAAAACGCCGCTATATGGAAAAACTGCCGAGTTACCCGCTGTATTTTGGAGCGAGAAATCAAGCCAAGTGAAATCCGCAAATTATTTGACTGATGGCAGAAATGGTTTCACGGAATCGCGCTTCTCGGAACAGCAAAGCAGGTGCGCGGAAGCATGGGAAATCACACGGTTTGGAGTAAAGTCACACGGAACAGAAAAGTCAATAGGTGTCACCTGTGAACAGGACTTCATAACGGTAATTCTGAGCGGATTTAGCACAATGGAATTTTTCACGATACAGCGAAGCGGATGTACCGAATGGCGTGCTGGCTTCGCTTTTTCATTATCTGAATTTTGGAGGGATTTGAATATGAGTGTACGCAATGAGATCAAGGCACAGATTGTCCGCGCCGGTTTTACCATGCAGGAGGTTGTTGACCTGTTGCATGATGAATATGGCTGGTCGGACAGCGTTTCCAATCTGTCCGCCAAGCTGCAAAGAGAGAGCATCCGCTACAAAGAGGTCGTGGAGCTGGCCGACGTGCTGGGTTATGAAATTTACCGGGGTCCTCGCAAAGGCGATGCCTTTGTGGGGAGAGGAGGAGCAGCGGAACGGATGAACTCTGCCGCTTGCGGCGGAGTGAAGAATGTGGAGCTTGCGACGACGAGGCAGAAACGGAGGGAGAAATAAATGAGTAAGCCACAGTTTGCGATTCTCCGCTTTGCAAAGTATAAAGGACCGGAAATTTCTAATATTGAGGCGCACAATGAGCGCACAAAAGAGGAATACGCCAGCAATCCGGATATTGACAAGAGCCGCAGCTGTCTGAACTTTCATCTGCTCGAACCGGAGCGCAAATATCGTGCAGAGGCAGAGCGGCAGATCAAGGATGCCGGTTGCCGCACCCGGTCAGACAGCGTACGGCTGGTGGAAGCACTTGTGACTGCAACACCGGATTTCTTCAAGGGCAAGAAAAAAGCTGAAATCAAAGCCTATTTCCAGGAGGCGCTGGACTTTATCCGGGAACACCAAGACCCGAAAACGATTATATCCGCCGTGGTGCATATGGACGAGAAAACGCCCCATATGCACCTTTCTTTGTCCCGCTGACGGAGGACGGACGGCTCTCCGCCAAGGAGATCGTCGGCAACAAGAAGAAGCTGACACAGTGGCAGGACAGGTTTTGGGAGCATATGGTGAAGAAATACCCCGATCTGGAGCGCGGCGAGAGCGCCAGCGAAACCGGGCGCGACCATATCCCGCCACGGGTGTTCAAGGAGATGACCCGCCTGACCAAGCAGAAGGCCAAGCTGGAAGAATTGCTTTCAGGCGTCAATGCGTTCAATGCCAAGGGAAAAGCGGCAGAAATCGGCGTTATTTTTGGACAAGTATATCCCGGCTGTGGAGCAGATGCACACGACACTGAAAAAGTACAATACGGCGTTCACGGTCACGACTGCCGAAAATAAAAAGCTGAAAAAGAAAGCGGAGCAGTTGGCGCAGTCGCTGGACAAGGCCACGCAGGAAAGCACCTTGAAAAAGCTGGCCGACGCCAAGCTGCATCGGGATTATGAGGATGCCGTCACCGTGCTGGAGCGTATTCCGCAGGAAGTGCTGGCGGCATATACGCACAGAACGGAGAAAGAGAGGGAAACTGCCTATGGTAGATGAATGGAGCGGCTTCGCCGCTTTGCTGGCAAATTTGATTGAAAAGTATGCCGTGGTTCTGAATCTTGATGCGCTGCCTGATGTGTCTGTTATTGAAAGAGAGAACGACAAGTGCGATACAGATGAAAATATTCACGGAAACGATATTGAACCCGCGAAAGCGGCGTGATATAATAATCATGTGATGTGTGTCCAAACCTGCTCTGGAGTATAAAAACTCCAGAGTAGGGATTACATAGAATGGAGTGCGAAGCAATGAATAGCAGAAATCGTATGGGAAAGACTAAGGATGGAGTAATATTTACTGTTGCTCCGAATCTATCCGAAATGAGTGACAGTTATTTGCAGTTTATAGAGGAAATTAAGAACGAAATCCGGCAGCAACGATTGAGAGTTGTATTAACCGCCAATTCAAGTATGATCTGTCTTTATTGGAATATTGGAAGGGCAATAATAAAAAAAGCAGGAAGAGGAAGGCTGGGGCGCGAAGGTCATAGATCGTATGGCAAAAGACTTGAAAGATGCCTTCCCTGAAATGTCCGGCTTTTCTCCAAGAAACATCAAATATATGCGAAAATTTGCGGAGTGCTGGCCTGACGATGATATTGTGCAACGGGTTGTGGCACAAATCCCATGGAGAACAAATCGACTGTTGTTAGATAAACTGAGCGATCCAGTTAGTCGCCTTTGGTATGCGCAAAAACGATAGAAAATGGTTGGAGTAGTACCATTCTTGAATTGCAGATCCAAACAAAGCTGATAGAACGCAGCGGCAAAAGCGTCAACAATTTTCAAATTGCATTACCTCCTACTGATTCGGATATGGCAAATCAAATTTTCAAGGACCCATATCTGTTTGATTTTTTAGGTACAGATATCCCGCGGCGTGAAGTGGAGATTGAGCGCAAACTGACAGAGCATATCCAAAATTTTCTGTTGGAATTAGGACAAGGCTTTGCCTTTGTCGGTCGACAAGTGCATTTGGAAGTAGGTGGACAGGATTTTTATATTGATTTGCTGTTTTATCACCTGAAACTGCGCTGCTATGTTGTTATCGAATTAAAAGCCTGCGATTTTGAGCCAGGATTTATAAGCCAGCTCAACATGTATCAAAATGTGGTGAATGACATTCTGCGTCATCCATCGGATAATCCGACCATTGGCTTGCTGTTGGTCAAAGGTAAAAAATAAAACTGTTGTAGAATACTCCCTCTACGGCTATCAGAATCCTATTGGTGTTGCGGAATGGAAGGATCAGCTTACTAAAGCATTACCGGAAGAAATGCAGAGCAGTTTGCCTACGATTGAGGAAATCGAAAAGGAACTGGATCAGCCATAAAAAGTGCCACAGGCCGTGGCACAAATGAGGGAGCCACAATGAAGAAAGACACAATAAAGGTTTATATCTACACGCGCGTGTCCACCGCCATGCAGATTGACGGATACTCTCTGGATGCACAGAAATCCATAATGAAAGCCTATGCCGAGTTCAATGACTATGAGATTGTGGGCGAATACGAGGATGCCGGCAAATCCGGAAAGTCCATTGAAGGGCGCGTGGAGTTTAACCGCATGATGGAGGATATCAAGTCTGGTAAAGACGGCGTGTCCTATGTGCTGGTGTTCAAGCTCTCACGCTTCGGCAGAAATGCGGCGGATGTCTTGTTTACCTTACAGGTCATGCAGGATTTTGGCGTTAACCTGATTTGCGTGGAGGACGGGATTGATTCCTCTAAGGATGCTGGAAAGCTGATGATTTCCGTTCTGTCGGCTGTTGCTGAAATTGAGCGTGAAAATATTCGTGTGCAGACGATGGAGGGCAGAATCCAGAAAGCCCGTGAAGGGAAATGGAACGGCGGTTTTGCGCCATATGGCTACAGGCTGGAAAAAGGGCAGCTTTTCATCAATGAGGAAGAAGCTGCGGCAATCCGCGTGATTTTTGACCAGTATGTGCATACGGATACCGGTGCAAACGGTCTTGCAAAATACCTTGCGACCCACGGGATTCACAAAATCCAAAGACAAAACGGGAAAAATCCCTCTGTTTGATTCTGCGTTGATCCGCAGGATTCTGAAAAACCCGGTTTACTGCGGCAAAATCGCTTATGGCAGACGACGAACGGAGAAGGTGCATGGTACCCGAAATGATTACCGGCTGGTGGAGCAGGATGACTATTTGCTGGTTGACGGACTGCATGAGGGAATTGTCTCCGAAGAACTATGGCACGAGGCGCAGGTCAAGCTGCTGGCACAAGCGGAGAAATACGAACACGTCAACAGGGGCAAAGATACAAAAATTCATCTGCTGTCCGGTATTGTAAAATGTCCGGTCTGCGGCGTGGGAATGTACGGAAACAAGAGCATCAAGCACAAGACGGATGGCTCAAAATACAAGGATTTTTATTACTATGGCTGCAAGCACCGTGCGATGACGCGCGGGCATAAATGCGACTTCAAGAAGCAGATCAATGAAGAGCTGCTGGACAGTGCCGTTGCTGAGGTTATCGTAAAGCTGGTAAGCAATCCGAAGTTCGCCACTATGATGCAGGAAAAGATTAGCATGAAGGTGGACACCTCTACCATTGAGCAGGAGATCGCGGCGCATGAAAAGCAGCTTCGCCAGAGCTATTCCGTAAAGGCTCGGCTGATGGATGAAATTGATTCCCTCGACTCGGACGATAAGCACTACATCAAACGCAAAGCAGACCTTGATGACCGACTTTACAAGATGTATGATAAGATCGAGGATACAGAAAACCAGCTCGTTGCCGCCAGAGCCAAGAAGATGGCGATTGAGGCGGAAAAGCTGACAGGCGACAACATCTACAAGGTGCTGATTTTCTTTGATAAGCTCTATTCCGTCATGGACGATCAGGAAAAGCGGCAGCTCATGGAATCGCTGCTATCCGAAGTCCAGATCTATGAGGAACGGCAACCTAACGGCCAGTGGCTCAAGTCCATCAAGTTCAAGCTCCCAATCATTGCGGAAGATATGAGCTTGAGTTTTCTGTTTGATGTCAAGGGTCGAAGGGAAATAGCCGCGAAAGCTCAGTAATACTGCGGTTTTCGGGCAATCGGGCAAATTACACATAAGTCAGACCAAATACTCTGCGGTAACTTATCCAAGGGCAATCCGGCTCAAAAAGTGTGAGAGTTGAGTTGCCACGATAGATGTCAATATGTTGAGTTGCCGAGTTAGATGTTGGGGTAGTTGTGGCTGTGAGATAGATGTCAGAGGAGGTTTTGTATTTGTTTAGTATTTACGATATACGATCTTCTGCAAATGCCTGCAAAACATTAGTAGGACTAAGCGGAGGAGACATTTCAACTTGGGAACAATTCGTAGGGCATGAAAGCGAATACAGATATACAGATGATTTAGTGGAAGATGTAATAAAAGGATTCGGACATCTTCCGAGAACTGATATAATCCCCATAGAGTAGACACATGAAAAAAAAAAACAAGTCTACACTATGGGGGTAATTTATGTCAAGGAGAAGGAACAGGAAGTACAGCAAAGAACAGAAGCTTACAGCAGTGCAAGCATACCTGAATGGCGAAGGTAGTTATAAAACTTTATAAAAAAAAATACGGAATATTAAACGTAACGCAACTCAAACGCTGGGTAAAGTGGTATAATGGTCATAAAGAATGCAAAGAGAGGCGAGGAGCCGGAACGGAGATCTATATGGCCAAGGGAAGAAAAACAACACAGGAAGAGCGCGGAAAAATCGTAGCATTCTGCATAGAGCACGGGAAGGACTATCCGTTGACGATCCAAACATACGGGGTATCCTACCAGCAAATATATGCATGGGTGAGGAAGTATGAGGAGAAAGGGATAGACGGTCTGCGGGACGGCAGAGGAAGAACTAAGCCGGCAGACGAAATGAGTGCAGAAGAGCGCCTTCGCATGGAAAACAGGATATTGAAAGCGCAGCTCAAAGATGCGGAGATGGAAAACAAGCTGCTAAAAAAATTGCGGGAGTTGAGAGGGGGCGATGGATCAGCGGAGTAAGGCAGGAGGATTACTACAAAGCAATACAAAACATACACATATCCGAAGAATACCCCATTGAAAAGCTGTGCCGAAGATTACATGTAAACAGGTCTGCATATTACAAATGGCTGAAACGGACGCCAAGCGACAGACAGATTGAGAATGAGCAGATTGCCGAATGGATCAAGACGCTGTATGAAAAACAAGACAGGATACTCGGATATCGGCAGATGACGATCACGGTCAATCGGGAGGACAGCGTCCATTACAATAAGAAACGAATTCGGAGACTGATGCAGATACTCCATCTGAAATCTGTGTGCAGAAGGAAACGGTACAACTATATCCCATCAACGCCCGAGGCAACTGCGGAAAATATACTGAACAGAGATTTTCATGCAGACAAGCCCAATGAAAAGTGGTTGACCGACGTAACCGAATTCAAATACTATGTCGGCGTGGAGGTCGGGAAAATATATTTAAGTGCAATCCTTGATCTGTATGACAGGAGGATCGTTTCGTACAGGATCGGAGACAGCAACAATAATTCGCTTGTGTATGCAACTTTTGACGAGGCGGTAAAGGCGAATCCGGATGCACATCCTTTGTTCCATAGCGACCGTGGGTTTCAGTACACAAGCAAAGGCTTTCACGACAAACTTATTGCCGCCAATATGCGACAGAGCATGTCACGCGTTGGCAGATGCATTGACAACGGTCCAATGGAGGGATTTTGGGGTATTCTCAAATCTGAAATGTACTATCTCAGAAAGTTTACTTCGCGTGACGATCTGATTTCGGCAATCGAGCGTTATCTCTATTTTTACAACAACAAGCGTTACCAGCAGAGACTCAGATGCATGACACCGATGGAATTTCAGATAAAATCTTTTTGTTTTTTCACTGTCTACTTGACGGGGAGCAGTTCACTCCTTCGGGGGCGCTTTTTTGATCCGTTTACAATTTCTTGATGAAATCCACACGGTTCTGTGATATAATAAATTGTACTGACAGTGAAACTGTATTGAACTCAAGTGAGGTATCAAAGGGATGTTAAAGAACAATAGCGAAATAGATGTAAAGGTAAAATGCGTGAAAGAACAGACTACGCAGGCGGAGCTCGCCGAAAAGGCAGGAACCTCTCCATCATATGTGAACAGACTCGTTAAGAGTCCTGAAAAGATCATAAACAATACCTTTGTAAAGATGATGGAAAAGCTCGGGTACGATATCGAGCTGACCTACGTTAAGAGATAGTCTCGCGAAAATTACAGACTCCATTATAGAAATATCGCGAAAGGATTATTTGATATGGACGAAGAAACAATCATCATTCCACCTGAAGATGTGGAAATGATCGATGCATCTGAATATAGAGAAGAACTGACAGAGCATTTCGGGCAGGTGCCTGAAGTGGCTAAGCCTCTACTAAAAGGTGCAAAGACAACTTTCTCAAAGATAGAGAAGGCATTATATACTGCGCCAGCTTTATTAACGCAGTAAACCGCAGTGCCGGATGTGACGTTGCAGGCTGTTCTTACTGATGAACAGAAGCAGCAGATTGCTAAAGGCGCTCTTAAGCTGATGACCAAAAAAGATGGTTCCCTGATGGCGAATCTTATTAATCCGGAGACAAAGAAAATCGTTACAACGATTCCTTTGAAATCCGTACAGATGGCTCCCGAGATGACACAGGCAATGACGAGTTTTTCTACTCAAATGCAAATGGCGCAGATTGCGGAGGAGATACAGGCGGTGCAGCTTGCAGTCGAGGAAGTGCGAATGGGTCAAGAGTACGATCGATTGGCAACGGCATATAGTTGTCAGCAGAAGTTACTGCAGGCAATGGAAATAAAGAATCCTGAATTGAAGGCGATGGCGCTTATGCAGTTGGCTGCAGCAGCCGAGGACAGTAGGAATCTTCTAATGTTGAGCCAGAGAAGTAATGTAGAATTTATCAAAGAACAGCCTGAAAACTTTATACAAAAGATACTCTCTGGTGCAAAACCAGAAAAGATCAACGGTAGGATGAGTGAAATCCGAGAGAGCCTCTGCGCCGTGAATATGGTTTCTCTTGCAGAAGCTATGGCGTATCAGGAACTCGGAGAGCACGGGGCGGCAAGAAAGAGTCTTACATATTATGCAGGCTTTATCGAAGATACATACACCTCAGTGCCAGGATTAGTTCAGCGGCTGGATTTGATTGATCCTGCTCCTGAGAATTACTGGTCAAAGACTCTGCCTGATATTAGTGAAAAGATAAAAGCACTTCCGAGTGTACCAGATACAAAATTATTAGAAACTAAGAGAAGCCGGAGGAAGAAAAAATGAAGAAGGAATCTGATGTAAGAGTTTGTAAGAACAAGAAGTGTCAGAAGGTACTCCCTGCTGGCTATAAGCATAGGTACTGTGAAGCATGCCGAAACAAGCATGCTCAGATAGCTAAAAATGTTCTGAGAGGTATCGGTGCTGGAGCAGCGACTGCAGCAAGTGTTGTTGTCGTTGTTGTTACTGGTGGAAAGATTAACCCGAAGAAGTAAGGTGATTATATGGCTAAGAGAGAAAAACCAAATGTGCCACATCCTTCTTCTGAGCAGGTTGAGCATTATCTTCGCGCTTGGGATGAGTTGGAAAACTATCATCTTCAGGAAGAGGCACTGGATAAGCTCTTCTTTACGCTTTGTCCCGAGAACTTGGATATGTCTGATATCCTTTTAAAGGTTGCAGCACTGAATGACTTTTACAGTACAAATATCTTCTCTGTATATCCGGTGGCAAAGCATATCTTATCGTTGAACATTGATGATAGGCTTATGACTGGTGATGTAGCACTGGTCTCAGATATTCAAAAGGTTACTATCAACGGAGTTGAGAAGAACTTCTATTCCTTCACAACGAAGTATTGCAGCCATCACCGTCCACTGGATTATCCTATTTACGATAGTTACGTGGAAAAGGTGCTGTGCTATTTTCGGGATCGAGATAAGTTTGCTTCGTTCAAGACTACGGAGTTGAAGGACTACGCAAAGTTCAAAGGAACACTTATCGATTTCAGATCATTTTACGGCCTCGACCAGTACAACCTGAAAGAGATAGACAAATATATGTGGCAGCTCGGGAAGGAGTACTTCCCTAAGAACTACGGGAAGAAAAAGGTACAGGAGGAACAGTGATGAGTTGGGAAGAAATGTATACTTGCTCTGCCACCTGTCCATGTGGTAAGGGCAAGATAACGCAAACCAGTTATGGTGATGACTGGAACAGATATAAAGATGGACCTGTAGTGATTGAATGTGAAGAATGCGCTAAGAAGTATAAAGTCGAAGAAGTATCTCATCACGGACCGCTCGCCTCAGATGGTTCTTGGAGTACATATTATTTGACACCAAAGGATTATCCTGATTATGACGGGCCAAAGGAGTCTGACTTGTATCCTGCAGCGCTTAATCAATATGAGAATTTTCCAGTTTGGCTGATAGAGAACTTTACAGAACAAGAATTGCGACGTGTTAGTTCAGCTAAAAAACACTACTTTAAGTGCTAAGTTGACAGGAATTGCAGCCGGAATTCGTGAAACCCATAGAAAAGTTAAGAAGACAGTTCGTGTGAGTGAGATCACAAAGACGGTTGAAGCAGCTCTGGAGAAGTATCCGGACCATGTTGGAAACAAGCTCCAGCGTGAAGAAATTAGGAGGAAAGAATCTGATGCACGTGATGCTTACATAAAGGAAAAGCGTAAGCATCAGACAGTCATCGATTTACAGAGATAATAGATGAAAACAGTTAAAGTTGTCGCAGCAGTGATATGTGATTCGATTCGAGAGAAGAAATCTATATTTGCTACGGCCAGAGGTTATGGTGAATTTAAGGGACAGTGGGAGTTCCCTGGAGGAAAGATCGACGCTGGTGAGACTCCTCAACAGGCCCTTGTAAGAGAAATACAGGAAGAGCTCGATACGAAGATTACTGTAGGTGACCTGATCGGAACCATTGAGTATGACTATCCGACGTTTCACCTTTCAATGAAGTGCTTCTGGTGCGAGGTGGTCGATGGAGAGCTAAAACTACTGGAAGCAGAAGACGCCAGATGGCTGTCAAAGGATACTTTATATAGTGTTCAGTGGCTTCCGGCGGACATTACGCTCATTGAGAAGATTGAGAAACATATGAACTATTGAAAGGAACTATTTCATGAATATATCAGAGAATGTCCGAAGACAGATTTTGGACAATCTTATAATATTAGGTGAATGTTTTGGCACAAATGGACGTGCGGTAGATTTTGTTGATAGGGTAGCACCGTACTATAAAAACATAAGTGACTTGGAACGTCATATGGATCGTTTTAAGGATTGGACACTTGATCGGCTTTTTTATGATGAATTGGGACTGCTCTCAGTAGATGATAAGCAATTTGAATGCTTCTGCACTGAATATATGAATCCCGTTTTTGTCAGAAATAAAAGGATACGCGATGAATATGATGAGTTTTATTGCGAAAATTTAAATCCGAAGTGTTTGAAGGCAATTAACGATGGCCTTGAATTGGCAGATTTAGAGGTTGTTTCTGATACGGATAGAGGCTTTTTTTAGGATAAGAACTAAGATAGCACTACCGAGCGAACCGATTAAAAACATTCTTTTTGCTGCGAATAAAACAAAGCCGGATATTGTTGTCGATAACGTACTGGAAAACTCAGTTAAGATTGTAGATGCTGGAGATGCTCTGGTATATGATGCCGGCATTCCAGAGCAAGGTTTATCTTGGATCGAGCTGGCCAAATGGTATGAAAAGTATGAACCAGAAGATACTCAAAAAAAAGTTAGCTCAGAGATTACTGTCTTCACTGGATAGCCCACCGGAAAAACTGTTTTTTCATGCCTATTGCGATTTTATATTAAAGAACGGGCGTGATTTGCCAGCTCTTATACCGCAGGTTTATTTGTATTATGATCCAAAAACAAGAAGCGAGCGGTATGGAAAACCCGTATTCGAACATCAAAGAATGGATTTTATGTTCGTGATTAGTCGTGAGCACAGAGTTGTAGTTGAGATAGATGGTATTCAGCATTATGCTGATGACAAAAACATCAGTGGAACATATTATAAATGTGCTGACGTCAACAGGTATGCGCAAATGATGAAGGCACATAGAGAAATGGTTCTTGATGGATATGATGTATATCGCATTGGCGGCAAGGAATTATATGTTGGTTCGGATGGAAATGAGGAACCAGCAAAACAGGTTGTATTTGAGTTCCTTGAAGGACTCTTCAAAAAATACAGAGTGATGCCTTGATATGTTTTCGCATACTTATATAAATATGACCTGTTTAGTAGGAGCCTTGACATTTATAATGGTGTCTCGGGGCACGTGGAGGCGGTTGTCCTCTTGTCACGGGGAGCCGCTGCTGCGGGACTGAATTAAGCAAACTGCATTATTGCATATCAAGGCATACATGCAGCATTAAGGAAAGAGGAAAGCAATGATTTACTGGATAAACGGTGCATACGGCGTCGGAAAATCTACTGTTGCGGAGCAGCTCAGGGCGAAGCTGCCGAAAGCGCATATATTTGATGCGGAGGAGGTCGGAAATGCTGTCAGGGACAATTATCCCGAGGAATGCAAACACAGCATTATTTTTGAGGGGTATCCGCTTTGGAGGGAGCTGAACTGCAAACTGTTGAAGGATATAAGCAGCAAATACGATGGAGACATTATTGTGCCGATGACGCTTGTGCTTGATGTTTCGTATACGGAAATTATTCAGCGGCTGACGGACGGCGGCATTTCGGTCGGGTATGTTATTCTTGACGGCGATCGGCAGACAATTCACGACAGGATAATTAAGCGCGGAGAGGATGAGGAGTGCTGGTGCATGAACAATATCCAAACATGCCTTGATGCGCAATGCGGGGATATGCGTGCCGAACACATAAACACCGTCGGAAGAACGCCGGGCGAAATCGCGGATGAAATAATTGAACGCTTCAAAAAGCTTTGAGAAAATCCGCAGATTTCGTGTTTATAACATCGAATAAGGGTTGAGGATATCGGCAAATGATTGAAAAACAATTCACGGCACTGCTGCGCAGTTTTGTGCAGAATACTGCGCCGAAAACGGAAGAACCGTGGAACATGGCGGAATTGCAGCGGGCGGCGGCACAGCAGAACATGCTGCCTGTGTTGGCGTATGAAAACAAGCGTTGGAGGCTCTCGAAGGATTCGGAAGTTTGCCGCCGACTGGACGGTTTTTTGTACGGTGCGATTGTCGGTAACCTGAACCGCCGCGTGGACTTTGAAACTTTATCAAAAGAATTTACGGTTCGGGGTATTGCACATATGCCCGTTAAAGGCTATTATCTCCGAAAGCTTTATCCCGTTCCGGAGCTGCGCACGTTTGGGGATATTGACCTGCTTATTCATCGGGAAGACAGGCAAAAGGTACACGAGCTGATGCTTTCGCTGGGCTATTCGGTGAAACAAAACTGGGAGCCGACTTATTCCTACATTAAAGGTGCGGAATATTATGAAATCCACACGAATTTAATGGACGGCAATCTGGATAACAGAGCCGATTTAAAGGCATATTTCGATGCCGCATGGCGGTATGCGGAACCGGATGACGGGCTGCGGTACAGACCTGCTTCGGATTTTCATTTTATTTATACGGTGTGCCATCTTGCAAAGCATCTGTACGGCGGCGGAGCGGGGCTGCGGATGTATTTGGATATTGCCCTGTATATGAAGAATGAGAGCGCACGGCTGAATATGGAAAACATTGAGCGGGAGATGGCAGCTTTGCAGCTGACCGGGTTTTTTCATACGCTGATGAATGCATGCAGCGCATGGTTCGGCACGGAATGCGGCTGCTCGCTTCCGCCGCCGGACGAAGCGGCGATCAAAAAGCTTCTCTGCTATACTCTGGATTCGGATCTGTTCGGCCATTCCCGTGACCATGCAGTGATAGAGCTGCGCAATTCGAAATCGAAGAAGACTGCAAAGGGCAAATTGATACGCAATATGCTTTTTCCGCCTGCGGGGCAAATCGAATCGCGCTATACCTTTCTTCAGGGTCGGCATTGGCTGCTGCCGCTGGCGTGGATCGTGCGTGCGGTGTCGAATTTGCGGCTGATTCCAAACAGACTGCACAGCATGAAATCCGTTGCAGAAACCGATATCGACCGCGTGGAAACGTATGACGGGTTTATGCGCCGAATCGGACTTTGAAAAATGCACGCATCGGAGCGGAAAAGCAATGCGGATTGAAACAAAAATCTGTTCGGCTTTAATCGGCTTTATCTGAAAAGTTAAAAAACGAACAAAATTGACCGCCGAGAGATTCGGCGGCCTTTTTATGAAATTTGTAAAATTCTGCTGTTGTGATTATTCGGCAGTCATGGCCGAACCGAGCTGTTCGCCGCTGATTGTCATTTCATTGATGGCAGAGTTCCAAGCCTCGAAAGATTCGGCATCATACAGCTGTGCGGTGAACATTGTCAGCATATCGCCGGAGTAAATATAGCATGCAATGACGTATGCACGAACATCGTCGACATCGACGGTTGTTTTGTAGTAAATAACCGGATGATCACCGACGGTCAGTTTATAACATTTGTCGTCGGAAACGGTTCCGCCGAAAGCTTCTTTGAAATAAGCTTCAATTTCTTCAACAGACTGACTGAAATTGATTGCGGCGTCATCGCCGATGGGTGCGTTCATGTAAATGACTGCATTCTGTGAATTTTCATCCACGCTGCTGGCAAAAGCAACGATTCCGCCGATGTTCATAAGCATGTAGCCTTCGGGTGCGGTCAGCTTGATGAAGTCGGTTGTAAACTCGCGGGTGGCTTGGTTGTAATTGTAACTGTCGGCAGGTTCCGCAGTGGGTTCTTCCGTGGGCTCTGCAGTGGGTTCCGCTGTAGGTTCCGCGGTGGGCGTCGCGGGAACTTCCGTGGCGGGCGCGAGAGTAGGTTCTTTCTTGTTTCCGCCGCATGCCGCAAAGCTGAGCAGCATCAGTGCAGCAAGGATAATCGCCGTAATTTTTTTCATTGTGAGTTCTCCTCTGATTTTTTAATTTTACACAACATGATACAGACGGGTGCAGTGAGCAGCCGCGCCATTAGCTGTGCATGACCTGATTATTATACCACGCCGAATAAATATGTGCAATACGGAAAACAGAAAATATACATATTAAGGGCTTTTTTTCAAAGCAATAATGAAAACAGCAAACAGGACCATCCTTCGGGAGCTGCCCTGTTTTTGTTTTGAGGTTTGTGCAGCTTCCGAAAAACAATTGTGCAGGCTTAATCGAAAGCTTATTGCCTGCTGATTCCTGCCTGTTTTAAAAAAATAACCGAATACGCAAGAAAGCAGACAAGATCGCTTAAGGCCGAAAAAAATCTTGTGTGATAAACAAAAACACTGTAAAAAAGAATGCCCGTTTCCGCAAACAAAAATACCGCCGGCATTGTACGGAGCAGTTTTCCCCATATCGTGTTTTTTCTGCCGGACCATAGGATTATTCCCAACACGGCACATACAAAAGCGGGCGGAACGCTGTATAGCAGCCAGCCTCCGATATGATTCGGTAGCAGTTGGGATAATGACTCCTGCTGCATCGCTTCGCTGCGGTAGAGTCGGAACGATTGGTGTACGGTCGTAATAAGGAACATCAGGAATATGTAAATTCCCGCATTGATTGCCGCACATTTTCTGTTCTCGCTGAATAAAACAATCAACGAAGTAGAAAACATCCAGAAGCCGAAGGTGCTCGAACTCCAATAATAAAACGACCAGAAACTGTTGTCAGGCACTTCAATGAAAAACACAACGGAGAATCCTGCAAGCAAACCTAAAGCAACAACAAAAAAATAAGATTTAAGTTTGTCTCGGAATAAAACTTTCAAGTGAGTTCTCCTCTGCATTTTATTTATTGGCTGAAGCATATCAAATTGTGACTGCGTATCGCCGTTTCAATCCTTCCGCCGCTCGGAACGGCAGAAAACACAGCGACCGCAATCACAGCGAAAATCCGTGCAGAAAAAGGCATTCGGCATAAGATTTCGGGAAAAGAAATTTAATGTGCGTAAATGTCATTGATTCGGGTCACGCAATTCAATTCTGTATCCCATTTTGACAATCAGCTTCAAGGTTTCAAGCGCGGTGTTCCTGTCATATTCCTTCTCGCTTTCCGCAAGCTCGTCATACGGAACGAGCAGGGGTGTTGTTTTTAAATCGTTGTCCTTCTTTTCACCGTAAGTCCAACCTTCGGCAATTCTGCCTGCGGCCCACACTTCATGAACGTTTTCGGCAATTTTTTCCGTAAGAGCAAGCAGCTCCGCAGGAAGGACAACATCGCTTGTGTCGATGGGTTTGGGTTCGTACATATTGTAAATAACCTCCGGGTTTATTGTTATAAGTCTGACGGTATGCGCCGGGCAGCGTATGCATTCAGTTTTGCCCGTTCGCAAGCTTATTTATGAGATTGCCCGCAACTTGGACAAGAGTGTCGGGCAAACTGTTTTTTGCTGCGTAAAGTATATCACGAAAAGAACAGAATCCAAAACAAATTTTCTGCGTTTTAATCTTTTGCGAAAACTTTACGGTTTACGGGCGGTTTTTATGTTTAATATATAAAATCAACGGTGCATATGCAGAGATATGCATGAGAAATATGAATGTACATATATTTTAGCGTTCAAATTTAAACATGTCAACCGCTTTTTTAAACAAAGTTGAGTCCGGTATGAATAATGCTTATTGTCCGCCACAATTCTTCTGTCGTGAAAAAGGCAGATTTTCCGCCGCATTTCGACTTGAAACTCGGATATATTTATTGTAAAATAATATTGCCGAATTGCAGCAACGATTTTTTCGGTGTGCGGAGCGAATATGCGGCACGGGGAACGGGCAGGCACGGTTTTGGGTTAAGATTTTGCAGCCTCCGCTGTTTTACAAAGTTGTTTCGCAGGAGCATCCGCAGAATGAAAAAAACGGGAGAAACGAAAAAATGGGGAGAACATCGAACAAGGATAATAAAACTCAATATCAAATTTGCCGTGAAAACATGGGCTATTCGCGGGAAAAGGCGAGCGAAGTGCTGGGCTGGATTTCGGCGGATCGCATTGAACGAATTGAAAACGGGGGATTTGTGCCGCGTTCGGACGAAGTGCTTGAAATGTCCCGCGGGTACAGAAACCCGAATCTGTGCAATTATTACTGTGCGCACGAGTGTCCCATCGGGCAGCAATATGTTCCGGAGATAAAGGTCAAGGATCTGTCTCGAATTGTGCTTGAAATGCTTGCATCGCTCAACGCAATGCAGAAAAAGCAGGAACGGCTGATTGAGATAACGGCGGACGGACAAATTTCGGAAGATGAAATGATTGATTTTACGGGTATTCAGGCCGAATTGGAAAAGATATCCGTAACGGTTGAAACGCTTCAATTCTGGTTTGAGCAAATGGTTGCCGACGGAGAAATCAAACTTCAGAAAAACTATTGCGAAGCGGAAAAATAACACGGGCTGCACAGGTGCAGATTAAACCTGAAAACGTCGATTTATGCATTTAATCGGCGTTTTTTGCATTTTTTAGGGAAAACGGCAGGGTTATTCCGCAGTTTTTGCCCTTTTTCCGAAGGATGAACTGCATTATAATTCAGTCATACAAAAAAACAACAGCCGAAAGGAGATTTAAAATGACTGTTAAGCAAAGGGTTATTGCCTCGCTTCTCGTCGAAAAAGCGGCAGAGAACAGAGAACTTGCGTACAAGGTCGGGCTTATCTGCCGGTTGAAGCCAACCGAGGCAATGCGGAAAATTTCGGAAACGAAGGTAGGCGAAGAAGAATGAAGATCATCGGAAAAATTCTTTTGGGTATTGTCGGCGTTATTGCGGCACTTTACCTTATTGTATTCATCACGGCGTGGCTGTAAGAGGAGGATGCGGGCATGAAGAAATTTTTAAAGGTTTTGGGTGGGATTTTTGCCGTGTTGCTGGTGACGGCAATTGCGTTCGATTCGGATACTTTTCCGGAAATCGTTCGAACGGCGGAAAAGCGGAAGTTGTTCCCGCAAGCAGCAGCGGCATCGATCTGAAGCTTCCGGGTGAAGTTGAAAATCCATCATCACTGTGGATGAAGTTGAGGCGAAGATTCTTGAAATCGGTGAGCTTGCAACATGCGAAGGAGATTACACCGTGACCCGGGGGAAGGATTTTACCCGCTATTTTGTGGACAAGATTCCCATTCCGGGTTCAACGAACCATGTTGAATTGACCTGCACGGGCATAGTTAAAGCGGGCTATTCGCTTGAGGACATTGCCGTTCGGGTGGATAATGAAAGCATGAAGATCTATGTCGCTTTGCCTCAGGCGAAAATCATGAGCAATCAGTTGATTTGGGACAACGTTGTATGCAATGAACAGAACAGTATGCTGAATCCGATCGATTTTGAGCAATATCAAACGCTGATTTCGGAAATTGAATCGGAAGGACTTGAGGAGGTTCAGAAGAAAGGTTTTTTTGACACCGTTGAATCGAATGCAAAAAAACTTATCGGAAACTTTCTCGGCTGCTTTGCGGACTATACGGTTGAATTTATTTAAAACTGCGAAAGAGTTTGAACCAATGCTGATTGTTGCTCCTGTTCAAAACGTCATTTTCTCCTTATCAAAAATATAGATTTACTCCAAAAATATAATGATTTTACTTCAAGAATAAAACCGCCTCCGAAAAGGGAAGCGGTTTTGTTCCTGTTTGAAGTTCAATAAAAAGCCTTTGCCGTTCGGTTAAAAGCCTGCTGTATCAATCCGAATCTCTTGCCGCGGCGGGTGCGGAAAGAATCTCATTCCAGATAATGCCCTGGGTAACTGCGGGCTGAGCCGAGATGGCTTTAAGCAGCCTGTCCGCTCCGCTCTGCACTTTTTTTGTGCCTTCAACCGGTTGTTTTTGCTCATATGCGGGATCGTCATCGGGTCGGACTGCGGCGGCGGGCTGCCGTGCCGCAGTTTTCTTTGCAGTTTGGCTTGCTGCGGTTTTTTTGCCGGAGGATGCATTGCTGCGCATGTTTCCGCCGCCGGTTCCGTACGGGGAGCGCGGAGCGCGAACTTCGCCCTCATGAGTACCTTCGTGAATGCTGCCGCCGGTGCAGTTTGCCGTGCCGCAATAGGAGTCGGATGCACTGTATGCTCTGCCCTCGGTTCGGTTCTGTGCGGCAGGCTTCGGTTTCCCCTGCGCAAAACCCGTTCCGAAGGCGAATTCGTCCGATTCGTTTTCGGCAAACCGATTCGCAGCACCGTTTTCGGCGGTTTTCGGGCTGCTTTTTCTTGCTTGACGCAAGAATTCTGAGAACAAAGAAGCCGATTGCCGCAATGAATATCAACAGCTGCATGGCTGCCTCCTTTCGATACGTTAGGATTCTGTTTGTTTGATTCCGTAAACTGATTTTCGTTAAATCGATTGCCGACCGTTTCCGCGACTGCTGCACGGCAGCCGCGGAAACGGGTGCATTTCGACTGTTTATTTAACGTCGGCGGAACCTGCGGTGGTTTTTCCGATGGATTCGCGCATTTCGGTGTCGGCGGCAAGATTCTTCATTTTATAGTAATCCATGATGCCGAGATTGCCGCTGCGGAACGCTTCAGCCATTGCAAGGGGAACCTGGGCTTCGGCCTCGATAACGCGGGCGCGCATACCTGCAACCTCCGCCTTGTTTTCCTGCTCCTGCGCAACAGCCATTGCGCGGCGCTCTTCCGCCTTTGCCTGGGCAATGCGCTTATCGGCTTCCGCTTGGTCGATCTGAAGCTTTGCGCCGACGTTCACGCCGACATCAACATCCGCAATATCGATGGAGAGTATTTCAAATGCCGTGCCGCTGTCCAAACCCTTGTTCAAAACGGTCTGAGAGATGGAGTCGGGGTTTTCAAGAACATCCTTGTGGCTGACGGAAGAACCGATGGTGGTAACAATGCCTTCGCCGACGCGGGCAATGATCGTTTCTTCGCCTGCACCGCCGACAAGACGGTCGATATTGACGCGAACGGTGACTTTTGCCTTTGCGCGGAGCTCAATGCCGTCCTTTGCAATTGCGGCGATAACGGGTGTTTCGATAACTTTGGGACTGACGCTCATTTGAACTGCGGTCAGAACATCCCTGCCCGCAAGGTCAATTGCGCATGCTTTTTCAAAATCAAGTGCGATGCCCGCACGCTGGGAGGCGATGAGCGCATTCACAACGCGGTCAACGTTGCCGCCTGCAAGATAGTGCGCTTCCATCTTGTTCAGATTCAAATCAAGACCTGCCTTTGTTGCCTTGATAAGCGGTTCAACAATGCGATGCGGGTTTACTTTGCGGATACGCATACCGACAAGCTGAAAAAGCCCGACATGAACCCCCGATGCTCCTGCCGAAATCGCAAGCCCGACGGGGAAGAAGGAGAAGAAGAATATCAGCAGGATGACTGCGCCGATTATGATGCCGATGATTGCGCCGACAGACATGCCGGCTGCGGGGGCATCGGCGGAAACCAAAGAGTTTTCGAATTGAATAAGGTTCAGTGCGTTCATTTTTGTATTTTCCTTTCAAATAAATACTGTTCAAATACTGTTCCGGAATATATGGCTGCGATGCGATACCGTTTGCGGCATCGGCGGCAGCCCTTTCCGGCTCAGCGCAAAGCTAAGGCGATAAGATACAGCAGTGCGATGAATGCAGGTACGCCGATAAGAAGAAAGATCCAGTCCCGCTTGCGCCGCCTGTTCAGCTCTTTGCTGCTCATTTCGGTGTTGTATGCATTTTTGCTTGCCGCTTCAATATCCGATGCGTCATAAAACTGAGAATAGAAAAACGGCCGCTTGTTCTCTTTTTTGTCGTCAATAGGTTTCTTTTTCATTGAGTGTGGATAAAACTCCGATCCGGAGTCAAGGACGATGAATCATTCCGCTTCGTTCGGGCGTCGAACGCTGATGCGCAGACCTTCAACGGCACAAACAACGATCGGTTCATCTTTTGCAATGAATTCACCGTCGGCAAGCACATCGTAACGTTTTCCGTTGATAAGTGCAGCACCGCTCGGCCGCAGCGCAGTGAGCGCAATTCCCTGTTTGCCGATGAGCTCGGCTGATTCGGCGGTCACGCGGTCGGTCGCTTCCGCTGCAATGCTTTCGTTAAGCACGATGCGGGAGTTTTTTGCCGTTTTCCGTTTGCCGAAAACAACTTTGAATATTATGACTGCGGCGATACTGAGAATTGCAACAAGTATTGCAACCGAGAACAGCGCGGATATTGGGTCGTTCGAACCTATGATAAGCCCTGCAATCACGGCTGCCGCGCCCGATATGCCTGCAATGCCGAATCCCGGGATCAGCATTTCGATGATTATCAAAGCCGCGCCGATAAGCACGAGTATCAGCCCGCCGAGGTTCCAGCCTTCAAGCCAACGGCTGAAAAAATCTCCGCCGGACAGCAGAAGCATTGTGTTCAGCAGCATATTTCTTCCTCTCTTTCGTGTAATGAATGGCGTAAAGGGCCGTTTGCTTTAAAAATCAGCTGCCGCGCATGAAAAGCTTCACATACCCTTTCACAGCTATATTATACAACGCAGAGGCCTCGGTATTCAATAGGTTTACGCGAATTTAAATGTAATAATCTTGTAAAGAACCGCATAACAATGTGACATGAACATGAAGAAAACGATCGGAATGCTGCTTGCGGCGGGAATTGTCGGCTTATCGACCGCAGTTCTTTCCGCCGTGTCCGTCGGGGGACGAGTCCCGGCGCCGCGCACGGCAGGCAGTGTAAATGCGGGTCTTGATCTGATGCCCGATATTGTGAGCGGTTTGAATCTTCTCGCAGGCGAAAAGTATGAAACGATACCTTCGGCAAACGGAATCGGAGTTTGGAACGGTGAGGAGGTCGTTCCGATGGATACGGAGGACTACATCATTCATGTCACTGCGGCGGAGATGCCCGCAACGTATGAAAAGGAAGCATTGAAAGCGCAGGCTGTTGCGGCCCGAACCTTTGCAATGAAGCACCTGACGGGTGAGCTTCGCTGCAAAAGCGGACATACCATCTGCACGGACTATGCCTGCTGCCAAGCTTTTCTGACAACAGAACAGCTGCGGGAACGCTGGGGCAGCTCGTTTGAAAACTATTATGCACGCATTGAAGCCGCCGTGCATGAAACGGAAGGGCTTGTTCTGACAAGCGGCGGGGAACTGGTGACTGCATTGTACCATTCTTCCTCCGGCGGGCGAACGGAAAACTGCGAGGCCGTATTCGCTGTTGCTCTGCCCTATCTTGTTTCGGTTGAGAGCGGCGGGGAAGAGGATTCACCGGAGTTTACTTCGGAAAAATGCTACACGACCGCTGAATTTATCAGCAAAGTGAATTCGGCTTTTCCCGATGCGCAAATGTCCGACCCGGCAAAGGATGTTGACGTTTGGCAGCGCACGGAGAGCGGGCGGATTCAGCTGATTCGTTTGGGCGGCACCGTTGTTACCGGGCAGCAGCTCAGGAACGCACTTAAACTCCGCAGCACCAATGTTAAGTTTTCAATCACGCAGTCGAATGTTAAAATCACCTGCTTCGGCTTTGGGCACGGCGTCGGCATGAGCCAGTGCGGCGCAAATGCAATGGCAAAAAACGGCAGCAGTTTCGATGAAATTTTGCGGCATTACTATACCGGAGTGGACATAGAACGGTTTGAAGTTGACAGCGGGGAACTGTGTCTGCTTCCGGAGCAGACCAATGAATAGAACAGAAGCACCGAATCGCATGGGGCTCTTTTCAGGAAAAGCTAAGGCGGTTCGGTGCTTTAATTTCATTAAGCAGGTATATCTGCAAAAAAGTCAGCATGACCGAGTTTGAATAATTATACTCCAAGTACGCTGCGCATGACGATGATGGCGTCAGCAATATCGATGATGCCGTTGCTGTTCATATCACATACTTCAACACTGATTTCGGGCTGAAGCTCAAGCGCGGCGCGCATAATCAGAACTGCATCTTCTGTGTTGACCACACCGTCTCCGTTTGCATCTCCGGAAAGGAATGAAGCCGCATACTTTGCTGTCAGAGTGAAATCGGTCTCATGAATCGAAGCGATATATTCAGGACTGAGTGTGAATTCGGTTTCCGTGCTTACGAGTTCCCCGGATTGGTTCTCCCATCCGATAAAATCGTTTCCGTTCGATGAAGAGCAATATACTTGCAAAAAGTCATCCGACTGGTCATATGATTCATCGTAAACGCTGAAGAACGCAAAACTCAGGCCGACGGTGCCGTTTTCGGCGGAGATTATTAGGATATGTTCCCCAACAGCCAGTTTTATCCGGTGAAGCGTATCATTATTTCCTTGGGTATTGCACCAATATATCGAGGGACAGTTCGTAAGGTCAATCTCATCCAACGGTGAATTTCCTACAGAAACGGCACGGAGATTTGAACATGCGTCAAAGTTCAACCGCGAAACGGAAGTGTCATCAACATACAGTGCATTTAAACCGGTACAGTCGGAAAGATCCAATTCTGTTAATGTGTGCGTAAAGGCAACACTGAGCTCAAAATCTGCCGTGCAGTCAGAAAGATTAACTCTTTCTATCGGACAATAGTCGGCGTGAACGACAATAAGACTGCTGCGCCCACTTAAATCAATGGAGGTGATTGCGGTTTCATTTGCTGAAAAGGCTTCAAGAACGGGACTTTCATCGATATTCACCTCTGCAAGCCCGGGGTTACTGTCAACCATAACTTCAACAAGTGCTGGTGCATTCTTAAAGCTGAAGTGTTCAAGGTCATTGTTGGGTGCGCCGATGTAATAAAGGTTTGGACAATTATCGGCAGATGCATAAACAAAAAGCCGATCTGCCATATCCGCACCGGCAAAGTCGGCCTGCTCGCCTGCGTAAAAGATTTCAAGCGAGGGGCAGTTATCGGCACGAACAGATGTCAAATTGTTTTGAGGTACATTAATGTCAACAAGGCTTTGACACCCGCTTAGGTCAAGATCTCCGACAAGCAGCATTTCACCTGATGCGGGATACTCCATGCCGGTAACGGGGTTGATTGTATACTCAGTGAAGTTGACTGACCAAAAACGAATGTAAGCAAGTTCACCGTCCTCCGTCCAGTCAATATTTGCCCATGTTGAAGGATCGTCCGCATCATAATCAACATCGGAATAATTATTGATTTTCTGTCCGTTTTTAACCCCTTTAGAATCCGTGATTTCGAGAAAAGCTCTCATCAATGCAACATCGTGTTCGTTATAAGAACTGATTGCGGATGGTGCTGCATGGAGACCGCTGCCGCCCGATTTGGACGAGAGCAGCGATGTCACCATGCTTTTTGAAGTGCCGCATTTTTTTTCGATTCTCTTACTCTGCGCAGGGGCAGCAGTTGCTGTTGATGTCGCCGGGAGACTGACTTTATCAAGCGCAAGAGCGGATGTGACGGTGCACAATGCGAACATGCAGGCAGTAAGCAGTGCAATAAGTTTCTTTTTCATGTTTAATCCTCCACATGCATAATAATCACTGTGCATATTATAACAGTGATTATTATGCATGTCAACAGCTTTCAAAAAAAATTATCCCGCACCCTTGACATAGACAACCTTTTTCGAGATAATAGTACCGATTTGGAGGCGAATAACTATGATTGAAATTAAAAAGAAAATTAACTGTGTGTTTGAAGCGGCAGAATATCTCTGCCGTCGTGGCAGCGGAAAAAGTATTTGCACAAAACTGTTTGAAGCAAAGCGTGATTGCGGAAACATGACAAATATTCCGTTGGCATTATTTGAGGGAGCAGAAAAACTTGAAGCGATTCTGGATGAGCGAGTGCCGAAAAACGAGACAACGGAACTTTATTTTTCTCCCTGTACCCGGATGTGACAGGAACGGGGGACGTGATAAGTCTCGGAAGACTGCTTTTGAGCTGCCCGGACGAAGCGCCTAATGACTACACAATTGATGATTTAATTAACTTTTATAAAAAAGCATCATTAGATGACAGGGTTCAAAAGTATGTTGCGGTAATGACCGTAGGCTGCGGCACGGGCCAGGCATTTTCAGCGCATAATATGGAGGAATACGTTAAGGAAATCAGCGAATTCTTCAGCGATGCGGAAACGAAATGGAATCTTATCGATATTGTTGTAAATCCTATTCCGCATATAAAACGAATAATGCCGCTGATTCAGACAACTGCGCAGCTGATTGCCGAAAATGAGCCGCTGTATGCCGATATAGTATGCTGCACCGAACGTGTTTGCAGTCGGGGAAATATCATTGAGCGGCTGAAGGAAATGAATATTGTACTGCCGAAGGATATTGATGATGTTGTAGTTTATCCGAGTCTTTTCCTTTTTAATGCTGTTTTTGTTGCTTTTCCGCAGGAGGGGCCGATCCGGGTTTATTTCGGCGTATTTGTTGATTACGTGTTTAAAATTCGGAATATGAAAAATTCAGCACAAGTTTATGCGGGCACTATGAAGGTACTGTCCGATAAAAACCGACTTGAAACGCTTCGCGCTTTGCGCGACAGTGTCTCCTACGGACAGGAATTGGCAGAGCGTTTTGACATAACCCGGAATGCTATGTATTATCATCTGGACAAACTTGTTCAGCTGGGATTTGTTGATTGTACAATAACTGACTACAAAACGTTCTACACAATGAACAAGGCTAATGTCTACTCATTCATCGAAAGAGTCAGGCAGTTTCTTCTCGGCGATTGGAAACCGCAGTGAACGCGCAAACTGCCGATGCGAATGCGGTTGCAGAAACCGCAGTATATGAGTTATTTGCGAACAACTGGGCTGTTGCAGCATTTTCAAACGAATGTATTGACCTAAGCAGCATCTCTGATACTGAGATACGACGACTTATCTATAAGTTGACTTTGTGTACTCGTGCATGGCTGTCAAGAAACCCGCCGTATATGAACGACGTAAGCTGCTGTGAAAAAATAATATGTACAAAAATACCGTACACCCGGCACGGTGACATTACCGATACATTGAAAATGCAGCCGTCAGGATCTAAACTTGAATTTCCGAATGCTGTATGGTATACTCTTTCGGGAGGAGTTCAAGCTCCGGATGATGAATTTGAGGAGAAGGAAAAATTATGAGCAAAAAGGTTAGCATACTGATTGCAATACTTGCGGCAGCAATCGTGGTGCTTTCGGCTGTGCCGATCCCGAAGGCGGCACTCGATGACGGCGGAACGCGGGAATATGCGGCGCTGACATACCGCATTGTTAAATGGAAAAAGTTTTACGCCGGCGGAACATACGAAAAACAAAGGTTTATTTCGGAAAGGATCTCAAAAAACGCTTGATGAGCTTTGGGCAGAGGAAGAAGCGGGCATTGAGCATGTTTTTTATGCGGAAATTACGGAGATTAACGGAAGCGTTGTTACGGTTCGTCCCGCTGCGGGCACGGCGGAAGCCGCAAGCAGCGATAAAATTCAATTCGGCACAGGCAATCTTGAACGGATCGGATTTAATGTCGGGACGGTTGTGCAGGTGACGTATAAGGGCGGCATAAGAGAAACTTATCCCGCACAGATAAACGCAATAAGCTGGAAAAATGCGGACGATTTGAGGGACAGAGACTTTGATGGGGAATGACTGAACAAATCAACGGCCGAAAAAATCGAAAAGGATTCGACCGGCCACGTTATAATTACAAGAATATATGCGGATTGTTTCTTTGCAAGCCCCGTTATCCCATCGCCCTACGAACTGAAGCTTAACGGCAGGCTTTCGGACGAATACTGCGTCGGCGATCATGTTATATGCAAGGTGGAAAACTACTGTGCGGACAGTGAAGCCGAGCGTCACGAAGCGGATGTTCTGTCCGTTGAGCCGAGCGATTGGGCACCCGATCCGTATGTTGCTTACAAGCCCGTTGTTTACCTCTATCCCGAAACGGAAACGGATGTTTATGTGAATCTTGACCTTGACGGTGCGCTGACATGCACATATCCGAAATACAAAAACGGGTGGCGCGTGAAAGCTTCCCCGAACGGAGTGCTGACCGATGAAAACGGCACGGAATACAATTACCTCTATTGGGAGGGGGAAACGAATGCGCGGTTTGATTTTTCAAAGGGCTTCTGCGTAAAGAGCGGCGATACGGCTGCGTTCCTTGAAACTGCGCTTGAAAAATTGGGCCTCAATCGACGCGAGGCAAATGAATTCATCGTCTTCTGGCTGCCGCTTATGGAACAGAATCCGTACAATGTGATTTCATTCCAAGCCGATTGCTGCACACAGGCTGCAAAGCTTGAAGTTGAGCCTGCGCCCGATACCGTGATTCGTGTTTTCATGGCGTGGCAGAGATCCGATGCATTTGTTGAAATTGCAGAGCAGGTGCTGACCGCACCCGAACGCCGCGGTTTTACCGTTGTTGAGTGGGGCGGGACGGAGATAAGCACAGGAGGCATGAACTGAATGACAGAAATAAGATTGATTGACGCGCAGCATTCGAAGGACATAAATCTTCCGAATGAGCCGTTCAAACTGTTCGGGCGGCTGATTCCGAAATATTCGGACGGAAAATGGAGTTGGGAAACGGAGCTTTTTGCACCGGAGAACGCTTCTGAAATGCGCTTTCCGGACGAGCATTATGATTTTGAACAAATGAGCGAAAACTGCACTTTTATCGGCGCGTATGACGGCGAATGCGATGATGAGAGCATTCGCGGCGCAGCAAGCGGTGCCGATGCGGAAAACTGTATCGGACTTGCGATAATGCAGGAAGGCTACTTTAAGTATATGTACCTTTATGACCTGAAGGTCAGCGCGGCGGCACGGGGCCGCGGCATCGGAATGAAGCTTATCGAACGCGCGAAAGAGCTTGCGCGGGAAAAGGGGTATCGCGGGATTTACGTCATTGCACAGGACAATAATCTCGGTGCATGTCTTTTTACCTGAAATGCGGGTTCCGCATCGGCGGATTTGACACGGAAGTCTATCGCGGCACGGCGCAGGAAGGCAAGAGCGACATTATCTTTTACCTTGACTGCTGAGCCGAACCGCACGTCAATATAACGGCGCAAACACAGCAGACATAAAAACGCTGCACCCGAAAAAGGATGCAGCGTGTTTTGTTATTCAATCGGATTCAGTCTAAGCGCAAAACAAAATCAGGCGCGGAATCCGGAATTGCCGAACGGCAGTGCAAAGCTTATCTGCCTGCGGTTGCGACCATAACGGCCTTGATGGTGTGCATGCGGTTTTCGGCTTCGTCGAATACCTTGGAGCAGGGAGCGCGGAAGACTTCATCGGTAACTTCCTGTTCTGCAACGCCGTACTTTTCGTAAATCTCTCTGCCGACGGAGGTTTCAAGATCGTGGAAGCTGGGCAGGCAGTGGAGGAAGATGCAGTCGGGGTTATGGGTCATGTTCATCATGTCCATGGTTACGCGGTAGGGGGTGAGGAGCTTGATGCGCTCTTCGAACTGAGCCTCTTCGCCCATGGAAACCCAAACGTCGGTGTAGATAGCGTCCGCACCGTCAACAGCGGCGATATCTTCGGAGAATTCGATCTTTGCGCCGGTGGTCTTTGCAAGCTCGCGCATTTCTTCAACAAGATGATCCTCGGGGAAGAGAGCCTTGGGAGCGATGCCGACAAAGTGCATACCGAGTTTTGCGGAGATGATCATGAGGGAGTTGCCCATGTTGTTGCGTGCATCACCGACATAAACGAGCTTGACCTTGTTGAGGGGCTTGGCGATGTTTTCCATGATGGTGAGGCAGTCTGCAAGAACCTGAGTGGGATGATACAGGTCGGTGAGGCCGTTCCATACGGGAACGCCCGCATGCTTTGCGAGCAGCTCAACGGTCTCCTGCTTGAAGCCGCGGAATTCAATGCCGTCATAGAAACGGCCGAGAACCTTTGCGGTGTCCTCAAGGGATTCCTTTTTGCCCATCTGGCTGTTGGAAAGGAAGGTTACATGTGCGCCTTCGTCAAGCGCGGCAACCTCGAATGCGCAGCGGGTGCGGGTGGAAGTTTTTTCGAAAAGAAGAACGATGTTCTTGCCTGCAAGCAGATCACCGGGAATACCGGCACGCTTTTTTGCCTTAAGGTCGGCGGCAAGGTTGAGAAGATAACGGATTTCATCGGGAGTGAAATCCTTGAGGGTAAGCAGGGAACGCCCTTTAAGATTAACAGGCATGGTAAATCTCCTTTGTGTTTGTTTCGCGCAGGCCGATCGTCAAACCAACGAAGAAACCCGCGCATTTTCTGACATTTAAATTATAGCATATCGAAACGGGATTGAAAAGAGAGAAAAAACCTTTGAAAAATTATATTATCAAAACAAAATGCAGCCGCCTGTGCGTATGAAAGCGAACGCAGTGCGGCTGTGCGGAACAAAATCGGGAGTTTAAGCAAGGCGGGAAGCAAACGCGGCCGAACGGAACGGGTTGAGGAATGCTGCATGATGAGACAAATAAAAAGATGATAATATATTGCAAAAATAAAATAAAAACAGGCTCGGATGTGCGAATTCGGGCTTGACAAAACGGGGGCATTGCGGCTATAATAACTAATCGTGACACTATGGGGTTTTCTTCGGAAATCTGCCGAGCGAAACTTTTTCGCCGAAAATGCTCCTTTGAGCATGGGTCGGACAGATTGCGATACTCCCTTGTAAATAAGCAAGAAAGAGGTACTGTACACTATGAAGATGACTTTTCAGCCCAAAGTTAGGCAGAGGAAAAAGGTTCACGGTTTCCGCAAGCGCATGAGCACCGCCAACGGCCGCAACGTGCTCGCACGCAGGCGCAGCAAGGGCAGGAAGAAACTGTCTGCATAAGCCTTTTCTATGATTTGCGCCGTGTTTTTGCCCAATGCGGGGGATTGAACTTCCGATTTTAAGCGAAACATGCGCGAATGCGGGACTTGCTTTTCGGCAGGCTCGCTTTTTTGAGACCTCAAACGAGGAAAAACGGTTTGCAGCCTGCGGCGGATTTACCCGGGCAGCCTGCTGCGAACACTGCTCACAAAGGCTTTTTACAAGAGCTTTTTCCGGCGAAGATCCCGCTTAATATGTTCGCCCGTACGGCGGAGCGGACTCGGTGTGCGGCTGTGCCGCACCCGAGGCGGTATCATTTCATAAGTTCATTAACATTTTGAACAACTGTGCTCCGATGAGGCGGCAGGCGTTCGGTGTGTTTTCGGTTGGTTTTGTGTTGAGGAGCTTTGCTTGCGCGTGATTTTCACAAAGCCATTGAATCGCTGCGGAAACGCTGTTTTGAACGGTCTTTGAGTTTTAACGGAACAAACGGAAAAGTACTCGGCACCCGAACAATAACAATATAAAATATGTCGCGCGGCGGCACCGGATCGCGCTGCGCAGCATACGGTTTTAATATATGTTTTGATGTGCGGTATTGCCTGAAAAAACGACAGACCAACTGAACAAACGCTGATTTTTAAGAGTTTTTGCTAAAATCTGTATTTTGATGTGTATTCAGTGCTTCCTCGGCAAAACGAATCGGTCGGCATATGCGTGATAATCTGAAAACTGAAAGTGAAGCGTTGCTATTCTCTCAAACGAAATAAGGAGTTCCGCAGAACCTATCGTATCGGGAAATCGGTCGGGGGGCGGAGCGTGGTTTTGATTTATGCCAAGGGCAGACAGGGCGAAGTCAAAATCGGTTTTTCCGTGAGTAAAAAATCGGCAACGCTGTTGTTCGTAATAAAACAAAACGCCGTATGCGTGAGGCTGTGACCCCGCTTATTCCCTGCATAAAGCCGGGATGCAGGCTTATTTTTATTGCGAGACAGCCGATAGTTGACGAAAAGCTTCCGGACATTCGCAGCTCAATGAGATATTCTCTCAAACGGGCGGGGTACTTGAATACGAACCCACCGCAGGAGAAGGAAAAACAGCGGGCAAGCGATGCGGAGGCGGAAACGAAGGAAAGCGATAACGAAAATTGCGGCGGGAACCCGACATGAACTCATGGGGGCGCGAAAATGATTCCGAACGCGAACGGCTGAGTTTACCCGCACGGCTGTTTATTCAGCTTATAAAAAGCTATCAGCTGTTTGTTTCGCCGCACAGCGGCCCGTGCTGTCGTTATACGCCGAGCTGCTCTCAGTATGCAATCGATGCTTTGAGAATACACGGAGCGTTCAAGGGGTTATTCCTTGCGGTTTGGCGCATAATGCGCTGCAACCCGTTTTCAAAGGGCGGATACGATCCCGTTCCGAATAAGACATCCGAAAAAAAGCTTAATCTGATGCGTTTTTTTCGTTGCCGGAAGGCGGCGAACGAAACGGAATCGGGCGGTGCGGCCGAAAAAGGGGAGACCTGTACGCAAAACGTACGGTATCGGAAAAATAAGTGCCGCAGACTGACGGACAGAAAGGATAAAATAACAGAAAATGATTAACGATTTCTTCCTTACCGAGTGGTTTTTTGATTTGCTTCGTTGGCTCTACAGCGTGCTTGGCAACAATTATTTTCTTACGATATTTATCGTTACGCTTGCTTTGCGCATAATTCAGATCCTTCCCGATATCAACAATCGCAAAAATCAGCGCAAACAGGCAAAGATTCAGCCCGAAATTGAAAAACTGAAAAAGAAATATGCCGACAATCCGCAAAAACTCAGCATGGAGCAGAACAAACTCATGCGGGAAAACGGCATCGGTATGCTTTCAAGCTGTCTTCCTCTGCTGCTGACGCTTCCGCTTTTCTTCTGCTTCCTTGCAGCATTCCGCTTTTGGGGCTATGAACAGACCGTTCGGCTCACATACGAAACGATCGTTAACGAGGAAAAAGCGCAGGAGACTTTCGACAGCTACAGCTTCCTCTGGATTACGAACATCTGGCAGCCGGACAGCGGCTTTGCCCCTGTCGTCACGCCTGCGAAAACCGTTAAAACTTACGGCAATTCTTCGACCTGTGCGTGCACAAAATCAAACAACATAGGCAATCTTAAACTTTTCCACACCGGGTACACCGATGCGGCCGGCAATAAGATTGAGGGCAAAGTGATTTGGAAAACCCTTGTTGAGGCCGGACTTGCAACCGGCGAATTCGGCTCGAGCAGCATGGACCTGCTGCCGACGGACACGGCCGTTGAAAAATACGATAACCTGATGAAAAAATATCAGCACGGAAACAATAACGGATGGTTCATCCTGCCCGTGCTTGCAACCGGCTTCCAGCTGCTTTCGGCGTGGCTCTCAATGCGCCAGTCCAAGAAGCTGAACCCCGGTGCCGCTCAGCAGCAGCAAAGCATGAATTTCATGCTGTGGCTGTTCCCGATAATGAGCTTCTTTGTATGCTTGAGCTCCACCTCGGCATTCTCGCTCTATTGGGTTCTCAGCAGCGTGCTTCAGATTATCACGTCCCAGCTCACGAACCTTATCATGAGCAAAAAGGAAAATGCGGATGAAGTTTCTTCCGCAAAACCTTCAAAAGCAAAATAAAATTCACTTAATCGGTGCGCGGTTCCGGCGGCGGAGCTGGTACCGCATCGTTCATTTCGGACTTTCGCAGGTTGCCGAACTCCGTCCGAATTGCACGAAAGCAGCGAACCGCCGCAGCAAACTTCGGATTTTATCGGGCAGAGCAGCACATTATGACGGCGTCTTTCCCGTCCGCCCGTGTGAAAACAAATTAAAACACAAATAACGAAAGGATATGCCGCACAAACAGGCGCGGCAGCACTGCGGCACACCGTGCGTACAGCACCGAGTGCGCAGATGCTTCAAGGTAAAACACATGCGTTCAATCCAAGCAACGGGAAAATCCGTTGATGCAGCCATCTTCAGCGGTCTTCAGCAGCTCGGCCTGTCAATCGACGAGGTCACAATAAATGTTATTCAACACGGAACAAAAGGTCTTCTCGGCATCGGTGCAAAACCTGCAATCGTTGAGTTGACGGAAAAACCCGCCGAGGAAGTCGTTGTTCCCGATTTCACGGCGGAACTTGCCCGCGAACGCCGCGAACGCACCGAAAGGCGCGGAAACCGCGATAACCGCAGCGGACGTGACAACCGCGAGAATCGCGACAACCGCCGCAGAGAAGACAGAGAAACCGTGACGGCAATTGCAGAGGGCGTGGAAGAAACACGCAAAGAGATTATCGAACCCGAAATTCCGGAAACGGATATGCCGGTCGGAACGGGAACCGCCGCAGCGGAAGCGTATTATGAAAATACAAAGTACGATGTTCCCGAAACAGTGAATAGGGCGGAGGACGAGTTCGCCGCCAAACCCGAAAGGAACGAAAAATACGAAAGAAACAATCGTGCAAACCGTGACAGCCGCGGCAATCGCAGCCGTCCGCAAAGGCAGAACCGTGAGGAAGAGCCCGCGCCCGAAGCCGTGAAAGAACCTCCCGTGAATTACACCGAGGAGGCTGCCGAGGGTGAACCTGCGGCTCAATTCGTGACGGAACTTATCGAAAAATGGGCATCAGCGGAAAGGTGCTTGCGGCAAGAGAAGAGGATGCGATAAGGCTGCGTATTGACAGCGACACAATGGGCGTTCTTATCGGTCACCGCGGCGAGACTTTGGATGCAATTCAGTACCTGACAGGGCTTGTTATTAACCGCAATCGCAAGGTGGACGGCTATACACGCGTTACCATCAACACCGAGGACTACCGTGAAAAGCGTGAAGAAACCCTTATCCGTCTTGCAAGGCGCGTTGCGGCGCAGGTTAAATCAACGGGCAGGCCGAGGACCCTTGAAGCCATGAATCCCTATGAGCGCAGGATTCTGCATTCCGCTTTGCAGAACAACCCCTATGTTACCACCCACAGCGAGGGCGAAGAGCCGAATCGCAGGGTTGTTGTAGCGCCGAAGCGCGGCAGAAGACCGCAGCGTCCCCGCGACAAGGCATAAACACGGTAAACTCGTTTTGGCAGCATTGAAGGCATGAAAAAAATTAACACATGCAATGATAATATTTTCGCACTGTCCACCCCGGTGGGCGGTGCGATTGCTGTAATTCGGGCAAGCGGAAGCGGTGTTTTGCCCGTTCTCAGGGAGATTTTTTCGGGCAGAATCGAACATCGGCAGCTGAATTACGGCAAAATAACCGACAGAATTGAACCCGACGGCGGACAGGGCGAAGAACGGAAGGAAAACGATACGGGTGCCTTGGCCGTGCTTGACGAAGCTATGGCGGTTTATTTCCGTGCACCGCATTCCTACACGGGTGAAGATATGTTTGAGCTTAATCTGCACGGCTCCTATTCCGTCGTTTCGGCTGTATCGCGCGCGCTGACACGGCGGGGGATGCGGCTTGCGGAAGCGGGTGAATTCACAAAACGTGCCTTTTTGAACGGAAAGATGGATCTTGTTCAGGCTGATGCGGTGATGGATTTGATAAATGCAGAAACGCGGCGCGGAGCGAGTGCGGCGTTGGAGCAGCTCGAGGGCGGATTGAGCAGGAGAATCGGCGCAATTGAAGAAAAAGCTGCTTGATTTTGCAAGCGAACTTGCGGCAGCAATGGACTACCGGAGGAAATGGAGGATGAGGTGCTTTCGGCTGCGCCGGAGGTGCTGAATTCGGCAATTTCCCGCATAAGGGACTTGATTGACAACGGGAATTGCAATAAAATTATACGCGAGGGGGCAAAGCTTGCCATTCTCGGAAGGCCGAATGTCGGAAAATCCAGCCTTTTAAATGCACTGATGAATGCGGAACGTGCAATCGTTACAAACATTGCGGGCACAACACGCGATGTTTTGGAAGAGAAAATCGATTTGCTCGGTTTGCCTGTTCGCATTGCCGATACGGCGGGCATTCACGAAACCGGCGATGCGGTTGAAAAAATCGGAATTGAACGCGCTCTGCACGAAGCCGCTTCCGCAGAATGTGTGCTGCTGCTGTTTGACGGTTCGGCGGGCATAACGCAGGAGGATGAGAGACTCGTTCAAAAAGTTTTCGGCATGAATTGCCGAAATATAATTTTTGTAATAAACAAATGTGATCTGCCGGATTGCGGGACGGCGGCTGAACAGCTGAAAAATATTGCGCCCGAAAATGTCGGGAGCATAAGCCGAATCAGCTGCCGCACGGGTTTCGGACTGGATGAGCTGAAACACCGAATTGCGGAGGCGGTCGGGCTTTCCGAGGGGCGTGCGATTGTGACGAATGAAAGGCATATCGAGTGCCTGAGTGCGGCTTGTGCGGAACTTTGTGGGGCGGCGGAACTCTTTTCCAAAGGCGGGAATGCGGCCGAAATGCTTCTTCCGCAGACCGAGCTTGTTGCGGAATCGGTCGGGAATGCGCTGCACTGCCTCGGCGAAATAAGCGGCAGAGAAGTTTCGGAGGAGCTTCTTGATCGCATTTTTGAACGATTCTGTGTCGGAAAATAGCTGAACGGAAATGCAGGGCGCGGTGAAGGCTGAACCCTGTAAGTTAGGAGCTGAAATGGACGAAACGGCAGTCTATCTTTTTAATCACGGCGAAAATGCATATGCTTATCGCGCGTTGGGTGCGCACGAGCGGAACACGGAGGCATCCGATATTGGGAATTCTCCGTTTTTGCACCGAATGCGGTTCGAATATCCGTTGTGGGCGATTTCAACAATTGGAAACAGGGCGCAAATCCGATGGAAAGATTCGGAGAAACGGGCTGTTGGAGCTGCCGTATTGCGGAGGCAGGAAAGGGCGACAGATACAAGTTTGCAATTACCGGCAGGGACGGGCAAACGGTGCTTAAATCCGACCCGTTCGCATTCCGTTCGGAACTTCGACCGGGAACGGCAAGCGTGCTTCACGACATTCCCGGAATGTGTGGAGCGACGGCGAATATCTTAAACTCCGTGCGCAGAGGAATCTTTTCACCGAACCGATAAACATATACGAGGTTCACGCCGGCTCGTGGAAACAGGGCATGAACTACTCTGAATTGGGACGCGAACTCGTCGATTACTGCGTAAGAATGGGTTATACGCATATTGAGCTTTTGCCGCTTGCCGAACACCCGCTGGATGACAGCTGGGGTTATCAGGTCACGGGCTATTATGCGGTCACGGCGCGTTACGGTGCGCCCGAACAGCTTGCGGAGCTTGTGGATTATGCGCATAAATGCGGCATTGGGGTTATAATGGACTGGGTTCCGGCGCACTTCACAAAGGATGAGAGCGGATTGCGCAGATTTGACGGAGGAACATTGTTCGAACCCGCAGAACCGCTCCGCGCCGAGATGCCGCAATGGGGGACGCTGCTGTTTGATTACGGACGAAGCGAGGTTGTGAGCTTCCTGATTTCGAACGCTTTGTATTGGCTGCGCGAATTCCATTTTGACGGTCTGAGGGTCGATGCTGTGAGCTGTATGCTTTACCATGATTTTTGCAGGGATGAATGGCTCCCGAACCGTTTCGGCGGCAGAGAAAACCTTGAAGCGATAGAGTTCGTTAAAAAGCTGAACGCTGCCGTGCACAGAGAGTGCCCGAACACGCTTATGATTGCGGAAGAAAGTTCGGCTTTTCCGAAACTTACCGAACCGGTTGCGTTCGGAGGGTTGGGTTTCGATTTCAAATGGAACATGGGGTTCATGAATGATACTCTGAAGTATTTCAGTGCGGATGCGGCGGAAAAACGAACCATGCACGAAAAGCTGACTTTCCCGATGGTATATGCGTTTTCCGAAAAGCATGTGCTGCCGTTTTCGCATGATGAGGTTGTTCACGGCAAATTATCCCTGATAAACCGCATGAAGGGCAGTTACGAACAGAAGTTTGAACAGCTGCGGCTTCTTTTTGCATATCAGCTCGCGCATCCGGGCAAGAAACTCAATTTTATGGGGAATGAGTTCGGGCAGTTTATAGAGTGGGATTTTAAAAAGCCGTTGGACTGGTTTCTTTTGGACTATCCCGCTCATGCGGCAATGCAGGAATTTTCATGCGCACTGAATTGGTTTTACCGCAGCACGCCTGCACTGCATCGCGAGGATGAAGGCTGGCAGGGTTTCCGCTGGCTGAGCGCGGATGACTGCGAAAATTCCGTCATTGCATTTGCGCGGACCAACGGAAGCGATACTGTCGCTGCTGTTTTTAACTTTTTGCCGAGGGAGCATTCGGCATACAGGCTGAATATCGGCGCATTGGCCGCGGAGCTTGGGACAGCAAAGAGCAGTATGCACAGAATTGGGTTCGAATGCGTGTTTTCAACACATATGCGCAGCGCGGTGACTGTTCGGGTTAAAGGCGGAAAGACAGGGCGGAGGCGAAAAAAAACCTTGGGTGAGGCCCGTCATACGGTGGATGAGCTGTACTGCGAAATTCCGCTTTACGGCTATGAGGGTGCATTTTACCGCTTAAAGCGTATCGATAAACCCGTTCTTGAAAAAAACAGGGGAAACGAATAGAAAAAACGTTTCCGAAAACAGGTTCCGCAAACGAAAAGACAGTTGATCAAACGGGGGGAACATATGCGCGGAGAAATTGACAACAGAACATTTTTCGCGGGAGCTGAGACACAGGTTCTTCCGTCCGAAAAGCGATTTCTGCTCGGCAGAGTCGCAATAATCGACCGTGTGGCCTGCCTTGACTGCGGAGACTGCGATTCGGCATGCAGCTTTGGCGCAATTGAACAGGGAAAAAACAATGCCGACGAAGCATTTGCGGGTCACAGGATTATTTACGAAAAATGCATAGGCTGCGGCGGCTGCCTGAGCTGCTGCGAAATGCGGGCAATTCGGCTTGCTGACGGGGCAAAAGGTGCGCTTGATGCGGAAATTACGGCGCGCCATGATGAAAATCCGCTGCCGGAACTCGGAAAACCCGTGGACGTGTTCAATGCTTTCGGTGAAAAAATCAGCGGAGGACGCGTTACCCAGGCTCTTGCGGGCTCAAACGCCGGGCGTGCGGCAACGATTCGGTTTCGACTCCCCCGCGAATTCCTGTCGGATGGATGCTTTGCCCATGCGGTGCGTGAAGGCTGAATGCCGAAAGCTTCGGAACGCCGAAAGAAAATGCGAGATACGGAATTAATGAATCGGAGGATGCAAATGATAATTGTTGGAATATGCGGCGGCAGCGGCAGCGGCAAATCAACTTTTGCCGAAAGAATACGGGACGGTTTAAGCTGCTCGTGCGAAATCATGCGGCTTGATTGCTATTATTTTGACCAGGGCGGGAAGCCGTTTGAAGAACGTACAAAAGTGAACTACGATTCTCCCGAAATATTTGATTTTGATGAAATGCTTGAGGATATTCGCCTGCTGCTTGACGGAAAACCCGTGACGCGGAAGGGTTACAACTATGCAGAACACAGACGGGACGACAGCGAAGAGCTGATGTATCCGCCGGAGGTGCTGATAATCGAGGGAATCCATTTTTTTTATGATGACAGAATATGTGATATAATGAACCTGAAACTGTTCATAAAAGTGGACAGCGATATTTGCCTTCTGCGGCGTATCGCACGGGATATGAACGAGCGCGGGCGTTCTCTTGAAAGTATTTCGGAGCAGTACAAAGCAACGGTGAAGCCGATGCGTGAAAAAACATCGACAAGTATATCGACAAGGCGGATGTTGTTGTTATGCGCGGCGGAATGAATGAGCAGGCATTGAAAACAACCATATCATATCTTAAGTCCTGCGTGAAAGAGCAAAGGCCGGCCGAATCCGAAAAAACCGAAAGCAACGGAAAAAGGTTCGAACAAAACGAAACAACTACGGCCGAACAATCACAATGAAAGAATAATACCCGTAATTACGCAAAAAAAACAAAGGAGGAAAGGTTTTGAGTAAACTGCGCGCACTTTGGAGAAACGGCAGAGGACTGCTTTTTGTAGTTCTCGTCGGCATTGCTTTTTATGAAATGCTTGAGCATTTTTCGTCGGTGAGAGCTGTAATTTCCCGAACGACATCGGTTTTGATGCCGATATTGTGCGGACTGATGGTTGCATACATAATCAATATTCCCGCAACGATACTTCAGGGAACTCTGTTCAAAAAGGCTCATGCTGCCGGCAAAAAATACGTTGTTCCGCTCACGGTTGTGCTGAGCTATCTTATCGTGTTCGGCATTCTCACCGCCGTGCTTGTTATTGTTATTCCGAAGGCGGTGGACAGCGTGAAAATCCTGTTTGACAATTTTGAAACATATTACAACAGTGCGGCAAAATGGGCGACCGAATTTTGGGAGGGATTGAATCTCAGCGACGAAGTTACGGCGCGTGCGGTTGAAATTTCAAACAAGATACTGGACAATGTGGAAGTGTTCACAACCAATCTTGCTCCGAAGCTTTTGGGTTACACTTTCAATGCGGTAAGCACGGTTGCGGACATTCTGCTTGCGCTTGCGTTCAGCATATACGCAATCCTTGATAAAAACCGCCTGCTTGCACATTCACGGCGGTTCGTAAGGAGCGTTTTCAATGAAAAGCATTCAAGCGGGATTCTTGAAGTTTTTTCGTATGCAAACCTGACTTTTCGCGGTTATTTTGCCGGACAGATAACAAGCTGCACGATAATCGGCATATTGTGCTATATCGGAATGCGGATCATGAACATGCCGTTCCCGGAGATGATAAGCGTGTTTATCGCTGTATTCGCAATGATTCCGATACTCGGCCCGTGGCTCAGCACGATTCCGAGTGCGTTCATAATCCTTATGACATCACCCGGAAAGCCCGAACTTGTGCTGTATTTTGTGATAATGATTATCATAATACAACAGATTGACAACAACCTTGTTTATCCCCGCGTGGTCGGCGATGCGGTTGGACTGTCAAGCGCATGGGTTCTCGGAGCGGTCATTCTGGGCAGCGGCTTGTTCGGCATTGCAGGCCTTATTTTTGCCGTTCCTGTCACGGCTGTGCTTTATCGTCTGCTTGCGGACTGGACAAACGAACGCGCAAGGCAGCGGGGGGTTCCGATTATCGACACCGTGCCCGGCGTGAAATACGATCTGCGCGGGCATGTTCGCCGCAGTTTTAAAAAGAAAAAAAATAATGCTTCGTCCGGCTCCGGAAGGCTGAGAACCAAAGAGACAAAAACCGAAACGGGCGAAACGGCAGCTGCGGACAAAGCGGGCAGAACCGAAAAATCCGAAAACGAAAACAGTGATAATAAGTGAATAGAAAATTGCGAAAAGAGGGGTAAAAATGAAATCGCAATCACATCCTTTCAAGCATCTCCGCACGATTTTGCGGCATCGCCGTGCGGTGTTCCGCCATTGCGTTTTGGCAGGCATACCGTGGCAGGGAATCAAACATGACTTGTCAAAATTTTCGCCCTCGGAATTTATTCCGAGCGCAAGGCATTATGACGGGACACGCAGCCCGAACGAACTTGAACGCGCAGAATACGGCTGCTCATTTGCGTGGATGCACCATAAGGGGCGCAACAAGCATCATTTTGAGTATTGGACGGATTACAGCCCGATAACAAAGCGCATGTCTCCGGTTAAAATGCCGCTTCGGTATGTTGTTGAAATGTTCTGTGACAGAGTGGGGCGTGCAAAACCTATAAGGGGAAAGCGTACACTTCGAGCGACCCGTACGATTATTTTATGCGCGGAAACGCAAAAACGCAATGCACCCGGAAACGGCGGCTTTGCTTGAAAAACTGCTTGTGATGCTTCGTGACGACGGGGAGAAAAAAGTTTTCCGCTACATTCGAAAAGAACTGATGAAGAAACGGGACTATTGAACGGCGAAAGCATGATTTTGAATATCTGTACACAATTTGCCGCAAAGAATTCGTAAAAATTAGCAATTTGGGGCTTGCGGTTCGGCGGGCATATGTGCTATTATTAAACCGACGGAAAGAAAAGCCGAAGGGCTGAGCTTCCCGGAAAAATACAAGCTGCGGACTTCTGCCGCATTTCAGTCGAAATTCGGGAACATGCTTTCCGAATGCGCGGAATGCTGCGGCCCGAAAGAGTGAAAGGAAAAACATGAAAAAATATTCCAAAATCGCAAGAATCGCCGCGTTCGCGCTGGCAGTCGTGATGCTGTTCGCCTTCGTGGGCTGCAGCGGCAAAAAGGATAACAACAACAAGAACAACGGCGGCAGCAACAACAACGGCGGCAGCGGCGAAAACAGAACCGCTCCCTCCAACACGCCCGTTCCTGCGCCTTCAACAAAAACTCCTCAGATGAACGATGATATGAAATCCCTTAACGAGCTCTTTGTCGGAATTCAGGCGGAACGACCCCGATCACCGGCATTACGGTTAAAACAAGCTATTCAAATCCCAACGGCAACCCTTTGGAGTTTGATGCTGCAAATATCCCTGCGGAGCAGCAGGAGCTTTACAACAAAATAATCGATTTCATTAAGGGCATTAAAATCAGTTTTTCGGCCTGCAATTGGGACAAGTTCCTGAACGTGATCGGTGCGGCAGCGGGAAGCAGAACCGATGAATCCGCATTGACAACGGCGATGGTCGAGAAGGGTTCGGACAGCGTTATCTACATCAGAACCGAAGGTCAGACCCTTGCATTGACTTTCATCAACGACGGTACGATTCTCCTTGCCGGATGCACCTTTGATGCGGGTGCGGCGGAAGGCAAAATCACTCCCTCCGCAACCCTTATCTGCGGCAGCTTCGACACGAATTATACAATGCAGCTGCGCAGCCTGTTCGGAGTGAAGTAAAACATCCGGGTTGAAGGCCGGCAGTCGGATAAAGTATATGAAAACCCGCTCCGCATGTTTCATGTGTTGGGAGCGGGTTCTTATATTAAAAATGACGTTTGACCGAAACGCAGCCCAAACCGGCACAGCCTGTTCGGAAATATTGAATGCGTGCATTGATAACGGGGTACTGTGCATTAAAAAGCAATGAAGGTAATATGAATTTTGAAATATCTTTTGACTTTATAGTTTTTGAAACCGAACGTCTGCTGCTGCGCGAATTCAACGCCGATGACGTCGACGCGGTATATGCCTATGCGGGCGATGCGGAGAATACAATTTACATGGACTGGGGTCCCGCAAGCCGTGAGGAAGTTCGGAATTTCGTTCAATCCCGCCTTGCACAGCAGATAACGGAACCGCGGCGCATTTTTGATTTTGCCGTTTGCATCAAGGCGACGGGCCGGCTTATCGGCAGTATGGGCTTGTTTTTTGGCGATGACGGGCAGCAGGCGGAACTCGGCTACACGATTAACAAAGCATTTTGGGGCAAGGGATATGCCTCCGAAGCAGCGAAGGGAATGCTTCAATTCGGCTTCATGAACCTTAATCTGCACCGCATAAGCGCAAGGTGCGACAGCATGAACACTGCCTCGGAACGAGTTATGCAGCGTCTCGGAATGCGATTCGAGGGCGAAGCGAAGTCCGCCGAATATGTCAGAGTACGCGCGCGGCGGCAGTGGCGCAGCGTAAAGCACTATGCAATGCTGCAAAAAGAGTTCCTGAATCGAATGATCGACGGGGAAGATGTTTGACTCGGTCGTGACTGAAAAACGCCCTGCATGTGTGCATTATGCGGCTATATTTTATATTTGACCGCAAAGGCTTTTTAATGCGTAAAAAAGCAGCTTGTTTTGACAAAAACATCCTAAATATATTTGCAACCGCGGTTGCAACAGGCTACAATGTAACCATGGAAAACGTGCGCACAGGGTCTTGTGGACGGCGAATGCGGGCGGTTTCGAATATATTTTTGCACAAAGGTGCGTTTCACGGGTTTCAAAACGGAGCGCTGCGGCAGCGGACACGGCGCAGAGAATTTCCGCAGAAACCGAATTTGATTTTTCCGCACGGATTTTCAAGGAGGATTATATTATGCAGACAGCAAACCGTATGCAGGGCGTTTCAGGCAGCGCGATCAGGGAGCTTTTCAAGCTTCTGGGTGATCCGAACATCATCTCTTTCGGCGGCGGCAATCCCGCGAAAGAGTGCTTCCCGAAGGAAGAGATCCGCGCAATTACCGATGAGCTGCTCAGAGATAAATCCGACACTCTGCTTCAGTACGGTGCAACCGAAGGCTATCTGCCGCTGCGCCGCGCATATCTCGACAGCATTCTTCCCGACAGCGGGCTGCACGGCGAGCTTGACAATGTTCTTTCGCTGACCGGTTCGATGCAGGGGCTTGATCTTATTTGCAAAACCGTCATTAATCCCGGTGATGTTGTGCTTGTTGAAGAGCCGAGTTTTCTCGGTGCGCTGCAAACTTTCCATGTTGCGCAGGCGAAGCTTGTCACCGTTCCTCTTCATCCGGACGGAATTCACATCGATGAGCTTGAGGCGGTCGTTCGTGAACACAAGCCCGTGATGTTTTACACAATTCCCACCTTCCAGAACCCCACAAGCTGGGTTTCCGGCGTTGAAGTGCGCAGGCGCATTGCGGAGCTTGCTGCCGAGTTTGACATGCTCGTAATCGAGGATGACCCCTATGCCGCACTCCGTTTTTCCGGCGAAAAGCTGCCCACAATCAAAAGCTTTGACACGAGCGATAATGTTATCGTTCTGACCAGTTTTTCAAAAACGATTTCTCCCGGTCTGCGCGTTGCGCTCTGCTTCGGCAGCAAGGATCTCATCCGCAAAATGACGATAGCAAAACAGGGCAGCGATACTCACTCGCCGAACCTTAATCAGGCAATCGTTGCCGAATACATCAATCGCGGCTTTATGCCGAAACATATAGAGTATATATCGGGCGTTTATTCCCGCTCAGCCCGCATTATGACCGATGCGATGGCTGAGCATTTCCCCGAATGGGTTCACTTTGAGCAGCCCGTCGGCGGTCTGTTCATCTGGTGCACCCTTCCCGAGGGCTGGGATGCAAACGAAATCTTCAAGCGTGCGGTCGAGCGTAAAGTTGCGTTCGTTCCCGGTGCGCCTTTCTTCACAACCCCGGGCAAAGGTCAGAACACCTTCCGCCTGAACTTCTCCGCAGAGCCCGAGGAGCGCATTCGCGAGGGCATAAAGCGGTTGGGCGACCTTCTTAAGGAAATGGCGGAAGAACAGAAATAAAATTTGGTTCAAAAACCACCAAATCCACCGAAAGGATAATTTATATAAAATGGAGAACAACGAAATTGCCGCAAACGGCATGATTTCAGAAAATACAGAAAATACAGAGAATACAGAGAACAAATGCGCCGAAAAAACAAACGGGGTTGCAGGCCCCGGGCGCAATGCATACGATGTTCTGAACGAGCGCGGATTCCTTAAACAGTGCTCACACCCGGAGGAGCTTCGCGAACTTCTCGGCAAAGAAAAGCTGACGTTTTACATCGGCTTTGATCCCACGGCGGAAAGTCTCACCGTCGGTCACTATGTTGCAATGTGCGTTATGGCGCATATGCAGAAATGCGGGCATCATCCCATCGTGCTTCTCGGCGGAGGCACGGCAATGATTGCCGATCCGTCCGGAAAGACGGAGCTGCGCAAACTGCTCAGCGTTGAAGAGCTTGACAACAATGTTGCCGGCATCAAAAAACAAATGGAGCGGTTGGTTCGCTTCGACGGAGAAAACGGTGCTGTTATCGTGAACAATGCGGACTGGCTCCGAAACCTCAACTTCATGGATTTCATGCGCGATATTGCCGTGCATTTCTCCGTGAACGAAATGCTTCGCGCGGAATGCTACAAACAGCGTTTCGAGCGCGGGCTGACCTTCTTCGAATTCAGCTACATGCTTATGCAGAGCTATGACTTCCTCTGCCTGAACCGCAAATACGGCTGTGAGCTTGAAATGGGCGGCGACGATCAGTGGAGCAATATCCTCGGCGGTGCGGATCTTATCCGCCGCAAGGAACGCAAGCGTGCATACGCTCTTACGACCCGCCTTTTGACTACGGCGGACGGCAAGAAGATGGGCAAAACCGAAAAGGGTGCCGTATGGCTTTCCAAAGAGCGCACAAGTGTGTATGATTTTTACCAGTACTTCCGCAATGTTAACGATGCGGATGTTAAAACCTGCCTGAGTCTGCTGACCTTCCTGCCGATGGACGAAATCGAAGCGCTTTGCGCGGAAGGCGCAAATATCAACGAGGCAAAGCGCGTGCTTGCTTACACCGTAACAAGCCAGGTGCACGGCGAGGACGAGGCCAAAAGAGCCGAGGAAGCTGCGCTTGCGCTGTTCGGCGGCAAGGGCGACCTTACCCATATGCCCACCGTTGCGCTTTCCGATGCGGACATTGAAGAAAGCGGCATGAGCATCACGCGTCTGCTTGTGCTTGCAGGCATTGAAAAATCCAACTCTGCCGCAATAAGATCCGTTCGCGAGGGCGGCATCAGTGTTAACGACCGAAAGGTTACGGACACAAAGGCGGTTTTGGACAGTGCCGAACTTGCGGACGGAATCATCCTTAAAAAGGCAAAAAAACTTTTGTAAGGCTGATTCACAAGGACTGATTCGGCGAATTTTCAACGCCTCTGTCGGGCGCTGCACCGTAACTGATTTATAAAAATAAACATTCTTTCAGCGGAGTGTCCTTTGATGTTCACTGCGCACTCCGCAAAAGTAACTCGATATGGCATTGAAAGCATTCAAAACCCCTGCTGCGGCATCCGAAACGGAGTTTGTTGTTAACAAATCGCGTTTCATCGGAAGAGCTTTTCCGGTTGAAACCGAGGCGGAGGCACTTGAGATCCTTGAACGGATACGCCAAAAGCATTATGATGCAACGCATAACTGCTGGGCGTATAACCTGCGCGGAGCTTCGCCGCTGCGTCGTTTTTCGGACGACGGCGAGCCGGGCGGAACCGCCGGAATGCCGATTATGGACACGCTGATCCGAAGCGAAACCGAAAACGCGCTCATCATTGTGACGCGCTATTTCGGAGGAATCCTTCTCGGCAGCGGCGGACTTGTGCGCGCATACAGCCGATCCGCTGCGGACGCGCTTTCAGCCGCCGGCAGCGTTACAATGACGCCCTGCGCCGAAATAGAGTTCGTAACGGATTATACGCGTTTCGGCGGGATAGAGGGGTTTGTCCGCAAGAATTCAACCGTCAGGAATATTGAATTTCTTGAAAACATAAAATTCAATTGCCTTGTTGAAACAAAAAAAGCGGATGCGTTCATTGCGGATATCATCGAACGGACGGACGGTCGTTCCGCTCCGCGCATGCTCGGTGAGGAGTACCTGCCCCTTGCCGAAAAATGATGCACTGAGCGCGTCAAAACAAGATTCCAAACGGCGCATTTTTCGCAAGGCTTGCGCGGCGCCGCATGAAATAAAACATCATTAAATTCTCTTTTTAAAACAGGAGGAACAAAAATGGATATCAAGATCACAAAAGCAACCGAGCTTAAAACAAAACCCACCCTTGAGGAAGAAGCTTCCCTCGGGTTCGGCAAACGTTTCACCGACCATATGTTCATGATGAACTATGACAACGGCGAATGGCATGATGCACGCATCGTTCCCTATCAGAGACTTTCTCTCGATCCTTCCTGCTCCGTTCTTCACTATGCACAGGAGATTTTCGAAGGCCTTAAGGCATATCGTGCCGATGACGGCAGAATCCTGATGTTCCGTGCAAAGGACAATGCTCAGCGTCTTAACAATTCCGCAAGGCGTCTCTGCATGCCCGAAATCGACATCGATTTCAACTATGAGGCAATGCGTCAGCTCGTTCAGGTTGAACGTGACTGGGTACCCCACAGCGCGGGTACAAGCCTCTATCTGCGTCCCACGATGATCGCGGTTGACGAAGCTCTCGGTGTACATGCTGCACACAGCTACCTCTACTACATCATCTGTGCTCCCAGCGGTGCATACTACAAGGCAGGCCTTGCACCCATCCGCATCCGCGTTGAAGACAAATACGTTCGCGCAGTCCGCGGCGGTACCGGCTCTGCAAAGACCGGCGGCAACTATGCCTGCTCCATCCTTGCAGGTGCAGAGGCCGAAAAGGAAGGCTACAGCCAGGTTCTGTGGCTGGACGGCGAGCATCTCAAGTACGTTCAGGAAGTCGGCGCAATGAACATGATGTTCCTTATTGACGGCAAGCTTGTCACTGCTCCCCTGCATGACACCATCCTGCCCGGCATCACCCGCCGCAGCGTCATGACTCTTGCCCGCGAAATGGGCATCGAAGTCGAAGAGCGTCCCATTTCCGTTGATGAGCTTATCGCAGCGGGCGAAAACGGCAAGCTGACCGAAGCATTCGGCACCGGCACCGCGGCAGTCGTCTCCCCCGTCGGAGAACTTGCATATCGCGACAAGCATATCATGATCGGCGACAAGTCCGTAAACAACGGCATCGGCGAACTGACCATGAAGCTTTACAACACTCTCACCGGTTTGCAGTGGGGCAGGATTGAAGACACCCACGGCTGGGTAACGGATATCGATAAGAAATAATTCCGCAGCGAGGGCGTTTCAGCTTAAAGCTCAACAAATTTAGTATCAAAACAGCAATACGACCGTCGGCTTGCCCGGCGGTCATGTTCTTTGAGGTTTGGGTTTTGCATCAGAATGCGCATTCACGGTCGATGCCGAGTGTGAAGAACAGCGTAAGCTCCGATTGCGCCGCATACTCCGTGCGGCATTGCTCCCAATTTAAATATACTTTAAAAAACGTGCATTTTGCCTTGTTTTAACCTATAATGCAAGCTATAATAAGACTTGGACATTAAACCTTCGTTCTGTCCGCATTTTTTGCGTGTTTAAATGCAGGGCTGCATTTTGCGTGCGGCGGCGGTTCGCAGGGCTAATAAATTCTCAAGGAGGATAAAATCTCTATGGCAAAGACCGTCACTATCGATGGCAATACCGCTGCGGCGCATGTCGCATACGCATTTTCCGATGTTGCGGCTATTTACCCCATCACTCCGTCCTCTCCCATGGCAGAAGTTGCCGATGAATGGGGCGCACAGGGCAGGAAGAATCTTTTCGGTCAAAAGGTCCGCATTGCGGAAATGCAGTCCGAGGGCGGCGCAGCAGGCGCAGTTCACGGTTCCCTTGCGGCAGGCGCACTGACAACCACATTCACCGCTTCTCAGGGTCTTCTTCTGATGATCCCCAACATGTACAAAATCTCCGGCGAAATGCTTCCCGGCGTTTTCCATGTTACGGCACGCGCACTCGCAGCTCATTCGCTTTCCATTTTCGGCGATCACAGTGACGTTATGGGCGCACGTCAGACGGGTTTTGCAATGCTCGCTTCCGCTTCCGTACAGGAAGTTATGGATCTTGCACTCGTGACCCATCTTTCCGCAATCAAGGCGAGCCTGCCGTTCGTTCATTTCTTCGACGGCTTCCGCACCTCTCATGAGATTCAGAAGATCGAACAAATCGAATACGAGGATATGGCAAAGCTGCTCGATTACGATGCCGTTAAGCGTTTCCGTGAGCGTGCACTCAACCCCGAGCATCCCCATCAGTCCGGTACCGCGCAGAATCCCGACATCTATTTCCAGGGTCGTGAAGCTGCAAACATCCACTATGCAAAGGTTCCCGAGATCGTTGAATACTACATGGAAAAAGTCGGCGATCTGACCGGCAGGAGATACCACCTGTTCGATTACGTCGGCGCACCCGATGCAGAGCGCGTTCTCGTTATCATGGGCAGCGGCGCGGATGTTGTGGAAGAAACCATCAACCACCTTAACGCAAAGGGCGCGAAGCTCGGCCTTATCAAGGTTCGCCTGTATCGTCCCTTCGCAGCGGACAAGTTCCTTGCGGCTATCCCCGCAACCTGCAAGAAGATCGCTGTTCTTGACAGAACCAAGGAACCCGGCTCACTCGGCGAACCTCTCTACCTCGACATCGTTGACGCGATTGCGGAGGCAGGGCTTGACATCAAGTGCTACGGCGGCAGATACGGCCTCGGCAGCAAGGAATTCACCCCCACCATGGTCAAGCAGGTTTACGACAACCTTAAGCTCGACGAACCCAAGAACCATTTCACCGTCGGCATCATCGACGATGTTATGAATACTTCCCTCCCCGAGGGCGACTTTGTGAACGCCGCTCCCGAGGGCACGATCTGCTGCAAGTTCTTCGGCCTCGGTTCCGATGGTACCGTCGGTGCAAACAAGAACAGCATCAAGATCATCGGTGACCACACCAACATGTTTGCACAGGGCTACTTTGCATACGACTCCAAGAAGTCCGGCGGTTTGACCATCAGCCACCTGCGCTTCGGCAAGACTCCCATCCAGAGCCCCTACCTTATCGACAGTGCGGACTTTGTTGCATGCCATAACGCAAGCTACGTCACCCGTTACGATGTTCTTGAAGGCATCAAGGACGGCGGCGTATTCCTGCTCAACTCCCCGTGGACCGTTGAGGATATGGAACGCGAACTCCCCGCTTCAATGAAGCAGACCATTGCAAAGAAGCATATTCGTTTCTACAACATGGATGCTGTTAAGCTCGCCCGCGAAGTCGGCATGGGCAACCGCATCAACACCATCATGCAGAGCGCATTCTTCAAGCTTGCCGAAATCATCCCCGCAGACGAGGCGATCGATTACATGAAGGCAGCTGCCAAGAAGTCCTACGCCAAGAAGGGCGACGAAGTGGTTCAGAAGAACTATGCCGCCATCGACATCGGCGTTACCGGCATCACCGAAATCAACTACCCGAAGCATGGGCAACCGCAACAAGCGGCGCAACCGCAATGCATGTCAGCGACGATCCGTATTTCGTTGATTTCATCAAGCCCATCCTTGCTCAGCAGGGCGACAAGCTGCCCGTCAGCAAGCTCGCTGCCGACGGCTATGTTCCCACCGGCACCACCAAGTACGAAAAGCGCGGCATCGCAGTTGAAGTTCCCATGTGGATCCCCGAAAACTGCATCCAGTGCAACCAGTGCGCCCTTGTATGTCCGCATGCAAGCATCCGTCCCTTCGTTATGACCGAAGAGACCGAAGCACCCGAAACCTTCGTTGCCAAGAAGGCGACCGGCGTCGGCGACGGCAAGCTCTTCCGAATTCAGGTCAGCCCCTATGACTGCACCGGCTGCGGCAGCTGCGTCAATGTTTGCCCCGCAAAGACAAAGGCTCTCAAGATGGCTCCTCTTGCAGAAGTCGAAAAAGTTGAAAACGATAACTGGAACTTCGCAATGGATCTGCCCACCCTCGACCTGCCCGTCAACAAGGCAACCGTCAAGGGCAGCCAGTACCTCCAGCCCATGTTCGAATTCTCCGGCGCATGCGCAGGCTGCGGCGAGACTCCCTATGTAAAGCTTGTTACCCAGCTCTTCGGCGACAGGATGATCGTTGCAAACGCAACCGGCTGTTCCTCCATTTACGGCGGTTCCGCTCCCACCTGCCCCTACACCGTAAACAAGCAGGGTCACGGCCCCGCATGGGCAAACTCCCTCTTTGAAGATAATGCAGAGTTCGGCTTCGGTATGAACCTTGCAACCACCCACCGCCGCGAGAGGCTTGCGGATCTCATCAGGCAGCTTGCTGAAGGCTGCGGCGATGAAGTCAAGTCAATCTGCAATGCATGGCTTGAAAACAAGGACGATGCAGAGGGCAGCCGCAAGGCAGCTCCCGCTGTTGTCAAGATGGCTGAAGAATGCATGAACTGCGGTTGTGAGTGCGACGAAATCTGCAAGGAGATCTATGACCTCCGCGACCTGCTCGTTAAGAAGAGCCAGTGGATCTTCGGCGGCGACGGCTGGGCATACGATATCGGTTACGGCGGACTCGATCACGTTCTTGCAATGGATGAAGACGTCAACGTTCTCGTTATGGACACCGAAGTGTACTCCAACACCGGCGGACAGTCCTCCAAGGCAACGCCGACCGGCCCGGTTGCGAAGTTTGCTGCTGCTGGTAAGCGCACCAAGAAGAAGGATCTCGGCATGATGGCCATGAGCTATGGCTATGTGTATGTTGCCAAGGTCTGCATGGGCGCAAATCCCGCTCAGCTGCTCAAGGCAATGGTTGAAGCGGAAGCTTACAAGGGCCCGTCCCTCATCATTGCTTACGCACCCTGCATTAACCACGGCATCAAGGCAGGCATGAGCAAGGTTCAGGACGAAGCGAAGAGGGCTGTTGAGGCCGGCTATTGGCCCCTGTACAGGTATAACCCCGACCTCGCAGCACAGGGCAAGAATCCCTTCACCCTTGACAGCAAGCCCGCAACCGGCGACTACAAGGAATTCATCCTCGGCGAAAACCGCTATGCGGCTCTCAAGCAGCAGTTCCCCGAAGAGGCAGCAACGCTGTTTGCACGCGCAGAGCAGGAAGCAAAGGATAAGTACGACTACTATAAGAAACTCAACGACATGGAATAATCGCAGTTCAATGCGATTGACGAAGGCGGGATGATTCTGCCCGGCATAATTGCATAGCGGCAAAGATGCCCGCCGCCGGCAGTTGAGTTCAAAACAATAAGAACGAGCTTCCTCCGCACCCCCTGAATGCTGAAGGGGAATCATGAAACGGAAACGAATCATGAGTGCGGGGGAGCTTTTTTTCAGTTGAACGGAGCAGAAATTTAAAAGACAAACGGATATTGATTGGAAGCGGACGGATCAAAAAACAGCTTTTCGAAACAAAAGTCGAAAAGCTGCCGCTAATGCGCATAATTTGTAATTGAAGAATATCAGCCGTTCATGATTTTTTCTGTTAAATCGTCAACAGTCTTTTTGAGTTTTGCATCGGTCTCGATGCTTTTTTCGATTTGTTCACAGGCATACATAACGGTTGAGTAATGACGCCCGCCGTAGAACGCACCGATTTCAGGGAAAGACGATTCGGTGAGAATCCTTGTAAGATACATTGCGATCTGCCGCGGATAAGCAATGCGGCGTTCGCGCCGACCGGCTTCCATCTCGGCAGGACTTACCGAATAAAAATCGCAGACAACGCGGCGGATAAGTTCCGGCGTTACGGTGCGCTGCTTGCTGCCGGAAACGTAATCCTTAAGGACGCTTTCGGCAAGGGAAGCGGTGATGGGCTTGTTGATGAATTTTGCATAGGCAAGCACGCGGTTCAGACTGCCTTCAAGGTCGCGGATGTTGGAATAAACCCGTTCCGCAACAAGACCGAGAACTTCATCGCTGACGTCAAGATTTTCTTGAGTTACCTTGCGGCGAAGGATTGCAAGCCGTGTTTCAAAATCAGGGGGCTGAATATCGGTGATAAGACCCCAGCCGAAGCGCGTCCTCAAACGTTCTTCAAGGATGGGAATATCCTTGGGCGGTTTATCGGAGGTTATGATGATCTGCTTGTCCGCATCGCGAAGGTCATTGAATACGTTGAAAAATTCCATTTCGGTTGCGTCTTTACCTGCGATGAACTGAATATCATCGATAAGAAGCACATCAAGATAGCGGTATTTCTCGCGAAGGCTCGTGCGCTCCTTGCGTGCAATGGACTGAACAACATCGTTGGTGAAATTCTCACTTGAAATGTAAAGAATTTTGTAATCCGGATGTTCGCCGTGAATAAAGTGCCCGATTGCGTGCATAAGATGCGTTTTCCCAAGCCCCACGCCGCCGTAGATATAGAGCGGGTTATAAGCCTTTGAAGGGTTTTCCGCAACGGCAAGCGCAGCCGCATAGGAGAAACGGTTGGATTCACCGGTCACGAAGGTGTCAAAGGTGTATTTGGGAATCAAGGTTGGGCAATCGTTGCGGACCGTTACGGGCTTTACAAAATCGGGAGAAGCCTCGGCAACATCGTCATCGAGGGGGCGTTTCGCGGGTCGTGAAGCGCACATGCAGCTCACAGCCGCAGGATTCACGGATGCTTTTTTCAACCATGGGCGTGTAGAACCGCTCAAGAGTGCTTCGATAAAGCTCATCCTCCGTTTGGAGAACAAGCGTTGTGTCTCCCTCGATCCTGAGGGGAACCAGCGTCGCTATCCACGTGTTGTAACTCGCGTCCGTCATTTCGCTCTTAAGCGCGGCAAGAGCCTTTGACCATATAACAGATGCCGATAACAAAGATTGCCTCCCAACCGTTGCAAAAACACCGGAGCATCGTCAAAACAGTGCCCGGGTGCTTTTGCACAATGAATATTACCCGTATTTAAGCCTGATACCGATCATCACCTGCTTGGTTTCGGCATTTCGACGCGGAACGCATTAATGCGGAACGCAGTACGCACGGTGCAGCAAAAGCATTAATACAAAGCGTGACAAATGAAGCATTGCTTTCATAGGGTGGACTAATATAATAACAAATTTGCAAAGATTTCGCAAGGCTTCATTGTGGATAATTTTTTCCGATTTGTACCGTTTTTTTTTAAAAAAGCACCAGATATTGTGGAAAAACGAGCATTATATTAGATATACTTAAAAAAGAGAATAATATTCGAAATTTGCGGTAAAAAACGAGTTTGGGCAGGCATTTCCCGGGAAATATCTTTCGGATTCCGTGTGCCGCCGCGGTGCCGTGCGGTTAGATGCGTCTTGAAACAGCCTGTTCACAAAATGTTTACAAAAAATTTGATTTCGGTACTTTCCAATAAGCTGCAATTGGTGTATAATAACTCCAAATCCGGTAAATTTCACAGATTCCTCCAATCGGCGCGTTGATGCCTGCAATCAGCATGGTGATTTCTGTAATCAGCATGGTGATTTCTGTGATCAGCATGGTGATTTCTGTAATCAGCATGACGCCGTGAGCGGAACAAAAATCGGAAAGGATGAAAAAATGGAAAGAAAAACAAATAAAAAAAGCAGCGCGCTGCCTGTCATTATCCTGCTTGCGGTCATCATTGCGGCGGGAGTGGCTGCGTTCTTTTTGCTGAGAGGCGAAAAGTTCCTCGGCGGAAGGAAGGATATTACGATTACCGAAGCGGTAACGACAAACACGAACGGAATTAAAGATCCGGAGCTTGGAAATCCGGACTGGATTGAGCTGTGCAATCCGACGGATGCGGCAATGGATATTTCAAACTATGCCCTCGGAGTCGGCAATGAGGAGGGCGGAAGGTTCATCTTCCCTTCAGGCACAACGATCGCGGGCAAAGGCTATCTGCTTGTTTACTTTAAGGATCGCGGAGTTTCAACAACAGGAAAACTTGTTGCGGGCGGCGATCTTTGCGGCGGCGGAGAGACCGTGACGCTTTACAACACTGCGGGAGAGGTTGTCCATAAGGTTGATATTCCAGAACTTCCGGCGAATATTTCTTATGCCATGGATTCCGCGGGTCATTTCGGCTACGCAAAAGTTCCGACACCCGGAGCGGAAAACAGCACCGCAATTTCCAAAACACTTGACGGAGCGCAAAACGTCGAAGCTCCGAAATCACTCATCGTAAATGAAGTTCTGCGCGGCGAGAACGGCTTTGTTGAGGTTCGCAACAATTCCTCAAAGACGATTCAGCTTCATGACTTCTACCTTTCCGACAATGCGGACAAGGTCAACAAGTGGCGGTTCCCGCAGCAGACGCTTGAACCCGGTGCGCTCGCGGCTGTGAACCTTTGCGGTTCCGCGTATGCAGGCTCTGCAACGGCGGACGGTGAAGAGGGAAAACTGCTCTTCAATGCCAACTTCAAGCTTAACACCGAGGAAAACACCGTTTATATTGCGGGTTCCGGCGGGAATATAATCGATACATTCACCTTTGATATGAATATGCCCGGCGCGGTTGCGGCAGTACGCACGGCAAAGGGTGTTGAATACACAGGCACGGCAACAAAATGTGCCGAAAACAATGATTCCACATTTGCCGAGATCGCATGGACGGATATGGATTCAAGCGACGTGCTGAGAATCAACGAATTCCTGCCGAAAAACAAATTCGATATTACAGACGGCGACGGTGACCGCAGCGAGTGGGTTGAGCTTTACAACAGCGGAAGCGAGCCTGTTTCGCTCCTCGGCTACTATCTTTCAGACAACAGCGCAGAGCGCGACAAGTGGGCATTGCCCGATATTACTCTCGGCGGCGGTGAGTATTTGATCGTTTTCCTTTCCGGCAAGGACAGGACGGACGGAGAAATGCACGCCTCGTTCAGCATTTCCGACACTGATGAAGGCATATTCCTTTCAAACTACAACGGAATGCGTTCCGACAGCCTGCTGCTTCCTTCCGAATTGAGCGCGAATGTTTCAATCGGCAGAGGGGAAAACGGCGAGGTTCTGTATTATGCACGTCCGACGCCTGCGGCAGCAAACACGGCGGCAGGTTTTGCGGAACCCATGGGCGTGGGGGGGTTCAACCCCTCCTCCGTTTATATCAACGAAGTTTGCGCGGTAACAACGCCGCGCAGCGGGGAGATGGACTGGGTCGAATTCTATAACGGCGGCGACGAAAGTGTAACGCTCACGGGCTGGCATATCAGCGACAGCAAGCGTGAACTGCAAAAGTTTGAACTTTCGTTCATTACGGTTCCCGCAAAGGGTTATGCGGTGCTCAGCTGCTCCGGCAGCATTTCCGATGCCGCACCGACGGTTGCGCCGTTCAGCGTATCGGGCAGCGGCGACGGGCTGATTTTGACATCTGCCGACGGAACTGTCATAGACTATTTTGAAACGGGTGCAACCCGACTGGGCGTTACAAGCGGCAGGCAGACCGGCGGCGGGAGCGGTAACCGCGTTTTTTTTACGCAGGCGACCAAGGGCAGCGCAAACCCCGATGTTTGCTACCTTTCCTATGCGGCGAACGCCGTTTTTTCAAATACCGAACTTTATCACAGCGAGCCTTTCTCGCTTGAGATAAAAACGCAGAATGCAGACGGTGTGATAAGGTACACCACCGACGGCAGCAAGCCGACCGAGCAGAGCACGGAGTATACAGGTGCAATAACGATTTCTTCAAATACGGTTATTCGCGCTGCAACCTTTGTTTCGGGCATGATGCCGAGTGATGTTGCAACTGCAACTTATCTTTTTGAAACGCCGCACAGCGTGCCGGTTGTGACGCTTGCAATGAACCAAAAAGATTTTGACGATGTTTATGCTGTCAGCAGTCCGTTCGTTCCGGTTGTTGAACGGGAGGGGCATATACAGTATTTTGAAAAAGACGGAAGCCTCGGAGTTGAAACCTCCGCCGGCATTCGCGTTTCCGGTGCGTCAACCCGGCGTTATCCGCAAAAGTCCCTTGCGCTCATGTTTCGCTCCGGCTACGGAAGAAAGACCGTTACCTATCCTTTCTTCGGAAACGATTATATCAAGACTTTCGGTTCGCTCGTGCTTCGCAATGCGGGTCAGGACTGCCTGAATACCCGCATTCGCGATTCTTTCACAAGCACCGCCGTTCTCGATATGAACATCGATTCGTCCGCGGCAACTTTCTGCGCGGTTTATATCAACGGCCGTTACTGGGGGTTGTATGACCTTAAGGAGAACATGAACAAGGATTACCTTGCTGCGCATTACGGCGTTGATGAGGACACTGTAAACATTATAAAGCGCAACACCGTTGAGCTTGCGGGCAGCAATGCGGATTTTCTCCGCGTCAGAAGCTACGTTGTTCAACAGAATGCAAGCGGCGCAAACGTTGTTGTACCTTTGACGGCGGAACGGTATGCGGAATTTACAAAATGGGTGGATGCCGAGTCCATTGCGGATTATCTGATTGCAAGGGAATACTTCCCCGATGCGGATATGTTCAACCAGAAGTATTGGCGCACAACGGACTATAAGGTTCGCTGGCGTGCGATATTCTATGATTCCGATTTCGCTCTCAGTTCCGAGCGCGGCGATGTTCTCGGGCATTACTTCAACGTTGTCGGTGTTCCGAGTGCGGACGGTTCATTGAGCCAAATGGATCTTTACTGCGGACTGCGTTCCAACGAAGAATGGAGCGACTACTTCATAACGCGTTATATATATGTTACGAAGTACTATTTGAACAACGACAGACTGCTGCCGCTTTTTGATTCCATGGTGGACACGATTCAACCTGAAATGGACAGGCAAATTGCCCGCTGGGGACGCCCCGAATCCCGCAGCCATTGGGAAAACGAAATTTCAAAACTGCGCAGTATGCTTGCTGCCCGCCCGCAGTACGCAAAGCAGTGCCTGCAATACAATTTTAAGTTGACCGAGGCACAATATGCGGAATATGAGGCAAAGGCGGATGAAATGTTCAATCAGAACGGCGGAGTTTTTAAGTAAGCTCACGTGCAGCGAAATGCAGACTGCATATTTTCACGGATTTGGTTCCGCATGAGTTTTTGATGACGGGATTCATGCGGAACACACAGAAAAAATATAGATTTTAATTTTTGCATCGAAAAGGTTTTAGCAAAAAAGAGAGGGCAATATGAAGATTATCATTGTCGGCGGAGGCAAAGTCGGGCACCAAATCGGAAAAAAACTGACAAATGAAAAGCACGATGTTGTTATAATTGATGACGATCCGGATGTGCTTGCACGCATATCCGACGAAATGGACGTTTTTTGCGTTGAAGGCAACGGTGCGGATTATAAGGTTCAGAGCGAAGCAGGTGCGGGGTCGGCCGATATTTTGATTGCAGCAACGGCGCATGACGAAATCAACATGCTTTGCTGCCTTATTGCACATAAACTGGGCGCAAAGCACACGATCGCCCGCGTTCGCGACCCGGAATACACCGTTCAGCTTGACTTTTTAAAGGACGAATTGGGGCTTTCAATGGCGATTAACCCGGAGCTTGCCGCAGCGGATGAAATTGCAAGGCTTTTGCGTATTCCGAGTGCACTCAATGTTGAGCTTTTTGCACGCGGGCGCGTGGAGCTTGTCGAGTTCCGCATCGGTGAGGGAAATCCGCTTATCGGCCTCTCGCTCATGCAGATTTATAAAAAATACCAGATAAAAATTCTTATTTGCGCCGTTCAGCGCGGAACCGAGGTAATTATTCCGAACGGCGAATTCGAGCTTGAGCAGGGCGACAGGCTGCATATCACGGCGTCTCATGAGGAGATGGCGCGGTTTTTCCGCACTGTTTATCCCGATAAAAAGCGTAAAGTGAAAACGGTTATGGTCTGCGGCGGAAGCAGGATTGCATACTACCTTTCGCTTGCGCTGTCGAAAGTCGGCGTGCAGGTGAAAATAATCGAAAGCAATCCGCGGCGCGCTGAACAGCTCAGCGAGGATTTGGACAGTGCGTTGATAATCTGCGGCGATTCGACCGACCACGATCTTTTTGATTCAGGAGGGCATAAACAGCGTTGATGCTTTTGTATCGCTCACAGGTATGGACGAGAACAACATCATAAGCGGACTTTTTTGCAAAGTGGCAGGGCGCAGGACGCGTCATTGCAAAGGTGAACAACGAAGGTCTTTGCAGCATCGTTCCGGAAAACGAGCTCGATTGCATAATTTCGCCCAAAACGATAACGGCGAACCAGATTTTGACGTTCGTCCGTGCAATGGACTGCAGCCCCGAGGGCAGCAATGTGGAAACCGTTCATCAAATGGTGGGCGGCAAGATCGAGGCGATTGAGTTTTCCGCAAAGGGCAATCATCCGATGTACGGGCGGCCGCTCAAGGAACTGAAGCGCAGCCTTCACAAGGATTTGCTCATTGCCTGCATTGTCCGCGGCGAAAAAACAATAATCCCGGGCGGCGATGACTGCATAAAAGCAGGGGATCAGGTAATTGTTGTTACAAAGCATATACTGTTTAACGATCTGACGGATGTATTGACGGGGAACCTTCAGTAAAAGGACGGAGATTCTTTGCAGCGTGACTGACCGGTTTACGGAAATAAGCGTGATTACAACGTGGGGTAATTAAAATGAATTTTCGCCTTGTTTTAAATATGCTCGGCAAGATTTTGCTGATAATGGCGGCACTGATGCTCCTGCCTGCCGTGGTTTCGGTATGCAGCGGCGGCACGGATCTTTTGGCAATTCTTGCTTCCGCAGCAATAACGGCGGCTGTCGGCGGCGGTATGCTGCTTGTGAAACCAAAGGACACGACCTTTTTTGCAAAGGAGGGCTTCGTTGTTGTTGCGCTTGCATGGGTAGTGATGTCCCTGCTCGGCGCACTGCCGTTCATGTTCGGCGGGGTTTTTACAAATTACATGGATGCAGTTTTTGAAACGGCCTCCGGTTTCACAACAACGGGCGCAACCGTGCTTTCGGGCGGCATATCCGCAATCCCGCACGGCATAGGCTTTTGGCGGTGCTTCATCATATTCATCGGAGGTATGGGTGTTCTTGTTTTTGTAATGGCTGTTTTGCCGCTTTCAAAGGAACGCTCAATGTACCTGATGCGCGCGGAAGTTCCCGGGCCGAGCGTCGGCAAACTGGTTGCAAAGGCAAAGGACACCGCGCTCATTCTGTATTCAATTTATTTCGCATTAATGGTGCTGATGGCTGTGATGCTTCTGTTCGGGGGAATGAACGTTTATGAGGCATTCACAACTGCGCTTTCAACCGCGGGAACGGGCGGCTTCATGGTCTATGACGCCGGCTTCATCGGGCTTTCGCCGTACCTTCAAACGGTCACGACCGTGTTCATGCTGCTGTTTGCGGTCAACTTCAACCTTTATTATTATATTTTAATGCGCAGAATCGGCGACGTGACGCATAATGAGGAGCTGCGCTGGTTCCTCGGCATATTCTTTGCCGCCGTGCTGACGATGACGGTTGCAAACATCGAACAATTCGGTTCGTTCGGCGAATCACTGCACCATACGGCGTTCAATGCCGCTTCGGTGTACAGCACAACGGGCTTCGCCAGTGTTGATTTCGACAAATGGCCGACAATTTCAAAATGCATTATGCTGCTGTTGATGTTTTGCGGCGGCTGCACGGGCTCAACGGCCGGCGGAATCAAGACTTCCCGCGTTGCGATTTTGGTTAAAAACGCGTTCAATGAGCTTCGCCGCTTTGCTCACCCGAAATATGTCCGTTCGCTGAAACTGGACGGAAAAGTTGTTTCGGAGCCTGTCGTTCGTTCGGTCACGGTTTATTTTTCGGTTATAATCGGAATAATTATCGTTTCCATAATACTTGTTTCGGCAAACGGTTTTGATTTTGAGTCCTCATTATCGGCGGTTTTTGCCTGCATTTTCAATATCGGACCCGGATTCCACGCATTCGGACCGACGGCGAGTTTTACTCCGCTCAGCAATTTTTCAAAGTTGGTGCTGACTTTTGACATGCTTGCGGGCAGGCTCGAACTTTGGCCGCTGCTGCTGCTTTTTGTGCCGTCAACATGGAAAAAACGTGCGGTATACAAATAATCAACGGTAACGGAAACAAAAAACATTGCAAACGGAAAGGAATTGGGTTTGAAAATTTTTCTTGTCGCAAGTGAATGTGTCCCGTTCATAAAAACGGGCGGATTGGCGGATGTTGTGGGCGCACTGCCTGCCGCGCTGAAAAAGCTCGGGGCGGAGGTTTCCGTTCTGATTCCGAAATACAGCATGATTCCGCAGCAATTCCGCAAAGAAATGCAGCATATTACGGACTTTTCGATTCAGCTCGGCTGGCGGAAGCAATATGTCGGCGTTGAGCAAATCCACCGTGAAGGTATCGATTTCTACTTTGCGGACAACGAGTTTTATTTTAAACAGGATTATGTTTATTCAAGCGGCGATTTCGAGGCGGAGCGTTACTGCTGGTTTTCGAAAGCGGCACTTGAAATAATGCAAAAGCTGGATATTGTGCCGGATATCATTCACCTGAACGATTGGCAAACGGGCATGATTCCGCTGCTGCTTCGGGAGCAATATTCCACATTGCCGGAATTCTCCCGCGTTAAAACGGTGTTCACGATTCACAACCTCCGCTATCAGGGGTTGATGAACCCGATGCTTGTGAATGATTTGCTGAGCCTCGGGCAGAATGCACTGGCGCAAATCGAGTACTATTGCAATATCAACTGCATGAAAGCGGGGATTATCTATTCCGATGCGGTCACGACCGTAAGCCCGACTTATGCAAAGGAGATCTGCACTCCACGCTGCGGCGAAACTCTGGATGGGCTGCTGCGGCATAAACACATTGCGGGAATCCTGAACGGCATTGACAAAAAGCTGTACAATCCGTGGACGGATAAAGCTCTTTGCAGCCGTTTCTCAAAAAATCAGCCGCAGGGCAAACAAAATGTAAATCCGCACTCCAAACGGCTTTGGGACTTGAACAGTCGGAGGAGCGGCCTGTTGCGGCGGTGATTTCGCGTCTGACAAACCAAAAGGGGCTCGACCTTTTCCGCGCCGTGATTCCGGGTTTGCTGGATCGTTGGTGCGCAGCTTGTGATCCTCGGCATGGGTGATGCGGAATACGAGCGCATGTTTGCCGACCTTGCCGCAATAAATCCCTCTTCGGTTGCCTTCCGTGCCGAGATGAACGATGCACTTGCGCGGCAAATCTATGCCGGGGCGGACATCTTCCTGATGCCCTCTGCATTCGAACCCTGCGGGCTGTCACAGCTGCTTGCAATGCGCTACGGTGCAATTCCCGTTGTGCGCGAAACGGGAGGCCTTGCGGACACTGTCATTCCCTATAACCGCTTCACGGACGAGGGCACGGGCTTTTCCTTCAGAAACTATTCTGCGGACGAGCTGTATAATGCTTCCCGTGCCGCAATCGAGCTTTATTGCGGGGACAAAGCCGCTTGGCAAAGGCTCACCGCCCGCGCAATGGCGGCGGATTTCGGCTGGAGCAGAAGTGCAGGGGAATACCTTCACCTGTATAAAACGCTCAAAATGAACTGATATTGATTATTTATACCGCAAAGCAAACGCACCCCGAAACTCGGGGTGCGTTTGCTGTATGTGAGAAGTAAAGAGAATGGCTGTGAAAAAGCTTTATGCAACGCCGATCGCAACTCTTGCGATCAGGATAGCGTCGGTCATATCGATTCTGCCGTTGCCGTCGAAATCAGCGGCGGTTTCCGCATTGGGGAGTTCTGCGGAAAGGGTGCTTACGCCGATTGCACAGCGGGCAACCTGAATTGCGTCCGCAAGTGTAACGCTGCCGTCGCCGTCAACATCGCCGAGAAGAACGGGGAGTAGTCGTCGGTGTAGCAGGCAACAATGTCGATGCCCTCGCCGTATTCAACGGAAAGCATATAATCGGTTGAAATAAGCTCACCGTCAACATACCATCCGCGGAATTCGCCGTTGTTCTTTGCATAAAGTTCGCAGGAATTGTCGGAATAGCTGCAAGTCATACCGATGCTGCCTTCGCCGAGCACCGTTGCGGAAACGGGTTCGGAAAAACCTCTGGGCTGAACCGTGATTTCCTGATAGTCACAGTCAAGTGCGGTAATGTTTGAAAGGTTATCGCAGTTGACTGCGGAAAGCTTGGTGCAGTATGCCTGACCTTGGAAATCAATGGTCGTGAGGTTAACGCAGTTATTAAGGATAACACCGTTTATGTGGGTCTGTCCCGCTTCGGGAGTGGCTAAGCACAGAATTGTGCTGTCAGACAGATCAAAAATTCCGTAAACATCGGGGCGGAATGTTTGAACAACATCAAGGGGCAGGGGTTCTCCCGTAAAGGGATCGGTATCCATAATACCATAGCACACATCGAAACTGAAGTTGATCAGAGTAATATACATATTGTAAGGCGGGGTGTTGACATGGGAATAGTTCACTATGGGGGACATAGTTGTGTTCCCGCGAATCCAATGAATAGGAGTCGGAACTTCCCAATCATTGATAACGTCCTCATTAGTTACACCCGGAACATTGGTTTCCGTGTCGAGAAAAGCGCGGATACGCAGCTGATCGATTTCGGGCAATTCGAAATCGGGCGTGTCTGCGAAAATGCCGACAGGAAGACAAAGCACTGCTATTAGGCAGGCAAGCATCAAAAGAGAGTTTTTTCATTTTCATACCTCCAATTTTTTTTTCTTTAACAAAGTGAGTCATGGCGGAGGAACTCTTCTGCTTCAGCCGCAAAACAGCACCAAGCCGCCGGGGGTGGTTTCCCGGGGGTGGTTTCCCGGGGTGGTTTCGGGGTGGTTTCGGGGTGGTTTCCCGGGGCGTATTACAATGTACTGTTCGTATATGCGGTCCTGTCGGCTTGTACACCTCCTTTATTTATACAACGATGAAACCTGTCGTTTGGTTGTGCAAATTTCATCGAATTTAACAATATATTGTCGTCCTGCTTCACTTGTCCTTTACCGGCAAATGAAACATTGCAGCAATCAGCTTGCCGAGGGGTTTGAAATTCAGCTTAGCTGAGGGGTTTGAAATTCAGCTTAGCTGAAGGGTTCGAAATTCAGCTTATTTTCCCCCTCATTAATATTAGGGCAAAAATCGCGGTTTTGTTCACCGAAAAAATAAATATATTTTAATTATGCGTGGATTTTCCGCAAAAGCGCAAACGCACCCCGAATTATGAAGGCTGAAACGCGCTGCGAATGCTTTAAAGCACCTCCTTTGTTTATATGCGGAGCAGCCGACTTGAACAGTACAGTCGGCACTGCATGTGCATCCGCTGAGGGGGTTCAAAATTCAGCTTGCCGAGGGTTTCAAAATTCAGCTTAGCCGAGGGGTTTAAAATTCAGCTTAGCTGAGTGGTTCAAAATTCAGCTTAGCTGAGTGGTTTGAAATTCAGCTTAGCTGAGAGGTTCGAACCTCTCAGCTTTTTTCCCCCTCATTAATATTAGGGCAAAAATCGCGGTTTTGTTCACCGGAAAAATAAATATATTTTTATCAGACGCTGAAACGAATAAAAAAACCGCCGCAAACGGGCAGCGTTTGCGGCGGCTGAATTCAGTCTGTCAGGATTTGAGGCTCAAAATGATTCCGAGAGCGATGGAAAGAGTTGCGGCGGCAATGACCTGATACTCCGGAGGGAGCATGAAGGTCAGAGTGTGTGCGGGAATCCAAAACAGCGGAATCGTTTTGAACAGCGTGAAGGAAACGAATTTGTGCCAATCCACCGTTTCGATGACTCGGCGGAGTCCGGGCTTTTTTGTGCCTTCGGCACGCAGCTCAAGGTATCGGTCGGTGCATTTGTGAAACGCCATGAACGTTGGGCCGAATGTCAGGTTCATCACGGCGGCGGTGTAGAATGCGCAGAGCAGTTTGTTCCAGAACTCCGCTTTTGCGCCGGGCAGATATCCGGATTCAACAAGGCCTGCAACGCCGAAAGAATAGGTTTTCATCATGAACGTTATCGCAACACCGATAAGCCCCCAGATGATGACGCGCCAAACGGTATAAACGGGCAGAACCCATGCTTTTTTGCGCAGACGGAGGGCAAGCACTTCGCCGACTGTTGCAAGCAGACCGAACTTGATGAAGCCCATGATGTACGGGTGGGCGGAGGAGAGGGATTTGAAGACCTCGCGGCTCTGCGGAATGATAAGCACGGCGGCGAATGCGGCAAGCACCGCAAACGCGCACACGGCAGCGGCAGCATTGCTGCGCACGGGTTCGGTTGAAGGGGGATTCTTTTTGTTTTCGGGCATTTTAACCTCCGTTTATTGTGTGTTTGGCGTCAGTCAACATCCCGAACGACGGATTCGGGCTTTTCGTCCAACCGCTCGGGGTTGGCAAGGCAGCGTTTCATGAACTTTATGGATGAGGCGAAATAGAAGCCGTCGCAAATTCGCTCATCGGTCGTGACGGTGAAATCGATATATTTCTTTTGCTGAACAGTGCCGTCGGGAAGCATGAAATTTTCCCTTCGCTTTGCACCGAAAGCGAGAAAAATCGGTAAATTGCCGAAATCATACAAATGATGATAAATTGGCGGAATGCCGAGAGAACCCATGCTTGTTACAAACATCGAGCCGTGGAACGGGCTGAGTTTGAGCAATATGCGCGGGAGCTTTCCGAAATAGTCAAAAACGCGGATGAGCCAAAGGGTGAATTCCATAAGCAGCCCGGGGATAAAGTTCAGAAGACCCGCAAGCTTGTCGAAACTGCTGTTCAGCTCTTCGGAGGCTTTTGCTTCCTCAACGGCGGCGTTGAACTTTTCGTAAACATCGTAAACGCTGTCTTCCGGGTGGAATTCAACTTTTATGATGGTTTCGGAGGCATCGGTTGCCATGTCCTTTTTATTGCCATGCAGACGATGATCTTTCCGTCGCGTGTGTAGATCCTGTGTCCCGCGATGAAGCGGTTGATTGCGGGGCGTTGGGATACGGTGCGGACGTATGCGGCAAGCAGCAGGTGCGTATAGCCGAATTTGTCAAGCCCTTCTTCACGTTTTTCGCGAATGTATTTTTCCGCCGCGGAGCATTCGAAACCGTCCCTGAAAAGATTGCGCCGTTGCGGCGGGACATGATGTAAACTCCGACGCCGCTGATGGGGTCAAGACTGCGGAGCCTGCGTCCGTCCGAACGATCGCCGCAGGCAGGGAGGGGCATGTTGTCGGAGTTAAGCTTTGCACCGATAAAAACAAGGATAACAGCCAATGCGGCGCAAAACAGGGAGATACCGCCGAGGAAGGATGTTATTCCGCCTTCGGGCTGCCTGAAGATGTTCAAAAGCCCGCTTTGCCAAAAAACGATCGCAGCCGCTGCCGCAAAAGCAATGAGCGCAATGTATCGGCGTGCGGCAACAGCTTTTGCGCGTTTTGCGCCCGTGTTGACCGCAAAGCGATAAATGAAATAAAGCATACAGCAAAAAATGATGTTGGCCGCAAGCAGAATCCCGCTGTTGAAGCCGAAAGCACCGGATTTGAACAGGATGCAGGCGCGGTAAATCAAAAATGCCGTGCCGAAAAATACGGGAGTGCAGGTTGTGAAAAGCCGCTCCGAGCCTTTTGAAATGAGCGCAGCAGCATACCAAAAGGCAGAACACGACCGGCAGAACGACAAAAACAGCACGAAAGCGGTCGAACCGACGCCCTCCGCGTCCTCAACGGGGGAGCTGTAATAAACGATCCGCAATGCGCCGGAAAGCAGCATAAACAGCGAGGCAAGCCACATGAAAACATTGCGCCTGCCGAGGCCGAAGGAGGCATATTGCTCCGAAGGCTGTGAAACATTTGTTTTTTCCATGGCAATATTATAGCAATTTCGTGCCCGAAATGCAACAAAAAACGCTCCGCACCAAAGAATCATTGAAGCATTGAAGCAGAGCGTTCGCCGAGCGGGTTGTTTGGCTTGAGGCGCAAAAACGGTCGCCGGCGGTCAAATGCCGAAAGTCAAATGCCGAAAGGATGATCAATCCGGATCGGGCGCGTAATTTGCATATTTTGTGAGCTCGGGAACCCACATGACTTTTATGGATGCCGTTGCGCCGTTTCTGTGTTTTGCAACGTTGATATAGGATGTGTTGTCCCCATCCATGGCTTCCTGCGTATCCGGATAGGCGGCGGGTCGATAAAGCATCATGATAACGTCCGCATCCTGTTCGATTGAACCGCTTTCGCGCAGGTCGCTCATGAGCGGGTGTGATCTTTTCGCTTGTCGGGTTCGCGGGAAAGCTGGGAAAGCACAACAACGGCAACGTTAAGCTCCCTTGCAAGTATCTTGAGTGCACGCGTCATTGCCGAGATTTCAAGCACACGCGAATCCTGGCTTTTTGCGGACTGCATAAGCTGAAGGTAGTCGATTATAACAACGTCAAGCCCGTGAATTGCCTGAATGCGGCGGCATTTTGAACGCACTTCCGCAACAGTCACGCCCGGGGTGTCGTCAATCAGAATCTTTGCCTCGCCGACGGTGTTGAATCTGTCTGCAATTTTGAGTATTTCGGTCGCACCGAGTTCGCCCGTGCGGAGTTTTTGCATGTTGACGCCGGATTCGGAGGCCATGATACGCATGACAACCTGCTCCTTGCTCATTTCAAGGCTGAATACCGCAACGGTTGCGCCTTCGCGTATGGCTGCATGGGCGGCGATATTGAGAGCGAATGCGGATTTGCCCGTTGCGGGGCGGCCGGCAATAATAATAAGGTCGCTGCGCTGGAGTCCGCTTGTCAGTTCGTCAAGGTCAATAAGCCCCGTTGCAATGCCCGTGCGTCGGCCGCGGTTCTGCATGTATTCCCCGATTTGGGTGTATACGCGGGAATAGACGGAGCTTATCGGCTCCATTGTATCCGCCGTTTTTCGCATTGCAATGTCGTAAATTCGGCGTTCGGCATCGTCCAGAATGGCAGCGGTTTCCTTCTCGCTGCCCGCTGCGTCCTGCGCAATGCCGGAACCGACGCTGATGAGGCGGCGGCGCATTGAATGCCCTTCAACAATGCTGATATAATGCTCAATGTTTGCGGCACTGGGCGTGTAAATCGCAAGCTCGGCAATATAGCCCATGCCGCCGCGGAATCCAGCTTGCCCTGCCGCTCAAGCATATCAACAAGGGTGACGTTGTCGATGAGCTTGCCGGAGTTGTAAAGGGCTTGCATGGCGGAAAAAATGTCCCTGTGGGCAACGGAAAAAAAGTCCTCCGCGTTGAGCACTTCAAGTGCTTTTTCAGCCGCAAGGGAGGACAAAAGAATGCTGCCCAGAACGGATTTTTCGGCATCCGTGCTGTGCGGCACGGTGCGGTTGGTTTCGTCCATAAAAGTTCCCTGTTGAATCAATGCATTAAAATATCGGCATTGACTTTGATTCGATTCATGCCGAACGGCGGAATATGAATTCCGCTTATACGAAGGTTATGACGTTTTATTCGGCAATGCCGAGAACCTCAACCTTGAAGTTTGCATCGGTCTGCTCGAACATGTGTGCACAAACGGTGTAAATGCCGACAGCTTTAATAGGCTCGTCAATGCGGATTTTTTTCTTGTCAACGGTGATATCAAACTGCTCTTTCAATGCAGCGGCAATTTCTTTGCCCGTGACCGCACCGAAAAGCCTTCCGTTTTCGCCGGCTTTGCAGTAGACTTTTACAGAAAGCTTGCTCATGTCCGCTGCAAGAGCCTGTGCGTTTTTGCGCTGAACTTCAACGCGATGCTTGGCGGCTTGTTTGCGGATGTTTGCGGCGTTGATCGTGCCTGCATCGGCGGGAACGGCCAAACCTCGCGGAATCAGGAAATTGCTTGCGTAGCCATCGCTGACGGTAACAATGTCTCCGGCTTTGCCTGTGCCGTGAACATCCTGTTTGAGCATAATTTTCATAGTCTTTCTCCTAATAATATATTTATGTTGTTCTTTTAAAAACAACGACGGTTTACAACAATAAACTTATGTATGCAATAAAAGTCATGGGAATGCTTTATTGCTTTGTTTCGTTTGAATCCTGAATCGCTCGAAGCATTCTTGTCGGAATCGGAATTGCCGTGTTTCGACATATCATCATTATCGGACTTATCGGACTTTCGGAATCTTTGGGCGGATTGGGCTCGCCGAATGCGAAATCGTCATTTGCCGGGTCATCTTCACGTTTTTTCGCACTGCAATGATTCGCGGCCCTTGACCGTCGTCAAGATCAACGGAAACGACACTGCTGCCTTCCCGCTCCGCTTTTTCGAACGCGGCGCGAATTTTATCATCCACCCGCATCATCTTGAGCCTGAACCCGGTGTAGAGCTCAACAAGTCCGAACCCGGCAAGCAGAAACGGCGAAAAGCAGATGACAAAAGCCATCAGCACGACGGCAAACGGACTGACGGACTGATTTGGGCGGTTCCGCGAAAAGATATAGATGAAGGATGCAATGCCCGTTGCCGCAAAGAGCGGCATAAACAGGCCGAAAGCAGTGTTCATGACGGTTTCGGCACCGCCGTAATTCAGAATGAACATCAGAATAATCGCAGCAGCAATCATCGGCATTCCGATGCGAAGGCTTGAAGGCAGCTGCCAGCGGACAAAGGGAGCCATCGGACGAACATCGGCCTTTGCTTTCGTGCTGAACCATTTTGCAAGAACAACGGTAAGGAATCCTACACCTTCGGCAAGAGCAATGAGGACACCGTAGAAAACTTCCGGCAGAACTTCCGTTGAAAGCTGAAGCGATGAAATATCGAGACCGGCTTGTTTGTATGCGTCTTCAAGCTGATAAAAAAGCTCGACAATGCCGGCAAAGGGTTCCTTGCCTGCAAGCAGTGAAGGCAGAGCGGTGTCGAGATAGAGCGCGGCAAGCGCAAAAAACGCGACAAGAACCGCAAGCAGGCGATAGGGGAGGCGTTTGCGCAGCCCGATGCCGAGAGTCACGGAGCTCAGCAGCACAAAGCCCGCAATACAAAGCATTGTCAACACATTGGATGACAAAAGCGCCGCAATTCCGCCCAGGGATACAGCAAGGGCGATCCCGCAATACAGTGTGCCGTATGCATTGCCGATAAAGCCGATCGCGGCTGCGGCGGGTATCAGCAGAGGCGGCATGAATGCTCCGCCGAGAACCGAGAGTACACCCGCGGCAAGCGCAAGCAGCATCTCTCTGAAAATGTTTGAGTTTGATTTATCCAAAACAACTAATTCCTTCTTTGAAATTGAAGCAATGCACCGATGCCGGCGCAAAGAAAGGGCAGGTACATTGCCACAGCTATACTATAATGCATTTCGGCGCATTCGTCAAGCCGTCAAAATGATCCCATAGTGCAGGTTATGTTTCCGCCGAGGCATTGAAAAGCGGTGCGGCATGTGTTAAAATAATTGTTGAAAAAGATTGAAACGGCGAAAAGGAGGGAACGACGCGATGTATATTAAGCATGTTAAGCCGATGAAACGTGCGCATAACAAAAAGCGCAGCGTATACCGCGGGGAAAAGTTTGTCCGCAAAAAAAGCATTGATATTGCCGCACTGCTGCTCGTTCTGCTCATTCTGCTGCTTGCAGGGAGCGCAGTTTTTTTGATTCTGTCCTATTTTAACGGTAAAATTGCGCTGTAGGGTTTTAAGCTTAAAAGATTTGAATTTATGAAAAAAAGAAACCAAACATGCGGGGATACCCGGTCTTCCGCAAAAACACGCTCCGATGAACGGCGGAAAACGCTGAGCCTTGTTACGGCCGTGATCATGGCGGTGAGCTGCATCGCATGCGTCATTATCAAGGCTGTCCGAAAAGACTGTTTTTCGGTGCACGAGATACTGCTTTATGCCGCATGGGCTTTGCTTGCGGCGGAAAGCTTTCTTGCGGCATTTTCAAACGGGAGCCGCATTCAAAAAGTTTTGCGGATTTTGCTTGCGGCGGCGGCGATCGGCCTTGCTTCCGTGTCGTTTATAATTTTTAACAATATGTACTAAGAGGATAACTATGAGAAATAACGCAAATAAATCAAAACGGATGGTAAGGATAATATGCATAATTCTGGCGGCGCTTTTTTGCTTTCGCTGATAATCGTTCCGCTGATTTATGTTTTCGGCTGAAAGGCAAATAAAAATGGGGAATGTGAATTCAAAGGAACAAGAAATCGGGTTTTCGACTGAATTTTTTCCGTCTGAAACGGGTGAATGCAATATTGCGGTTCACACCTGGCGGCCTGCTGCGGGGCAGAGTGTGCGCGGTGTGATTCAGCTTGTTCACGGAATGAGCGAGTATGTTCGCCGTTTTCAGCCGATTGCGGAGTATTTCGTTTCGCTCGGCTATGTTTTTGCGGGAATGATCATGCAGGGCACGGCGATTCAATTCAACAGGAGGATAAAAAGTTTTTTTGCAGCCGAAAACGGATGGAATGCGCTTGTTGATGATGTTATGACGGTTCACAGACGCCTTATGGCTGAATATCCGGAGGCAAAGCAGATACTGTACGGGCACTCCATGGGCAGTTTCGTTGCGCGTGCCTGCGCGTCAAGGTACGGAACTGAGTTTGATGCCTTTATCTTTTCCGCAACAGCGGGGAAAAATCCGCTTTTGCCGTTTGCAAAACTTGCCGCACGGGCGGAGATTCGCCGGCGGGGCGCGCAGCAGCTCAGCCCGCGCCTGAACAGGCTTGTTTTCGGTCCGTATGTCATGAGCGTGAAAAACAGGCGCACGGCTTTTGACTGGCTTTCAAAGGATGAAGCGGTTGTGGATGCTTATATTGCCGATCCGCTCTGCGGGTTCAGTTTCCGCTGCGCAGCATATCGCGATTTGTTTGAAGGTTTGGACGAGGTCAGTCGAAAAACATGGAGCGATGCCGTTCCGGATGTTCCGATTTACGTTCTTGCCGGTGACGCCGATCCTGTCGGGAATTTCGGCAGAGGGCCGCGCAGGGTATGCAATAACCTTATAAAAAGCGGAAAGACTAAAGTTTTCCTTCAGATTTACCACGGAGGCAGGCATGAAATGCATAACGAGACCGAACGTGATGAGGTTTTGCACGGAATTGCTGCTTTCCTGCGCGGGAACCTGAATTGAATACGCACAGGACCGAGCACGGTTCGAATAGAAGTTTAAGTGAATGCAGTTAATTAAATGAATGCAGTTAACTAAATGAATGCAGTTAACTAAATGAATGCAGCTGATTTGGTTAAAAAACACCGACCCGCAATTTTTTGCGAGTCGGTGTTAAATTTCCATAATTTCTAATTTCTAACTACTGATTTCTAATTAATTAAGATCGTTGCGAGCCGACCCTTTGCCGTTTCGCGAAGACGAAAGGGCAGAGAAATTGAAAGGGTTCGTCAGTTTAGATCATTGCGAGCCGACCCTTTGCCGTTTCGTCTTGAATCAGCCCCTGCACTGAACCCGCCGTTTGCGGAGCTGTAGCAGGCAACATTGACACTGCCGAAATAGGCATTGAGATCCATTCGGGTGATGTAGTAACCCTGTCCTGTCGGATCGACCATGGGCGGAGCTTCGGCCTCACCGACTTCAACAAGCAGGGAGTTCGCGCTTTTAACAACAACACGGAGCTTATCTACAGCCGCCTGCATGGATTCGCCGAACATCGTCATATCAAAAAGCACGGGGACAAGAACGGCAGGAATCATGCTGCCGCCGGGACTGCCGATAGCAATGATTTCCTCATTATTCTCGGCAACACTCCCCTTGCGGAGAATGGTCGGAGACATGTATGTGCGCGTGCGCTTTCCGGGTGCGTATTTATTTACGCCGCCGCTGAAATTGCGGTTTGCATTGTTGAGGAAAAATCCGTTCACATAGAGCCTTGAGCCGAAAAACTGGGTCAGCGTGTTCGTGCAGGCAACGGTCATGCCGTTTTTGTCGATAACGGAGATATGCGTTGTGTCCTGCCCGTTCGTATCGCGTTCGTGATCGGTATAATCCATGTTAAGCATGTTATAGATGTATTCGTCCGAGATTGCCTTTTGGTAATCAAAAGTTTTGCGCTTGAAGCGCGTGTCGGTAACTTTTGAGATCCTTTCTTTGTCGCAGATGAGCGTAAGCTGGGTAAGCTTTTTTGAGGTAGCCGGAAGGATCGGTGTCGGGGTCGGGAATTTCAAGAATCTCACCCATTTTAAGCATTTGAATTAGCGTCATGCCGCCGAAGGGAGCAGGAGCGGAGATGACGTCATATCCGTTGAATTCGCCGATGAGCGGATCGGTGAGCAGGGTTTCATATGCCGAAAGGTCCTCAAGCGTCATTCCGGCTGCATTCGCAATACTTTGGGCAACGCTGCCGGTGTAGAATGCGGAGCTGCCCTCGGTGGATATGCGGCGAAGAACCTGCGCAAGCTCGGGAAGGGCGACGGTGTCGCCTGCGTTTTGCACCGCCGCAAAAGGCGTGTTGGGATCGGAAAAAGTCGCTCTTGCGTTTTTAATTCGGAACATGAGCGCATCGTCAACGGTGAATCCGTTCTCCGCATAGTAAATTGCGTAGTTCATAAGCGACGCCATGCTGAACGAACCGTAAAGCTCGTTTGCCGTTTCCATGCCGGAAACAAAACCCGGAACAGCAATATCACGGTAATTTGCACCGGATTGGGCAGCTTCGGGAAGATAATTCAAAAACTGATATTTATCGGTTTTGGGGTCGTAAATGAGCATTCCGCCGCCTACGCCGATGCCCGAGGCGTAGGACTCAACAACGGCGAGCGTGTATGCAGCCGCAACAGCAGCGTCAACAGCGTTTCCGCCCGCATCAAGCACCTGAGCCGCGACCATGGTTGCATAGATGTTTGAGGTGCTGACGGAATAACCGTTTCGGCTGACAACAGAGGGTGAAGAGGATGTGCCCGGCCCCTTCGTTGCAGGAACAGGTTCAAGGGAAACGTTGGGCAGGTCGATATCATCGCTGCCCGGTTTGCTGCAGGAATTGCAGCCGACGAACTGAACGATAAAGATTAATGCCAATGCGGCAGCAAGCATCCTTGCAGCAGGTCTGCTTCCGCGTGTTCTGTTACTTTTATAGCTTTTACCTTTCATAATTTCTCCTTAACAGTTTGTATCGGTGCCGGAAGTATCCGTTCAGAAGTTTACTTTCGGCGGAAGTTCAATAATAATATGCCCGTCAGCGGTTTCCGTAAAGCTTTCGGATTCGAGCAGCTTGGTAAGTATACGGTTGATGCGGCGCGTATAGAAGCCTTTTGTCGTTACACGCGGGCAGCCGTCATCGATGCGGACGGGTATGGTTTCAAAATACCTGCGCCCGTCTTCGGATTCGTTGTATTGAACAATGATGCCGTCGCGGGTGAATGTGTTGCCCTGATCCATGATAAAGTTGCCGAGGCTGTAAAAGATAATGCCGTTGCCGTACAGTTCGACAGGCTGAACATTATGCGGATGAGAGCCAATGACCATGTCGGCACCCGCGTCAATGATGCTGTGCGCAACATCCTGCTGCTTGTCATCCAGTATGGCGGTGTATTCATTGCCGCTGTGCAGATAAACAACCGTGAGGTCGTTTGCCTGTGCGGAAGCGGTGATATAGCGATAGAACATGAAATGGCTTGTTGTCAGCACTCCGCCGTGCGCGGTTTCGGGGCTGTAAACCGAGGTGATGGCGATGAAACCGATCTTTTTGCCGTTTTCGGCCGTTATGACTGTGTACGGAGGAACATCGGGCTGCGTGTCATCCGGAATTGCACCTGCATGGGTCAGACCGATGCTGTCGAAAAACGCACGGGAATTGTCGTACCCTGCCTTGCCGTAGTCGAAACAGTGGTTGTTTGAAAATCCGACAACATCGATGCCCGCCGCCTGCATACTGAGCACGGCGGTCTCGCTTGCGATAAGCGGAATACCGTCAAGCCGTTTTTGATAGCCGCTTGTGTCGCCCGTGCGGACAGGGCTTTCAAAGTTTGCAAAAACATGGTCGGAGTTGCTCCAAATGCCGGAAATGCCGCTGAAGAGCCTGTCGTAGCCCTTGTCATCGCACATTTGCCCGATGTACCTTCCCATCATGATATCTCCGAGGAAGGTGAGCTGAAGCCCGCTGTTAGGCGTGCCTTCGGGGGATTTTGCCGAAGCGGCGGAGTTTGATTCGATGCTGCCGATGCAGAACATCAGCGCGAAAAGCACCGCGAAACAGACCAGCGGCAGAACAAAGTTCCTGCGTCGTTTGACTCTGCGGCGGTTGCCGATCTGCACCCGCTGTTTAACCGTAAGCCCCTGTGAGGATGCTTCCGTAATGATTTCCTGAGTTTTGTTTTTTTCAGTCATTGCCGTTAAAACCTTGAAATATTTCTGCGATTTCAATGCCGTGCCGAAATCAGCCGGCAAGAACGGTGCTGAGCAGCGTCACAAGTCCGTAAGTTACGAGTGTTGCTGCAAGCGTTGCGGGGATCGTGTAAAGAATGCTCTGCCTTGAATATGTGTTTGCAAGCAAGCTTGGGGTGATTGCGCCGACGCCGCGGAATGCAACCGTTGCAAACGGGAAAACGGGGAAGAGCAGCTCAACAACAAGCTTCAGAAAAATTCCGAGCAGCAGCGTCACTGCAAATTTGCGCTTGCCGAACAGAATCATGAATTTCGGAAGAACATAGTTCACGATGACGTAAACTATGAAGCTGATTGCAAAAACGAGCAGGATGCAGGGAATATCGTCGATTACCATTGCAAGATAGCCGGGCACGATAAGTCCGCCGCACTGAATTCCGAACAGTTCGTCAACCAAAAGGCTGATAAGGGTTCCGATAATTATTGCCAGATAGAAATTTGTTACAGTCATTTTAACCTCTTAAGTTTTTTGCCGCATTCGGGCTATACTTTTTTTCTCTGCTTTTCGGGGGAAATGCCCAAAAGCGGAATCAATGCCGGCTCTTTCTGCGATCGTGGAAAATCGGCTCGGGAAGCGGAAGTTTTCCGTATTCGAGCAAAGCATGCAGAATCGGTTCACCGGAGCCGTGGATATTTCCGACACACATCACGATTCTTCCCGGGAGCAGGGGCTTGAGCGTTTCAAGCACCTTTTCCGGGGATTGCTTTTCAAGATTGATGTACCTGTCGGCATTCGGAAAGCGTCCGTGAGCTTCGGCCTTTGTGATATTGCCCGTGCTTTCGCCGGCGGCAATGATGACAGCATTCGGAATCTTCGGGAAAAATCGCGAACAAACTGCTTTGTTCTGTCAACTCTGTCCGGTCGGCAGTTCATAAGTATGATGGGATTTGCGGATTGTTCCGGACGTTCGCTGCAAATGATGTTCCAGATGTCCAGCGAGGAGGAAGGTTCGTTTGCCGCAAAAGCGTTCACAATGCAGCAATCACCTTTCGGCAGGCTGATATCGTAGAACCGCAGCGCACCGGGATCCGCATGGGCTTTCAGCATTGCGGAAAGAGCAGTTTCGCGATCAATGCCGAGAGCATCGGCGGCGGCAAGCGCAACCGAGCAGTTGTGCGGAAATAACCTGTAATCAAACTGTTTAAGATACTCTTCTGAAATAAGTGAATCGTCTGCAACAAAAACGCGTGTGCCGCGTTCTTCGGCAACGCTCTTGAAATATTCGGTATACTCGCAGTCGGGAATTACGACTGCGCCGTTGTAAGGAATAGTATCTGCAAACGCCCACGCGATCTGGTCGGTTGTGGGGCCCATTTCATCCAGGTGATCCTCAAGCACGTTCGTGATGACCGTCAGCCCGGCGTTGATTATCTGATGCTGATATACGCGCTGATAATCGGGGCGAACAGCCATGCATTCGCAAACAAGGGCATCGGCACCGCGTTTGACAGCACTGTTGATGACCTGTATTTGTTCTGAAATGGATATTCCGTGGGGACGACGAACAACCTCCTGCTCATCTTCCGCATCCCAGAATATCATTCTTGCGGCGGTGCCGGTGGTTTTGCCGACAACGCGATAACCCGCTTCGGCAAGGATCGCGGTGATAAGCCTTGTTGCTGTTGATTTGCCGCGAATGCCGTTAACGTTTACGGCAACACGGAGCTTCTTTCGGTTTGCTTCGTTTCTGCGCTTTTCGGCACAGCCCAAAACAGCGAGCAATGCGAGGCTCAGCGCACAAACACATAAAGGTAATAAATTTTCCATTTTAACTAAAACTTCCGCCGAATTATGCATCGGCGGACATTCCTGCACACGAACTGTTCGGAAAGCTTCCGTCGGAAAACAGAATTTCAAACGCAGCCCGTGCGCAAAACACCCTCCTGCGAAATCAAACGGCGGCCTGTTCCAAAGGCAGAAATATCGTTTTACAGCCCACAAACTGAGTGCAGCGATTTTCCCGCAGCGGGCAGGCTCCGTTGACACGTTCGCTTTTTTTGACAAACATGCCCGCATTTCGGACACATTTCCCGAATTATAGCGGAATTATAACATAAACCCCGCCGCTATGCAAGCATTCGGCACATCCGGCAGGGATTATACAAATTTTCGGCATGGATATACACAACCGCAGCACGGCGCTGTCAGCTGTAAATCTCCGTTTTAACAAAGAAACGGGATTTTTTTGTTTCGCGTTCAATGCCGCGGTAAACGAACCTTCCGCACCCTCTGACGGAAACAATGTCTCCGGATTTCAGCACATGGCCTGCATCGAAAACCGTTCTTCCGTTTATAAACACTTTCCCGCTTCGCAGCAGATCCGGAAGCTCACCCCCGCGCGAAAGGCGGAAAACCTGTGCTGCAACGGCATCAAGCCTTTCGCTTGCAACATTGCATTGCACGGTGCGAAGGGTGAAAAGCAATCCCGGCGGCAGCAGCGGCACGGGCGAACCGTTCTCTTCCATAGTGTTCGGCAGGGGCAGAATATCGCAGCTGAGATCCGTTCGCCGTGCGGAAACGAAATTTTCGGCAATATAGGGCGCGATTTGCTCCGTGCAGAAAATATAAATCTCGTTTTCGCGAACGGCAATGTCGCCCGTTCGGTTCCTGTCGATTCCCAAAGCCATAAGCGAACCGAGAATATCGCGGTGCGTGAGCTGCTCGGCAAATTTTTTTGAACGAGGTATGGCGCGTATGCAGCGAATCGGAAACGGACACGCGTAGCCGCAGTCCTCCGGGTCGCCGAAACGAACCATTATGCGTTCGCAGCCGTCCGTGCCGCCGAATTCGGTACGAATAACGCCTGAAAGCTCTTTTTCGGCGCAATGCAGAATGTTCTGTTCCGCAAGCCCCAAAAAGGGCGTGAACGTACAGCGTCCGCTGCCGTTTGCGCGGGAAGCAAGTTCGAGCAGCTTTTTCTTAAAAACAGCTTCGTCCGTCTGCTTCATGCTTTTTAATCCTTGTCCGCAGGCAGCTCGAAGCGGATGAGTTCCTCACCGTCGGCGCCGTTATCAACGTGGAAAACAACGGCGTTGCCCTCGTAATCGAGTTCATAGGAATCTCCGTAGCAAACGCCCGTGAAAAAAGCGGAGAAGGTAAGCGCGGAAACATCGAATTTATCCGCCGCAAGGTGATTTTCGCCCTCCATATAGTAAACCGCATTTTTCATATAACCGTTCAGTTCGCGTCTGTCGGCGGTAAAACCGTAATACAGCAGGGATGAGCCGCCTATGTCCCATGTCGGGTCGGCATAATACCATTCATCATTGTATTTGAACAAAGTCCATTCGTGCAGCCCGAGATCCTTCGCAATGCCGTGCACAGTCAATGCCTCAAACCCAAGCTGACAAAGCAGGAAACAGTATGAGCGTCCGAAACACCAGCAAACGCCGAGGCCTTCCATGACGGCATCGTAGCAATGCCGCATGACGGGCACCGATTCGCCGCCGACGGTTTCCTCGTTGAAATCATATTCCGTTTCGGTGGTCAGTTTTTGATACACCGCAACAGCCTGCATGATTCGGCTTTTTGCGCCTTCGGAAGGTTTCAGCAGTTCGGCAACCCTGTTTTCAAACCGATGAAACAGAGTGTTGTGTTCCTCGCGGGAGGAGGAAAAGTAACTCCATTCAAGCCTGCACCCGTTTTCACCTTCGGAAAATCGGACCGTTGTATCATAAATATCGGCAAAGAAAACAGGAAAATACATGTCGATAAGGCGGAGCAGATTGGGATAATCGTCTTTTGACCCGGGCAGATCGACGCCCGTTTCATAGTTCATGTATGCCGCAACGACCGCAGGATAACCCTGAAGTTCATTCTCCGTCAAAACCTCAAGCACAGCTTCGGGCGCGGCAAAATACTTCAGTGTCGGCTCAAACGGCAGCTTGACTTCCGCAAAATGCGGACGCGGATCCGGGGTTTCCGTCGGCATTTCGGCGGAATTCGGTGTGCCGGTCGGCGCAGCCGTCACCGTCCCGGGCTTACCGCCCGTGCAGCCCGTGATTATGAAAAGCACCGCCAAAACAGCCGAAAGCAGCGCAGTGCCGCGAATACGGTAAATCTTCTTATTTTTATGTTCCATTGCGGTTTTTTTTCCTCCAATGTCCGATGTCGGTTTGCCCGGTTCAACCGGATAACCGGGTAAGGGTATTATACCAAAGGTTTTTGTGTGCAGCAAGAGCGTTTAAACAATGAGCAATCAGCAATGAGAAATCAGAAATTGGGAGTGAGCAGTGAGCAATGAGCAATGAGCAGTGAGCAATGAGTAATTAAAGGCGCACCTGCCTCCTCGGTTCAACCGAGAAAAATAATTCGGTGCGGGTTCAGCACATCGGTAAGTGGAGAAGCTCAACACATAGGTAAGTGAAAGGTTCAGCACATCGGTAAGTCTTCAGGTATAATGGACACAGAAAGAGGTGAACATTATGCCATGGAAGGAAACCGATAAAATGGAACAAAAAGAATTGTTTATCAAAGCGATGTTGGCAAATGAAAAACCATTCAAACATTTATGTGCAGATTTCGGAATTTCCGAAAAAACGGGTCACAAGTGGAAGAATCGTTTTTACGAACAGGGAAAAGCCGGACTGTATGAACAGTCACGCGCCAGATTAACACAGGACATGATTGACGGAGATACGGCAGCGGAGCTGATCCGTATCAAGAATGCGCATTTGGCGTGGGGACCGAAAAAGATTCGGGAGATTTACGCAAAAGCGTATCCGCAAAAGGATGTTCCTTCGTTATCCAGCGTTAAACGGATTCTTGACAAAGCCGGTTTAGTGAAACCACGCAAGATAAGACCTCCGGTATCCTCCGATTGTCCTCGATTGCAGCAGCAAATACAGGCTCAGGCGGCAAATGACGTTTGGAGTATTGACTTCAAAGGGATGGTGGAAACCGACGGGGAAATCTGTGAACCGTTCACCGTTCGTGACAGATACAGTCGAAAAATCCTTTGCACAAAGCTGATGCAGTCAAAAAGCTCCGTTGCCGTCAGGGCTGTTATGACAGACTTGTTTAAAACATACGGTCTTCCGAAGGTCATTCACAGCGATAACGGTACGCCTTTTGCCGCGCCGAACGGCATTTCGAATCTCACGACAATCGCTGTTTGGTGGATGCGTTAGGCATCCTGCCGGATCGTTCTTTGAAAGGGCATCCCGAGCAGAACGGATCTTTGGAGCGAATGCACAAAGATATTGCAGACGAGATAGAGGGGAAAGTGCCCGGCGGGATTTCGGCGAATCAGGCTGTGCTCGATGAATGGGTAAAGGAATACAACTCTGTCAGACCGAACGAGGCGATCGGAATGAAAACGCCGGATGAACTCTACACAAAATCAGAACGGAAATACACCGGCGATTATGACGAACTTGAATATCCGATCGGTTTTCTTGTCCGAAAGGTAACCGGCGGCGGAGAGATTATTCTGAATGGTGTTCGCATAACGATAGGTTATGCTCTTCGAGGCTGGCATGTGGGGCTGAAACCATTGGATGACGGACATTCTTTTCTTGTCTTCATAGCAGATTTTCTGCTCGGTACGCTTGACCTCGATTCCTATTGTTTTTATCCTCTTAAGGATTTAAAATAAATTTGATTGGCGATTAAGGGCGGTAAGCCCTATCTTGCTTACCCGCCTCTTTCCCATTATATCTTTTTTTTCCCGTCGTCAAGGTCGTATCAACACAATTTCCTCCTTGTGTTCCTGCCGAAATTGCGTTGATCTCCACCTTGACGAGACAGGTGTGTACTTACCAGCGGCTTACCTATCTGCTGACACTATCCACTTACCGATGTGCTGACCTCACCAACTTTAATTACTCATTACTCATTGCTAATTGCTCATTTCATTGCGCATTTCCGATTGACAGCACTCTCTTCCGGTGATAGAATCGTTTCGGCGAAATCGGGCGGCCGAAGAACAGCCGAAAGGGGAAGTAAAAAATGAAAAAAAGGTATTTGAAACAATTGCTTGCATTCGTGCTTTGCGCATTTGCGGTGCTGAATTCTGCGGCGGCATTTGCGGCGGGCTCGAACGAAACCGCTGCATCGGGCATTACGGTTGAACCTGCGAACGGAGCGGAGCGGGTGATTCCGTCGATCGTTTCCGCGGACGAGTGGAAAGTTTTGCGCCTTGTGAACAGCGAACGTTCTGCAAGAGGACTGTCGCCGCTGACGACTTTTTCAACGCTTCAGAGTGGTGCGGAGATTCGTGCGCGGGAGATCGTGACGCTTTTTTCGCACACAAGGCCGAACGGCGAAAGCTGCTTCACCGTGCTTGACGAAGTCGGCATAGGCAATTATCAGTCGGCGGGAGAAAACATTGCAGCGGGGCAGAATTCACCGGCTGCCGTTATGAACTCGTGGATGAACAGTGAAGGTCACCGAAATAACATCCTTTCCGCAAGCTATAAGCATATCGGTGTCGGCATGAAGCATGAGCCGAACAGCATATACGGAAAGCATTGGGTTCAGCTCTTTTGTGCGGGCTTCAGCGAAAGATATACGGAATGCAGCCTGATGCTTCCGAGTTCGATGCAGTTCCCGCTCGGAACATCGATAAGCTCCATGGGCATAGCCGTGCGGCTGCGGTCGAATGTTTGGGGCGATTGCTATATGCCGCTTTCCGATGAATTCTGCACCGGGTTCAACAGCGGCAGTGCAGGCGAACAGACGGTAACGGTGAACATTGAAGGCTGCACGGCAGTTTTTTCCGTTGTTCTCGCAGCGCAGTCGGGCATTCCGGGGGATGTTGACGGCGACGGCAGGGTCACTTCAAGCGATGCACTCATGATCATGCGTCACGCGCTCGGCGTTGTTCACCTCAGCGGCGCGGCACTCGCGGCGGCGGATGCTGACGGCGACGGAAACGTTACTGCGGCGGATTCATTGCTTGCAATGCGAACGGCAATGGGCTTTTGAACCGACGGCAAACGAAACGGCGGCACTGCCGACGGACGGAGGCCGCAGAAAGCAAATTTGAATATGCAACCGGCGCAAACCGCGGAAGCATCGGCAGATTCGGTTTGCGTTTTTCATTTTTCACATTGATTTTGCATTTCAATTCAATCTGCATTGCAATGTGTGCTTATTAATGGTATAATTAACCAACCGATATATCGAAAAAGCGAATATCGGAAATAACCTATACGGAAGGATACACATGATGAAAAGAAAGACATGGCTCACAATTGGCATTGCGGCATTGCTTTTATTCTGCACTGCCGTGCTTGCGGAGGGTGCGAACAGGAATGTTCCGCTTGACAGCGCGCTTGATGCTGCGCTGAATGCACCGGGCAGCGGCATTGCGTTTGCAAACGGCTCGGCGTATCCGTGGCAGGTTGTTGAAATTGACGGGCGGACGGCGGCAAAGAGCGGCAACGCGGGCGCAGCCAATTCAAGCAGCGCGGTTTCGGCACAGGTCACGATTGCGGAAGGGCAGAGCCTTTCCTTTGACTGGAATGTTGACGGTGAACCTACGACCGGTGCGCTTGCAATGTGGGATTATCTTGTATTCATCGTTGACGGCGAATATATCGATTATATTCACAGCGTTGAGGAAAACACTCCGCTCGGCTGGGAAACCTTCACATGGACTCCGGAAGAGGCGGGAACGTATACCGTGGAGTGGGCATATAACAAGGATGCATCGAACAATTCCGGTGCGGACTGCGGTTATCTTGACAACGTTGCTGTAATCGGCGAACCCGCGCAGACGGCGGCACCGACGGCCGAACCGCAGCCGGGAGAGGAATTCACGATTTTTGAAGAGGATTTTTCACAGCTTCCGAGTGACGAATGGTGGAACGACGACATGGACGGTGACGGCAGCTATTGGCATTGGGACACGTCCTGCGGTCACAATGCGCCCGGCGCACTTTATTCGCTTTCATACAGCTCTTCCGGTCCGCTCACGCCCGATAACTGGGTCTGCATACCGTATTTCGATATTCCCGCCGATGCGGAAAACGTTCAGCTCAGCTTCTGGCTCAGCGCATTCGATGAGGATTTTTATGCGGAACATATCGACGTCTGCGTGATTTCGATTTACGAAAACTATTACGGGTACTACGATTATGAAATTCTCGGCACGCTCGATTCAATCACTCTCGACAGCTGTAATTGGCGCAAATACACCTGCGACCTGAGCGACTACGCCGGTGAAGAGGAACTGAGCATTGCGTTCATGCATTGCAATTGCACCGATCAAAGCGGTGTTATTCTTGATGATATTGCCATCACGGCAACCGTGGGCGGTGAGCTGCCCTGCACGCCCGGCGATGTTGATTTTGACGGAAGGGTTACTGTCGGCGACGCATTGACGGTCATGCGCCATGCGCTGAATGTTTATATGCTGCCGGAAGCTGCGCTGCCCGCTGCGGATATTGATGCGGACGGCAATATTACCGTTGCGGACGCATTGCAGATAATGCGCATTGCCCTTTTTAATCAATAATTTCGTAATGCGGGCGGCACCCGAAAACCGTCTGATTAAATGATAGACTGAAAGTTCAATAAGGCTGCTGCGGGATGCATGATGTTCCGCGGCGGCTTTTGCTTTTTTGAGGCACGGAAGAAAGAATGCAATAAAATTAATCGGTGAAATATTAAAAACAATAAGCCGCAATGTGTTGAAAAATGGGCGAAATTGTGATAAAATAGATAATATTTATAAGACTTTGAAAACACTCGGTTCAAAAAGTCGAAGGGGGTACAGCGGATTGACAGAACAAAGCGGCGCGGGACTGCCTGCGGAGAAAAAAATGCACGCTGAAGGAACAAATGCTTGCGAATATGCCGTTGAAATGATCGGCATCACAAAGCGGTTTCCGGGAATCGTTGCAAACGACAATATCACATTGCAGCTCAAAAAGGGCGAGATTCATGCTCTTTTGGGTGAAAACGGTGCGGGCAAAAGCACTCTTATGAGTGTGCTTTTCGGACTGTATCATCCGGAAGAGGGCGAAATTCGCAAGAACGGAAAAACTGTTGAAATCAACGATCCGAATGATGCAAACGCACTCGGAATCGGCATGGTGCACCAGCATTTTAAGCTTGTTGAAATTTTCAGCGTGCTGGATAACATCATCCTCGGCGTTGAGCCCACAAACTCTGCCGGTTTCCTTAAAAAAACGGAGGCGCGCAGGCGCGTTGTTGAGCTGAGCGAAAAATATGGGCTGCGAATCGAACCGGATGCACTCATTTCGGATATCACTGTCGGAATGCAGCAGCGCACGGAAATACTCAAGATGCTGTATCGGAACAACGAAATACTTATTTTTGATGAACCGACAGCGGTTTTGACTCCGCAGGAGATCGATGAGCTGATGGAAATCATGCGAAGCCTTGCGGCGGAAGGCAAGAGCATTCTGTTTATTTCACACAAGCTGAACGAAATCATGGCGGTTGCGGACAGGTGTACAGTGCTGCGAAAGGGCAGATGCATCGGCACCGTCGATGTTAAGAATACAACAAAAGAGGAACTCTCCCGCATGATGGTCGGGCGCGATGTGGATTTTGTGGTTCACAAAGATGGGGCAAAACCGAAAGAAATTGTCCTTTCCGCCGAAGGCGTCTGCGTTGAATCCAAGCTGCATAAACATCTTGCGGTCAAAAACGTCAGCTTCAATGTTCGTGCCGGCGAGATCGTCTGCATTGCGGGCATCGACGGCAACGGTCAGACGGAGCTTGTTTACGGGATTACGGGTCTTGAACCGCTGAGCGCAGGCAAGGTGCAGATGTGCGGAAAAGATATAACCGCCGCACCGATCCGCAAGCGTTCCCGATTGGGCATGAGCCATATTCCGGAGGATCGGCATAAACACGGGCTTGTGTTGGATTATTCGCTTGAATACAATATGATTTTGCAGAGGTATTTTGAGCCGCAGTTTGTTTCGTCCGCAGGTTTTTTAAAGCGCGGCGCGATTCGCGAATACTCCGATGAGCTGATTCGGCAATATGACGTCCGCTCGGGTCAGGGGTCGGTGACTGTTGTGCGCAGCATGTCCGGCGGCAACCAGCAGAAGGCTATCGTTGCCCGTGAGCTCGACAAAAAGCCCAAGCTGCTTGTTGCGGTTCAGCCGACGCGCGGGCTTGATGTCGGTGCAATTGAATTCATTCACAAACGCCTTGTTGAACAGCGGGACAACGGCGCGGCGGTGCTGCTGATTTCGCTTGAACTTGACGAGGTTATGAACCTTTCCGACAGGATACTTGTGATGTACGAGGGCGAAATTGTCGGTGAACTCGATCCGAAAAAAACCACCGTGGAAGAACTCGGACTTTATATGGCAGGCGCAAAAAGGGGGCAGAGTATGGAACAAAACACGAATAAAGTCGGAAAGCATTCCGCACCGCAGCAGGTGCAGGGCGAAAGCTTTTTCCGCCGGCTGCTTAAAAAGCCGGGGTTCAATCCTTCCTTGCCGCATTGCTGTGCATCGTTATCGGTCTTGTTGTGGGCTATATCGTTCTGCTTGCAATTGAGCCTTCAGGTGCGTCGAAGGCGATCGGCGCGGTGCTGAAAAACTTCCTTGCAAGGCGAAGCAGTGCATTGCGGATGAAGCAGTTTGCAAACACGCTCGTTAAAACGGCACCGCTGATTATGTGCAGTCTCTCCATTCTTTTTGCATACAAAACGGGGCTTTTCAACATCGGCGCGGCGGGACAGTATGTTCTTGGAGCGGGTGCCGCACTGTATTGCGCGCTCGGGCTTGAATTGCCGTGGTATGTATGCCTGCTTGCGGCGGCTGCCGCAGGTGCGCTGCTTGGCTGCATTTCGGGTGCGCTTAAGGCATATTGCAACGTTAACGAGGTCATTTCCTGCATAATGCTGAATTGGATAAGCCTTTATGCGGTGAATTCGGTGCTTAAGGATTTTTGCCCTGTCGGATACAAGGACACCTTCACGCTTGTGAGCCGCAACAGTTCCGCTCTGCTTCCGAGTCTCGGACTGAATAAGGTCTTCGGCAGCGAAAGTGCGACGATTGCAATACCGATGGCGGTAATAATTGCAGTCATCATTTGGGTCGTTCTTGAAAAAACAAAATTCGGTTATGAGATAAAGGCAACGGGACTGAACCGCAATGCGGCAAAGTACTGCGGAATGCGTGAAAAACGCAATATCATCCTGACGATGTTGATTGCGGGTGCGCTTGCGGGCATTGCGGCGGCAATGATGTTTCTTTCGGGTTTTATGGAGTGGGACATCAACCAAAGCTCCGTTCCCGCAATGGGCTTCAACGGCATTGCGGCGGCGTTCCTCGGCGGACTGAATCCGATAGGTGCGATTTTTTCTTCCTATTTTATTCAGCATATCACGGACGGAGGCAGTTCTCTCGATACGCGTCTCTATCCGACACAGATTTCCGACCTGATTTCATCGCTGATAATCTATCTCTGCGGCTTTGTGCTGTTCTTTAAGCTTCGCATGAATGCGCGCATTGACGGAAAAAAAAAAACAAACGGCCGAGGCCGAACCGGCAGCGTTGGGAACAGAAACAAAGGAGGAACAAAACTGATGATGCTTTTGATTCAATACACACTTGTTTTTTCGTCCGTTTTGCTGCTTGTCGCACTCGGCGGCTGCTTTTCGGAACGCTCGGGCATTATCAACATCGGGCTTGAGGGCATAATGGTGATCGGCGCGTTGGGCGGCGTGATGGTGCTTCACAACCTTTCACCTCAATTGCCCGGGATTGTGATACTGCTGCTGACGGTTGCGGCTTCAATTGCGGCAGGCATGATATACTCGCTGCTTCTTGCCGTGGCAAGCATCAATTTCAAGGCGGATCAGACGCTTGTCGGCACTGCAATGAACATGCTCGGTCTTGCGCTTGCAACCGTTATTGCAAAGGCATACAACATTGCGACAACATCCGGTGCGGACAACTCGGCGCGAATCGCTTTTGTTGAAAACAAAAAGCTCTTGCACTTGTTGAAGGAACGGAATTCAACTGGTTTATGATACTTGCATTTGCTGCGCTTGCCGTCGGCTGGGTCGTGCTTTACAAAACACGCTTCGGACTCAGATTGATGGCATGCGGCGAACATCCGCAGGCGGCAGATTCCGTCGGCATAAACGTTAAAAAAATGCGTTACAGCGGCGTTCTGATTTCCGGAGCTGTGGGAGGATTGGGCGGCATTGCCTATGTTACGGCGGGCGTCAGCATGTGCAATTTTGAAGTCGGCGTTGCAGGTTTCGGCTTCCTCGCACTTGCGGTCATGATTTTCGGTCAGTGGAAACCTTTGCGCATTGCAATTGCGGCACTGCTGTTCGGGTTCTTCCGCGCACTTGCAAACGTATACAGCGGATTCGACTTCCTGACTGCGCTCAATATTCCGAAGCCCGTTTACAACATGCTTCCGTACATAATTTCCCTCATCGTGCTTGCTTTCACTTCTAAAAAGTCGCTTGCACCGAAAGCGGAAGGCATTCCGTACGACAAAGGCTCAAGGTAAATATCGCGGCGGAATATGTTCGTGCATTCCGCCGAAAGCTTAAATCTTAAACTGAAAAAAACCGCTCGAAATGAGCGGTTTTTTTATTGGAAGCATTGATTGAAATTGATTGAATTTTTATTTTTCGGGATACATATCGATCGTGCGGAAGGTGTATCCGCGGGCGATGAGATCCTCGATCATTTCCGGAAGAACATCCACGGTGTCGCCGCAGGTGTCATGGCAAAGGAACACAACATGCGGACTGTTTTCCTTTTCGTGCCAATCCATGCTCTTGCGGTAGGATTCAAGAAGGTACTGCTTTGTGGGCAGGTGATTGACATTGCCCTGCGGCCAACGGTCGTTGTTGCCGGCATTCCAATCGAACCATGCGTAACCTTTTTCTGCAAGACGGGCTTTGATTTCCGCCTTTATGTCCTTGGGACAGAGCCCTGTCGTGCTTCCGCCCGGGAAGCGAACGCGGATGTTCGTTTGCGGTGAACCGACTGCTTTTTCATATGCCGCTGCCCATTTGTCGATTTCCTTCATGAACGCATCGGCAGAGGCGTAACAGGTCGGAAAATCATGCGTGTAGGAATGGCATGCAACAAAATGCCCGCGGCTGACGGTTTCGCGCACGATTTCGGGGCGACGGTCAACAAAATATCCGACGGTGAAGAATGTTGCCTTGACGTTGTATCTGTCCAAAATATCCAGAACACGGTAGGTGTTTTCGCATGGACCGTCGTCGAAGGTCAGATAAATATATTTTGCGCCGCCGGTGTTGGGCTGCGAAGAAGGCTGCGCCGTTACAGCATCTGTGGGAGAAGGTGCTGCCGTTGAACTCGGTTCCGAAGTTAAGACCGGGGTTGCGGTCGGAGCCTGCGAGGCTGCATCCGTTGCAGGAACGTCTGTTGCGGGCATACTCGGAGCGGGCGTCTCCGCCGAACCGGGTGTGCCTGAAACATTCGGCCTCGGAGCGGAAGAGCCGCCGATGTCAACGATGCTCCCGCTGCCGCTTCCGGACGGGCCGCACGCAGTGAGGAAAACTGTTGCCGCAAACAGCAGAGTGCCGATAATTTTCTTTAAATATTTCATAATCATAAATGCCGAAGCAAAAATTCCTTTATCATTATTAGCAGAGAACGGGCGGCATGATTCAGGCAATAAAAGGCCGGACAAAATGCTGCACGATTTCCGTCATTGGCATAATATCATGCTTCTAAGACGGATTCAATATCTATTTGTTAACATTTTGTGACAAATTTCACCGAATTTGAACAGTGCGGATTAGTGTACATGCAGAATTGTTGAAAAGTTGAATTCACTGCGGAAAAAAAACGTGCGCCGATTTCGGCCGCGCAATGCATTTGCCCGAAAGGTCGGTATTGCGCAGCAAAAAAACTGCCGCAAAAGCAGGTGCTCGCTGCGGCAGTCTTTAAAAGAGGGGTGATAAGTCATTGCTTTTTGCTTTTAAAAACGGAATCGATTCGGTTGCGCAGGTTCCGTTAATCGATTTTGAGCGGAATTCCGTTCACGGCAAAATGCACTTCGTTGATGCTGCCGTAGGGCAGAGCAGTCAACAACACGGACTGGGTCGCAAGATTGAGCAGCCCTGCATCATTTGCAACTGTTTCAAAATCGGATGAAAGATTCACGGTCAAAATGCCGTTTTCGATAACAGCTCCGAGAACAAGCGTGTTCTCCGGAAAACAGCTGCGAAGCCCGCGCAGATCCGTTCCCGCTGCAAGCTGCTGTATACAGGAGTATAAATCCGTGCTGCCCTCTGCGTAACGTGTTATGGGAATCATCAGGCTTCCGGATTCATTCGGGAAATACAGTGTCAGCGGTTTTGCCGAACCGGAGGTCGCAATTTCGGCGTTTTCAACGTTTAGGGCATATTTGCCGTGCTTTTGCGGCGGAAGACTGCCGTTTGCGGTGATGTCATTGCAGCCGTTCAGAAAGATTGAAACGGTTTCAATCGAATCGAACTCAGTGAGCGTGTTTACAATGGCAGCAAAAAGCTGCTGTTCACTGTCGTAATCGGGCATGACGGGCAGATTCACAAGGTTCACGCGCGCTTCGCCGTTCTGAATGCTTATCTGAATCTCCGTCCCCTGCGGTATCACGGCTTTAAGGCCGTTTTTGGAAAGTGCGGCGCGGTTTTCGTCCGAAGCAGTCATTTTTGCAAGGCAGGCTTTTGCAATGCCCGCTTGCTGCGGCACGGATGCAACAACCGGAAGGAGATAGCCTTCATCGGTCAGATAATAAAGAGTTTTATTGACTTTTTTGCCATCAGGTGCGGCGTCGGCGGTTGCGGGTGCGGAACAGACGGGAGTCGGCACGGCAGTCGGCACGGGGCTGCATGAGGCCGGCGGCGGAGTCGTGACGCAGTCCGGTGCATCGGAACAGCCGCAGAACAAGGCTGCAATCGTCAGCAGAACGAGTATAAGCGCAGAAAATCGTGCGGTATGACAGCATGTTGATTTCATTGTTGTTTCAATTCCTCCGAGAAAATTTTGCGGGCGGCGTTTCGTCTGTGCGGAAGCAATTCCGCTCGGCTGATTAATTATATTTGCTTTTTGAAACAAAAAAATACTTGAACGAATGCAAATTTGCTCTGCTCGAAATTATTAGATAGTCGAATTATCGATAGTATAACGATCGAAATAATGAAATTATTGGACAAAAAACGAATAAAAAACTTGACATGCGTCAAAAAAATGATATAATGAGCCTGAGCGAAAGCTGTATTCCGTCCCTGCATCCCGTGCAGCGGAATGCTGCCGTCGCAGCTGCAACTGAATAGAACAGGCTTTCTTCCTGCGTTCCGCAAAGGGGGAATCGGGTGTAAATCCCGGCGAGTCGGTCACTGTGAAGTTCGGATTGTTTTTGTTTTTATTAAACAAAGTATATCGATATTTAAATATCGATAACGCACGGAATATAGAGATAAAAACATTCGAAATAAGTCAGATTACCCAAAGAAGGCCTGAGCTTCTGCCGTCACCGGAGGCTGAATGGATTATGCACAGTCGCGTTTTGTTTTTGGGAACAACCGGGTGTGAGCTGAACGGTTTGATTTTTGCAAAAATTCGGGATGAACGAGTTCTGCAAAAGGATTTTGATTCAGCATTCACAAAAAAGGGTGTTACCTTTGCACTGCGTCTCGATTCCGTCTTCCCGATTACGACCGGCTGAAGCGGAATCATTTTGTTTATACGGCTGTTTTCGGAAACTTTTCAGCTCATTTCAACCGCCGAACAAATTCGGCATACAACATTCAAAATCCGACAGAATCGGAAACAGGAGGTTTTTCAGTGATCGAACTTATTCAGCACGGCATGTACCTTGTGAACGGCGTTCCCTGTGAGAGCGTTCCGGTGCCTCCGGCGGAGGCACGCCGCGAGACCATGGCATACAAAATCTTGCAGGCACACAACACTTCGGGCGACCCCGAGAAGCTCAAAATCACATTTGACGCGCTTGTGTCGCATGATATCACATATGTCGGCATTATCCAGCAGGCGCGCGCTTCCGGAATGAAGCAATTCCCGATGCCCTATGCGCTTACCAATTGCCACAACAGCCTTTGCGCCGTCGGCGGCACGATAAACGAGGACGACCATGTGTTCGGACTTTCCGCTGCAAAAAAATACGGCGGAATCTACGTTCCCGCAAACCAGTCCGTAATTCACTCTTACGCACGCGAGCAGATGGCGGCCTGCGGAAACATGATTCTCGGTTCCGATTCGCACACACGCTACGGTGCATTGGGAACCATGGCCGTCGGCGAGGGCGGACCGGAGCTTGCAAAGCAGCTTCTTAAAAACACTTGGGACGCGCCCATGCCCGAGGTTGTGCTTGTGTACCTGACGGGAAAACCCCGCCGCGGCATCGGACCGCATGATGTTGCGCTCTCCCTTGTTAAAGCAACGTTTGAAAGCGGCTTCGTAAACAACCGCGTGCTTGAATTCGTCGGCCCCGGCATTGCCAACCTTCCCATCGATTTCAGAAACGGCATCGATGTTATGACAACGGAAACAACCTGCCTTTCCTCAATTTGGGAAACGGATGAAGAAACACAAAAATTCTATGCGGCTCATAAACGGCCCGAAGCTTACAAAAAGCTGCATCCGGGTGCGATCGCATATTACGACAGGATGATTACAATTGACCTCGGCAAGCAGGAGGCGATGATCGCCCTGCCGTTCCATCCTTCCAATGCATACACAATTCATGAATTCCTGCAGAATGCGGAAGAGCTCCTTAAAAAAGTCGAGCAGGATGCGCAAAAACGCTTCCCGAAGGCGAATGTGAAGCTTGTTGACAAGATTCACGACGGCGGCGTTTGGGCCGATCAGGGCGTTATTGCCGGCTGTTCCGGCGGTCTGTTTGACAATATCGCCGAAGCTGCGGATATAATGCGCGGCGGAAGCACGGGGAACGGCGAATTTGCGTTGGATGTTTACCCGACAAGCATTCCCGTTTCGCTTGCGCTCACAAAACACGGCGCGACAGGCGACCTGCTTTCCGCCGGTGCAATAATCAAGCCCAGCTTCTGCGGCCCGTGTTTCGGTGCGGGAGATGTGCCGGCAAACAACGGTCTTTCACTGCGCCACACAACGCGCAACTTCCCCAACAGGGAAGGTTCAAAACCCGGCGAGGGTCAGTTTGCGGGCGTTTGCCTGATGGATGCACGTTCCATTGCCGCAACTGCGCTGAACGGAGGAAAGATTACTGCGGCGACGGATATTGAATACGAATGCACCGTACCGGAATATGAATTTGATTCTTCGGCATACGACAGAAGGATTTATTACGGCTTCGGCAAAGCGGATCCGTCGGTTGAGCTTGTGATGGGTCCCAACATTACGGACTGGCCCAAAATGTATGCACTGACCGAGAACCTGCTTGTAAAGCTTGCTGCCGTTATTCATGATCCGGTAACAACAACGGACGAGCTGATTCCCTCCGGCGAAACGTCCTCCTATCGCAGCAACCCTCTGCGCCTTGCGGAATTTACCCTGTCAAGACGTGAACCGGCATATGTCGGCAGAGCGAAAGAAATTGCAAAACTTGAAGGCGAACGCCGCAGCGGTGCAGTGCCGGCGGAAATTGTCGAAACGCTGAATCGTGTCGGCAACGGTGCAGAGCTTGCGAACAATACTCAGTTCGGCTCATGCGTGTTTGCGAACAAACCCGGTGACGGTTCCGCACGCGAACAGGCGGCTTCTTGTCAAAAGGTTTTGGGAGGTTTCGCAAATATCTGCTATGAATATGCAACGAAACGCTACCGCAGCAACTGCATCAACTGGGGCATTTTGCCGTTTACCATTGACGACGGAACTGAATTCAACTATGAACCCGGCGACTGCGTTTTCGTGCCCGGCATCCGTGCGGCGGTTGAAAACGGCACAGAAAACATTCCCGCAAAAGTCATAAGGCAGAACGGTGATGTGTGCGATATCATGCTTCACCTCAGGGGCTTACTCCGGATGAAAAGGAGATTATCCTTGACGGATGCCTGATGAACTATTATGCGGCAAGAGCGGAATAAGCAAAGAGCGGGATAAGAACCGAAAGCAACCGGCGGGCGTTTCCGTGAACGATTCCGGAAACGCACCGCTTCCGAACAATATTAATACAAATTTGAACATGGAAGGAAATACCGATGGAAAAGATTAAGATGACAACCCCGATAGTCGAAATGGACGGGGACGAAATGACGCGTGTGCTTTGGGGCATGATAAAAGACGAGCTGATTCTGCCTTTTATTGACCTTAAAACGGAGTATTACGATCTTGGCCTGCTGCACCGCAACGAAACTCAGGACAAAGTGACCGTTGACGCTGCGAACGCAACCCGCAAATACGGCGTTGCAGTCAAATGCGCAACAATCACACCCAACGCACAGCGCATGAAGGAGTATCCGCAGCTTACCGAAATGTGGAAAAGCCCGAACGGAACAATTCGTTCAATTCTCGACGGAACGGTTTTCCGCGCACCGATACTCATCGATTCCATTCATCCCGTTGTCAAAAACTGGAAAAAGCCCATTACCATTGCCCGTCATGCTTACGGTGATGTTTATAAAAGCGTTGACATGTATACGACCGAACCCGGCACCTGCACAATGACTTTTGTCGGCGAAAGCGGAGACACCAAAACGCTCACCGTGCAAAAGGTTGACGGTCCGGCGGTGTGGCAGGGTGCGCACAACAAGGAAAAGAGCATCCGCTCGTTTGCAAAGGCTTGCTTTAAATATGCAATTGACACAAAACAGGATTTGTGGTTCTCAACAAAGGACACGATCGCAAAGATTTACGACGGCGAGTTCAAACGCGTGTTTGAAGAAGAATTCGAGAACAATTATCGTGTCGAATTTGAAAAACTCGGACTGACATATTTCTACACGCTGATTGATGATGCCGTTGCCCGCGTTATCCGCAGCGAAGGCGGATTCATCTGGGCATGCAAAAACTATGACGGCGATGTTATGAGCGACATGGTATCGACCGCATTCGGTTCGCTTGCAATGATGACTTCCGTTCTTGTTTCTCCGGACGGCACAACCGAATACGAAGCAGCGCACGGAACAGTCACAAAGCACTATTACCGTCACCTTAAGGGCGAAGAAACTTCAACAAACCCGATGGCAACCATTTATGCATGGACGGGTGCGCTCAGAAAACGCGGACAGCTTGACGGCATTACGGAGCTGCAAACTTTCGCGGACAAGCTTGAAGCAGCCTGCGTTGAAACGCTTAACAGCGGAATCATGACAAAGGACCTTGTCGGGCTTGTGGATGACCCCGCTTCCGTGAAGGCCGTCACGAGCGCGAAGTTTATTGCTGCCATCCGAGAAAACCTTGAAAGGACTCTTGCCTGAGCAGCCTGAGAAAGTTTTAACAAACAGAATTCGGATATGAATCGGGGCAGGCCGAAAATATCAGCCCGCCCCGCGATGAAAAAAAGATTTGAAAACTGTCGAAAATGAATTCGCAGGGAGGCAATCACAAACAATGGAACTTAAAACTAACAGCACCGCCGGAACGATGGAATCCAGTGACATAGTGATAATGCTTGAGCCGCGCACAGAGGGCGGGATCGAGCTTGAGCTCACGAGCAGCGTTATGCAGCAATTCGGCAAACAGATACGCAAAGTTATTCTTGACACGCTTCAGGAATACGATGTTCAAAATGCAAAAGTGGAGGCAGTGGATAAAGGTGCGTTGGATTGCACCGTTCGCGCCCGCACCGTTGCCGCAATTTACCGTGCGGCTCAGCGCAGCGATTACCGCTGGGAAGTTTAAACGGATTTATCCTTGGGAGGAAGGATGCTTTTGCGGAACAGAGTATCGAAACATTTAATATTTTGATGCGGAATAAAGCCGCCGCAAAAGCGGATATAAGAAAATGTACATTAAAGATCGTTTAAGAAGAAGCATGATGTTCATTCCGGGCAACAACCCCGGCATGATACGGGATGCGAATATTTACGGTGCGGACAGCATCATGTTTGACCTTGAGGATTCCGTTGCCTACACCGAAAAGGATGCGGCAAGACTGCTTGTTTACAATGCGTTGAAAACGTTGGACTTCGGAAGCAAGGAAACGGTTGTCCGCATCAATGACCTTTCAAGCGGACTCGGGGTTGCGGACCTTGAGGCCGTTGTCCGCGCCGGTGTGCAGGTCGTTCGCCTGCCGAAGACGGACAGCGCACAGGATGTTATCGACTGCGAACGCGAGATTGAGCGCATTGAAAAGGAAGCGGGCATTCCCGTCGGCACAACAGGCATGATGGCGGCTATTGAGTCTGCAAACGGCGTGCTGAATGCGGCGTCGATTGCAAAAGCGAGCGATCGCCTTATCGGAATCGCTCTCGGTGCGGAGGATTATGTCACCGACCTTAAAACCACCCGTTCGGACGGCATTGAGCTGCTTTTTGCCCGCAGCATGATACTCAATGCGGCAAGGGCAGCAGGCATTGCCGCACTGGACACGGTTTATTCCGACGTGAACAACGAAGAAGGCTTCGTTGCGGAAGCAACGATAATCAAAAAACTGGGATTTGACGGCAAATCCATTATCAACCCGCGCCAGATTGAGCCGCTGCACAAGGTCTTTATGCCGAGCGAAAAGGATCTTAACAAGGCGCGCGCAATAATGGATGCGATTGCGGAGGCGAACGCACGCGGCAGCGGCGTTGCAAGCCTGAAGGGTAAGATGATAGACAAACCCGTTGTCATTCGCGCTCAGCGGCTGCTTGACCTGTATGAGGCGGGACGCAGAATCTATGAAGTGGAGGATTGACAGAAATGAGCTTTGATATCAACAAAATTCCGCATATAAACGAAATTGCGAACAACGGAAGTTTCAACGGCGCACGCAGCAAAAATACCGAAACTTTTCAGCAGCGCTGCAGTGATTGCAACAAGATAGTTCCTTCCCTTGAGGAGGCAATAAAAAAATCCGGACTTCGCGACGGGATGACGATAAGTTTTCATCACCATTTCCGCAACGGTGACCATATCATTAACAATGTTCTTGATAAACTTGCGGAGATGGGGTTCAAAAACCTGACGCTTGCGGCGTCGTCGCTTTCGGCTGTTCATGCGCCGCTGATTGAACACATCCGCTCCGGACTTATCACCCACATTGAAACTTCCGGCCTGCGCGGAGAACTTGCGGAGCAGATTTCACGCGGGTTGATGGATTTTCCGGTTGTTTTCCGTTCCCATGGCGGAAGGGCATCCGCAATCCGTTCCGGTGAGCTGCACATTGATGTTGCTTTTTTGGGTGCGCCCTCGTGCGATCCCTACGGCAACGCAAACGGGTACAGCAGGGATGATGACGACGGCATTTCATGCGGGTCGTTGGGTTATGCAAGAACGGATGCGGAGTTTGCGGATAAGGTTATTATCATAACAAACAACATCGTTTCCTATCCCAATGCACCGTGGGCAATTCCGGAACACGATGTTGATTACGTTGTTCGTGTTGACGATATCGGCGATCCCAAGGGCATCATGAGCGGCGCAACGCGGTACACAAAGGATCCCAAGGAGCTGCTGATTGCAAAAACGGCTGCAAATGTTGTTGAAGCGGCGGGTTATCTTTACGACGGCTTTTCAATGCAGATGGGTTCCGGCGGTGCATCGCTTGCAACGGCGCGATTCATCCGCCAAAAAATGCTGGACAAGGGCATTCACTGCCGTTTCGCTCTCGGCGGAATCACGGGGCAGATCACGGCAATGCATGAAGAAGGGCTGATAGATCGCATTCTTGATGTTCAGTCGTTTGACCTTGACGCGGCAAAATCGCTGAAGAACAACCATTTTCATCATCAGATAAGCGCAACGTATTATGCAAGCCATCTGGTTGCAACGGCAGCGGAACAGCTGGATTTTGTTATTCTCTCCGCGCTTGAAATTGACACTGATTTCAACGTGAATGTTCTCACAGGTTCCGACGGCGTGATTCGCGGGGCGATCGGAGGGCATCCCGACACGGCGGAGAGCGCGAGCCTTGCTGTTATTGTTGCGCCCCTTGTGCGCGGCAGGATTCCGACGGTTGTTGAACATGTCGGCACGGTCGTCACTCCGGGCAGCGTTATTGATGTCCTCGTTACGGACAGGGGCATTGCAGTGAACCCGAATCGCCCGGATTTGAAGGAGAAGCTTGAAAAATTCGGCCTTCACGTGTTCGATATTCATGCCCTGCAAAAAAAGGCGGAGGAGCTTGTCGGTGTTCCGGAACCGATTCGCTGCAAGGAACGAATTGTCGGCGTTGCAATGTATCGCGACAACACGGTCATTGACGTAATCCGTCAGATAGACGAATAAAAACGGGGAAGATGCGGCGGCTTAACTGCCGAATAACCGTATTGACCTGATAATCAAAAACAACCGGCGGTATCCAAACTGCGGAGCCGCCGGTTGTTTGTTTTTTATAATTGAATCCCGAACAATTTTAAACCCGTGGTGTTTTATGCGTCCTGAGCCAATCGGAACATCATGTCAACGGCGGGCTCGATTATTTCATCGTTAAAATCATATTCGCGGGTATGGAGCTTTGCATGACGGGTGCCGCATCCGATATAGAACAATGCGCCGCTTGTGAGCTTTGTGTAGCAGCCGAAATCTTCGGAACTTCTGAACGGTTCATCCCAGCGTGCTTCCGGCAGTCCGCATTCAAGCCGCGCTTTGCGGACGGCGGCAACGGCATCGGGTGTGTTGCGCGTTTCCGGAAAGGAGTCGCGATATTGAACTTCAACATTGGTTACGCCATCCTGCCGTGCATATGCGCGGGCCCGCGCGCAGATTTCGGCATCCAGCGCATCCAGCTCGGATTCAAATTCGGCGCGTATTGTCAGCATAAGCTGCCCGAAGCCCGCATTCGTGCCGAAAGCTTCCTCGCCTATGCGCACGCAAACGACCGTTGCCATAACAATGCCGCGATGATCCTCCCTTGCTGTCAGTTCGGGAATATCAATTATCAGCTTTGATATTGCACGGGCGGGATTATGCCCGTTTTCGGGTTGGGAAGCGTGTGAGCTTTTTCCGAAAAAGCTCAGCACAAGCCCGCGCGAGGCAAATGCTGCCGTGCCGTCGTGCACCGCGACCGAGCCTGCGGGAAATCCCGGCATATTGTGCCAGCCGAAAATAATGTCCGGTTTTTCATCCGTTATCATCTTTTGGCAGACGGGAGCACCGCAGCCTGTTTCCTCCGCATGTTGGAAAAGAAAGAGAATATCGCTGCGGCAGCCATGGCGGTCAATTTCCGCCGCAAGTGCGCAAAGCGCGGCGCTGTGGCCGTCGTGTCCGCATTTATGCGCAACACCGCGGTTTTCGGAAGCATAGGGGAGCGCGGGGTCATCCTCGATCGGAAGCGCGTCAAAATCCGCACGGAATGCAATTCGGCGCGTCGGGGCGGACTCTGTTCGGACATTCAAAGGAGCCTTGTACACGGCATAGAACCATGCACCCATATCATGCAGCTCAAGCGACGTGTGCGTGCGGAGAAAATCAATGAGCATTGCTTTTGTTTGTTTTTCCTGCCCGGAAAGCTCCGCGCAGCGGTGAAGCCGATGCCGAAGTACGACGGCAGCTTTAAGAATATCTTTATCCATTGCGGAAATACCTCGCGGTTGAATAATAACGGAAACAGAAAATCCGTTTCGGAAACGGGACATAAACCCCATGCCTGTTTCGGCAGAAATAATTATACTCCCGAAAGAACGGGAAGTAAACAGCGGATTTGTTTCACCCGTGCGTATTTCCGCACATGCGGGTATTGTGGTTTTTGCGGAAAAGTGGTATTATTATAATGGAAAGGCAGTACTGTGCGGAAAGAGGGCTTATATAAACGGTTTCCTCGGGAACAACAGATATTTCGGGTGACGGTTAATGATTATTTTGGGCATTGATCCCGGGTATGCGATACTCGGTTACGGTGCGGTTGAAGCCGAACGCGGCAAGATTCGCGTTATTGATTACGGGGTTGTTGAAACAACTCCGAAAATGACCTTTCCCGAGAGGTTGGAGCGGCTCTATGCGGGCACAAAACTCCTGCTTGAACGTTATCGCCCCGATCATGTTGCGTTTGAGGAGCTTTTTTTCTATCGCAACACAACAACGGCATTGCAGGTTGCGGCGGCAAGGGGCGTTGCAATAACGGCCGCCCAGCAGGCGGGACTCCCGCTCTATGAATATACCCCGATGCAGATTAAGCAAAGCGTCACCGGGGACGGCCATGCGGACAAGCTGCAAATGCAGACAATGGTCAAGCTTCTTTTAAAACTGCAAAAGATACCGAAGCCCGATGATGCCGCCGATGCGCTCGGCGCGGCACTCTGCCATGCGAACGCGCTCGGACCGATGGTTGAACAATTCCGCATCAAATAACTGACGTTTTTTTGCAGGGAGCAAAATATGTACGCACATATAAAGGGAAACGTAGAAGAAATTTATGCAGACAGAGTCGTTATCGAGGCGGCGGGTGTCGGGTATGAGCTTGTTTGCAGCAAAATGACGCTGAAAAAGACTGTGCGAGGGCAAAACCGCAAAGCTGTTTGTGCATTTTCATCTTTCGCAGGACAGCGTCGCGCTGTACGGTTTTTTGATGCAGAGGAACGGGCAATGTTCCGAAAGCTCATAAGCGTTTCGCGAATCGGTCCGAAGGTTGCACTTGCGGTGCTGTCGGTGCTGACTCCGTCGGATGTTGCGCTTGCGGTGCTGACCGATAACACGGCTGCTTTTGACGGAGTTGTCGGCATGGGCAAAAAAACGGCGGCGCGTGTGATTCTTGAACTGAAAGAAAAGGTCGATGCGGCGGAAACGGCGGCTGCTTCCGCAGGGGGTGCCGCAAACACGGCGCAGGATAACGGAATGCGTGCCGAAGCGGTTGCAGCATTGGTTGCGCTCGGTTATGACGGTGCAAGTGCGGGCAGGGCGGTGGCATCCGTCCCGGATTGCGATCGCGTTGAGGATATGATAATGCAGGCATTGCGTGCAACGACTAAATAAATTTTTCACGCCGAAGCGGAAGATTCACCGAAAAAGCGGATCCGCTGCGGAACACAAAAAGATTTGACGGATGCTTTTGCGGAAGTCGGATTTAACGGAGTGACGGGATTTAAATGGATGACGACAGGCTCATAACTTCATCAATGCTTGCGGAGGATGAAAACTGCGAATTCAGTCTGCGCCCGCGTTTTCTTGCGGAATACATCGGGCAGGGCAATGTTAAGGAACATATCGGAGTTTATATCCATGCCGCAAAATTGCGCGGAGAGGCGTTGGATCACACCCTGCTTTACGGCCCGCCGGGTCTTGGAAAAACGACGCTTGCGGCAATAATCGCAAACGAGATGGGCGGCAATCTGCGCATCACGAGCGGCCCCGCAATAACTCATGCGGGGGATCCTGCGGCATTGCTTTCAAACCTTGCCGAAGGCGATGTGCTTTTTATTGACGAGATTCACCGATTGAATGCAAACGTTGAGGAGATTCTTTACCCTGCAATGGAGGATTTTGCATACGATATAATTATCGGCAAGGGACCGTCCGCCAGGTCGCTGCGGCTTGAACTGCCGAAATTCACCCTTGTGGGTGCAACAACGCGAATGGGGCTTTTGACCGCGCCGCTTCGCGACAGATTCGGAATAAAGGAACAGCTTGAGCTTTACACGCCTGAGGATTTGAAAGAAATCGTTGTTCGCAGCGCGGGCATACTCGATATTGAAATAACGGAGGATGGCGCACTTGAAATTGCATCGCGTTCAAGAGGAACTCCGCGAATCGCAAACAGGCTTTTGCGGCGTGTCCGCGACTTTGCACAGGTTCGCGCAAACGGTATTATTGACCTTGAAACGGCAAAAAACGGGCTTGATATGCTTGCGATAGACGAACTCGGGCTTGACGCCGTTGACAGAAACATGCTGACGGCAATGATTGTGAAATTCGGCGGAAGACCTGTCGGACTGGATACAATTGCGGCGGCAACCGGTGAGGATGCTTCCACGATTGAAGATGTTTACGAACCGTATCTGTTGAGGCTCGGTTTCATTGCGCGTACGCCGCGCGGGCGGGTATTGCTTCCGGCGGGGTATTCGCACATGGGCTATGCTTCGCCGCAGGATTCAAACGGGCAGACTTCATTCATTTGAAAGGATTCCAAGGACTTTTCAGCTGAGTTGCGCTGTTTTACCCGTTCGGAAGCGAACGGAGACAGAAATAATAACGGAGGGTTACACAATGATGAGCAAAAAAACAAAGGCGATGGAGCAGCAGCTCACCCAACTTGCGCAGGAAAACGATGCGCTGCGCGCACAGCTTGCGGCGGCGGGTGTTGAAATTGAAAACGTTAAAAGCGAGCTTGCAAAAACCGTCGGCGAACGCGACAGGTTCAGAAACGAATTGAACGGCGCACAGCTCGATTTGAGCAACGCCAAACGCCGCTTGGACGATTTCAGGCTGCGCCAGGAAGCAATTGTGAACGCTCTTACCGAAGCGCATAACACGCGTGAACGCATATTAAAAGAAGCAAATGCAAATGCGGACAGAATCGATGCCGAAGCGAAGCAACGCAGAACGGATATCCTGAACAAAGCGCAGGCGGCACTTGAAAGCGCAAAAAAAGAAGCGGCTCAGCTGATTGCGGATGCAAAACGGGATGCCGCCGGCATTCGCGATGCCGCACAGAAGGATGCACAGCAGGTCACGGACACCGCCCTTGACGAGGCAACGGAGTTGATCGCAGGCGCAAAAGCCGATGCCGAAACGATGATGGACGAAGCACAGGCTGCGGTTGATGAAAAACAGGCGCAGGTGGACGAGCTGAACTTTTCACTGAGCGAAAAGGCAAGGCTTGCGCTTGAACAGGCACGGAAATATGCGCAGATAATGGAATCTCTTGCCGAATTGAATTTCGAAACGGCGGTTGAAGCACGATATGCGGAAAAATACGCACCCGCCGCGGCAGAGCCCGAGAACAGCGGTGAATGCGCGGATGATGCCGATGAAACTTCACTGAGCGAAACAAATCCGGACGCAGCGGATTCGAACGAAATGGATTTGAACGAAGCGAAGCAAGGCACAGAGAGAATAAGGGGCACCGGCGGTGCGGAAGCAATGCCTCCGTGCGGCCGCGAAAAAACATGCTGCTCCTGCGATAATGCGGAAGCGGTGTCGGATTCGGAAGCGCCGGATGCGGATGTTTGCGGACAGGAAAACACGGAACTGCCTAAAGAAACGGAAGATTCAAATCCCGAAACAACGGATGAACCGAAAGAGCAGGCCGTCCGCTCCGTAACGGAAAACGGAGAGCCGGAGAGTCACACAGGTGCGGAAGGTGAAGCGGAAGACAAACCCGAAACGGCAGATCCTGAGGATGACTGTGATGAGCAAATCAAAACATCGGAAGAATCCGAAAAATCGATGAAGAACGAGAACGGCAAACACACAAAATCGGTCGAGTCGGAATTTCCGGAAGAATACAGCAGCGCGGCATCGCTGATGCGAAGCATTTATTCTATTGAAGGCAGGGATATCCCCGAGGAGGCGGATGATGAAGGCGAGCTGTACGATATCGGTGAAGGGACGCCGCTCACGATTCATCAGGATGAGGAGAACGGCGAGGAAACATTCTCTTTGCCGGTTGATCCGGATTTGCGCGATATCTTAAGAGATATAATGAAAAAATAATGCGCCTTCGGCTGAAAACATGTGTGAAAGATAAAAAGTATGAATATTCTTGTTGTTAATGATGACGGATATACCGCGCCCGGCATTGCCGCGCTGGTTCGGGAATTGCGCAAAGAGCATGATGTGTTCGTTTGCGCACCGAAGGAAAATCAGAGTGCGGTCGGGCACGGGTTGACTTTGAGAAGACTGCTGCATGCGGAAAAGGTTACGGTATTTGACGATGATGCAAAAAACTCCGAACGGGAATTGAAACCCGTAACCGCATTTTGGGTTGACGGCACACCCGCGGATTGTGTGCGCGTTGCACTCGGCAACCTTTCCGCTGAGCCGGATATTGTGATTTCCGGAATCAATCAGGCTCCGAACCTTGGCACGGATGTGCTGTATTCCGGCACCGTTTCCGCTGCGGAGGAGGCGGCAATGCTCGGTTACCGCGCCGTTGCGGTTTCAAGAGATACGCTCGGAACGGACTATTTTGATGATGCGGCGGCTCACTTTTGCAGCAATATTGACCTGTTCATTGGCTGCTTAACGGAAAGCCACAGGCTTTTGAATGTGAACTATCCCTATATGCCTGCGAATGAATATCGCGGAATACGGGTCGGGTATCTTGCAGAGCAGATATATCCGATTGCCTATATCGAAATAAAGGACGAAAACGGAAGCATCGGCTACAAAACTCCGAGCAACAAGCTGACAAGCTGCGCCGAGCATGACACGACGGATGAAAAATTCGTTCGTGACGGATTCATCGCCGTGACTCCGCTTAAGTACGATATAACGGATTACGAACGGCTTGAGCAGATTGCGGCATTTGCGGAAAGAACTTATTAAACGGCAATTTTTTGCAGGTTTAAAAATGAACCCATGGTTTAATATGCGGGATAAAGAGGGCGGATTATGAAAATCGGAGTTATCGGAGCGGGCGCGGCAGGGCTTATTGCGGGCGCATTTGCGGCAAAAGGCGGCGCAAGTGTCGATATTATCGACAGAAACGAAAAAACGGGCAAAAAACTCTTTCTTACGGGAAAGGGCAGGTGCAACATCACCAATTCTGCCGATATCGATGCATTTCTGAAAAACGTGCCGCATAACGGCAGGTTCCTTTACAGCGCGTTTGACGGATTTTTTAACGACGACATAATTGAACTGATAAACTCCTGCGGCGTTCGCACGAAACTTGAACGCGGCGGAAGGTATTTTCCCGAAAGCGATAAGTCAAGCGATGTTATTCGCGCATTGCAGACCAATGCGGTGAGATGCGGAGCGAACATTGTGCTTAATTCACGGGTATCAAGCGTTTCAAAGGCGGAGGACGGAGGGTTTCGGCTCTGCTTTGAAAACGGACAGAAAAAATATTACGATAAAGTAATCATTGCAACGGGCGGTGCAAGCTATCCTTCGACGGGTTCAACCGGGGACGGCTACAGCTTTGCAGAGAGTCTCGGCCACACCGTCGCCGCACCGAAGCCGTCGCTCATACCGCTTGTTGCGAACGAGGCATGGGCGGGCGATTTGATGGGGCTTTCGCTCAAAAGTGTTGTTCTGCGCGCATATGCACCCGAAAAGAGTAAAAAAACAAAATCCGGCGAGCCATTTCCCGGGAAATATTCCGCAAATGAATCCGGAAATGCCGAGAAAGGCGGATATGCCTGCTCTGCGGCGGATAATACGGCAAAAATCGAGAAGAAACAAAAAAAGCGCAAGCCCGTTTATGAAGAACTCGGGGAGATGCTGTTCACTCATTTCGGTGTTTCGGGCCCGCTTGTGCTCAGCGCAAGCAGCTATCTTGCGGATTCGCCCAACGGTGCATTGCTTGAAATTGACCTTAAGCCCGGATTGACAGCAGAGCAGCTTGATCTCCGCATTCTGCGGGATTTTGAAAAATACAAGCATAAACAGGTGCAGAATGCAATGTGCGATCTGCTTCCGCAAAGGCTTATCGATGCGGTTTTGCATGTTGCGGGTGTTGATGCCGAAATCACGGTGGATAACCTGACTCGTGAACAGCGGGGGGCAATTGTTCGAACCCTTAAATGCCTGCCGCTGACGGTGCGCGCGGCACGTCCCGTTGAAGAAGCGATAATCACGCGCGGCGGTGTGCTGATTAAAGAGATTAATCCGTCAACAATGGAGTCGCGAATTGTGCCCGGGCTGTATTTTGCGGGGGAAGTCATCGATGTTGATGCCTGTACGGGCGGATTCAATCTTCAGATCGCATGGTCAACCGGCTGTGCGGCGGGCAGAGCGGCGGCGGAAGCTCTTTAAACATATCCAACGCAAAACATTGCTTTAAAAACACTGAAAACGGAGAAAAATATATGACTGCGGAACGAAGTGAATTTGCAAATTCGGGAAATACGGGAAACATCAGCATTGCGATAGACGGGCCCGCGGGCGCGGGGAAGAGCACAATTGCAAAAGAAATCTCAAAAGACTTTCAATAACTTATGTTGACACGGGCGCAATGTACAGAGCTGTCGGACTCAAGGCAATGCGCATGGGGATTGACCCTGCCGACGTGCGCCGCGTGGTTCCGATGCTCGACGGCACAAATGTTTCCATTGAATACATTGACGGCGTTCAGCATGTTCTTCTGGATGGGGAAGATGTTTCAGGGCTCATCCGCACGGAGGAAGTTTCACATTATGCCTCGGTTATAAGCACGATTCCGGAGGTTCGCAAAAGCTTGTGGAATTGCAGCGTGCGCTTGCAAGGGTTCGCAATGTCGTTATGGACGGGCGCGATATATGTTCCTATGTTCTGCCCGATGCAACGCATAAGTTTTTTGTTACTGCCGAGCCGGAAGTTCGCGCAGCGCGCCGCTATACGGAATACGCGGCGGCGGGAAAGCTGAACGGCAGGAGCTTTGACGACATTCTTTGTGAAATAAAACGCAGGGATGAGAGGGATTCAACGCGGGAGGCTGCGCCGCTCCGCCCGGCGGATGATGCAGTCGTTATCGACACAAGCGAAATGAATGTTGAAAGTGCGGTTGCGGCAGTGCTGGCGCATATCGGATAATGCTGAGCAGCTTTTTTTCGGAGGTTGAGAATGCTTTATATAATCGCATACATATTCTTTAAATGGCTGCTCTGGCTGATTTACAGACCGAAAGTATTCGGCAATAAGAAAACCTGAGGCTTAAGGGAGGCGTTATTTTTATTGCGAACCACAGAGCGTTGTACGATCCACTGCTTTTGGTAGTCAGTTCACCGCGAATCATTCATTTCATGGCAAAAAAAAGAGCTTTTCGACAACCCTGTGGGGCGAGTTTTTTTTAAGTCACTCTTCGTTTTTCCGGTAAATCGAAAAACAGCGGATATGAAATCCATTCGGCAGTCGCTGAAGCTCCTGCGTGACGGCAAAGCATTCGGAATATTTCCGGAGGGCAGGCGTTCGGCAACGGACGGCATGGATGAATTTGAAAAGGGCACGGCGTTTATTGCCGCAAAATCCGGCGCACCGATCGTTCCTATATATATCAATCCGAAAAAAAGCAGGTCGGGACGGTCGCTTCTGTATGTCGGAGACGTCATTCTTCCGGGAGAGATCGCCGAGCATTGCGACAGGCGAATGCTGAATGATGCAATAACAAACAGGATGCAGAACGAAATGGAAAAACTGAGTCTGCTCATGCGGAGCGAAACAGAGGGCAAAAACGCACCGCAAGGGACTGAAAGCCGAAATAATAAAGAAATCGGAGATTACCAAAATTGAAAATCATTCTTGCAAAAAATGCAGGGTTTTGCTTTGGAGTGCGCCGTGCGGTGGAACTGACGGAGCAGACTGCGGCCAAGGTTGCCGAATCCGGCAGTGCGGCAAAGGTTTTCACCTTTGGCGAACTGATACATAATCGGGATGTTGTGAACCGGCTGCGCGAGGCCGGCATTGCGCCGATAGAGGCACTCAACGAAGCGCAATGCGGGGATTACGTTATCATTCGCTCCCACGGAGTGCCGAAAAAGATTTATGAAGAGCTTGAAACAAGAGGCATTAATTTCATAGATGCAACATGCCCGTTTGTTTCGAGTATTCACAGAATTGTTTCGGCTGCGTACGAGCGCGGTGAGCAGGTTTTTATTGTAGGCAATCCGGAACACCCGGAAACCATAGGTATAAACGGGCATTGCGGTAATTCGGCGATTTTTATCCGCGGTGAGGAGGAGCTTCGAAAGCTTGAAGGCAGGAGCGGCTGCCTTGTGGTTCAAACAACGTTTGATTCCGAAACATTTGCTGCAATGCAGCGCGTTATCGAACGAGAATATCCCCGCATTCGCGTGTTCAACAGCATATGCAGCACAACATTCGAACGGCAGCGGGAGGCAGAGGAATTAAGCAAGAAATGCGATGTTATGCTTGTTTTAGGTGACAAACACAGCTCCAATACCCAAAAGCTCAAAAAAATTTGTGAAAAAAATTGCAGAAATACCCTCAATGCCGCAAAAGAATGCGAAATTTCTCTTGATATATTTAAAAATAATGATATAATGGTAGGCGTAGTTGCCGGTGCATCGACACCGGATTCGATTATCAGGGAGGTTATCAACACAATGAGCGAACAGGATAAGGCTAATGTAAATTGCGAAGCCGCAACCGAAAACGCAGCTGCAAACGCAGCAAACATCGAGGAAAATGCCGTATTTGACGAAGAGGCGATCAACAAGACCATCGTCCGAATTCACGGCGGTCAGGTTCTGACGGGCACCGTCATTCAAATTGTTGACGGCGAAATCAGTGTCAGCATCGGATACAAGTCCGACGGATATATTCCTCGCTCCGAGTTCTCCAACGATCCCGATCTGGATCCCGCATCCCAGTACAAAGTGGGCGATCCCATCGAAGTTGAAGTTCTCAAAGTAAATGACGGCGAAGGCAATGTACTGCTCTCCCGTAAAAACGTCGAGAGCCAGAAGGCGTGGGAAGAATTCACCGCCAGCGCCGAATCCGAAGGAAAGGTTCTTGAAGGTACCTGCAAAGAAGCAATCAAGGGCGGAGTCATTGTTTCACTCGCCAACGGTGCAAGCGCATTCGTTCCCGCTTCTCAGGTTTCCACAAAATACGTTGCCGACCTTAAAGAGTTTGTCGGCAAACCCATGAAGATTAAAGTGCTTGAGGTTGACGCAAAGCGCAGGCGCATCATCGGCTCCGCAAAGCAGTTCTCCTTGCCGAAGCAGAAGCCGCAAAGGAAGCAGTTTGGGACAGCCTCACTCCCGGCATGAAGGTCATGGGCACGGTCCGCAGGATCGTTGATTTCGGTGTGTTTGTTGACATCGGCGGCGTTGACGGTCTGCTGCATGTTACGCAGTGCGCTTGGGGCAGAATCAAGTCCCCCGCTGAGCTCTTCACCGTAAATCAGAAGATCGAAGTTGTCATCCGCGAAGTCGACAAGGAAAACAAAAAGATTTCCCTCGGCTACAAAGAGCTTCAGCCCAAGCCCTGGGCAACCGCAGACGAAAGATACCCCGTCGGTTCATTCGTCGAGGGCAAGGTCGTTCGCATTGTTCCGTTCGGCGCATTCGTATCGCTTGAACCCACGATCGACGGTCTCATCCACATTTCCCAGGTTGGCATCAAGCGCGTTGCAAAGGTCGAGGATGAACTCGCGGTCGGTGACCGTGTGCGCTGCAAGGTAGTCGAAGTTGACACTTCAAAGCGTCGCATCAGCCTCAGCCGCAGGGAAGCTCTCATCGAAGAGAATCCCGAGGAAGCAGAGCGCATCATGGCCGAAGAGCGCGAACAGCGTGAGCGTGAGCGCGCAGAGCGCAATGCAGAACGCAACGAAAAGCGTCAGCAGGAAGAGCAGAACCGCCGCGAGCAGGCAGCAGCACGCGAAGAACGCCGCCGTGAACGCGATGAGCGTCGTGCAGAACGCCGCCGCCGTGAGGAACCCGATTACGAGCTTCCTCCCGTTGAGTCCGCAACGACTTCTCTTGCATCTCTTCTCGGCAAGTTCGTTGCTTCAAACGACAACGAGTAAAATACTTCGAACGTATTTACCTTTCCGTGGCTCAACCGCATTCTGTCAACAGATTTTGCGGTTGAAGCCTGATGTTTGCCGAATGTGACAAACATAAAGCTGTGTTCACAGATTTATCTTTGAAACAAGCGTTAAAGCTGCCGCAGGGTTTTCCCGCGGCAGCTTTGTTTTGGCTTGCATACGAATTAATTTCAAAGTCAGAAAAATAAGTTCATATTTTGTCGAAAAATCAGCCGCACTCACGGCATATTCACGGTGTTGAACCCGATTTCGCCCTCCAAGATGCTTTTTCCGCATGTTTTGCGGTTGAAGTTTTTTTTAATTGAGTGTTATAATTTGAAACGGAATAACACATAATCGGTCCGTGCGGGGCTTTTGTTCCGCACGAAGAAACAACAATAATCACTCAGGAGGCTGAAAATGGCTAAACTGTCCGTCACCGATGTTCCCGTAAAGGGCAAGCGCGTACTCGTTCGCGTTGATTTCAACGTTCCCCTTGATGAAAACCTTAATATCAGCGATGAAAGCAGGATTCTCGGCGCACTGCCGACGATTAAATATCTTGTTGAAAACGGTGCAAAAACTATCCTTTGCTCGCATCTGGGCAGGCCGAAGGGAAAAGTTGTTCCCGAAATGTCACTTGCACCTGTTGCAAAGCGTCTTGCGGAGCTTCTTCCGAATGTTAAAGTTGCATTCGCATCCGATTCAGTGGGCGAGGATGCGAAAACAAAGGCTGAGCAACTCGGCGAGGGCGAAGTTCTCCTGCTTGAAAATCTTCGCTTCAGCAAAGAGGAAGAGAAGAACGATCCCGAATTTGCAAAGGAACTTGCATCCCTTGCGGATGTTTTTGTGTCCGATGCTTTCGGAACGGTTCACAGAGCACATGCTTCAACCGAGGGCGTTGCGCATTATCTGCCCGCCGTTTGCGGTTTCCTGATTGAAAAGGAGCTTTCCGTAATGGGCGGTGCGCTTGCAAATCCGGCGCGTCCCTTTGTTTCGATTCTCGGCGGCAAAAAGGTCGGCGACAAGATCGGCGTTATCAGAAATCTGCTCGACAAATGCGACACTCTGCTTATCGGCGGCGCAATGAGTTATACATTCTTCAAGGCTATGGGACTTAATATCGGCACATCCTATCTTGATGAGGAAAGCGTTGAAACGGCGCGCGAACTGCTTGGGGAAGCAAAGGCCAGGGGCGTGCGTATGCAGCTTCCCGTTGACTGCGTTGTTGCAAAGGATTTTGCACCCGATGCAGAGCATATGACGGTTGCTTTTGATGCAATTCCCGATGGTTGGATGGGCATGGATATCGGCGAAAAGACCGCAAAACTTTACGGCGAAATCATTCGTGAAGCAAAGACTGTTGTTTGGAACGGCCCCATGGGTGTGTTTGAAATGGATGCATTCTCAAAGGGAACCGAAGCGGTTGCAAGAGCATGCGCCGAGTGCGAAGGCACAACGATAATCGGCGGCGGCGACTCCGCTTCCGCAATTAACAAATTCGGTCTCGGCGACAAGATGACACATATGTCCACGGGCGGCGGTGCAAGCCTTGAATTCCTTGAGGGCAAAACGCTTCCCGGCGTTGCCGCACTTCTTGATCGTCCCTGCCGCAAAAAACTAATCGCCGGCAATTGGAAAATGAACAAGAACCGCGACGAGGCGAAGCAGCTTGTTTCCGACCTGCTTCCCCTTGTTGAAAATGCCGAATGCGATATCGTCGTTTGTCCGCCTTTTGTCGATCTTTGCTGTGCGGCAAAAGTTCTTGAAGGCAGCAACGTTAAACTGGGCTCTCAGAACATTCACTGGGCGGCAAAAGGCGCGTTTACGGGCGAAATCAGTGCAGACATGCTGAAATGTATAGGTGTCGAATACGCAATTATCGGTCACAGTGAGCGCAGACAGTATTTCGGTGAGACGGATGAAACCGTTAACATGCGCACAAAAGCCGCACTTGAAAACGGTATTCTGCCCATAGTTTGCGTGGGTGAAACCCTTGAACAGCGCGAAGCCGGAATTACCGACACATTCCTTGCAGGTCAGGTCAAGGCACTTTACAACGGTATTCCCGCCGAAGAGGCAGCGCGCATCACCGTTGCATACGAACCCATTTGGGCTATCGGCACGGGCAAAACCGCAACAAACGAGGAAGCAAACCGAACTATCGGCGCAATGCAGAGTTATTGCAGAGCTTTACGGGCTTGAATTTGCGCAGCACACCCGCATTTTGTACGGCGGAAGCATGAACGCAAAAAGAACGCCGCAGGGCTTAAGGCAATGCCGCAGATCGACGGCGGTCTTATCGGCGGCGCAAGCCTTGTTGCGGAAGATTTTGCAAAGGTCGTTTTGAACTGATAAAGCACGCAATGCAGAAGAAAGCGGACCGTAAAAGCGGCTGCCGACTGCATTGTGAACGGTAAAGATATTACACCGCATGAAGCGGAATAACAATATTTCAGCCCCGCTCCCGAATGAACATGCTTTCGGGAGCGGGCAAGAGGTACGGATTGAAAAAACTCACTGCACTCATCATTATGGACGGCTTTGGCTGCAACCCGGATTCCTACGGAAATGCAATCATGCCGCAAAACACAAAACACCTCCGCACGATTTGGGATGCATATCCGCACACCGAAATAGGTGCATCCGGACGCGATGTCGGTTTGCCGTCGGGACAGATGGGCAATTCCGAAGTCGGGCACACCAATATCGGTGCGGGCAGAGTTGTTTTTCAGGATTTGACAAGGATTTTTGACCTTGCGGAAAGCGGCAGGCTCGGAAGCTGTACCGCTGTTCGCGAGGCGTTTGAAAATTGTCGTGAGCATTCCTCCGCGCTGCATCTTATGGGACTTCTTTCGGATGGAGGGGTTCACAGCCATATCGATCATCTTTTTGCGCTTCTGGATGCCGCAAAGGCGGCAGGAATGCAAAAGGTTTTTGTACATTGCTTCACCGACGGACGGGATACGGCGGTTGACAGCGGACTCGGTTTTGTTCGTGCGTTGAAGGATAAGCTTGCCGAATGCGGCTGCGGGAAAATCGCAACTGTTGAAGGCAGGTATTATGCAATGGACAGAAACAATAACTACGACCGTACGGAAAAAGCATACTCCGCGCTTGTTTACGGCGAGGGAGACATGTTTTCGGATGCGGAGGAGGCCGTTAAGACATCATACCAAAACGGCGTTACGGACGAATTCATTAAACCGTGCGTAATAACCGAAAACGGTGAACCTGTTGCGAAAATTAATGCGAACGACAGCATTATCTTCTTTAATTTCCGTCCGGACAGGGCGCGCCAGCTTACACGCTGCTTCATCGACAGGGATTTTCCGCAGTTCGAGCGCAGACGCGGGTACTTTCCGGTCAAATTCGTTTGCATGAGTCAGTACTCCGCGGAATTCAACGGCAGAGTCAGCCTCATCGTTCCTCCCGAACAGCTTTCAAACACCATGGGCGAGTACCTTTCCTCTCTCGGAAAAACTCAGCTTCGCATTGCGGAAACGGAGAAATACGCTCATGTTACTTTCTTTTTTTAACGGAGGGATCGAACGCGTTTTCGATGGCGAGGACAGGATTCTTGTTCCGTCACCGAACGTTGCAACATATGATCTCAAGCCTGAAATGAGTGCGTACGAGGTCACACGCCGTGCGTGTGAATGCATCGATTCGGGTAAATATGATTTTATGGTTCTGAACTTTGCCAACACCGATATGGTCGGACATACGGGCGTTTTCGAGGCTGCCGTCAAAGCTGTTGAAACAGTCGATGTTTGTGTCGGG